>Ga0207658_10000029_pt1 | contig 171928 bp, 173 predicted proteins | sample KBSS33metaG_FD_184322 | JGI IMG/M metagenome (GOLD analysis project Ga0207658, IMG submission 184322) | Switchgrass rhizosphere microbial communities from Kellogg Biological Station, Michigan, USA - KBS S3-3 metaG (SPAdes) (version 2) | ecosystem: Host-associated > Plants > Roots >... | reverse complement strand
CCGGTTGAGGTTTTGTTTATGCGCTTTTTGATTGGCCTTGGCCCAAAGCCCATAGTCGCCATCGAGAAAGGCGCGGAAGGTCGGCACCTCCCGCTTGGGCTTGCGCGCTTCGATTGGATCAATGCCGCGATAGACTTCGGAGAGAATGACGCGGGCGCTTTCGCGGGCCTCGGACAAACCCACCGCATCGGCCCTGCCCAGCCACACCCGCTTGCCCCGCGCATATTCGCAATAGAAAGACTTCACCCCGGCGGGCGTTATGCGCAGAATCAAGCCTTTCAGTCGGGCATCCCTATAATCTTTGACTTTAACCGATATGGGAAACTTATCGACCATGGATTGTGTCAGAGCAGTTCGCATTATTCCGGCCTCGCCTGCCAAAAATTAAATCCCGAATCGCATCGTTCTGGTGGTGCACTGGTGGTGCAACTTGCTGCAACAGAGCGGAACATAACGGGACAATCTGCACCACCAGACATGTCGGCAGACAAACAGAAAAGACCACGTTTTTCAAGGTTTATCGTTTAATTACGGTGCATTAGGAACCACTAAAAAGGCGGGCTGGGGGTGTGGGGGTCGGAGGTTCGAATCCTCTCGCCCCGACCAAATTTCCTGAACATGTTCGAGTGGACAATGCGGGCGGCGAAAGCTGCCCGTTTTCCTGTGCGCGGAATGCGTGGGAAGGCCAGAAATTATTAACGAAGCGGACTGTCTACTTTACCGTCATCCCAGCGCAGGCTGGGATCTCGGGCCAAACTGCACGTCCTCTCCTGAGATGCCAGCCTGCGCTGGCATGACGGTTAGTGGCCTCCTCAAAACCGGAAGGCATATTCCTGCCTTCGAAAGTACAAAGCCAGCCACTCCCCCTGTCCTACATATAACCATATAGGATAATTCATGCCCTTCCAGCAATGCAGGGAGGCATAATGAATATCGAGACTCTGATCGACGAAGTCATATCCCGGGAGGGCGGGTATAGCGATCATCCCGCCGATCGCGGCGGACCCACCAATTTCGGCATCACCCAGGCGGTGGCGCGCGCCGAGGGGTATGATGGCGACATGCGCGACCTGCCCCGCAGGACAGCGGTAAAAATCTATCGCGCGCTTTATTGGGAGCGACCGCGCTTCGCCTTCATGGCGGAGATCGCGCCGTTCGTGGCGACGGAGCTGTTCGATACCGGCGTGAATATGGGAACAGGCGTCGCTGCCGGTTTCCTGCAACGCACGCTCAACGCCTTGAACCGCAATGCGCGCGATTATCCCGACCTCAGTCTGGATAGGCAGGTCGGACCAAAGACGCTCGCCGCGCTTGCCGCTTTCCTGAAACTGCGCGGCGTACGCGGAGAAACAGTGCTGCTCAAGGCCATGGAGGCGCTTCAGGGCGAGCGATATATCGGCCTTGCCGAACGCCGGCCCGGGAACGAGGCCTTCCTCTATGGCTGGCTCGCCAACCGGGTCGGTTAGAAAATTGCGCCACCAAGCCATTTTATGTCGGGTTTCGCGGGAAAAGAGGGAAGCGAACCCGGGTCCCATCTCAAATCTGGAGAAATCTCATGTCCCTTCTTGAAGGCATTATCGGCCCCGTCGCCAAGCTGATCGACAAGATCATCCCCGATCCCGAGGCGCGCGACCGCGCCAAGCTGGAACTGTTGAAGCTGGAGGGTAGTCAGGAGATGGAGGCGATCCGCACACAATTGTCGGCGATCATGGCGGAGGCGCAATCCACTGACCCCTGGACCAGCCGCGCCCGCCCCGCCTTCCTCTATGTCATGTATGCGCTGCTGCTCTGGGCGATCCCCATGGGCCTGATCGCCGGCGCGCGGCCGGAGATGGCCGAGGCGATCGGGCATGGCATGAATGCCTATCTGGCCGGCATCCCCGAACCGCTCTATGCGCTCTTCGGCACCGGCTATCTGGGCTACACCGCAGCGCGCGCCTGGGGGAAGGCAAAGGGGGTGGAGCGGTAGGCGGCTCCTGCCGTACCGGCGATAGGCGGAGCCTCAAACCTACATCCGTTCGTGTCGAGCGAAGTCGAGACACCGGTGCGCGGTCCCTCGACTTCGCTCGGGACGAACGGAGGTTGCAGAGACGGCCCTACTCCGCCGGAGCCGGTAGTCCCCGCACACTTTCCTCCGCCTGTGAATCCCGCGCCAGCACGTCGAGCGGTTCCACCGCCTCGATCTCCTTGCCACCGGTTTCAATGTCGAGATCGCGGAACTTCCGTCCCGTCGACAGGACACGCGTGTCGAAGCTGCCAACGAAGCTGTTGTAGTTCGCCACCGCGCTGTTGAGGCCGCCGCCAAGCCGCTTTAGATGCGTCGCGGCCACCGCGAGCCGCTCGTACAATTCCTTGCCGAGCTGGCCGACCTGCTTGGCCTGATCCTGCATCTTCGCCTGCCGCCAATGCCCGGCCAGCGTGCGGGCCAGCGGTAAGAAGGTCGCAGGGCCGCAGATGATGACCCGGTTCTTCGCCGCCCGCTCCCATAGGTCCATGTCGGCTTCCAGCGCGGCGGTGACGAAATTGTCGCCCGGGACATACATGATGACGAAGTCGGGCGCCTTTTCGAACTGTTCCCAATAGGCCTTGCGCCCCAGCGCGTCGGCATGGGTGCGCACCGCGCGCGCATGGTCGGCCAGATAACGATCGCGACTGGCCTGCTCGGTCTGGTCTACAGCGTTGAGATAGGCCTCAAGCGAGCATTTGACGTCGACCACCAGTTGCTGATCGCCGGGCAGCCGAATGACGAAGTCGGGGCGCAGCGTCCCACCCTCGACGCCCACCGACACCTCCTCGCGGAAATCAACGAAGGCGGAGAGGCCAGCGGTCTCGATCAAATTCTTGAACTGCTGCTCGCCCCAACGGCCACGAGTCTTCGGCGCGGCGCGCAGGGCGTTGATCAGCTTGGCCGTCTCGCTGCGGACCTCCCCCTGGCCCAGATGCACCTGTCGCACAGCTTCGCGCAGTTCGTTATAGCTGCCGATCCGATCCTTCTCGACCCGCTGCAATCCCTCCTCATAGCGTTTGAGCGTGGTTTCCACGGGCTGGAGAAGGGTCTTGAGCTGCGCCTCGCCCTTTTCGTTCGCCTGCGCGAAGCTGCGGTCGGCATTTTCAAGGAAGGCCTTCTGCGCTTCGCCCAGCAGCTTGCCGCCTATCTCGCTGAACTGCGCGGACAGCTGTTCCTTTGCTTCGGTCAGCGCCTTGATCTGCGCCTGAAACGACTCGGCGCGCGCGCTTTGTTCGGAACGTAGCGCAGCCAGTTCGCGCAGCGCGGACTCCCGTTCCCCCTGAACCAAATCTAGCCGCTCACGCAGCGTAGACGCCTGATTGGCGCGCTCCTGCTCGACCGCAATGTCGCGAAAGGCAGCGTTACGTTGTTCCGTCGCTACATCGAGCCGCGCGGACAGATCGGCCTTTTCCGCCGCCAGTACAGCCGCGCCGCGCCCGCCGAGAAACCAGCCAAGGCCCAGGCCGACGATCAGCGCAGCAATGATAAAAATGACGGCGGCAAAATCCATCGGAACAAGCTCTCAAAACAGGAACGAAATGAGAACTTACTGGCCCCGACTTCCGCTGGCAAGGGCGGAGGTTCGGAAGATCAGGCGGCCTTGCGCGCCTTGGTCAGCTTCTTCAGCAGCATCTCGCGCTTCAGGCGGGAAAGATGGTCGATGAACAGCACACCCTCCAGATGATCCATTTCATGCTGCAGACAGGTGGCGAGCAGGCCCTCGATCCGCTCCTCCCGGATACGGCCGTCGCGGTCCATCCAGCTGGCGCGGATGCTTGCCGGACGCTCGACCTCGGCAAACTGCTCGGGAACGGACAGGCAGCCTTCGTTGTAGACGGTAATCTCTTCCGATCCGTCGAGGATTTGAGGGTTGATGAAGACCATCGGCCGCTTGACCGGTTCGCCTTCCTCTTCCTCCGGTTCCTGCAGGTCGATGACCAGAACGCGCTTGGGCACGCCGACCTGGATCGCGGCCAGGCCGATGCCCGGCGCGTCGTACATCGTCTCGAACATGTCGTCGATCAGGCGCTGAAGATCGTCGTCGATCGCCTCAACCGGGGTCGAAATGGTGCGGAGCCGGGGGTCCGGCGTCTCAAGGATAGGAAGAATAGCCATATATCACCAGAAAATATGGGAAAGTCGGCGGAATATCAAGCCACCCGGTCGCGCTTTGTTCCGGTTACATTGATCGAAGGACTGCATCGTTCAGCCAAGCGGCCGGCGCGCCCGCAAGGCCTGAGCCAATGTGCCCTCATCCAGATAGTCCAGTTCGCCGCCCACCGGCAGGCCATGGGCCAATTGGGTGAGCCGGATGGGATAGCCCTCCAGCCGCTCGGCGATGTAATGCGCCGTCGTCTGCCCCTCCAGCGTCGCGTTCATCGCCAGCACCACTTCATCGATACCGCCGGCCGCCACCCGCCCGATCAGCGAATCGATGGCGAGGTCCTCCGGCCGCACGCCGTCCAGCGCCGACAGCCGCCCACCCAGCACATGGAAGCGGCCGGGGAAAAGCCGGGACTTGTCCAGCGCCCACAGGTCCGACACATCCTCGACCACGCACAGCGCGCGGGCGTCGCGACGCGAGTCCGTGCAGACGCCGCAGGGATCGACCGTATCGACATTGCCGCAGATATGGCAGGTGGAAAGGCGTTCGTTCACCGCCTCCAGCGCGCGCAGCAATGGCGCCATCGCCGCCTCCCGCTTCTTGAGGAGGTGCAGCACCGCCCGTCGCGCCGAACGGGGACCGAGACCCGGAAGCCGGGAGAGCGCCTGAGTCAGCGCATCGATTTCTGGGGAAGCCATATCCAGCACATAAGGTCTTGCGCTCCGCCCCCGCAAGGTCTTGAGAGAATGCTATGCGGATCGTCTATATGGGAACCCCGGATTTTGCCGTTCCGGCGCTGGAGCAACTGGCAGCGGCTGGGCATGAAGTCGTGGCTGTCTACAGCCAGCCGCCACGCCCTGCCGGACGCGGGAAGGCGCTGCGCCCCTCCCCCGTTCATGCCAAGGCGGAAGCGATGGGCGTCGAGGTTCGCACGCCGATCAGTCTCAAGATGCCGGATATTCAGGCGGAGTTTGCCGCTCTCGACGCCGATGTCGCGGTGGTCGCCGCCTATGGCCTGATCCTGCCGCGCGCGATTCTTGATGCGCCGCGCCACGGCTGCCTCAACATCCATGCCTCCCTACTGCCGCGCTGGCGGGGAGCAGCGCCGATCCAGCGGGCGATCCTGGCGGGCGACAATGTCACCGGCGTCACCATCATGGACATGGAGGCCGGTCTGGACACCGGACCCATGCGCGCCAAACATGTAACGCCGATCGAGAGCAAAACGGCCGGCGCGCTTACCGAAGAACTGGCTGTGGCCGGCGCGGAATTGCTGATCGAGGTTCTGGACGATCTGTCCCTGCATCCTTCCATGCCCCAGCCGCAGGAGGGCGTCACTTATGCCGCCAAGGTCGACAAGGCGGAAACGCGCATAGACTTCACCCGCGACGCGCATCAGGTCGAGCGGCAGCTGCGGGCGTTCAATCCAGCGCCGGGGGCGTTCTTCGAATATGGAGGCGAACGCTTCCGCATCCTGGCCGCGCGGTGCGAGGAGGCCAATGGCCCGGCCGGGGAACTGCTCGACAACAGCCTGCTCTTTGGTTGCGGACGGCACAGCATTCGCCCGACGCTCATCCAGCGCGCGGGCAAAGGCGTCATGAGCGCTGGGGAACTGCTTCGCGGATTCGACATGCCGGCGGGCACGCGGGTGGACGGCTGAGTGTCGCGTTTCGCTTTCACGGTGGAGTTTGACGGTCGGCCCTTCATGGGATGGCAGCGGCAGGCGCATGGGCCATCGGTGCAGCAGGCCATCGAGGATGCAATCCAGGCCGTGACCGGCGAAGCTGCAGTGGTTCACACGGCTGGCCGAACTGACGCCGGCGTGCATGGCCGGGCGATGCGCGCGCATGCGGACATCGCAAAGGCGATCACGCCCTTTCGCCTGATGGAAGCCATCAATGCGAAGGTCCGGCCGCACCCGGTGGCGATCCTCGCATGTGAGATTGTTGCAGACGACTGGCACGCCCGCTTTTCCTGCATCGGTCGCGCCTATGAATATCGGATTATCAATCGCCGTGCGACGCTGACGCTGGAGCGAGGGTTTGCGTGGCGCGTAACGCAGGCGCTGGACGCAACCGCGATGCATGACGCGGCGCAAATTCTTGTCGGACTGCACGACTTCACGACCTTCCGGTCGGCGCATTGCCAATCAGCCAGCCCCGTAAAGACGCTGGACCGGCTCGACGTCCGTCGGGAAGACGACACGGTGATCGTCAACGCCGCCGCCCGATCCTTCCTGCATCATCAGGTGCGGTCGATGGTCGGTTGCCTGGCGCTGGTTGGCTCGGGCAAATGGAGTACGATGGATTTGTCCGATGCGCTCGCCGCAAAGGATCGCGCGGCGCTTGGACTCAACGCGCCACCGGATGGGCTCTATTTCATGAGCGCGCGTTATCCGGATCAGGAAAAAGGGCCGGGTTAAGAGAGAGGATGGGGGAGAGCGCACGAAGCGCTCGATCCCCCATGCCGCAGCCTCGCCATGCCGGTCTTACCGGCGGCTCCGCTCCAAATACCTTTTTTATATAGTTCGGCGCGGCAGCAGCAACTGGCCTTTAGTATAGTTCGCGCACAAAAAAAAGGGCCGATCCGAAGACCAGCCCGAAAAGTTTTAGGAGAGGATGCCTGAAAGGCACAGTCTCTTTGCGGGATGCCGGTTTATACCGCAATTGCGAAGAGCAGTCTCACGATTGCAATAAACGCAATCGTCGTTGCGTTTGCGTAACGCGATGGGCTCAACCGAGATGGAAGATCCGGCCTAAAGCCTTGTCAAGCATCACTAATTGCCAAAGCAGCCTGCCGTTGTCGGAAAGGCCCGACTTGTGATCCGCAGCAGCCTTCGCCACCGCCTTCAGATCAAACCAGCCTGTACGCGCCAGCGCCGAGCCCCCGGCGATGCCCGCTGCTTCTTTGGCCAGCGCACCCCTAAACCAATCGCTGATCGGCGTGACGAAGCCCATTTTGGGGCGATAGAGGATATCCTGAGGCAAATAGGCCTCCATCGCCTTCTTCATCAGATACTTGCCGCTGTTGCCGTGGATTCGCAGATTCGCCGGCAAGCGGCCGGCAAACTCCATCAATCGATGATCGAGCAAGGGTTCGCGCGCTTCCAGCCCGACGGCCATGCTCATGCGGTCCGTCTTGGTCAGAATGTCGCCCGGCAGCCAGATTTTCATATCGGCATATTGCGCGCGGTCTAGCGGCTCACGCGCCGGGGCCTCGCGCATTGCCTTCACATAGCGATCCTCGGCGCGATACCCTGCCAGCGCCGCCTTCATGAAGTTGCTGTAGAGGCGCTGGCGCATGGCGATCGGCGTCACCCCGACCGACGCGGCATAAGCCTCTGCGCCATCCTGCCCCAGTTCGATGAAGGTCGATTTTGCGCGCAGGAAGCGCGGCGCCCAATCGGCCTTGGGATACCAGCGCCCAAGCCGCCCGAACACCGGCTCGCGAATCGATGACGGGATCAACCCGCGGACACGTTCGCCCTGATATTGGAACCGATGGCGGCGATACCCGGCAAACGCCTCGTCAGCGCCGTCCCCGGACAGGGCGACCGTCACCTGTTCCCGCGCAAGTTCGCATACCCGATAGGTCGGCAATGCGGATGCATCGGCAAAGGGCTCGTCGAAATGATGGGCCAGCGTGTCGATCAGCCCGAAATCATCCGGCGAGACGATCCGCGTGCGGTGATCGGTCGCAAAGCGCCGGGCGATGCGATCGGCATAAGCGGTCTCATCGAGCGACGCGACATCGAAACCGATCGTGCAGGTCTTGACCGCGCGTGGGCTGGCCTCGGCCATCAGCGCGACAACGCTGCTGCTGTCCACCCCGCCCGACAGGAAAGCCCCGAGTGGCACATCCGCCACCATGCGCGAATGCACGGCGGCGCGCATCAGGGAGACCATCTCCTCCTCCAGTGCGGGTTCGCGGGCGGTCGTCCGGTCGGCGAAGCTCATGTCCCAATAACGCTGTGGTCTTGGCACCGGCTGGCCACGCGCGAGGCGCAGAGTCTCCCCCGCCCCGAGCTTTTTCACGCCAGCGACAAAGCAGGCGTCGTCGGGCACATAGCCATAGGCCATATAATCCTCGACAGCGCTGACATCCGGCTCCCGCCGCAGCAGGGGGTGAACCAGCAGCCCCTTCAGTTCCGACGCAAAGAGCAGGCTGCCGTCGGAGACCTGCGCATAATAGAGGGGCTTCACCCCGAGCCGGTCGCGAACCAGCCAGAGAGCCTGCGCATGCCGATCGAACAGCGCGAAGGCGAACATGCCGTCGAAGCGCTTGACGCATTCCTCGCCCCATTGGCGATAGCCGTGCAGGATGACCTCTGTATCGCTGTCGGTGCGGAAACGATGCCCCTTCGCCTCCAACTCCCGGCGGACCGCAGCGAAATTATAGATTTCGCCGTTGAAGGTGACCGCAAGGCTTTCGTCCTCGGTCAACATCGGCTGTGCGCCGCCGCCAAGGTCAATGATCGACAGACGACGATGGCCCAGCCCGACGCCGGGTGCTGTCCAGACCCCCGCCCCATCCGGCCCGCGATGCGCGATCGCGTCGGTCATCAGCCGAATGCGCGCGGGGTCGACCGGCTTGGCCGTTTCGAGATGGAAGATGCCTGCAATACCGCACATGAGAGGGGCCTTAGCGGATGCCCGCGCTTGCGTCAGCCAGTTCCTTGATGGGGCTAAGATCGCGCAGGAATGCGCTGATCGCGCCATCGGCCGGTGCGCCGTCCCGCTGTTCGGCGGAGACCAGTATCGCAACGGCGCGTTGATCCTGCCCCAGCAGCCGGGCCTTCAGGGTTTCGACCTTCACCGCGCTGGCGCTACCGGTCACGATGCCGCCCAATATGTAATAGGTTACGACGTGGCGGACGACCGGCCCGGGGGCCGTGATCTGCTCGCCGAGCGCATTTGCAGGCGCGGGCGCTGGTGAGGACCATGCCCACTGACCGTCCGGATCGACGGCACCCTGACCGAAACCGACCAGCTCCCGCTTCTCCTCCTGCCGGTCGAACACCGCGATGGCGAGATCGACGACGCGTCCCTGCGCATCGCGATATCGGCCCAGAGATAGAAGATCTGCGCCATCGAATCGCGGCTTCCAGGGATATGCCTGGGGCAAGGTTACCCGGCTCCATCCCTGCACCTGGGGAAGGGACAGCGTTGCGGGAACAGGTTCGACCCGCGCAGCCATGGCCGCAGACCAGAGCGGCGCCATCGCCGCCAGAGCGAGCGCAGCCGGGGCGATATGGGTTAGGGCACCACCGCCGCGAACCGCCCCCTTAAGCTTCGTAGGATCGAAGAAGGAATCGCCGGGCCTGCGATCGAAGAAAGGCCAGGCAGCCGCCATGGTCACGACCATGATGATGCCGAAGAACACCCAGCCATAAACGACATGATCGAACCCCACCGCCGCATCGACGGTCGTCAGATGGGCGACATAGATGGTCGCGAAAGCCCGAACGCCGTTCGCGAGAATGGACAGAAGCTGCGCGCCCGCCATGAACGCGATCCGCCTGCCCCATGACCGGAAGCAGACATTGCAGACAAGCACCGCATAGGCCGTCATCGCGATCAGGAACTTGGCGCCGGAACAGGCCTCGGCTACCTCGAAATAGCCGGTAGGCGTTGAGATGAATATCCCGTCCAGATGGGCGGGCACGCCGACCAGCGCCAGCAGCCCGGCGGCAAGCTTGGCGGTCAGCAGTTGCAATGCGGGCACCACCTCCTCGCCGAAGGGGATCATGAAGAAGGCGTAGAAAATCGGGAAGGTGAGCGCCCGCGCGACATTCGCGCCAAGGATGGCGATCACCGCCCCCTGTAGCATGACGATCAGGCCCAGATGCCGGAAGAGGGCGACGCCCGCAGCATCCCCGACCAGCCAGCAGAATGCGCCGCCGCCGAGCCAGAGCAGGCCGGGCCACCAGGCGACCGGCGTCAACTGGCGCAGGTCGCCAACGCGCTGCTGCACCAGCCAGCCGATCAGGAAGGGGACAAACAAGCAATGACCATAGGTGGAGGCGTTCCACCAGATTGCGGTCATGTCGGCGGCGTCCCGGACGAACAGGACGAGGATCGCCGCAGCCACGAAACCAAGCGCAATCAACGATCCGCGCCAGCCCTCCAGCACCGGATTGGCCATAACGCCTTGCCGCATGGCCCCCGCGCGAATCATCCGCCGATCAGCGCGGGAACACCCGCGAGCGTCGCGCTCCAGTCATAGCGTTCGACCATGCGCGCGCGCGCCGCCTTGCCCAGATCGGCGGACAGTTGTTTGTCGGCAAGCAGCTTGAGGACCAGCGCGGCCTCCTGCCCTGCATTGGACGCGACCAGCAGGTGCCGGTCCCATTGCACATCTATGCCTTCTGACGCCTGGGCCGAGGCGACGACGGGGCGTCCCATCGCCATCGCCTCCAGCACCTTGTTCTGAATGCCTCGGGCGATCCGTAGCGGCGCAACGACCACATCGGCGGCGGCCAGCCAGCCCCGCACGTCCGCCACCGCGCCCGTGACCGTTACGCCGGGGAGCGACGCAAGCGCCTCGACGGCGGCGGTTGGACTGCGCCCTACGATTGCAAATCGCGCATCCGGATGCGCTTCGCGGATGACCGGCATGCTGATCCTGGCGAAGCTGTCGACCGCCTCGATATTCGGCCGATAGTCCATCTGGCCGGTGAAGACGAGCAGCGGTCCTGTGCCGCGCTCTTCCGGTGAAAGGCGCTCGAACTGCGCGTCTGGCGAAAAATAGTCGAGCGCGACGCCATTCTCCAGCGCGCGGACTTTTCCCGTACCCAGGCCGCTCACCGCCCGGAACAGAGATGCCTCCGCCTCGCTGACGAATGTGCTGACATTCGCGCGCACGGCAACCGCCTTCTCGAAGTCCAGCAGCACACGTCCTTCGCGCCGGTTGATCCAGCCGAGCGGGCCGCCCTGCCCTTCGCCATAGGCGGTATATTTCGCCGAATCGAGATCGACGAAATCCATGACGAAGCGCTTGCCTTCCTCCAGCACCGGCACGAAGTGCGCCATCTGCGCCGAATAGGCGACGACCGCCGAGATGGGCCGGGCAGCTAGGATTTCGCGCACCCAATTATGCATAACCGGATGGTCGAACAGCGCGACCAGCATGGGCTGACCATTTGCAAGCCCTTTCAGACCCGCCAATACACGCGAGTTATTGCGGGGAATGATCTTCTGGCTTGCCGAAATGTCGCCAAGCTCAGTGGCAAAGCTCATGTCGCGCGCATCGTCGGCAAAGCAGCCGACATGGACGGGCGCAATCTCGCACAGCTTGCGCAGCAAATTGTGCGAGCGAATCTTGTCGCCGCGATCCGGAGGAAAGGGAATGCGGTGACACAGGAACAGGATCTCGCCGATCCCGCGGCTTGTCATCCCAGGCCTCGCGCCAGCCAGGGGCCGATCATGTTGGCGACCGGCAGGGGCAGCTTCTTCCACATCTCCACCTTGCGGACATATTGCGGAGAGAGCGGATTGACGTCGCGCGGCATTTTGCCCTCGACCGCGCGCACGGCATAGCTGAGCGGCACGCCCTCCAGGCCCCATGTCTTCTTCCATGCAGCGGGACCTGTGCCGACCTTCGACCGGCCGAAATCGAACCGGGTCAAACCCCGCTCGCGCGAAGCGTTCATCAGGTTGAAATAGAGGAATTCGTTCGACCGTTCGGCGCGCGAAGCCAGGGTGGCGCCGTGCCAGTAAGGCATGACGGCGTCGTGATGATAGAGGCTGACGACCGACGACAACGGGACGCCGTCCTTCGTCACCAGCGCGATGTCGGCAGCGTCGCCAAAGCCGTCGAGCACATGCTCGAACATGGCGCGCGGGAAAACGGGCGTACCCAGGCGATGCACGCTCGCCGCGTAGAGCCCGTAGTGAATGTCCCGCAGGCGCTTGTCGCGGCCCATCTCGAACGAAAGGCCATTCTCCAGCCAAGCCGCTGGAGGCAAGCGATGACGGCGGGGGATCGAGAGCAGTTGCGCTTCGTCGCTTGCCTCCAGCGGCTTGGCGAAGCCGAGATAGGCGTCGGCCTTGACGGTCCAGCCGTCGGGCGCGGACCCGCCGCGCAATTCCGCGGTGGAACAGCCATGCGCCTGCGCCAGCGCCCAGCAGGTGTCCGCAAGAGCGGTTTCCGCGCGGCTGTTGGTCGACAGGATGCCGCCATCCACGGCAAAGCCGCTCGACACCAGCGCGCGTCCGAACAGGGCGGAGCGGATCAGGACGAGGGGCAAGACGCCGACAATGGCGCCGGTCACATCGCGCGCGACAAGCAGGATGGCGCGCTGGCCATTGCCCCGCGCAACGGCGAATATCCATGCCGGGCGGTGGAAGGGCGTCGACTCCGGCTGTGACAAAACCCAAGCGTCGACTTCAGCCACCGTGGCGGCGTCACCGATCCGGACATCCTCTATAGCGATCGCGCTCGGATCGAATGTGGCGTTCATGCGGCGCGCTCCATCGGCGTCTTGGCCGTAAGCCGGGCGGCTTCCGCCTCCACCAGCGCATCGACGCGACCCCAGGCGAAATCTGTCGCCAGACGGCGCAGCTTGGGAGCCATGGCGCGCAGATTGGTATAGTGGCGGACCTTCGATCGCAGCGGCGCATTCGCGACGCGGGGTTGATCCGGATCGATCTCCCACGGATGAAAATAGATGATCGCAGGTTGCGAAAATTCGCCGTTCACTTGCCTCACCGCCCAGCGGGAGAAGGCATAGGGAAAGAGGCGGAAAAATCCGCCGCCGCCAGCCGCGAGCGTGCGGCCCATGAAGCGGGCGGTGGTCACCGGAAACTCCACCAGCGCGCTGCCTTCCACCGGCAACCAGGCGAAGCGGGGCGAGTCCGGCCAGCCATAATGGTCATGCTTTACCGGCGCGACGGAACTGGAATAGGCATAGCCTTCCTCCGCCAGAATCGGATGCGCCCACGGCGTGCGCATGTCGATGGAGAAGCTGGGCGCGCGATAGCCGATGACCTTGCAGCCGGCGGCATTTTCCAACAGATCCCGCGCCTTGCGCAAATCCGCCCGGAACCGGAACGGCGTGAAGGTGAAGACCCGCTGATGGTCATAGCCATGGCTGGCGACTTCATGGCCGCTTTCGGCGATGCGGCGGATCAGCGCCGGATAGCGTTCCGCAACCCAGCCCAGCGTGAAGAAAGTCGCCTTGACCCCGGCATCGTCGAGCAGGGCAAGGACGGCGTCCGTGTTCCGCTCCACGCGATGCGGCAACCCGGCCCAGTCGTCGCGCGCGATCGTCTTCTCGAACGCGCCGACCTGGAACCAGTCCTCCACATCGACAGAAAGGGCATTGCGCATTGCTGTTCTCCGCCCCGGCGGGCCGCCCCTGTTAGGCCGCCCGCTCTTGCGCGTGAAGCGCGACGTCTTCGTCCCGCTCGACCCACTCGACCAGCAGGGTCAGCACCTGACGCAAGGCAGCGTCCTGATCAGCGGCGCGCTGCTCGGAAACGCCAAGGCGCTTCTCGATGGCGTTGAGGCGTTCGAACAGGGCAGTGAGATCACCCGAGCCGTTCTTGTCGGCCATGGCGGCGCGCAGTTCGTCCAGCTCCGCCTTGATGCGGTGCAGATCCAGAAGATCTGCGGACGAAGGCGCAGGCGCGGCAACCGCTTCGACCGGCGCGCTATCGGGAACGGCGCGGATCGGCGCGACAGCAGGCGCAGCGACGGGCTGCGGCCGGGGCGCGGCTTCGGCGACTTCGCCTTCATGATTCATGTCGGCGACGACGGCGTCCACAACCGGCGTGTCGATCAGATCAAGCCGATCGATTGCGCCCAGCAGCAGCACACGGCTGACAACGGCGTTCACCCGACGCGGAATGCCGCCGGTCGCGGCATGGATCGCAATGCAGGCTTCCGGCGTGAAATACGGATTGCCTTGCCAGCCCACGAGCTTCAGGCGATGCTCGATATAGGGTTGCACTTCGTCGGCAAGCATCGGGTCGAGATGATGCGTGGCGATGACGCGCTGGCGCAACTGCTCCAGCCCCGGCGAGGCCATGAGGTCGCGAAACTCCGGCTGGCCGAGCAGGAATATCTGCAGAAGCGCCTGCCCGCCGAGCTGAAAGTTGCTCAGCATCCGCAGTTCCTCGATCGCGGAGACGGGCAGGTTCTGCGCCTCGTCCACGATCAGCAGCGTGCGGCGACCGGCGCGGGCCTGGCTATGCAGGAAGCCCTCGATCCGGTTCAGGATTTCCGCCTTCGCCACGCCATCGGTCGGCACACCGAACGTCTGCGCGGCGAGGCGCAGCATGTCGTCGCCCTCAACCTGGGTCGAGACGATCTTGACGGCGGTGAGGCGCGCCGGATCGATCGACGCCATGACATGGCCGACCAGCGTCGTCTTGCCCGCGCCGATGTCGCCCGTGATGACGATGAAGCCCTCACCCTGCGCCAGCCCATAGCCGAGGTAGGACAGGGCCTTGCGATGCGTCGCGCTCTCGAAATAGAAATGCGGATCGGGCGTGAGCTGGAAAGGCCGGCCCTTCAATCCGTAGAACTGATCGTACATCTCGTACCTCTTTCGAACGCTTAGAACTGGTAACGCAGGCTGATCTGGGCCAGCGCGCTGATGATGCTGTCGATGCCCTTGGGATCGACCCCGTCGACGCCGACCGACGCCGTGCCGGTCAGGCGGCGGGTGAAGTCCCGATAATAGCTGGCGTAAGCGCCGGCATTCAGAACATCGAGGACGCCGTCGACGCCCGAATTATAATAATTGGCGTAAACCGTGCCATTGACGCCCGAACGCTGGTCGATCTTCCGGCCCGCGAACAGGTTAAGATAATAATTCTCGTCGGTCGAACCGTTGACATCTTCGAAGACGCTGCCGTCCGGCGCGATGAACTTGCGGCGGGCATAGCCACCGGCGATGCCCCAGTTCCACGCGCCCCGCTCGGCCGAATATTGCGCGTTGATCCCGCGATGGCGGAAGTTGGCAGCACTGAGCGCGGAAAGCGCGTCGTTGAAGCACTGGCCGCCGCCCTGGGCGCCATAAGCACAGGTATTGAGGTCGCCGCTGAACGGGTTGCGCTGGACGTTGAAGCTGGTGCCAAGGCCCACGAGCGACCCGTTCATCAACCGGCCGAAGCTGTCGATACCGTCGAACACCGTCACGCTGACAGAACTGTCGCGATCCGGCTGCCAGGTGAAGTTGCCGGTGAAGCGCCACGATCCGTAACGCTGGCCGAACCGCGCCTCCAGCGAGGTGCGGCGGCTCGGACGCCAGAGCACGCCCACATCCCACATCAGCCCATCGAAATCATAGGAGAGCTGACGCGGCGAGGATTTGTCGGTGACGAGGCGGCCGGACGAGGAGATTACAGGATCGCCATTGGCGTCGCGCAGCACGTCCCGCTGGCCGATCTTCAGATCGTCATAGCCGATCCCGCCCACGATCGCCGTGGTCGAAGATACCGGCAGGGTCAGGTCGGCGCGCGCCCATTTGTCTTGATACAATTGGTCGAGCGGTTTGGCGTCCTCGCGGTCGTAACCGACGCCGACCGACCAGCCTACGGGCAACGGTCCGGGCTGCATGCCCACCGACGCCTTTGCGCTCTGGTACAGGCTGCTGTCGAAGGAGTTGAGGCGCTGTCCGCCAAAGCTGACGCCGCTGTCCTGCTGAACCTTGTTATAGGCCGCTAGGTAGGACGCGTTGATCGTCAGATCGCCCGCCGTGGTGGTGAGCATCGGGCTGACATAGCCCGAATAGATTTTTGCGATGGCGTCCGACCCGGCGAGCGATCCGCCGCTGGCGCCGACATAGGCGCTGCTAGTGCGCGTGGCGATGCCGCCCGCCTCAATATGCAACAGGTCGCGCACGGGATCGACGCGGACACGGGCGATGCCGCTGATGATGTCCTGATCGCCGACATTACGGCCCCAGCCGAACTGATGTTCGTATCGGACGTTAGCCTGCCCCTCCGCATCGCGGGTGGTCATCCGAGCGTCAATACCGGCAGCGGCGCTGCTATAGGCCAGCACATCCCCGTCGCCGCCCTTGATGTCGGTCAGGACGGTCTGGTTGACCTCCAGATAGGGTTCGATTTCCAGCCGCTTCTCGCGGGCGAGCGCAGGCATGGCGACAGACGCCAGCACGATCCCCGTCGCAGCTTTCAGGAGGGCCGAGCGGACCACGGTTATTCCCCCTTACCGTAATAGCTGCCGAACCGGCGGCCGCTGGCGGAGAATTTGACGCCGTTCAGCAGCAACTGGACCTGCGGGCACGCCTTAAGCAGGCCGGCAGCGTCGCGCAGGGCGCTTTCCGACGTCTTGTCTGCACGCACGATCAGGAGGGCGAGACCCACATGCGCGGCAATGACCGACGCCGGAGAGGCGGCCAGCAGAGGCGGCGAATCGAACAGGATGATCTGGTTCGGACGACCGGCGGCAAGCCGATCGAGCACCAGTTCCATGCGCGAGGAGGCGAGATATTCGGTGTCGTTGTTCGTCTGTCGTCCGGCGGGCAGCACGGCGAGGCCAGGAATATCCGTACGGATGACGCAATCCTCGACCGCGACGGTCGGATCGGCGAGCGCGTCCATAAAACCTTGGCCGCCCTGAAGACCGAGTGTCGTCAGCACGCTCGGATTAGCGAAATCGGCGTCGACCAGCAGGACTTCCATGTCCTTTTCCGCAGCCAGCGACAGCGCCAGATTGACGGCGCAGAAGGTCTTGCCATCACCCGGCAGCGCCGAGCAGACGAGGACGCGGTTGTCCCCGGCGGCGACGCTGGAAAGCAACTGGCGCTTTACGATCCTGAACTCCTCACCGATCCCGGTGACGGGGCCATCGGGCAGGACATAGCCGGCCTCCGCCAGCGCAAGACGGTCGATGGCCTCGACCGGGCCACTCCAGGGATGCGCAACGGGCGCCGAAGGCGAGCCGTCAGGTTGCGTGACCAGCGGCGGGGGCGGCAATGATCCAGCGTCGATGGGCGGCGCGACATGACCACGCAGTGCGTCGCCAAAATCGTAAAGACCCGAGGCCCGCTCGAGCAGCGTGGCCTTGTCCTGGAGAGGTCCCGTGGGCTTGTTCATATCTATTCCCCTCAGGCCATGCCGCGCTGGACGAATTCGACCGCGATCAGCAGCACGCAGCAGACGGCAAGCGCGCCGCTGCCGCCGGCGAACCAGCGCAGATGCTGGCGGCGGGTGTCGGACTGGCCAGTGGTCAGCGTTTCGGTGATCGCGCCGATGACCGGGATGCCGGCCGCCTTCTCCAGACGCGCAACGGTCGGATAGGTGGTCCGCAACTGCCCCATGGCGAACGCCGCACCCGCGCCTCCGAATATTCCAGCGATCAGCACGCCGACCAGCAGCAGCGGACGGTTAGGCGATGCGGGGACGGACGACATGCTTGGCGGATCGATGATGCGGAACTTGACGGCGTCGGTCTCCGACTGGACATCCCCGCGCAGACGGATATCCTCGCGGTCCGACACCAGTTTGTCATACTGGTCCTTCAGCGCCTGATAATCGCGGTCCAGCCGCTCCTGTTCGGCGGCGACGCCAGGCTCGTCGATCTGCTTGGCGATCATCGTGTTAAGGTCAGACTGAAGCTGATTCTTGCGGGCGAGCAGCGCGGCGGTGGTCGCCGCCTTTTCCGCCTGCATCGACTTGAGCGACATATAGGCCGGGTTCGGAGTACCGCCGGCAGACGCCGCAGCGCCCCCCTGCCCCTTCAGCGCCGCGATCTGGCGCTCCAGCGCGACAACATCGGGATGGTTCTCGGTCCAGCCCCGCGCACGCGCCGCCGACAGGTCGGCCTGGGCGGAACCCAGGGCACTCAGACCACCAGTCGTGGTCCCGGCGATCATGGCCGGTGTTCCGGCGAGTTGGCCGTTCATCGAACTAAGCGCGCTCTGGGCGGCAATCAGTTGCGGGTCGATCTGATTCATCTCGGTCCGCGCTGCGTTCATGCGATCGTTGATCGATCCGACGCCCGGCAACAGGCCGATATATTTCTGCTCGAAGGCGACCCGGCGTTGCTCAGCCTCTTGAAGCTGGCGGCCACGCTGTTCGACCTGCGAATTCAGGAAGCCCAGGCTCTGCTTCGTCTCAACGCGATCGTTGAGAATGTCGGCCTGCTGGAACAACTCGACCAGTTTTTGCGCAACCTGATTGGCGACGCGCGCATTGCCGCCGTCGGACAGGCTGCTGTCCGACAGGGAAACACTGATATCGAAAAGATTGTCCTGATCGGTGACGATCTTGATCTTCTGCCGCAGCATGCCGACCTTGCCGGCGATCTCGCGATCGGTTGTCACCGTCTGAGCCAGGTCAGTCGTGCGGACGATCTTCTCAAGATTGGCGGCGCTGGTCAGCGTCTGGCGTACGCGGTCGACATCCTGCTGCTGCTCGATCGGCGACACGCCCATCTTGTTCGGCAGGATGGACTGCGCCTCGACATAGACCTTCGCCTTGGATTCATAGCTGTTGGGGATCAGCGCGACCACCAGCCAGCCCAGCATGCAGATGCCCCAAGCCGTCGCCAGCGCAAGCCAGCGCCGGTTCCATATGCCGTGGAAGGCGATCAGCAGTTCGTCGTAAAGACCGGACATAAGCGCGGGGTTTCCCTGACTATCTTTTTTAGAACATGCTTTCCGGGATGATGATCACGTCACCGGGAGCGAGCAGGACGTTCGCCTTCGTGTCGCCCCGCTTGATCAGGTCGTTGATGCGGACCGCATATTCCTTCTGCTTGCCGCCCGCCTTGTCGTAACGGACCAGACGGGCGCGATTCCCGGCCGCATATTCGGACAGCCCGCCCACCGCAATCATCGCGTCAAGCAGTGTCATATTGGCACGGTATGGAATGGACGCCGGCTTCTCCGTCGCGCCGACAATGCGGACCTGCTGACTGAAGGTGCCGGAGAAATTATCGACGATGACCGAGACCAGAGGGTTCTCGATATATTTGCTGAGCGCGACCTTGATATCGTCGGCCAGAACCGCCGGCGTCTTGCCCACTGCGGGCAGGTCGGCGATCAGCGGCGTGGTGATGCGGCCGTCGGGACGGACCTGCACCTTTGCGCCCAGTTCCGGGTTGCGCCACACGAAAATGGTGAGCTGGTCGAGGGGGCCGATGACATATTCCTCGCTCGGCCCGTTCTGGTTCGACACGAAGGATGCCGGAGGAAGCTCTGGCCCTTTGCCTCCAGCGCAGCCCGAAAGGACCATCGCCGGTAGTGCAGCTCCGAGGAAAAGCTTGGAAATCCGCCCGAACGCCATCTGTAACCACCCTTGTCTGCCCGGTCATGCTCCATGCCGTGCTGCTGGCAGCGATCGACATGGGACGCACGACATCCCGGCCCCTCTTTGGCGAGAAAGGGTGAAAATACCGTTAGGATTAGTGGGATTGGGTGCGCTCGGTCAGCCGACCAGCAACTCACCGGGGGGCGGATGGCCAAGGAAAGCGGCCGGACTGGCGCTTGCGCCATAGGCTCCGGCCAGGAAAATTGCCACCAGATCGCCTGCTTTCACGAGCGGTAACGATACCTTATCGCCGAGCCTGTCCAGAGGCGTACACAGGCACCCGACGACACTGACAGGATCGGCGGCCATGTCCGCGCCGAAGCGATTGGCGATGGCAATGGGATAGTTGCGACGGACCACCGTGCCGAAATTGCCGCTGGCGGCAAGTTGGTGGTGAAGGCCGCCATCGACGATGACGAAGGTCTCGCCCTGGCTCTCCTTCACGTCGATGACGCGGGTGAGATACACACCCGCCTCTCCGACCAGCCAGCGCCCCAGTTCCAGCGCGAATTCGGAGGGCTTGAGGATATCGGGCCGTTTTTCCAGCGCATCGTCCAGCGCAACCCCGATCGGGCGGATATCCAGCCGCTCATCCCCTGGAAAATAGGCGATGCCGAACCCTCCGCCCAGATTGACCAGAGGCGGCGAAGCACCCACGGTATCGGAAAGACGGGCCGCCAGCGCAATCGTCGCCGCCTGTGTCTCGATCAGCGCCATCGGATCGAGCGCCTGGGACCCGGCGAAGATATGCCACCCCCGCCAATCCGCGCCTGCCTCGATCACGCGCTTCGCTAGCGCAGCCGCGCGGCTGGCATCAACCCCGAACGGCTTTGCGCCGCCCCCCATCCGCATGCCTGACCCGCGCAGGTCGAAATCCGGATTGACCCGCACCGCAAGGCGTGGCGTCCGGCCGAGACGGGCTGCTATGGCCAGAGCGCGATCGGCTTCTCCTTCCGATTCCAGATTGAGGGTAATGCCGGCCGAAATGGCGGTCCGCAGTTCGTCGTCGCGCTTGCCCGGTCCCGCAAAGCTGATGTGTTCGGGCGCCATCCCCGCCTCCAGCGCACGCTCCAGTTCGCCGCCGGATGCGACATCGAAACCGTCGACCAGTGACGTCATCCTCTCCAACAGCGGCGCAAAGGGATTAGCCTTGATCGCATAGTGGATGGACAGGCGCGAAGGCATGGCGTCACGCAGGCGGCGCACCTGCGCGGCGACAATATCCATATCATAGACGAACAGAGGCGTGTCCCCCGCCTCATCCACCAACGACGCCGCGCCACAACCGCCGATAATCAGCATGCCCTCCTCGGCGGCGAACCACGTCGGGATTGGCCCCATCGGCTTCATGCGCGCGCCTCCGCCATCAAAGCCGCCCGGTCAATCTTGCCATTGGCGTTGTGGGGGAAGTCCTTTCGTAGGACGATTTCTGCAGGCTGCATGAAATTCGGCAATTCTACCTTCAACTTCGCCCTCACCTTTTCTTCCAGATCTTCGCTGACGGTCTGTCCAGCCGGCCGGATCAGCAGCTTCACCGCCTGCCCAAGTCTTGGATCGGGAACCCCGAGCGCGATCGCTTCGGCCACCCCATCGACCGCAACGGCAGCTTCCTCCACCTCCGTTGGACTGATCCGGTTGCCCGCCGACTTGATCATCGCGTCGTCGCGGCCGACGAAATAGAGCAATCCATCTGCCTCCCGCCGCACCGTATCGCCGGACCAGACCGCCGTGCCGCCATAGCGGGACGCGGGCGGCGCGGGGCGGAAGCGCTGGGCTGTCCGCTCCGGGTCCTGCCAATAGCCTTGCGCCACCAGCGGCCCGCAATGCACGAGTTCGCCCGGCTCTCCATCATCGGTCAGGCTGCCGTCAGGACGAACGACGAGAATTTCTGCGTGGGGTATGGCCGAACCCATGCTGTCGGGGTGGCTGTCCACCAGAGCCGGGGCGAGATAGGTCGAGCGGAACGCCTCGGTCAGGCCGTACATCGGATAGAGATCGGCATTGGGAAAAAGCGCGCGCAATCGTGCCACGAGCGGGCGGGTGAGCGCCCCGCCACTGTTGGTCAAGCGACGGAGCTTTGCAGCCACCTCTTCAGGCCATTCCAGATCGACAAGCTGCACCCAGAGCGGGGGAACCCCGGCCAGCGTCGTGATATCGCGCCGGTCGACCGATCGGATGACATCGCGCGGCGTGAGATAATCGAGCGTAATCGCACACCCGCCCGCATACCAGGTCGAGAAGAGCTGATTCTGTCCATAGTCGAAGCTGAACGGCAGAACGCAAAGGGTGCGATCCTCCGGCGTGAGCTTCAGATAGTCCGCCACCGAAACCGCGCCCAGCCATAGATTGGCGTGGCTCAGCATCACGCCCTTGGGCTTGCCGGTCGATCCCGAGGTGTAGAGGATCGCAGCCAATACCTCCGGATCGGCATCGGATGGCGGCAGGCATGTCCCGCCGGTCAGCGCGCATGCCGTGTCATCCTCGCTATGCGCCTCGCAACCGGCCGGGAGGTCGCCCGGCTCAAGCGTGGAAAGCCGCGCGCCGGTGCCAATCAACAATCGCGCACCGCTATCGGCAAGGATATGCGCCACCTGGGCGCGCTTCAGCAGCGGATTGACCGGGACATGCACTAGGCCTGCGCGAGGTGCGGCAAGCGGCATGAGAGCAGCGACAACGCCCTTGGCGACCCAACTCGCCACCCGGTCTCCCGGCGCGAATCCGAACCCCTTCAGCCATGCGGCAAGGCGGCCGAGACTTTGTTCAAGCTCGGCGTAATCCAACGTTCCCGCGCGACCGTCCAGTGCGGGGCGTGCCGGATCGCCGTTCCGAAGCACATGATCGATCGGCAAGAGTGGTGGGTCGATTAACCCCATGTCCAGAATTTTCCCTTAGTTCCGATCGTCTTTCCGGGGAGATAGTCCTTTGCAGGGTCAAGGGGAACATCGAAGTCTTATCTCTTTCCCGTCCGGGGCTTCCGCCTCGGCGCTTACGCTGTTGCGCGATGCGCAGACCGATGGCCTGTCGCGCGCCGATCAACCGCATTTGTTCGATCGCATCGACTGGCTGGAGGCGCTGCACCGGCTGTGCATGCACGATAGCGTCCCGCATATCCTCAGCGCGACCGACGACAAGGCGCAGGCCTGGCTTTTTTTGGTGGAAAGCGGAGAGCATAAGCGGACAGCCATCGCCAACTGGTACAGCTTTGCCTTCAGGCCAGTGTTCACCGGCGATCCGTCCCCAGAACAACGCGTCCGCCTGATCGAAAAGATCGCGCGCGATCTCGCCCGGGATGCGGCGCAGCTAAATCTCTATCCGGTGCTGGCCGATGACGGCACCAGCGCCCTTTTTCTTTCCGCCTTCCGCAAGGCCGGGTGGATCACGGTCGGTCGACCGATGGGCATCAACCATTATTTGAATGTCGGCGGACGGGATTTCGACGCCTATTGGGCAGGACGTCCGGGCAAGCTGCGCAGCACCGTACGGCGAAAGATGCGCGGGACAACTCTGACCTTCGAAATCAACCCAATGATGACCGACGCGCTGTGGGACGATTATGCCGCCGTGTATCGGCGCAGTTGGAAACCGTCAGAGCCCAGCTTGGATTTTCTGCGGCATATAGCAAAACGTGAAGGCGACGCGGGCACATTGCGCCTGGGCTTCGCGCGGGAGGACGGATTTCCCGTTGCAACCCAGCTCTGGACGGTCGAAAACGGCGTCGCGCTCATCCATAAGCTTGCGCACGATCAGGGTGCTGACGGCATGTCGCCGGGTACTTTGCTCAGCTATCACATGTTCCGCGCCGCGATCGACGAGGACAAGGTGAAGCTCATCGACTACGGCACCGGGGACAATCCGTACAAGACCGAATGGATGGAAGCCCAGCGACCGCTTTATCGCATCGATTGCTTCAATCCTCGCTTTTCCTCGGCTTGGCTTCCCGCCGCAAGAACGGCTATTTCAAAGCTTGTCGGCTAGACATGCAGGCGATAGGAGGCTGGCAGCATGCGGGGGAAACCGGAACAGGTGCATACTAACGACATGACCGTGGAAGATACCGTGCGTGCGGTTCTGCGCGACGTACTGGCGATTGAGCAAGAGCGGGTCGATCTCTTCGACCGGGATACGCCCTTGTTCGGCGCATTGCCTGAACTGGACTCGATGGCCGTGGCCGGATTGCTCACGGAGATGGAGGATCGCCTCGGCATCCTGATCGAGGATGACGATATCGATGGAGAGACCTTCGAGACGTTCGGGAGCCTCGTCGATTTCGCGGAAAGCAAAGTCCGGGTCTGAACTTCGCTTTCCAAGCATTTACAAAGAGTAGCTTTGTTTACCGTTCGGGCTGAGCTCGTCGAAGCCCTACCCTTCTTTTCAATGCCGCAAAGAAGTGCAACCCTTCGACAAACTCAGGGCGAACGGGGGTTGGCTCAATCTTGATCTAACGATCTCTTCGCCAGAAACTTTCCTCACTCTGCCGCCAGCGCCTCAAAATCCGCCTCTGCGAGAAATTTCTCGGCGTCCAGCGCAGCCATGCAGCCCATGCCGGCGGCGGTGACAGCCTGCCTGTAGATTTTGTCGCTGACATCGCCCGCCGCGAAGACGCCCGGCACAGCGGTGCGGGTTGTCCCCTTTTCCACCACCAGATAGCCATCGTCCATCGGCAGGAGCCCTTCGAAGAGCTCCGTCGACGGCTTATGCCCGATGGCGACGAACGCGCCGTCCGTGCCGATATGCGTTTTCGCGCCGGTCACCGTGTCGATCAAGTCCACGCCCACTAGACCCGCAGGATCACCACCGCCGACGAAACGCTCCACCCGCTTGTTCCAAATGACGCTGATCTTCGGGTTGGCGAACAGCCGCTCCTGCAGAATCTTCTCCGCTCGCAGAGAATCGCCGCGATGGATCAACGTCACATCATGGCTATGGTTGGTCAGGTACAGCGCCTCTTCGACAGCGGTATTGCCGCCGCCGATCACAACCACCTTCTTGCCGCGATAGAAAAATCCGTCGCATGTCGCGCAGGCGCTCACGCCCTTGCCGCCCAGCGCCTGTTCGCCCTCAACGCCCAGCCACTTGGCCTGCGCGCCCGTAGCAATCACCAGCACGTCGCCCGAATAGACCGTGCCTCCGTCGCCCACGAGGCGGAATGGCCGCTGCGACAGGTCCAAGCTGACGATCTGATCGTACATCATCTGCGCGCCGACATGCTCGGCCTGCGCCTGCATCTGCTCCATCAGCCACGGGCCCTGGATCACGTCACGAAAGCCAGGATAATTTTCCACATCGGTGGTGATGGTTAGCTGACCGCCCGGCTGCATGCCCTGCACCACGATCGGCGCCATGCCAGCGCGCGCGGCATAGATGGCTGCGCTGAGGCCCGCTGGTCCCGATCCCAGGATCAGCATGCGGGTGGAATGGGTGGCGGTCATGGCGTCCTTCCGGCGAAAATGGAGTCGTTGGCAGTTGGAGATAATGGGTCGCATCATCGGCGCAAGGCGTCCGGACCTGCAGTTTTGCTTGTAGCCCGGATAGCGCCGATGCTGAGCCGTCGTCAGTCGAGAACGTTGGGCAAAGCCTCAAACCCTCGACGCAAGGCCGCTGACCAGCCTTGGGAGATCATCGCAAACTCCTCGTCATCAGGCTCGATCCGGCGACGGACGCGAAACTCATAGGCATTGGTGTCGATCACCGCCAAATCCAGAGGCATTCCCACCGAGAGATTGGACCGCAGGGTCGAATCCATCGAGACACAAACCGCTTTCACAGCATCGTCGATCGTCGTTTCCGGCTTGATGATGCGGTCGAGGATCGGCTTGCCATATTTATGCTCGCCGATCTGGAAGAAAGGCGTATCTGCCGTCGCCTCGATGAAATTTCCGGCCGAGTAGACGAGGTAGAGGCGCGGTTTGCCGCCTTTGCGCTGGCCGGCGATCAGGATCGAGGCATCCGCCCCTGCCCCTTGCATCTCTATGGTGTCGCGATAGCGGTGCTGCATTTCCTGCATAGCCTCTCCCACGATCTGGGCGACGCGGTGCATGGTCTTGCAGTTGAGGATCGTCTCCGTATCGGGCGTATCGTGCGAAATTTTGATCTGGCGCGAGAGGCAGGTCTTCACCTCCTGCGTGATTGACAAGTTCCCTGAGCACATGAGCGCAATCGCGCGGTCGCCCGGCACCTCATAGGTGAACATCTTTCGGAAACGGGCGATATTGTCCATGCCCGCATTGGTGCGAGTGTCCGACAGCAGGACAAGGCCCTGATCGACCCGCACGGCAACGCAATAGGTCATCGCCCCCCGGCTCCCATTCTCATAATCTTAATTCCCTGCGCGCGCAGGTCGAGAATATTGTTGTTGCTGCTGTTTTTGCAACTGTTGCTCGCGTTCATCGTCGCTGGCCTGCGCGATGCGAACGTCCGCGTCAATGCCGATCATGCCCGCGGCCATCGCAGACCCCCGAACCGGCGCGGCGTCCCCAGCATCTAGGCCCGACGCCAGACGGATATATCTGTCCGTGACGCACACCTGGTTGGACGTATCAAAACCGACCCAGCCCAACCCCGGCACCATCGCCTCTGCCCAGGCATGGGTCTCGTGCAGCGCGTCATCATCCTGAGTCGCGAGATATCCCGCCACATAGCGCGCCGGCACACCGAGCGTTCGGGCCGCGGCTATGAATATCTGCGCATGGTCCTGGCATACGCCACCGCCGAGCAGCAACGCCTCCGCCGCCGTGGTTTCCGGCCCGGTAATGCCGCCGCGATAGCTGACTGCCTCCCGCACCGACGCGGAAAGCGCATGCAGACGATCGAGCGGGTCCCGGTCCCGCACGGACTCAGCGAGGTCGCGGATGTGCGGCGATGCTTCGGTAAGGGGCGTCGTACGCAGATACACGATGGGATTGAACCGCTCATCAAGGCCCGAAACTATACCATTCGTATCAGTAGTTTCCACGACGCCGGATGCTACGACATTGACGATATTCAGCGACTGATGCCGAATCCAGAGCGCCTCCAGATCACCATAGCCATTGGGCGCAAAACCAAGGACGGGGTCGTCATTCACCGTGACTTGCCATTCCAGCACGCGCTGCCCGGCATGGCGGCGTGGCATGAGCTTCAACAGCATGGCCACGCGGCTTGATCCCGCGCCATAGCTGTAGCTGGTCTGGTGACGAACAAGGAGTTTCATCGCTTATCCGAAATGATAGGCCTGCGCGATTTCCATGCCCAGACGGTTCGTCATGGTCAGGCCATTCTGCACGGTTTCATGCAGGCCGCGGCGGAATATCTCTCCGCTGTCGACATTTTCCAGACCTGCGACCATTTCGTGCACCGTGTCGTCACAGGTGGCGCGGACATCGTGCCATCCCGCCAGCCGGTTCAACCGATAGGCAAGCTGGTCGTAACAGAAGGCAACGCTGCGCGGGAACATACGGTTGAGCATCAGGAAATCGGTGATCTGCCACGGCGTGTAGGCACCGCCATAGACATGGTGATAGGCGCGGCTGCCCGACAGCGCGTGCAGCACGGATGTCCATTGATAATGGTCGCGCGTACCGCCGACCACCTCGGTCTCCGGCAGCAGGACATAATATTTGACGTCGAGCAGGCGCAGGGTCATTTGCGCGCGTTCAAGCGCGCCGCCGGCGCGCAGGAAATCATGGCCTTCATTGCGCAACTGACCGCTTTCCGCAGCGCCCCGGAACGTCATGGCGCGCGTTTTGACCCAGTCGATCAGGCCTGGGAGTTGCTGTCGCGCTTCCGCCACGTCATAGCTATCGAGCTTGCGCCAGCCCTCGTTCAACGCTTCCCACATGTCCTGCGTCAGCATCGTGCGCGCGGATTTGCCATTGGCGCGGGCCTTGGCCAAGCAGGAGCGGATCGACGAGGGATTGTCGAGGTCCAGCATCAAATAGGCAACGACGTCGGTTTCCTTGACGTGGCTGTCCTCTGGAAAGTTCGCTTCGGAGCCTGTTGCGCGGACGACGGATCGCCATTCGTCGCGATGGTGCGCGCCGGGCAGGATCGCCATGCGCTGCCCCATGGTCAACAGGCGGGCGGTGGATTCGGCGCGCTCCATGTAGCGGGCCATCCAGTAGAGATTTTCGGCGGTACGGCTCAGCATCGCATCAATCCTGCATGACCCAGGTGTCTTTGACACCGCCGCCTTGGCTGGAGTTCACAACCAGCGATCCTTCCGTCAGCGCCACGCGGGTCAGGCCGCCCGGCACAAGCCGCAACTGTTTTCCGACAAGGCAATAGGGACGGAAATCGGCGTGGCGCTCGACAACGCTTGCCGGCCCCAGGGTCGGCACCGTCGACAGATCCAGCGTCGGCTGCGCGATGAATTCGGAAGGATTCGCCCTGATCCGTTCGGCATAGGCGGCAACTTCTTCAGCCGTCGCCTTTGGGCCGATCAGCATGCCATATCCGCCCGATCCGTGCACTTCCTTGGCCACAAGTTCGCTCAAATGTTCCAGCACATAGGCGCATTCATCGGGCTTTGCGCATTGCCAAGTCTTGATGTTGGACAGGATCGGTTGTTCGCCGAGATAGAATCTGATCATCTCAGGGACATAGACGTAGACCGCCTTATCATCGGCTATCCCGGAACCCGGCGCCGAACACAAAGTCACCCCTCCATTACGATAGACATTGAAGATGCCCGGCACGCCCAGCAAGCTGTCGGGCCGGAACGTCAGCGGATCGATATATTCGTCATCGATGCGGCGGTAGATGACGTCGACGGCGGTCGGGCCGGAGGTGGTCTTCATCCATACCCGGCCCTCGTCCACGAACAGGTCCGCAGGCTCGACCAGTTCGACACCCATAAGGTCGGCCAGGAAACTATGCTCATAATAGGCGCTGTTGAGCGCGCCGGGCGTGAGTACGACAACCACTGGGTCGCCCTTGCAGGCGGGCGGCGCGACCTCCTTAAGGCTTTTTAGAAGTTCGGCTGGATAGTCATCGACCGGAGCCACAACGCCTTGCCCGAACAGTTCGGGGAACATGCGCGTCATGATCTCGCGGTTTTCCAGCATGTAGGAAACACCGGAAGGTGTACGGCAATTATCCTCCAGAACCTCAAAACTGTCTGGGCCCGTGCGCACGATATCGATACCGACTATGTGGCTGTAGACTTTCCCCGGCGGCGAAAATCCGACCATCTCGGGCCGGTAGGCGCTGTTCTGATAGATGATCTCGGCTGGCATGATACCTGCCCGGATGATCTCGCCCCGATGATAGATGTCGTGGAGAAAGGCATTGAGCGCGCGCGCGCGCTGCCGGATGCCCTTGTCCAATACGCGCCATTCCTGCGCCGTGAAGATACGGGGAAGCAGGTCGAAGGGGATAAGCCGTTCGGGATCGCCGCCCTCGCCATAAACGGCAAAGGTAATGCCGATGCGCCGGAAGATCGCTTCCGCTTCTTCAAGCCGCCGGTTCAATCCGGAAATGCCCGTCCGTTCAACCCAGTTCTGCACCTCCGCATAGCAGGGGCGGACCGAACCGGTCTGATCGAGCATTTCGTAGAAGGTCAATGACGTCTCCCTCTTGCACCCGGGGTTTGGCGTTGTGCGCCGCAACATTACTGCAAGCGGTTGCAAGGATTGCAAGCGGAAAAAGCGATAGGCGGTCTCTATTCCTGTGAAAGCATTTCCGCGACCTTGGTTTTACTGCTCCCACGAAATTTGGAACGTAGGACCTAAACCCAAATGCGTGGGATTAGGCAACCAGTTGCAGGATCGAGAGCGAGGCAGAAGTGCGCGCAAAACGGTACATTTGCTTTTGGCTTACCTAAATTGACGATGTAGAGCCCAGAATCGCCCGATGATTGTCAAGGCATTTCAGACACAAATCGCTTTTCTGTAGATAAGTCTTGGATGGGATAGAAATCGCCGTCCCAAAATGGGACAATAGCTCGACTCGCTGACCCCGGCAGCGCAGGAGAGGATTTGAGAGGTGGCTGAAAATCGCTCTCGGCGAGAGGCGTCCCTTAAGGGAATGTCACCGCCGGACAAGGTGGAAAACGATTTCTACCTGATCGACACTTATGCACCAGCGCCGACCTTTACGGTGGACGGCATCCCGCCCATGCCCGGCGAAAGCTGGCAGGATTATCATGCGCGCGCTCTAGCATGGATCACGATCGAGGCGAGCACCGTTCCGGCGAACCACCACTATCTGTCGCGCATGCAGTTCGTCGCACGCCTCATTGCCGTTCCAGCCATATTCTTTCTGGCGTTTCGCTGAGCCCGAGCGGGGCAGCCCGTGTATGCCTTAATCAGTGGTTCTGCAGCTGCTGGATCAAACTCCTGGCCGCGCGAACATAAGCCGGACCGCCACACACCGTCCAGGCCTGCGGCAGTCGTAGCCGCGCTATGCCATCGAGCGCCGGATGGTGGAGCATTTCTGTGCCCTGATCCCGGACACGATCGGTGGCGCTTTCGACGATAAGATAATCGGGATGGGCCATGACCATCTCTTCGACAGACAAGCGCGAAAGGGAGGGTTTGCCAAGCTCCGCCGCGAGGTTGCGCAGGCCCACCCGCCGCATAAGGTCATCGATCAATGTGCCTGTCCCGGTGAGATACCCGCGCCGTTGATAGTAGGCCGCGACGGGATTGCCCTTGATGCGCGGCAAAGCGGCGAGTTCGGCATCCATCCGGCGGATCATTGCCTCACCGCGTTCGGCGTGGCCAATAGCGGCCGCGACCTGGCGGATCTGCGCAACGACGGCCGGATAGCTTTCCGCCGGCTGCAGATCGATAGTGCGATAGTTTTGGCTTTTCACCAATGGGCTCAGCGTGTGGAACGTGCCGGAGATGATGAGGTCGGGTCGTAAAGACAGCACGTCCTCCGACGTTCCGCGGGAAATGGGCAAGTGGTCGGCGCGCTCCGCCTCTGCCGACATATCACGGTCACGCGCGAACTGGGTGAGGCCCGCAATCTGGTCGTGATCGGCAAGGGCGATCAGAAGTTGATCGGCGCACATGTTGAGAGACAGGATGCGCTGCGGGCGCTGTGCCGCGTCCGCCGGTCCGGAAAGGGCGGCGCACAGAAACGATACCAGGCAAAGGCGCAAGAAGGCCGGCACATCATCCCCTATGCAAAGTTGCCGCGCCCCATTGACCGGAACCGATAGCAGACACAAGGGATGGGCATGAATCGCACCGTGCTGATCACTCTATTAGGTTTTTGCTGCCTGGCCGCAGCACTGCTGTCGATCACATTCGGCACCGCCCCCCTATCCCTGCAGCGGATTTTCGAGGCGTTGATAGGGAGCGATGATCCGGTCGCACGCATCATCCTTTTCGACTTGCGCATGCCCCGGGCATTGCTGGGTCTTTCGGTCGGCGCGATGTTGGGCCTCGCGGGAGCGGCGCTGCAAGGGTATCTGCGCAATCCGCTCGCTGAGCCTTCGGTCGTGGGTGTGTCAAATTCCGCAGCGCTGGGCGCTGTCATCGCGCTGTATTTCGGTTTGGCGGAACTGCACGCCGCCGTGCTGCCAGCCATGGCCATCATTGGCGCAATTTTCGCGCTGATGATGCTGTTCGCCCTGGCCGGAAAGTCAGAAAGCCCGCTGACATTGATCCTTGCAGGAATCGCCATTTCGACGCTCGCGGGTGCAGGGATCAGCCTAACGCTGAACCTGTCCCCCAATCCATTCGCGGCGATGGAGATTGCAACCTGGCTGCTGGGATCGCTGGAGGACCGGTCCTTCAACCATGTGTTGATCGCCCTGCCCTGTATCGCGGTGGGACTTGCCTTGCTTTTATGGAACGGGCGGGCGCTCGATGCCCTTACGTTGGGGGAGGATGGAGCAAAGGCCTTGGGTATAGACCTTGGGCTGATGCGAATAAGGCTCATGCTTGGCGTAGCCATCGGCGTAGGCGGCGCGGTGGCGGTTTCCGGATCGGTCGGGTTCGTCGGCCTGATCGTTCCGCATATCATTCGGCCTCTGACGGACCGATCGCCCTCCGCCATTCTATTGCCTTCGGCGCTCGGGGGAGCGATCCTGCTGACACTTGCCGATATCCTTGTGCGGGTCATACCCACCAGCAATGAACTGAAATTAGGGGTGGTGACCGCGTTTTTGGGTGTTCCCGTCTTCCTTGTCCACCTGATGCGGGAGCGGCGGATATGGTAGCCATTGCCATCGAGAGCCTGCACATATCCTTGGGTAAACAAGCAGTCCTGCGTGGTATCGACGCACACCTTGAAGGCGGAATGCTGATCGGCATCATCGGCCCCAACGGGGCTGGCAAGTCCACGCTAGCGCGTGCCATACTCGGCCTGCAGAAGGCGACAAAAGGCCGAGTGACGGTAGATGAGGCGGATGTAGCCGCCCTGCCCCGCGCGCAGATCGCGCGGTTGATCTCCTATTTGCCGCAGGGACAGACACTGCATTGGCCACTGGTGGTGGAGCGGCTCGTAGCCCTTGGCCGCATTCCGCATCTCGCGCCCTTCTCGCAGATTTCCGACGCTGACCGGATCGCCATCGACCGCGCGATGGGACTTGCCGATGTGTCGGCATTGCGGGATCGAACAGCTACCGAGCTTTCGGGCGGGGAGCGCGCCCGTGTGTTGTTGGCGCGCGCGCTTGCGGTCGAAGCGCCGGTGCTGATCGCAGACGAACCGCTGGCGTCGCTTGATCCGGGACATCAGCTTGAGGTGATGGACCTCCTGAAAGACCAAGCGGCAGGCGGTGTAACGGTGATAGCCGTGCTGCACGACCTGACTCTCGCTGCACGTTTTTGCGACCGTCTTATCCTGTTGGACAAAGGACAGGTCGCTGCGGATGGCGATGCTGCAAAGGTGCTGAACGCCGAAAATCTCGCCAGAGTGTATGGCATCCGCGCGTGGCTTGGCGCTGTCGAAGGCAGCCCGGCAGTCGTGCCCCTTTTTAGAAATGTGTGACACGCCGGGAACGGTACGGTTCACGCAGGGTTCAATGCACCGCAGCAAGGGTTGACCTTCCCCTCCAGCCTGTTGACGATGCGGCCTATGAAACTTCGCACTCTTTCCGCCTGCGTTATGGCCGGCCTGCTCGCGAGCCGGGCTTCCGCTGATCCAGCGCCGTTCGATCTTGCCGGTCCTGCGCTGCAGGTATCCGTCAAGCGGGCTGGCGCTACCCTGCCCATCTCACAAGTCCCGGACCTGTCGGCGGGCGATCAGCTTACGATCAAGGCTGATTTCACCAAGGAACAGTCGGCGCATTACCTGCTCGTCGCCGCCTTCCTGCGCGGAGCGACAAATCCGCCTCCCAAGGAATGGATATTCGAGGCGGAGACGTGGAAGCGCAAGGCCAAGGATAACATGCTGACGATCACCGTGCCGGAAGGCGCGCGGCAGATCGTATTGTTCTTGGCGCCGGAGACCGGCGGGGATTTCGCTGCATTGAACAACGCGATACGCGGACGGCCCGGGGAGTTCGTTCGCGCATCTCAGGACCTTAATCAGGCATCGCTGGATCGGTCCAGGCTCGACGCCTTTTTGAATGGCATTCGATTGCAGGATTCGGACCGGCCGGCGCAGCTTGAAACTGTGTCCCCTCTCCTTGCCCGCAGTCTGGCGATCAAATTCAACGCCGAATGCCTGGAAAAGCCGGCCAATCTTCAGGCCGCGTGCCTGACGCAGGACCGTGAAGCGCTGGTGCTCAGCGACATGCATAGCGCCTCCCTCACCGAGGCGCTGACCGGCGCGCCGACCGATCTTGCGCTCCAGTTGGCTGCGACTCCTCAGGGCGGCCTGGGCTATTACAGCCCCTATATTGGCGCTGTCCGTGATTTGGCGAAGATATTGGGTGCGTTTCACACGGCGGATTATCAATATATCCCGGCGCTTGCGATCAGCCGGGACGACAGCATGGCGTTGCTCCTGAATGCAGCGCCATCCTTCCGCAAACCGCAATCGGTACTCGTCGCGGCGCTGCCCGCCATAGAAGCGCCGCATCTTCCTCCATTGCGTGCCTCGATGGGCGAGCAAACGGCCTGCCTGACTAGGCCAGATATGGTGCTTCAAGTGGAGGGCGCGCCGCTCATTTATTCCACCCGTTATGCACGCGACATGGCGCTGCGCCTAAAGGCCAAGGACGGCAAGACCGTCGATGTGCCGGTAACCGCCCGCGCAGACAAGGGCGGATTCGCGATCGACAATGGCGCGCTCAATCCACAGGATTTTGATGCCACGGTGGACGCATCGCTTCATGGCATGTGGGGATTTCAGCCATTTGAAGGGCCGCGGTTCCGTTTGCAAAGTCCGGGTGCGCAGTCTTGGCGCTCCGCGTCGAGCAATCCGGCGCTGATTGCCGGTCGCCCGGCCACGTTCCGGCTGGAAGGAAGCGCCGCCGCCTGTGTCGAACGCGTGGCGATCCGCCAGTCATCCGGCAAGGAGCAGGCGCTGGTGTGGAAAACCGCTGACGCAGGCGCGATCATGGTCGAGGTTCCGCCGATTGCCGACGCTGGCACGGCCACCTTGCAGGTCAAACAGTTTGGTGTCGCCTCCCCTGCGGCGGTAATGCTGCAATCCAGCGTGCTACAACGGCCTAGTGTCACGCTACTCTCCAAAAGCGTGCAAGCCGGACAAACCGGCGCCATCCCGATCAGCTTTCAGGGATCGGACGCCATTCCCGGCAACGCACAACTGAGTTTCTCGATCAAGGCTGATGACACCACGAAATTCACTTCAAAGGACAAGATTGAGGTCTCGACGGCAGACGGCTCCGCGTCCGCGACATTGGATACGCGAACCGGCCTCAGGCTGGAAAATACGCAAATAGCGCATGCGCGGCTCGATCCGACGAAGGATCTGGGTCCGTCCGCTTTCGGGCCGCTTCGCTTCCGGATCGTCAAGGACGACACGGCCGGCGATTGGCAGCCACTAGGGACGCTCATTCGCTTGCCTGAGCTGGAAGGCCTGACCTGCCAAGGAGCGGACGGCGGGTGCCAACTGTCCGGCGCAGGGCTTTTTCTCATCGCAAGCATCGCCGATAATCCGCAATTCACAAATGCACGGAATGTCGCTGCAGGCTTTACGGGCGGGGCCATCGCCGCGCCGCGTTCCAAGGATGGCCAGCTCTATCTGAAGCTGCGCGATGACCCGAACATCACGGCTGCAGCCAGAGTCTCGGCACCGCCCGCACCTGCGACGCCTGCTAGCTGAAGCCGCCGATCGGAAGCAAGCGTACCCATTTTGGCCACGATTAGCGACAAAACGACAGGAATTGGCGTCGAAACCGCGTGATGAGCGAAATGTTTCTCGACGTGCGCGACGCCTGTTGGCATGGCGCGTCCTGCTAACAGGAGATTCGCATATGAATACCAACGAACTGGCAGACGCCGTAGCTAGCGCCCAGGGCATCGCGAAGAGCGACGCAAAGAAGATCGTCGACAGCGTGCTGGCGGCAATCGGGGACGCGGCGGTCAAGGGAGAAGAAATCTCGCTGGCCGGATTTGGCAAGTTCAAGGTCAAGGACAGCCCGGCTCGCGAGGGTCGCAATCCTTCGACCGGCGCGACCATCGCTATCGCAGCTTCCAAGAAGCTGGGCTTCACGCCTGCCAAGGCGCTGAAGGACAAGCTGAACGGCTAATAATTGCCGATGGCCCATGAGAGCCATTGACGCACAACTTGATCAGGCCGCCTCCGGGCGGCCTTTTTTTATCTGGTCGATATGTTCGAGCATCCGATAGAATTTCTTTTTTGCGCAGCATTCCCGAACATTTATATGTCTACTTATATCATTGATTTATGGTCCAAGGACAGCAGAGCAAATACGAGCCTCTTGGCACCGCAAGCTGAAGTCTGATCGGAGTGAAAGTGAACGCCTTGGGACAGATAGAAGAAGAGGAAGTCCCATCGGGCGCCTATTGGCGCATAGATGTGCTGGTCGAACAACTCGCCGCAGCCCGCCTGCGCTGGCGAACAGGGCAAAAGCATCATGTCGAATATGGCGCGGAAGGTTTTCCTTCCCGCGGCGATATCGAGAAGATCATGCTGGCCCTGTGCGGCGCCCTCTTTCCCCTTCGCCTGGGCCCCAATTTCGTCCGTATTCATAATGAGGACGTGTTCGTAGCCGAAACGCTGCAAACCTCGCTCAGCCGCCTATACGGCCAGCTCAGGCTCGAGCTGATCTACGCGCTGCGCGACCAAGCCCCCAGCGTGGTCGATGCGGAAGCGGCAAGGATCATCGGGGCCTTTGCCGAGCGCCTGCCCGCCATTCGCACTTTGCTGGACATGGATGTCGAAGCGGCGTTCGTCGGCGATCCCGCAGCGCGCAGTGTCGATGAGGTTCTTGTCTGCTATCCCAGCATGATCGCGATCATTCATCACCGGCTTGCGCATGAACTGCATGGCCTGGGCGCTCCGCTGGTCGCCCGGATCATTTCGGAAGTCGCGCATTCCCTGACAGGCATAGACATTCATCCTGGCGCGACGATCGGAAACAGTTTTTTCATCGACCATGGCAATGGCGTGGTCATCGGCGAGACCGCCATCATCGGCGATCGCGTGCGGCTGTATCAGGGCGTCACATTGGGCGCTCAGAGTTTCCCGGCCGACGAGAATGGCCATCTTAAAAAAGCGCTGCCACGGCATCCGATCGTTGAAGACGATGTCGTGATCTATGCCGGGGCCACGATCCTGGGCCGGATCATCATCGGGACCGGGTGCGTGATCGGCGGCAATGTGTGGCTGACGGAAAGCGTCCCCGCCGGCAGCAATGTCCGGCAGGCAAAAGCGCAATATGAGGTTACGCGACGCGCAGAGGTCTCCGCACCACATCGTGTGCATGCCATTCCGGACTGGGAAATCTGACCTTTTTCAACGGACTGAATCAAACCGGACGGTATAGCCGGTAAAGTCATCCGGCGGCGTTTCGCCCGGATCGAGCAGCAAGGCGTCATACAGATGCAATGTCGAGGATGGCGCGATGGAGAGCGCAATGCGCGTTCCATCGGCACCTCCATCCGGCCGCCACGCCTCGACATGTGCGCGGCCTACGCTGCGGCGTACCATTACATTGAAATCACGCACCGTAGCGCCAACGGGAATTCCGTAGATCGGCACGTCGCCCGGAAAGGCAAAGGGCTGTCCGACATCGAGCGTTACTATTCGTCCTTCCTCGACAAAATCCAGGGAAAGGCGCCCTTCAAGCACGGTTAGAACGCGATCGACGTCTTCAAAGCGCGAAAAATCTCCGGGCGAAGTGACATCTGCGATGCTGATCCGCCAATCAAATGCATCCATCCCCGCGCCGATGGGAAAGGTGATAATTTCGCGGGTCACGCCGCCGCCATTCTTCCAAGCTGTAGCAATGCGATCGGCAGCGCGGAGCAGCCGCATCGGCCTCAGCCCGTTATGGCCGGCAGGTCCAGCCCCTTTTCTCGCGCGCAATCGAGCGCGATGTCGTAACCCGCATCGGCATGCCGCATCACGCCGGTGGCGGGATCATTCCAAAGCACCCGGCCCAGCCGCCGCGCAGCAGCCTCAGTGCCGTCTGCGACGATTACCATGCCGCTATGCTGCGAATAGCCCATCCCGACTCCGCCGCCATGATGCAGCGATACCCATGTCGCGCCGCTTGCCGTATTGAGCAGCGCATTGAGCAATGGCCAGTCGGACACTGCGTCCGACCCGTCACGCATCGCCTCCGTCTCACGATTGGGGCTGGCGACCGATCCGCTGTCGAGATGGTCGCGACCGATCACGACTGGAGCCTTCAGTTCGCCGGTTGCCACCATTTCATTGAAAGCAAGGCCCAGCCGATGACGATCTCCCAAGCCGACCCAACATATCCTTGCGGGCAAGCCCTGAAAGTGAATCTTCTCCCGCGCCATATCGAGCCAGCGGTGGAGATGCGCGTCATCGGGCAGCAGTTCCTTCACCTTGGCGTCGGTACGGTAGATATCTTCCGGGTCCCCAGACAACGCCGCCCAGCGGAACGGACCGATCCCCCGGCAGAAGAGCGGGCGGATATAGGCCGGCACGAAGCCGGGAAAATCAAAGGCATTGGCCACGCCCTCATCCTTCGCTACCTGACGGATATTGTTGCCATAATCGACCGTGGGGACCCCAGCGGCCTGAAAATCAAGCATCGCGCGAACATGCGCGGCCATGGAGGCCTTTGCTGCGGCAGCAACCGCTTCAGGATCACGCTCGCGCTTCTCGATCCAGTCCGCAACAGTCCAGCCGGCAGGCAGATAGCCATTGACCGGATCATGGGCCGAGGTCTGGTCAGTCAGCAGGTCGGGGCGGATGCCGCGGCGGTACATTTCCGGAAGAATTTCGGCGGCATTGCCAAGCAGCCCGACCGAGATTTGGGTTTTTGCGGCATGCGCTTCATCGATGATCGCCATGGCCTCATCGATCGTCTCGGCCGCGCGATCGAGGTAGCCGGTGCGCAGGCGCATCTCGATCCGGCTTGGCTGGCATTCGATCGCCAGGCAGGATGCGCCAGCCATGATCGCCGCCAGCGGCTGCGCGCCGCCCATGCCACCAAGGCCAGCGGTCAACAGCCAGCGGCCCGACAGGTCACCGCCATAATGCTGACGGCCCATCTCCACGAAGGTCTCGTAGGTGCCCTGCACGATGCCCTGGGTGCCGATATAGATCCAGCTGCCCGCCGTCATCTGGCCGTACATCGCCAATCCCTTGCGATCGAGTTCGGCAAAATGCGCCCAGTTCGCCCATTTGGGCACCAGATTGCTGTTGGCGATCAGCACACGCGGCGCATCGGCATGTGTGCGAAATACGCCGACCGGCTTGCCGGACTGCACCAGCAAAGTCTCATCGTCCTCAAGCCGGCGCAGCGTCTCGACGATTTTGTCATAGCTTTCCCAATCGCGGGCAGCGCGACCAATGCCGCCATAGACGACCAGTTCCTCCGGCCGTTCGGCGACATCGGGATGAAGGTTGTTCATCAACATCCGCAGAGGCGCTTCGGTGAGCCAACTCTTTGCAGATAAGGTCGTCCCGATGGCGGGTTTGATGATGCGGCTATTGTCGAGGCGGGTCATGCCGGTTCTCCTTCAGGCGCTTGCAAAGGCGATGCACGCCGCGATGATGGTCTTGAGATCGTGGATCAGAGGCGTTTCCGGATCGAAAGGCGGAGGCCAATTCTCTGGGGATGGCTGTGCAGGCTCGGTCAGGTAGCCGCGCATGGCGAGTTCCATCTGGATTGCATGATAACCTTCGGCCGGGCGACCGTAATGGCGGGTCGTCCAACCGCCCCGGAAGCGGCCGTTGAGCACATGCCCACGTCCCGTGGCTGCGGCCGCCGCAACGACTGCAGCCTCAAGGACGGAATCGCAGGTCACGCCGCCGTCGGTGCCGATGTTGAATTGCGGCAATGACCCATCGAAGAGTCGGGGCACATGACTGACGATGGAATGGGCGTCGTACAGAACGACCTTGTCATGCATGGCGCGCAGCCGGTCGAGCTCTCCTGCGAGCGCGGCATGGTAGGGATCGAACCAGCACGTCCTGCGGCTCGCGATCTCGGCCGCATCCGGCTCGTCGCGGTGATATAGCGGTTCGCCGTCGAAGGTCGTGGTCGGGCAAAGACCCGTCGTCGCCTGCCCCGGATAGAGCGAACGGCCGGAGGGGTCACGATTGACGTCGATGACGCTGCGCGAGATGCGGGTGCGCACGATTGTAGCGCCCAGATCCGCAGCGAAGGCATAGAGCCGGTCGACCCACCAATCGGCATCCTTGCGCGCAAGCCAGCCGGATACGAAAAGGCCTTCAAGCGCGGGCGGGATATCCGTTCCCGTATGCGGCAGGCCGATCACCAACGGCGCATCGCCGGGCAGGATGTCGAGCCAGTCGGTCACGCTAGGCCCGGCAGAGCAAATCCGGCAGCCGCGATCAGGCTGCCCGAGTGGATCAGCGCATTCGCCGCCTCCATATCGGGATGGAAATGCCGGTCATCCGACAGCATCGGCACGACCCCGCGCAGATGATCGTGCGCCGCGACCAGGGCAGTGCTGGACCGCAGCGGCGCGTGTAAATCCATGCCCTGACAGGCCGCCAGCAATTCGATGCCGATGACCGCTCCCGCATTGGCCGCCATGTCGAGCAGGCGGCGCGCGCCATGGGCAGCCATCGAAACATGGTCTTCCTGATTGGCGGATGTGGGAATAGAGTCGACGCTCGCGGGATAGGCGCGCTGCTTGTTCTCCGAAACAAGAGCAGCAGCGGTCACCTGCGGGATCATGAAGCCGGAATTGAGACCCGGCGTTGGCGTGAGGAATGCTGGAAGGCCGGACAAAGCGGGATCGACCAGCATCGCGACCCGTCTCTCAGCGATCGAACCAATCTCGCAAATGGCCAGCGCAATCATGTCTGCGGCGAAGGCGACAGGCTCCGCATGGAAATTGCCGCCGGATAGCGCCTCATCGGTATCGGCGAAAATCAAGGGATTGTCGGAGACGCCATTGGCCTCAATGGTGAGCGTGGTTGCCGCCTGCCGCAATATGTCGAGCGCCGCGCCCATCACCTGCGGCTGGCAGCGCAGGCAATAGGGGTCCTGCACACGCGGATCATCCTCCCGGTGCGATGCGCGAATGGCGGAGCCGGTCATCAGGCCGCGCAGCGCCGCGCCCACCTCCTTCTGTCCGGCATGGCCGCGCAGATCATGGATGCGCGGATCGAACGGCGCGTCCGAACCCTTGGCCGCCTCGGTCGACAGGGCGCCAGTGATCAGCGCCGACTGAAACAGCCGCTCGGTGTCGAACAGGCCGGCCAGCGCATTCGCCGTCGAGAATTGCGTGCCGTTAAGGAGCGCCAGACCTTCCTTGGGACCGAGGATCAAGGGCGCGAGCCCTGCCGCGAGCAGTGCTTGCCCGGCGGGAAGGCGTCCGCTTTCCGTCTCAATCTCCCCCACACCAATCATGGCCGCCGCCATATGCGCCAGCGGTGCAAGATCGCCACTGGCGCCGACCGATCCCTGGCACGGTACGACAGGCGTCAGCCCCTTGATCAGCATTCCCTCCAGAAGCGCCACCGTCGCCGGTTGAACGCCCGACGCGCCCATGCCGAAACTGGCGAGCTTAAGCGCCATCATCAGGCGGATGATAGGCGCGGGGCTAGGCGCGCCCGTGCCGGCAGCATGGCTGAGCACGATATTGCGCTGTAGCGTGGTGAGATCGTCATCGCCGATCCGCACGCTTGCCAGCTTTCCGAAGCCGGTGTTGATCCCGTAGACCGGCGCACCGCGACCGAGAATGCGGGCAACCGCCGCAGCGCTTTCCGCCACAACGGGCGCACAGGACGAATCGAGTGCGGGCGCCGCGCCACGATAGATTGCGCGCCACTCGGCCAGCGACACGGCGCCCGGTTTGAGCATCAGAGTCACGTCTCAATCTCCGACCAAATCAGGGGGAAAAGCGGCCCATCAAAATGCGCGCCATCGGGCAGCGTCTCCGACAGGCCGGGAAAATCGGGCGATGTTTTCCATTCGCGCACCGCATGACGCGCGTCGTCGCCAACGAAACGGGCGGAAAAGACCCGCCGCAGCGTCGCCGATCCGGGGGCGCTATGCAGCGCGAGCATATGGAAAGCGACGGCGTCGCCAGGCTCGATCGCCCAGCCGAGGATGTCGTGTGCCTCACGATCCGCATCGATGTCTGGCAGATCGGCCAGTGTTTCTTCAGGAAACCATCTGGCCTGCTTGTCCATGAAGCTGCGTGGCATCAGCCAAGGGCCAAGATGCGATCCTGCGACGAATTCCAGACTGGCATCACGAGGAACCGGATCGACCGGAATCCAGAAACTGACATTCTGGCGACCGGCAATATTGTAATAGGGCTGATCCTGATGCCAGGGCGTCGCCTGCCGCGTGCCAGCCAGCTTGGTCAACATATGGTCGTGATGGAGCCGCGCAGTGCGGCTGCCCATCAACTGTGCAGCGATCTCTCCAAGCCGCGACGTGAACAGGATATCGCTATAGGCCGGATTGTCCTGCCAGCATCGGAAATCCTCGACAAAGCGGCCCGGATCATTCGGTTCGCTGGCGACAATGGCGCGCGGTGATGGTGCGGCAAGGTTCTCATCGATCCCTTGGGCCAGCCGCGCTACCTGGCTTGCCGTGAGCGCGCCTTTCACCAGCACTGCGCCGTCGCGGGCGAACGCCTGCGCAAAGTCGATCATTGCCCCCTCCAGATGCGGGCATGGAGGGGGTTGAGACCCATGCGATAGACAAGCTCTGCAGGGCGTTCGACATTCCATATGGCGAGGTCGCAGCTTTTGCCGGCCTCAATCGTGCCAGTCTCATGCCCCATCCCCAGCGCGCGGGATGCGTTTCGGGTCACGCCCAGCAGGCACTCCTCTACCGTCAGTCGGAACAGCGTCGCGCCCATGTTCATGGCCAACAGGATCGAACTAAGCGGAGACGTGCCGGGATTGCAGTCGGTAGCGAGGGCGATCGGGACGCCTGCGGCGCGAAGCCCCCCTACCGGCGGCAGCTTGGTCTCTCGCGTGAAGTAGAAAGCGCCGGGCAGCAACGTCGCGACCGTCCCGGCCTGTGCCATGGCCGCAATCCCCTCTGCATCGAGATGTTCAAGGTGGTCGGCCGACAGCGCTCCGGCTTGCGCGGCGAGTTTCGCGCCCTGCAGGTTGGACAACTGTTCAGCGTGGATCTTGACCGGCAATCCGAGCTTTCGCGCAGCGTCGATAACACGTGTTGTCTGCTCGGCCGAAAAGCCGATCCCCTCGCAAAAGACATCGACCGCATCGACCAGTCCCGCTGCAACGGCCGCAGGCAGCATGTCATTGCAAACCGAGGCGATATAACCGTCCGCATTTCCCGCAAACTCCGGTGGCAGGGCGTGTGCGCCGAGGAAGGTCGTGCGAATAGCGACTGGACGCGCCGCGCCCAAGGTCCGGGCAGCGCGCAACATCTTGATCTCATCGTCGCGCGTCAGGCCGTAACCGGACTTGATCTCGATGGTGGTGACGCCCTCCCCGATCAGCGCGTCCAGCCGGAGTAGCGCGCTCTCGACGAGTTGCGCTTCGCTCGCCGCCCGCGTCGCCTGCATCGTTGACACTATGCCGCCACCCGCGCGCGCGATCTCTTCGTAGGAAGCCCCCGCCAATCGCAGCTCGAATTCATGCGCGCGGTTGCCGGCGTGGACCAGATGGGTGTGGCAGTCGATCAGACCGGAAGTGATCCAGCGTCCCTCGCAGGCGATCGTCTCGTTCGCGTCGAAGCGGGGCGCCTGCGATGCCGGACCTGCATGCAGGATGCGGCCGTCAAGCGCGGCGACCACAGCGCCCTCGACAATGCCGAGGCCTTCGCCCGCCATCGTCGCGAGCCGCGCGTCTGTCCAAAGTCGATCGCACCGCATGCCGAATCTCCTGCCCGCCAAGCATTGCACCGATGCTCAATAATGTATAGACATAATATCGGAGGCCGACGTATGAGCGCTAACTCGACCCATTTCCTACATTTCGCCACGGCCTTGCTCCCGGACGGCTGGGCGAACGATGTGCGGGTCGGGACCGCTGACGGCGTCATCGTTTCTGTCGATCCCGACGCGGCTTATGAACCTGGGGACGAGCGGCACGGGATTGCCCTGCCCCCGCTGCCCAATGTTCACAGCCACGCCTTTCAACGCGGCATGGCCGGCATGGCGGAAACGCGAAGATCGTCGAACGACAGTTTCTGGACTTGGCGCGAGACCATGTATCGCTTCGTCGACCGAATGACGCCGGACCATCTTCATGCGATCGCGGCCATGGCCTATGTCGAGATGCTGGAGAGCGGTTTTGCACGCGTCGGCGAATTTCATTATCTCCATCACGACGCAGACGGCCGCCCCTTTGCCGATCCGGCAGAAATGAGCGCCGCGATTATCGCTGCTGCGGAAGATAGCGGCATAGCCCTCACGCATCTGCCGGTCTTTTACGCGCATGGCGGGTTTGGCGGTCAGCCGCCCGGTGAGGGACAACGACGTTTCCTAAATGACATCGACGGCTTCGCAGCGTTGCTCGACCGACTACGCAAGCCGCTGTCATCCCTTCCGGACGCCGTGCTCGGCATCGCGCCGCATAGCCTGCGGGCGGTAAGTCCCGGACAACTTACGATGCTTGTTCCCCTTACCGACGGACCGATTCACATCCACGTCGCCGAACAGGTGAAGGAGGTCGACGACTGTCTTCGCTGGAGCGGGGCGCGACCAGTGGAATGGCTGTACGCCAACGCAGCCGTCGACAGGCGCTGGTGCCTCGTCCATGCGACCCACATGACAGATGCGGAAACACAGGTGATTGCGGCAAGTGGCGCAGTCGCCGGTCTTTGCCCGATCACGGAAGCTAATTTGGGCGACGGCCTGTTTCCGGCGGCGGCGTACCTGAGTGCTGGCGGCGCTTATGGCATTGGATCGGATTCGAACGTCCTGATCGACGCGACGGAGGAACTGCGCCTTCTGGAATATGGTCAGCGCCTCGGCGCGCGCGGCCGCAATATCATGGCTCCGGCGGGCGGATCGACCGGAGGAGCGCTTTATCTCGCAGCATTGGCGGGAGGCGCTCGCGCACTCGGCGCGCCGGCGGCCATGACAGTCAGCGCGTCGGCGGACTTCCTGACGGTCGATAGCGATCATCCTTCCCTCGGCGGACGAGATGGCGATGCCATTCTCGACGGGCTGATTTTCGCGGCCGGCCGTTCGGCGATCAACGGCGTTTGGCGGCGCGGCCGGCGCATCGTAGATAAGGGCCGTCATGTGAAACGTAGCGGCATCGCCGCACGCTACCGGCGCGCCCTTGCGGACATCCTTGCATGAAATCGGGCTCGCTGCATGAGCGCATCCGGCAGGACATAGAGACCCGGATCATGTCCGGCATCTGGGAAGCGGGTCACCGTATCCCGCCAGAGCATGAACTGATGGCGCACTATGCCTGTTCGCGCATGACAGTGAGCAAGGCGATTTCTGCATTGGCCGATCGTGGCCTGATCGATCGGCGTAAGCGCGCCGGTAGCTTCGTCGCCGCACCGACCGTCCACCGCGCAACACTGAATATTCCGGACACGGCGGCGGAGATTGAAGGGCAAGGCCGCCATCACACGGTCGAAATTCTCAAACGCACCGAACGCGAGGCCGAAGCAGCCGACCTCGATCTGCTGGCGATGGCAGAGGGGGGACCCGTGCTGTCGCTTACCTGCATACATCGGGCAGATGGCAAAGCATTTGCCCTGGAGGAGCGCCTGATCAATGTCGCGATCGTTCCCGCCGCGCGGGAGGTCGATTTCGCGCGCGAAAGTCCGGGACGCTGGCTCCTCGGTCATGTGCCGTGGACGGATGCAAAGCACCGTATCACCGCGATCGCCGCGATGGCTGAACAGGCAGAATGGCTGGACCTTCCGGAGGGCACGCCGTGCCTTTCCGTCGAGCGATGGACCTGGCGAACAGAGGGGCGGATCACCTATGTCCGCCAAATCTACCCCGGTGATTATGCACTAACGGCGCGCTTCGTTGCCTGAACGATGCGCGCCGTTGCTCAATATTCTACCCCATGGAAAGCAAATTGAGTCGCGTCAGTATTTAAAGCCCACCTTGAAGAAGATGGTGCGTGGCGGGTTCTGCGCGCCCTGCAACAGGAATGTGCCCGCATACGGACCAGCCCTGAGCGCGGTGCCGATCGGGGTCAGGGTCGAGAAGTAGAATTCATTGCCGATGTTGCGCGCCGTCAGGGTGAAGTCCCAGCGCTTGTCGGCGGTCTGGAAACCGATGAAGGCGTTGACGAAATGCTTCGCGCCGATCCGGTGTTGCGCATTGTTCAGCTGATCGGAGAAATAGCCCGTCTGCCAATTGACGCTGCCGCCGAATTTGATCGCGCCCAGGCCATCGATAGGAATGGTATAATCGGCAGAGGCAAAATATTGCCATTGCGGCTGACCGGAAAACTCCTTGCCCGTGTAATTGTAGGCTGGAACAGTGCCCAACGCTGGTGCCGAATAGTCATCATATTCGGTCTTCAAATAGGTGACGTTGAACGCCAGAGACAGGTTGTTAGTAGGCTGAGCCGATGTTTCGATTTCGAAGCCCTGCGTATGTGCCGAGGGCGCATTGCCACGCGTGCTCACATAGGTGTTTGATATGGGGCTGAACGCCGACACCGCCGTCTGCAGATTTTTATAATCGTTATAAAACCCTGTCGCGTTGATCCTCAAACGGCGATCGAACCAATCGGTCTTAAAACCGGCTTCATATGTATTCACGGTTTCCGGATCATAGGGCAGCGCGGTTGCCAGATTCAGCGCGCGGTTGTTAAAGCCACCGGCATCAAACCCCTTGGCATAGTTGGCGAACAGGAAGATAGTCGGCGTTGCTTGATAAGAAATGCCCGCCTTTGGTGTGAAGGCGTGCCAGGTCTTCTCGTTGAGAACGGCCGCATTGTTGAAATTGACCTGCGACGCAGCGACATTCACGCCAAGGGTCGGAATCGCGCCACCTGTTCTTACCTGCGGATACAGCGCCGGGTCGATAGGATTGCCGTCCAGATCGTAATTCACGCCCTGGAAATCGAACTCGCGATGTATGGTGATATATCGCCCGCCGGCGGTCAGCGTCAGGCGATTTGTCAGGCGATAATTGGCCTGCAGATAGGCCGAGTAATTCCGCGTCAGGGTCTTGCCGATCTGGTCGAACGGCGCTGCGGGCAATGCCGTGTTCGACTGCGGCAAGCCAGTGACATAGCCGATCCGATTGCTGCGGAAATTCTCGAAAAGATAATATAGGCCGCCGGTGAAATCGAACTTGTCCCAACTGCCCTGAAGCTGAAGTTCCTGCGTGAACGACTTTTGCTTATAGGTGATGTAGTTGTCGGAAACGTCGATGGCCCGGGGCTGCGCAGCATTATAGGGCAGCTTGGCTTGGCCGTCGTTATTATAGTTTACCGGGTCCTGATCGAAGGCGCGCAGCGCCGTAATCGAATGCAGCGACAGATGGGAATCGATGTCATAATCGATGCGGCCCGTGAGCCCCCCCGAATTGGAGCGGTTGATCGGATACCGCCCCGCATAGGTAACATTCGCTTTATAGGGTGCAAGGGACGTCGGGCTATACAGGGTGCCGCCGGTTATGGCGCCCAGGCCCGACAGTGAAGGATTTGTGGGATTATACGTCGTGGCCACATATTGGGCGGCTAGCGAATGATCGACCGTGCCATCGGCCGACAAGGTAATCTTTAGCGTTGAACTGGGCGTAAGTTGCAGCTTGATGCGTCCGCCCGTCGTGTCCTGATTATTGACGTGCTGGTCCAGAGATGGGTTCCATGTGTAGCCGTCATGTTCGTCATGCGCGATCGCGATGCTGGCGTTGAGCAGCCCAGGAACGATCGGCCCGGCAACATAACCATGCGCATTGATCGTGTTGTAATTGCCATAGCCAACGTCAGCACGGAGATCGAGCTCGTCACTTGGCGTACGCGTGACATAGCGGATTGCGCCACCTGCCGAATTCGCGCCGAACAACGTACCCTGCGGCCCGCGAAGCACCTCCACGCGCTCCACATCGGTCAGGTCAGACATGCCGTTGATCGCGCGCGGCAGATACACGTCGTCAATATAGACGCCGACGGTGGGATCGAAAATCGGATCGCTGTTGCCGATGCCGCGAATGAAGAAGGTGTTCGTCAGAGGCGTAATGCCTGACGGGGGCGTGTAAAGGCCGGGAATTTGGCCGGCCAGATCGCGGGTGGTGATGACGTTCTGGCTACTCCGGAATGCCTCACCGATCACGCTCACCGCAACGGGCGTGGACTGGATTTTGGATTCACGACGGGTGGCGGTGACGACGATATTATCGACGGCGTCCGCGTCATCGGGCGCTATCGAAGACGCAGCGTCCTGAGACCAGGCCGTCGTAGAAAAAGCCGTTGTCGACAGCAGCAACACGGGCAAAGCCAGTGTCCATGAATATAGGCTGCGACCCTCATTCTTCCCCTTATTCAGGATACTCATTTTCTTACCCCTAATGACTAATACAAATATAAATTATAAGCATAGCTTCTTTGAGTTTCTACCAACTTAACTGCAGTGCTTTATATTTATCAGCCTATAAGGTCGAACATGAAGAACTGAACAAAGATTTAGTTTATACCATAACTAAATATTAAAATAATAAATACCCCATACATAAATTCTTATATTTAAGATTATGATTTGCATATTTACGATTCTCAAGTCTTATGGCACTTGATCATGTATGAAATCCGGGGACTGCGTCCCAATCAGTCCTTGTCGCTCGGCTTCGGCAGAGCGACGACATCATATGTCGCCAGATACCCACCTTCGATGTTCGGAATCTCGGGAATCACGCCAGCCGCCTTGTAGCGCTGGAAAATCGCGCCCTGTTCGGCAACCAGGGCGGCGTTGATCGGGACAGTCGGCCCAAGAGCGGCCGCAGTGCCGAAACGGGCGACTTTGAAAGGAATGCCGGTCTCCGCCGACAGCGTACGCGCATAATCGTCCTGGTGCTTTCGGCCCCAGGCTCGCGCGCGCGTCAGCCGCGCCACAAAATCGGCAAGCTGGGCTTTCTTACCGTCAATGGCGGCATCGCCCGCCGCAAAGAATATCTCTCCGCTCGCCACGCCAGAGCCGTCGGCCAGCATGCGATCACCGTCTTCAATCACCGCAATGCCGACATAACTGCCCCAGGTCGACCAGGCGTCGATCGCGCCGGTAGCGAGCGCCGCCTTCGCTTCCCCGTTGGCGAGGTAAACCCATTGAACATCGTTCGCTTTCAGGCCCGCTTTCTCCAACAGTTTTAGGGCGAGATCCTGCCCTGCCGATCCCTTTATTGTCGCCAGCTTCTTGCCTTTAAGATCGGCCAAAGTGCGGATTTGCGATCCCTTGGCGACAATGATGGCTGACGCCTTGCCTACGGCCTCGGGCGGTGGACGATACGCCGCGATGACTTTTATTTTCGCTCCGCTGGCATATGCGAAGGCAAAGGGTGCGCCGCCGACTCCGCCTATGTCGACTGCCCCGGCATCCAAGGCTTCTAGCAAAGGCGAGGCAGCCGGAAACAGCGCCCATTTTATCTCATAGGGAACATGCTCAAGTTCGCCAGCAGCCATCAACAACGCCTGTGCGCCGCCCTTCTGGTCGCCGACGACGAGGACCGCATGGGCCCCCGCCGCCGGCGTGGTCTGGCGCAATCGCCAGATCACGGCGCTGGCGATAACCGCCAGCAAAACCAGGCTCCAAAGCAACGTCCGGCGAGAAGGAGCGGGCGCCCTCCCCAGCCCCTTAAAGATCGGCATGGAGGGTTTCGTCAGCGATCAGCACCCGGCGCAGCAGGCGTGGGTAATCGCCATAGTTGCGCACTGCGTAATGGACCGCACCGCGATTGTCCCAGAAGGCAACCGATCCGGGCCGCCAGGAAAAACGGACCTGGAATTCGGGACGTTTGTATTGGCGTAACACCTCATCCAGCAATGCACGGCTTTCGGCCAGTTCCACACCCAATATCAGGGGTTTCTGGGTAAAGTTCACCCAGAGGATCTTCTTGCCCGTCTCATGATGCGCACGCGCGACAGGATGGGCGACGATCGGATAGTCGTGGCCATTGGCAACCAGTGCATCGCGAAAATCATGGGTGACATGCAGGCCTTCCAGCCGCTGTTTTATGTCCTCCGGCAACCCTTCATAGGCCAGATTCCCGTCCACCCAGATCGTATCGCCACCCACATCGGGCAGGTCTACGGCGCGCAGCACCGCACCCCATGTCGGCACCAGTCGCCAGCTCGTGTCGCTGTGATAGGCATCTCCGGCCTTGACCTCATTATATTCCCGTTTCGCTTCAATCTTGGCCTGCAATTCCGCCGAAATCTCGTGCAGCGGCGTGACGCTACCGACATGACGGTTTGCAGGATGAGTATAAAGCGGTCCGAACTGGCGCGCGAATGCTTCTTGACCGGCATCGTCCAGCCGCTGGTCCCGAAAGAATATGACCTTATGGCGCACGACTGCCTCGCGGATAGCGTCGCGCACTTCAGGCGTCAGAGGTTGCGACAGGTCAATACCGCTGATCTCAGCGCCGATGGTCGGCTGCAACGGCCGAATATCCAGCACGACGGCGGGGGCGTTGGGCTGCACTGTTTGAACAGCTGTGGACATGGGATGCTCCTTTCCTGCTTGACCGCTCCATGGCGATCTCAATGGGATAGGCGCGCAATTCTTATTTCCTTATCGACTTTTGGTTGGCGGCCGATCACTTCTTTAAAATCTATGAGACTTATTATGGCTGAACTTCAGATACCAAATAGGTCGGCTTTTCATTTCGTAGAATCGAACTGGAACGAATATCTTCGAAATGAAGCTATTCAGAGAAATAGCCATTCCCTGAGGAATTCCAGCCGACGTAAAGCCTGTGCGGCGTGCATGCACGGGTCTGTGCCGCGCAAAACCGATCCGCTTTGAAACCGTAGCTTTTCCATAGGACAGGATATCCCTCTTTCATATTTCACTACCAATTTGGTAGATATAAAAATCTTGAAGGCTTGGGAACGTGAGATGCGTCAGGAAGACAAGGCGAACACCCGAAAAGGAGGTTCAGCAGGGTGGCTGGAAACCCCGACATTGCTGATTGCAATCGCGATATATGGCGCGTGGCTGGTGCTGACAGCCTTTCATTCTTTTCTACCATTGCCATGTCTTGCAATGGCTGGCGGTATTGTCATCGCCTGGCATGGCTCGCTTCAGCATGAGACTATTCACGGCCATCCCACACGAAGCCGCTGGATGAATGCAGCCATCGGCTCTCTACCGCTTTCGCTTTGGCTTCCTTATGCCGTGTACCGACGGACCCACATCGCCCATCATGAAACGGCGAATATTACCGATTCACTGGACGACCCCGAAAGCCAGTATCTGCGCCGCACCGGCGGTATCCGCTTTTGGTTAGCCAGTGTAGAGCGCACCCTTGCCGGGCGCCTGATCCTCGGGCCTCCGATCCGTATCGGGCATTTCCTGGCGCTGGAATTGCGCAACGCTGCGCACAATCCGACGGCATCGGCGCGCGAGTGGCTCCCCCACATTCTCCTCGTCATGTTACTCCTGGGCTGGCTGCGCAGGGTCGATTTGCCGGTCGGAACCTACATCCTGACGTTCGTCTACCCCGGAACGGCATTGTCGCTTTTGCGATCTTTCGCGGAGCATCGCGCCCATCCCGATCGGCAAAGCCGAGCCGCCATCGTGACCCGGCCCGGCCTGTTCGGGCTGTTGTTCCTCAACAACAATCTCCATGCCGTTCATCATGCGCGACCGGACCTGCCCTGGTATGCGCTGCCAAAATTTCATGGACGACACAGAGAGGCCTTCGCGGCTGCGCCTCATTATGAAAGCTATGGCGCGATTGCGTCCCGCCACTGGTTACGCCCGCATGACGTCGTGATTCATCCCGATCATGCGCCAGGTGGCATGCACCCATGATTGCCGCCCTCCCCATGTATGAACCGCCATGGCTGCGCCCGGCGCATGATCATCTCTGGTCATTGATTACGAAGGAGTTGCGGGATCGCGGAGTGGACGATCTACCGCCTGCCCTACATCGAGGCGGCGATCCGATGAAAACATGGACTGCGCCATCGCTGCTGTTGGGACAGACATGCGGCTATCCTCTCCTTACCCGGCTCAAAGACGCCGTGCAGATCTTGGCAACGCCGCATTATGCGGCTGAAGGCTGTGACGGCGCCTATCACCGCGCCGCCATCATCGTACGCGCAAACAATCCTGCAGCGTCTGTCAGTGATCTGCGAGGTAAACGCGCAGGGATAAACGATCCCGGCTCGAACACAGGCATGAACCTCTTCCGCGCGGTTGTAGCGCGCGTTGCGGATGGTCCCGAGTTTTTCCGCTCCGTTACTGTGACCGGATCGCATGCGCGCAGCCTGGCGGCTATCATATCGGGCAGGATCGATGTCGCTGCTATCGATGCGGTGACTCTGGCGCTGCTGCGGGATAGATATCCCAGCCGATGGAACGCACTCAGGATAGTTGACTGGACATCGCCTTCGCCAGCGCTTCCTTTCATCACTTCTGCCCGATCGCCCGGGTCGCTGGTTGATTCTCTGCGCGCAACACTGTCTGCAATCGTCGCTGATCCCGACTATAAAAATATCCTCAGCCCCCTGAGGCTTTCGGGTTTCAGCGTGTTCGGTCGCGATGACTATCAGCCATTGCTTGCCATGGAGAGGGAAGCGATCGCACGCGGCTATCCCGTGCTTAATTGATCCATCATTTCAGGAAAAACCGATACTATGAGAGCCTGCCGCTTCCGCTTCAGATGAACTCATTATTCCCCGATGCGCCCACCTGATATCGGTCTCGGGAACCCATCTGAAAGGAACTGGCGTGACCGAATTTCTTCGAGACCTGCTGGGAGAATTGCATGCTGAACGCGTGCGCACCTGGCCACCCCAGGATGTCGAGGCGAATGTCGGCCAGCGGCAGGAGCTGACCGAGCGATTTGATCCATCGAAAATCAAGGGCGTTGGAAGCCAGCTTGATAATTACACTTTCTCGGATGTCGAAGGCGGCGAATTCAATCTTGACGATGTTGTTACACGGGGGCCGGCGGTCCTTATTCTGTTCCGCTTCGCTGGTTGTCCGGCATGCAATATCGCCCTCCCCTATTATCAGCGTAGTCTCTGGCCCAAATTGGCTGAACTCCGCATCCCTCTGGTTACCATAAGCCCGCAAGTCCCGGAAAAGCTGCGGGATATCCGGGTGCGCCACGACCTGGGTTTCACTGTGGCATCCGATCCCGACAATCGCTTTTCCCGTTATCTGGGCATAACTTATTCGCCCAATGCAACCGCTCAGGCCTATGTCGCCCGTAAAGGCATTGATTTGCGTGAGACGCTGGGCACGAGCAACGAGGATCTTCCGCAGACAACAGCCATCGTCATCGATAGGGATCGGGTAGTCCGCTTCATTGACGTAACGCCCGATTGGCTGGCCCGCACCGAAGCCCAGCCGCTGCTCGACGCATTGGAGGATCTTCTGGTTCAGCCGGCACAATAGGCCCCTGCGCAGAGTTGGAGCGAAGCAGCAATGGCTTTTGACCTGAAAGCCGCCGCGCTCGTTCCAATCGACATGCAGCAGGGCTTTGACCTGCCCGCATGGCCGCCGCGCTGGAACGATGCGGTTGACGACAATGGACGCCAGATTCTGGCCGCTTGGCGCGCCGCCGCACTACCGGTCTTTCATGTGCGGCATGATTCCGTGGAGCCCAATTCCACCTTGCGCACAGACCATCCGGGAAATGCGCTAAGAGACGGATTTGCCCCGGTCGACAGTGAACCCCTGATCAGCAAATCGGTCAACGCTGCCTTTATCGGCACGGACCTTGATCTGCGCCTACGGAGAGCCGGCATTTCAACGCTCGTGCTGTTCGGAATCTCGACCGACATGTGCGTGTCTACGAGCACTCGGGTTGGCGCAAATCTTGGCTATCGGATCATCCGGGTCGAAGATGCCTGCGACTGTTTCGCATTGCCCGATGGCCTTGGCGGCGTCATTCCGGCACGCATGGTTCACGATGTGCATATTGCCACATTGCGCTACGAATTCGCAACGGTCGTAAAGACGGCTGAATTGCTGGCTATGCTACAAACCGTAGGCGGCTAAATCTGCGCCATAGGCGGCGCAACCCCAACATAAATAACTCCGGAAACGTAAACGGGACGGTGAGAATACTCACCGTCCCGTCGACGACACATTCCTGCTCGTCAGACATGCGCGTTAGAAATTCAGCGTGATCCGGCCGTAATAATATCCGCCGTTGATGCCATAGGGCGAGAAAGTATAGGGCGCGTCATAGACCTGACCGCCGGTGATGATGGTGGGACCACCAGTCGCACCTGTCGTCGTTCCGGGAACGAAGCCTGCCGTTGGAGGCCGCTTGTTGAACAGGTTGTTGGCGCCGACGGCGAGTTCAATCAGCTTGGCCGGTTTGAACGCCACCTCCAGATCGGTGATCGCCGCGGTACCGATCTTCTGGTTATAGAATGGCGCAGCACCCGACGGCGAGGTCAACTGGCTCGATTTACCGTAAAGCGTCTCACGCAGGTTGATGGTGAGTCCACCACTGGTGAACAACGCCCCGAAGTTGATCTTGTAGCGCGGCGCCGCCGTCTCCAAGTTGCTCGCCGCGATATCGTTGAACAATGTTCCGAGCTTATTCTCGGTAATCACTGTCTTGTTATAATTCCCGGTCAGCGACCAGTCGATGCGCCCAAAATCGAGAATGGACGCATAGCTGAGCGCCGCCTCGATCCCTCGGGTTCGGGTGTTGATCCCGTTGGCAAAAACACTCGCGCCCACAAATGTCACCGTCGGATCGAGCGTATTGCCATTCGCCCTGATCGCATCGATGACGCTCTGGTTCACAACCGTAGAGCCGCTCAGGCCCAGGATCGTGCCGCTTGCGGCGATGCGATCTTTGATGCTGATCTGATAGAGGTCGAGCGTGAAGGTGAAATTCTGCGCAGGGCGGGCCACCAGGCCGGCGGAGAAGTTCGTCGACTTTTCAGGCTTGAGCGCGCCGAAGCCGATAATGCCGGCTGCGGCCGAGTTCGCTGGCAACTGAACGACGGCTGCGGTCGGCGACACATTGGTGTTTGAATAATAGGATTCCGCCAAAGTCGGCGCCCGGAAGCCGTTGCTGACCGTGCCACGGATCGCAAACGCCTGGCTGAAATCGTAGCGGGTGGTCAGCTTGCCGATCACCTTGCTGCCGAAATCGCTATAATGTTCAAAGCGCCCAGCCAGATCGATGGACCAGTTTTCAACCGGCTTGGTCGCGAGGTCGATGTAACCCGAGCCGGCCTTTCGCGTGTGCGAACCGGCGTCGGACGGCTGAAATCCCGGGTAGGATTGCGCGCCTGAGCCGTAGCGAGAAGCGGCGTCCCCTGCAGTCACAACATATTTATCCCAGCGATATTCTCCACCGAGCGCCAGCGTCAGCGGTTCGGCAAAACCAATGTCTAGGTCACGCTTTATGTCGAGGTTTCCGGTGAATTGCTTGGCCGCGAAAGAGCCGTCGTAGAAGTCGGTCGGCGAGAACCCGGTATCGGCATAGAGCGATGCGTTCGCCGAATTGAGAGTGCTGAACTTCGTGCGATCCTTGCCATAGGTTCCACTCAGGTCCCACGCCCACCCGGACAGGTCGCCTCGAAGGCCGCCGGTAAAGGCATAGTCATCCTCCACAAGCCCTATCTGCGGTACGAAACCCCTGGGCGCGAACAATGTGGTTACACCACCAACGGTACGGCTGATCCGGCTGGGCACACGGTAGTTTTCATTGGCCTGCGCAACCCTGCGCCCATAGCTGCCGAAGCTATACAGTTCGACGCCACCCAGATCGTAGCCCGCGTTATAGACGCCGGTGGTGAGATGGGACCGCGCGTCACCCACGATCGGGTTGAGGTTTGGGAAGCCGGGGATCGACGTCCAGGACGACGGGTTGCCTGTCAGCGGCGTCCCGTCGGGAGCGGCCAGCCGGCGATCGGCTCCACCTTGTACGCTGAAATCATGCCACCGGTGGAATGCCGTGAGATCGAAATAGCCGTTCTCGCCGAGAGGCACCGCGATGCGACCGGTTTGCGCAAAAGTGTCGCCGCCGCCCTGATAATAGGACCCGCCAGTTGCCGACAACGTCCCACCAGACTGATCCTTCTTCAGGATGATGTTGATAACACCGGCAATGGCGTCCGATCCATATTGCGCCGCGGCCCCGTCCTGCAGAATCTCTATGCGCTCGATCGCGGCGGACGGGATCAGGTCCAGATCCGGCGAGGCGGCGCCCTGATAGGGTCCGCCCAGGACGTGCAGGCTTGCCGAGCCATGTCGACGCTTGCCGTTCACGAGGATGAGGGTGTGATTGGGATTGAGGCCACGCAGGCGCGCGGTCAGCGTCAAGTTCGCTGCGTCACCGCCGAACGTCTCGGCCGTGAAAGACGGCACGATCTGCGCGAGGGCCTGATTGAGGTTGGGTTGCCCCACCCTTTCCAATGTATCGGCGCTCAAGACCTGAATCGGGGCCGAACTGTCCGCCGCTTTCAAGCCAGTCGTGCGCGTGCCCGTCACGATGATGGTGGACTGTTCGTTCTCATCAAGGACGGGCGGTGTCTGGGCCATTGCAGGCGCGCCAACGGCGAGCGCCAGAAGTGAAGCGCCTGCAAAGCGCAAGGTCGTCGAAAATGTCATGCTATTCCCCCTTCATCGTCGCACGCCTCTGTCGAAAACTGAGAGATTGCGGCGTGTCGAACATTGATTCCGGATTGGCCTTCGCCTGCCCCGGAATTAAAATGTCTATTGAAGGGTGAAAATCAGCGCCATCAGCGCTTTACTATCGGATACGAAAGAAATTTTCTATATTTCGAACAATCAATCCAAATTGCGCGTCGATTTAGGTTTCGTGGACAAAGGTTGACAAGGGACTCGGGTCTTGATTCAAAGCTGTCTTTTGGGAGGCAGAATTGGGGGAGCGGATTGGGGTGTCGGATGAAGAATGGGCGTTGATCGGGCCGCTTTTGCCATCTGAGCGCGGCCGAGGGTGCCGTCCATCTCAAGACAACCGGCTATATTTTGAAGGCATGATGTGGATAGCGCGGACGGGTGCCCAGTGGCGCCACCTCCCCGATGAATATGGCAAGTGGAACAGTGTGTTCCGGCGCTACCGACGGTGGGTCGAAATGGGGGTGTTCGATGCTATGCTCGAGACGTTCGCAGAAATGGCAGGCCGCGATGGCACAGCCGACATGATCGATAGCACCGTGGTCCGGGCACATCATTGTGCAGTCGGCATAAAAAGGGGACTCAGGAAACCGAGGCGCTTGGCCGATCGCGCGGCGGGTTCAGCACCAAGCTCCACGTCAGATGTGATGCTCAAGGGCGTCCACTTGGATATATCCTGACGCCAGGGCAGACACACGATGTACAAGGCTTTGCGCCGCTGTTCCGGATGATCAGCGACAAGATCGAGGCTTTCCTTGCAGATCGCGGCTACGATGCCGACACTATCCGTGAAGAGATAGCCAAGGCCGATGTCGAGGCGGTAATCCCCGCCAAAAGCAACCGCCGTCACCCGGCCCTACATGACCGCGTCAAATATAAATGGCGCAACCTCATTGAGCGCCTCTTCAATAAGCTTAAGAACTGGCGAAGGGTCGCCACGCGCTACGACAAAACCCGCGAATCCTACCTTGGCTTCGTCGCACTCGCTTCAATCAAACTGTGGATACCCTTTGTCCACGAAACCTAGTTTCACTCATTATTTTTCCAACTGCATGAACATTTTACGTTGATATCTATAATTTATCCTTCTGTTATCGATAACATCGATTTACGATTATCATACCATCATCTGTTTTTGAGTAACTATCAGAAAATCTGATGATTAGACCGCTTTTTCACGCCGCAAACTGCCGCGTTTTTGAGAAAGATGGGCACTTTCGGCGGCAAGGGGGATGATTGACGCCTATTCCCTACTTGTCTGGTGGACAATTAAGGCTACCGTCGCGATCCGTTTGAAAATCGCTTTACGCGCCACAATATGCCTCCCACTCAACTTGCCGAGACACTGTGACCGACCTCGCTGTCCTCTACGAACACCCCGTATGGTTTGCACCACTCTTCGCAGCACTTGAGCGCAAGGGTGTTGCCTATACAGCCATCGACACACACGGCAGTTTCGATCCTGTCGCGCCCACGCCACCCGCGCCGCTTATCCTCAATCGCGTCGCCATGTCCGCCTTTCTTCGGGATGCAGAGCATCCGATTTTCTGGGCGCTGGCGCGGCTCGATCACTGGCAGCGAGGCGGAGCCAAAATTCTCAACGGCCCTCAGGCGCTGGCCATCGATACGTCGAAGGCGCGACAACTCTCGCTGCTGACCTCCCTTGGGCTCTCTGTTCCTCGCACGCGCGTTGTGCATAGCATCAGCGATCTAGTTGAAGCTGCAGATTCCATCGGCTTCCCTCTATTGGTAAAGGCCAATATCGGCGGGGCTGGCGCGGGTATCACGCGCTTCGATGATCGCGAGATGCTGCGCGCTGCGATTGCTGACAATGATATTCCGCGCAGCATCGACAGTGTTTTGCTGGTTCAGGAATATGTACCCGCGCGCGACGGCCAGATCACCCGAATCGAGACGCTGGACCGCGCCTATCTTTACGCCATCGACATAGCGGGCGCGGGCGCGTTTGACCTGTGCCCCGCCGACGCTTGCCAGGTGCCGGGCAGCATGATCCAGATGATAGCGGTTGACCCTGTACAGGCATTACGCGACGCGGCCGAAGCGATCGCCCGCGCCGCGCATCTCGATCTGGGCGGTGTGGAGGTGATGATCGACGATCGCGACGGCACGCCACGCTTCTATGACATCAATGCGCTATCCAATTTCGTTGCACGCCCCTTGGACGTCCTTGGCTGGGATCCGCATGATCGGCTGGTCGACCGCCTTGTCGACTGGATCGCGGAAACGCGATGATGCGCTATGGATACTGGATGCCGGTGTTCGGAGGCTGGCTGCGCAATGTGCCCGACGAGCAGATGGATGCGAGTTGGGACTATTCCAAGCGCCTTACGCAAAAGGCCGAGCGTTGGGGATATGACCTCACGCTGATCGCCGAACTGAACCTCAACGATATCAAGGGGATCGAGCAACCCGCACTGGATGCCTGGTCGACGGCGGCCGCGTTGGCTGCGGTAACAGAACGGCTCGAAATGATGGTCGCGGTGCGCCCCAATTTCCATCACCCCGCCCTCTTCGCCAAGGCGGCCGGCAATATTGATCGCATCTCGGGCGGTCGCCTGTCTCTCAATGTCGTTTCCTCCTGGTGGGCGGACGAAGCGAGGCAATATGGCCTTCAGTTCGACGAGCATGACGACCGCTACGCGCGCACGGCGGAGTGGCTGAGCGTCGTTGGCGGCCTGTGGACGCAAGACCGTTTCAGCTTCGATGGCGCATATTATCGGACACAGGAAGCGATATGTTCGCCCAAGCCGGCAAAGCGTCCGACAATTTACGCCGGCGGAGAAAGCGACCGCGCCAAGACGATGATTGCCTGCCAGTGCGACGCCTATGTCATGCATGGCGACCCGGTGGATGCTATCATCCCCAAGATCGCCGACATGCGCAGCCGCCGCGAGGAAGCGGGCAGCGAACCCATGCAGTTCGGAATGGCAGCCTATGCAATTGTCCGCGACAGCGAAGCCGAGGCGAAGCGCGAACTGGGGCGGATCACAACAGTGGAGGGGCAACCGGCCGGCTATGCGAATTTCGACCAGTGGTTGTCGGGCACCCAGTTGGAGCGCGAACTCAAGCTGCAGGAATATGCCGTCTCGAATCGCGGCCTTCGCCCGAATTTGGTAGGGACGCCCGAGCAGCTGAAGGAACGGATCGCGGAATATGGCCATGCTGGAATCGACTTGCTCCTTCTCCAGATGAGTCCGCAGGCGGAAGAGATGGAACGCTTCGCTGCGCAGGTGATGGGCACGGCATGATCGCGCTTCAATCGATATCCAAGCGCTTTCCTGACGGAACCGTCGGACTGGACGGGATCACTTTGTCGATCCCGAAAGGCTCCATTTTCGGCATTGTCGGCCGATCGGGCGCGGGAAAGTCCACCTTGCTCCGGCTGATCAACGGGCTTGAACGGCCAAGCGCAGGTGAGGTGATTGTGGATGGTGCAGCGCTTTCCGCGTTACGACGGCGAGACCTTCATGCGCTGCAGCGGCGGATAGGCATGATCTTTCAGTCCTTCGGCCTGCTTTCCAACCGCACGGTTGCCGGGAATGTCGCATTGCCTCTTGAACTAGGGGGAATGGCGAAAGCAGAGCAGGAAGTACGGGTAGCAGAACTGCTTGCCCGCGTTGGCATCGCCGATAAAGCCGCGTCCTATCCTGCTCGCCTTTCCGGCGGCCAGCGCCAGCGGGTCGGCATCGCCCGCGCATTGGCTACCCAACCAGACATTCTCCTGTGCGACGAAGCGACAAGCGCACTTGATCCGGAGACCACGCGATCGGTGCTGGCGCTTCTAGCCGACCTGAATCGCGAAATGGGCCTTACAATCGTGTTGATTACCCATGAGATGGCAGTGGTCCGCGCCATCTGCGACCATGTTGCGGTCCTCGACCAGGGCCGACTGATCGAAGTGGGACCTGTGGACGCGGTTTTCGCAGGATCGCGGGAACAGGCAACGCTGGCGCTACTGGGGGAGGATCGCTGATGGCCGGTTTCTTCCAGAACATTTCCTGGCCCGATATCGCGCAGGCAACGCTTGATACGCTCCTGATGCTCGGCGGCTCGCTGGCGCTTACGCTGGTTCTGGGCATTCCGCTCGGCGTGCTGCTATTCCTGACAGACAAGGGACAACTCAGCGAGAGCCGTGTTCTCAACCGCGCCGTTGGCGTGGTCGTGAATATCCTGCGCTCCATCCCCTTCGTCATTCTGCTCATATTGATGATCCCGCTAACGCTGCTGCTCATGGGCACGTCGCTGGGCGTCGCAGGCGCGATACCGCCGCTAGTCGGCGGCGCAGCACCCTTCTATGCCCGTCTTGTCGAAGGCGCACTCCGCGACATCCCGCGATCGACCATCGAAGCGTCGCAGGCGATGGGCACCACCCGATGGCAGATCATCATCAAGATACTTCTTCCCGAAGCCTTGCCGGGCCTTATCTCTGGCGCGACCGTAACCGCCATCGCCCTTGTCTCCTTCACCGCCATGGCCGGCGTCGTCGGCGGTGGTGGCCTGGGCGATCTTGCTATCCGCTATGGCTATCAGCGCTTTCAGGCCGACGTCATGCTGGTGACGGTCGCCCTGCTCGTGCTGCTCGTCCAGTTCATCCAATGGTCCGGCGACTGGTTCGCCCGCCGGGTCGACCATCGATAAGGAATGCCCGCCATGAAGCGTCGTTCGTTGATATTGCTGCTTCCCGCAATGCTGCTCGCCGCCTGTGGCGGAAGCAAAAGCGAAGGGGCGAAATCCGATCCTGGCACGCTGAGCGTCGCGGCGACCGCAGTGCCTCACGCCGAAATCCTCGAACATATTAAGCCGGCTCTGGAGAAGCAGGGCCTGAAGCTCGATATCCGCGTCTTCAATGATTATGTTCAGCCCAATCAGCAGGTTGCCCAGGGGCAGATCGACATCAATTATTTTCAGACCGGCCCCTATCTTACCGAATTCAACAAGGCGCAGAATACGGATCTGATCCCGATCGCGGGCATTCACATCGAACCGCTTGGCGCCTATTCCCGCAAATGGAAAAGTCTGGATCAGTTACCTATCGGAGCAACCGTCGCCATTCCCAATGAGCAGAGCAATGGTGGCCGGGCGTTGCTACTGCTTCAGAAGGCGGGCCTGATCACGCTGAAACAGCCTACCAATCCGCTCTCGACCATCAACGACGTGATCGGCAACCCAAAGAAGATCGTCTTCCGCGAACTGGAATCTGCCACGCTGCCTCGCGCCCTTGGCGAGGTCGATCTGGCCCTCATCAACACCAACTATGCGTTGGACGCCAAGCTTAACCCTACGCGTGACGCGCTGGTGATCGAGGATGGCAAGTCACCCTATGTCAATTTCGTCGTCGGCAAGCCGGGCAGTGAAAAGGACCCTCGGGTCCAAAAGCTGGTCGCGGCGCTCAGAAGTGACGATGTGAAGCGCTTCATGGCTGACAAGTATAAGGGCGCGGTGCTTCCTGCTTTCTGACGGCGGCGTAGGTCGCCAGCCATTCCATCAACGCCCTGAAACGATCGAAAAAATGGGTGATGAAAGATGTGGCGTGGTAGCGGAGGAGGGACTTGAACCCCCGACACGCGGATTATGATTCCGCTGCTCTAACCAGCTGAGCTACTCCGCCCCGAAAGGCATCGCCGGGCATATTCCAAGGAAGCCGCCGCGGTGAGGGGCGCGCTATACGAAGGCTTTCTGAACTGGTCAACTGCTCCTTTGGCTTGCGTTTGCACGCGTAGCCCTTGCCATGTGGTTCAAAGCAGGCCAAGGCGCAGAAAAGCTGGAATAACCTGAGGGTGAGAGGGCTATGAGCTATTACGACGTCCTGATTGTCGGCGCGGGGCATGCCGGTGCGCAGGCGGCAATTCAATTGCGGCAGATGGGTTTTGAAGGCAGCGTTGCCATGCTTGGCGACGAGCGCGAGGTGCCCTACGAACGCCCGCCCCTGTCCAAGGAATATCTGTCGGGCGACAAGACGTTCGAACGCATCCTTATCCGGCCAGAAGCCTTCTGGGGTGAACGCAATATAGAAATGCTCCTCGGCAGGCGGGTCAAGGCCGTCGATCCTGTCGGGAAGCTTGTCATTCTGACGGACGACAGCGAAGTCGGATATGACAAGCTGATCTGGTGCACGGGCGGCACGCCGCGCATGCTCTCTTGCCCGGGGGCAGACGCCAAGGGCATCCATGGCGTACGCCGCCGTGACGATGTCGACGCCATCATGGCGCGGCTGGATGAGATCGAGCAGGTTGTCGTGATCGGCGGCGGCTATATCGGCCTTGAGGCAGCTGCGGTCCTGCGGAAGTTCAACAAGAAGGTCGTCCTGCTCGAAGCGCTGGACCGGGTCCTGGCCCGCGTCGCCGGCGAAGCGCTATCCCGCTTCTATGAGGCGGACCATCGCGCGCATGGCGTCGACCTGCGGCTGGGCGTCATGGTCGAGAGTATTCAGGCGGAGAATGGACATGTCACCGGCGTAGTGCTGGCGGACGGCGAAACTATCCCTGCCGATCTCGTCATCGTCGGCATAGGTATCATTCCGGAAACCGCGCCACTGATCGCTGCGGGCGCTACCGGTGGAAATGGCGTGGATGTGGACGCCTATTGCCGGACCAGCCTGCCGGACATTTATGCCGTAGGTGATTGCGCGGCCCATTCCAACAGGTTTGCGGGTGGCCTGCAAATGCGGCTTGAATCGGTGCAGAACGCAAATGACCAAGCCAAGATCGCCGTTCAGCACATCATGGGCCAGGAAACGGAATATGATGCTGTACCATGGTTCTGGTCCAACCAATATGATCTGAAACTCCAGACCGTGGGCCTGTCCACCGGCTTCGATCAGACCATCGTGCGCGGAGATCCCGCCACGCGCAGTTTCTCGGTGCTCTATCTGAAAGCGGGCAAGCTGATCGCGCTCGACTGCGTCAATATGGTCAAGGACTATGTGCAGGGCCGTGCCCATGTGATTTCCGGCGCATCGCTGGATCAGGCGCAACTGGCGGACGCATCGCGACCGTTAAAGGAAGTCGATCTGGCCTAACCTCTGAACCGCATGGCGCGAATAGGCTCCCACGGACCACCCAGATAACGCCATGCGGCCAGACCGGATATCGCAAACGGCCTCGCACGGAAATCGACGCTGAGCGTTTCGAATAGCGCCTTGGCCTTTACGGCGCTGACCTTGTTCTGCACAGTGATGTGAAACCGCGGCGTTGCCATGTCTTGCGGTATCAGCAAGCCGTGAAATATCTCCGCCAGCCTCGCGCGCAGGGCTCCAAGCTCCGGACTATCGATCCGGAAGGCAACGCCATTGCCAAGATGGATCATCCCTGACAGGCGCGCTTCTGGAGCCTGCTCCCTGCACAGCAACGCCATATGATCCAGCAACTCCCGTTCAACTGTGGGAGGCAGATGATGGAACAGGGTTATATGCGCAGGGACCTGGTTGCGCTCCGGCGGGAAATGCGCGCGGCGCAGGCCGTCGGCCCAGGCGAAATCTTGAGCGCCCATCGTCGCCGTAAGGATGATGGGCGCGGTTTCCGACATCAGCCCTTCGGGTGCGCCTTTACCCAGTCGAGCGCAGGTTCAGGGCGCGATTCCTCATAAGGGTCTTCGTCAGAGCCGATGTCGTTTATGCCGGGCTCCTCGAACCAGGCGACGACTTTTCCATCGTCCACGACCATGGCGTAACGCCAACTGCGATCGCCAAAGCCCAAATGATCCTTTTTGATGAGCATACCCATGCGCCGGGTGAAATCGCCCGAGCCATCCGGCAGCAGCTTCACGTTAGACACACCAAGATGCTTGCCCCACTGGTACATAACGAATGCGTCGTTGACCGAGATGCAGTAAACATCGTCCACGCCCGCCGCTTTGAAATCATCATAGAATCTTTCGAACGCAGGACATTGTTCGGTCGAGCAGGTCGGCGTGAATGCACCGGGGAGCGAAAAGACGACATTGCGCTTGCCCGCGAACAGATCGCCTGTCTGCACATCCTGCCATCTGAACGGGTTAGGACCCTCGACGTTTTCATCGCGCACGCGGGTCTTCAGGGTCACGTCCGGTATGGTGCGTCCGATCATAAACTGCTCCCGCAGAGTTCAAGGCCATGACGCCCGCATGGGCGCCGTCCACCCGATATGCCGTCGAATTGGTCTTTCGTCACGCCCTATGGCGATGAGACGCATGTTGCGGTAAACTGTTGCCGCGCGTGGGGAGACGCGAAAGGCACCGGGGAGGTCGATCGTGAAAGTCGCTGGATCGTTCATCGTTATCGGAATCATATTTCTGCTCTGGAACCTGATGGGAGACGCCGCCTATCTGATGCAGGTCACGCAGAATCTGTCCGAACTTGCCAAGACCGACCCCTATCAGGCGCGCCTGTTTTCCATCATGCCGCAATGGGCATGGGCAGTCTATGCCGTGGCTGTCTGGGGCGGGACACTTGCGACGATCCTTCTGCTGATGAAGCGAAAGATTGCGGTGCCGCTCTATGCGCTGTCGCTGGTCGCTATCGTCGTGCAGTTCGGCCATATTTTTCTGGCCACGGACATTCTCGCCGTGCGGGGCTGGAACACCGCTCTTTTTCCGTTCTTCATCTTCCTGATGGGCGTGGCACAGCTACTTTATGCCCGATCCCTCGCGGCCAAGGGCATCCTTAAATAGCGGTCACAATTCTCCGCGCTTGCGGCGGATTTCGAACCATTTGCGCACATTCTCATTATGCTGCTGCAGGGTATCGGCGAAGATATGCCCGCCCTTCCCGTCCGCCACGAAATATAAAGCGCGGGTCTGGGCCGGTTGCAACACAGCCAGAATCGACAGGCGGCCCGGATTGGCGATCGGCCCCTTGGGCAGGCCCGTCATGGCATAGGTGTTGTAATCATTGACCGCCGCAATCTCCGACTTGCGGATGCGCCTGCCTAATGGCTTTCCCTTGGTGATCGGATAGATAATCGTCGGGTCGGCCTGAAGCATCATGCCAGTGCGCAGGCGATTGGAATATACGCCAGCGACCACAGGCCGTTCGGTTGGAACGGCCGTTTCTTTTTCCACGATACTGGCAAGGACGATCGCCTGTTCCGGCGTTTTGACGACGGTCGTTGGGCTGCGTTCCGCCCACATCTCCGCAAGCGCCTTGGTCATCGCCTCCTGCATCCGCTTCAACACGGCGGCGCGTGTCTCGCCCTTGTCGAAGGCATAGCTGTCCGGAAGCACACTGCCTTCTTTGGGGACAGGGATGGAGCCGGTCAGGTCCTTCTGTGCCATCAATCGGTCATGGACGAGAACGGACGGCATGCCTTCAGGTATCGTCACAAGGCGCGCTACTGCCTTGCCGCCCTGCAGGATGGACAGAATATCGGCGTTGCTCGCGCCTTTGGGTATCAGATATTCGCCCGCCTTGATGGGATCGGATGACCCGAACAGCTTGGCGCGCGTCAGAAATGCATCTGCCGAACGGATTACGCCCGCTTTCTTCAGCTCTGCCGCAGCGCTGGTGAGCGTTTCCCCCTCCGCCACCACGAAGGTCTGATTTGCGGTTGTAGGACCGGCCTCCGTCCAGCCATGGACGAAACGGAAAGCGAAGAATGCAGCGACCGCCAGTCCGAGGAGCAGGATCAGGCAGCCGGTGCGACGCATCGATCCGGCCTCAGACCGCTTTCATGACAAGGCTGGCATTGGTGCCGCCAAAGCCGAAGCTGTTGTTCAGCACCGCCTTCACGCTGCGCTTCTTCGCGACATGCGGAACCAGATCGACGCCAACGCAATTTTCCGACGGATTGTCGAGGTTGAGTGTCGGCGGAACGATCTGATCGCGCAGGGCGAGGATACAAAAGATGCTTTCCACCGCGCCAGCACCGCCCAGCAGATGGCCGATGGCGGACTTGGTCGACGACATGGACAGGCCATTGAGCGCGTCGCCGAACAGACGGCGCACAGCACCCAGTTCCAGCTCGTCACCCAGCGGAGTTGATGTGCCATGCGCATTGATATAATCAATGTCGGTTAGCGACAGGCCGGACTTGCGCATCGCCATTTCCATGGAGCGGAACGCGCCGGAACCCTCGGGGTGCGGAGCCGTCACATGATAGGCGTCGCCCGACAGGCCATAGCCAATCACCTCGGCATAGATTTTCGCGCCGCGCGCCTTGGCATGCTCATATTCTTCGAGGCAGACAACGCCTGCACCCTCGCCCATGACGAAGCCGTCGCGATCCCGGTCATACGGCCTACTGCCCTTCTCAGGCGCATCCTTGAAAGCGGTCGACAGTGCGCGCGCCTGCGAGAATCCGGCGATGCCGATAGGGCAGATAGCGCCTTCCGCGCCGCCCGCCAGCATAACGTCAGCGTCGTCCATGGCAATCATGCGCGCCGCGTCGCCAATGCTGTGCGCACCGGTCGAGCAGGCGGTCACGACCGCATGGTTGGGACCCATAAGGCCATATTTGATGGAGACCTGACCCGAAATCAGGTTGATCAGGCGGCCGTGGACGAAGTGCGGGGAAACGCGACGCGGCCCCTTATGCTCCAGCACCAGCGATTCGCTCTCGATGCCCGGAAGGCCGCCAATGCCCGATCCGATAGAGCAACCGGCGCGAAAACGCTCTGCTTCGCTCATGTCGGTCAGGCCGGCATCCTCAAGCGCCTGTCCCGCGGCGTCGATCCCGTAGATGATGAACGGATCGACCTGCCGCTGGACCTTGTGATCCACGCGCTTGTTCGGGTCGAAACCATATTCATGGTCGGCCGGCTTCACTTCGCATGCATAGGTGCAGGCATAGTCGGTCGCGTCAAAGCGCGTGATGGTGGCAGCGCCCGACTTGCTGGCGATGATGTTTTTCCAGGCAGTCTCAACGTCCGCTCCTAGCGGCGTCACCATGCCCAGGCCCGTCACGACCACACGACGCATAATACCAGCTCCGTCCAACTTTTACGAATGTCTTCAAATGGAAGCGGCTCTCCTTCCACCGGACGTACCGGGGCCGGAGAGCCGTTTTCCTTATTCCTGGTCCAACCCGTCCGGCTCAGCCGACGGATGGATCGGCTCCTTACTGCTTGGAGTCGATGTAATCGATGGCGTCCTTGACAGTGCCAATCTTCTCGGCCGCATCGTCAGGGATTTCGACGCCGAATTCTTCCTCGAACGCCATGACCAGCTCGACGATGTCGAGGCTGTCTGCGCCCAGATCGTCGATAAAGCTGGCGTCTTCAGTGACCTTTTCGGCCTCCACGCCCAGATGCTCGACGACGATTTTCTTTACGCGATCCGCGGTCTCACTCATAGGTGGTCCTTCTGCTTGGGTAGGTGCGGGTATGAATATCCGTTCAGGGACTTGCCCTAGTGCGAAGCTGCGAGCGAGGCAAGAGGCAAGGCATATTGCGACGCAGCGATGATGCCGCCCACAATACCCGCCTCTATTTCCCGCTTAACGCTGCATCAGATCATGGCCATTCCGCCGTTCACATGCAAGGTCTGGCCGGTGACATATCCGGCCTCCTTGCTCGCGAGGTAGACGACGGCTGCACCGATATCCTCTCCCTCGCCCAGGGTTCCGGCGGGAATCCTGCCTGTGATGGCGCCTTTCTGCGCGTCATTGAGCGCATCGGTCATGGCGGACCGGATGAAACCGGGCGCGACGCAGTTGACCGTGATCTTACGGCTGGCCAGTTCCTGGCCCAGCGCCTTCGACATGCCGATGATGCCCGCCTTGGACGCGGCATAATTGGCCTGTCCAGGGTTGCCTGTCACGCCGACGACAGAGGTGATCGAGATGATGCGCCCGAACCGCGCCTTCATCATCGGCTTGGCGGCGGCGCGGGCAAGGCGAAAGGCGGCTTCCAGATTGACCGAGATAACGTCGGTCCATTCCTCGTCCTTCATCCGCATGATCAGATTATCGCGCGTGATGCCGGCATTGTTGACAAGAATGTCCAGCTTCCCACCCAGCAGTTCCACAGCCTGAGGCACCAGAGCATCGACCGACGCCCCGTCCGACAGGTTGCAGGGCACCGTCACATGATCCCCATCGAACTGCGCCGCAAACTCTTTGAGCTTGACCTCGTTGCTTCCCGAAAAGGCAAGCCGCGCGCCCTGCGCCGCGAGCGCCCGGGCAATCGACGATCCAATGCCACCCGATGCGCCCGTGACCAGCGCGGTCATCCCCGTAAGATCGAACATAACCCTATTCCTTTCCTTAGAGCGCGCCCAGCGCAGCTTCGATATCATCCATCGTAATGACGCTAGTCACAGTCGCGTCCGGCGCGATCCGCTTGACCATCGGTCCGAGGACCTTGCCGCCCACTTCCACGAAATCCGTGACCCCGGCGGCAAACATGGCGGCGATGGATTCGCGCCAGCGGACTCGCCCGGTCACCTGCTCGACAAGGCGCAGCCGGATGTCGTCAGGCGCTGCGATCGGCGCGGCAAGCACATTGGCGTAGACGGGAACCAGCGGCGCCCGGATATCGGCCTTGCCCAACGCCTCGGCCATGGCGTCGGCCGCCGGCTGCATCAGGGGACAATGGAAGGGCGCCGACACGGGCAGAAGGACGCCGCGTTTGATCCCGAAGTCCTTTACCAGCGCAACGGCGCGCTCCACCGCGCCACGATGGCCGGAAATGACGACCTGCGTCGGGTCATTGTCGTTGGCGACGGTGCACACCTCGCCCTCAGCCGCCGCGTCGGCGAGAGCCTGCGCCTTGTCGATATCGGCGCCAAGCAGAGCGGCCATCGCCCCCTCGCCCACCGGAACCGCCGCTTGCATCGCCTGTCCGCGCAGTTTCAGAAGCCGTGCTGTCGTGGACAGGTCGAATCCGCCAGCCGCGCACAGCGCGCTATATTCGCCCAGGGAATGGCCGGCGACGAAATCGGCTTTCTCGGACAGGCGAAGCCCGCCCTCCTTCTCCATGACTTTCAGGGTCGCCAGCGCATTCGCCATGATTGCAGGCTGCGCGTTCTCGGTAAGCGTCAAGTCCGTGTCCGGTCCTTCGATCATGATGCGGAACAGGTTCTGGGACAGAGCCTCGTCCACTTCCTGAAACAGCTCCCGCGCTACCGGGCTGGCGTCGGCGAGCGCTTTGCCCATACCCACGGACTGGCTTCCCTGACCCGGGAACAGGAATGCCCTCATGGCTTTAATCCTCTCGAAAGGCGCAAATGTCAGCGCATTACACAGTTGATACACTTTGAGACATGAAAGCCGTTGAGGCCCCCGCCCAATTTCGGCAGGAACTAGACAGGCATTAGGCCGCGCGCAAGTTCCCGCTGCACAACACTATGCGGTCTGCACAACGATACGGAGCCCTGAACACCCAGTGCGTTACCATGCTGTCCTAAGCCTTGGGGTGATCACCGCCCTGTCCGCCTGCGCGGCCGGGCCGAATTATCATGCGCCGAAGACAGCCTCACTAGGTGTGCCGGCAACCTATTATGAACAACCTTCGCCCAGCATTGCAGCCCAGAGCGACGCCGATCTGGCCCAGTGGTGGACACGGCTTGGCGATCCTGCGCTTGATGCACTGATCCAGAAGGCCGTCGCCAACAACCTCGATATCGCGCAAGCTCAGGCCCGGCTCAGGCAGGCCCGCGAGGCGCTGGTCCAGGCCAATGCCGCCTTCCTGCCACAGGTCAGCGCGACCGGAAGCGGCGGCAAGAATTACCGTAGCGGCACGAGCGGCTTTCAACTCGACAGCAATGGCAATGTGATCGGCTCCTCCTCCAACAGCTGGAGCAGCGCCTATTCTGTCGGCGCGGACGCCAGCTGGGAAATCGACTTGTTCGGCGGGATTCGTCGTTCATCGGAGGCGGCGCGCGCCGATCTGGCAGGCAGCGGCTTCGATCTTGCCGCGACCCGGACGGCGATCATTGCCGAACTGGTCACCAATTATGTCCAGGCGCGTCTGGGTCAGGAGCAATTGCGCATCGCACGTGAGACACTCGCCAACCAGCAAGACAATTATGATATTGCCCGCTGGCGGCTGGAGGCCGGGCTGGTTTCCTCGCTGGATCAGGAACAGGCGCGCGCTCAGCTGGCACAGACGAGCGCGACTGTGCCGCAGCTGGAAACCAGCGTGAAGGCAGCGCTGAACCGCATTGCCGTGCTGACTGGCGAGGCGCCGGGCGAAGCTACGAGGCCGCTGGAACAGCCCAAGGCGATCCCAGTCGCGCCGGAGAATGTCGCTATCGGCATTCCCGCCGATACCCTGCGTCAGCGCCCCGATGTCCGCGCCGCCGAACGGACGCTCGCCGCTGCGACCGCGCGGATCGGCGTGGCGCAGGCAGCGCTCTATCCTTCGCTCAGCATCAGCGGCAATATCGGCACCAGCGCCACGGCGTTCCGCGACCTCACCGATATCGTGACCGGCGGCGTGTTCGGCCGTATCGCGCAAACGATATTCGACGGTGGGCGTCTGCGCGCACAGGTCCGTTCGCAGCGGGCGGCCACCGACGCCGCCTTCGCCGCCTATAAAGGTGCCGTGCTGACCTCGATCGAGGATGTGGAGAATGCGGTTAACGCGCTGAAAGCGGCGCGCGAGCGGGCAACCCAGTTCGGCATTGCCTTTGAGGCTTCGAACAACAGCGCCATACTTGCCCGAAGCCAGTATCAGGCTGGCCTGACCGATTTTCAGACGCTGCTTACCGCAGAACAGACGCTCCTTTCCGCACGCAACAGCCTGGCTGGGGTGCAATCAGACAAAGTTCTCGCCGTTTCGCAGCTCTACAGCGCGCTGGGCGGCGGTTGGCAGACTATGGATGGACGGCCGCAATGACCGATGAAACGACGCCCGCCGGGACCGAAGACCTAGACGACTTCCTTGGTGTCCAGCCGAAAAAGCCGTGGCGCAAATGGGTTATCCGGGGCGCGGTCGGCCTTGTCCTGCTGATTCTTCTACTTTTGCTCGCCCGCTGCTTCTCCGGCAACGATGAACCCAACTATTCGACTCGCACCGCGCGTAATGGCGATCTGACCGTCACCGTATCGGCAACGGGCAATCTTAAGCCGGTCAATCAGGTGGATGTCGGGTCCGAGCAGTCGGGCAAGATCACGCAAGTGTTCGTCGATGTGAACGATCGCGTGACCAAGGGCCAGAAGCTTGCCGAACTGGACACCCGCCGCCTGGTGGATTCGATCAACCAGAATCGCTCTCAGGTCGCGTCCGCGCAGGCCGGCGTCGCGCAGGCGCAGGCGCAAGCCGCGCTCGCCAAGGCAACGCTGGATCGGCAGGAGAATGTCTTCCGCCTGTCGGGTGGCCGCGTACCGGCCAAGACGGAACTGGACAGCGCCCGCGCCACATATGAACAGGCCCTCGCCTCAGTACGATCAGCCCGCGCACAGGTGGACGTCGCCAGGGCACAGCTCTCGACCGCCCAGACCAACCTGTCGATCGCGCAGATCGTCTCGCCAGTGAATGGCGTCGTGCTGTCCCGCGATATCGAACCCGGCCAGACGGTCGCCGCCTCGCTCAACGCGCCGGTGCTGTTCACCCTTGCCGAGGACCTTACCCGCATGGAGGTGGAGGTCTCCGTTGACGAGGCCGACGTGGGTCAGGTCAAGGACGGCCAGTCCGCGACGTTCACCGTCGACGCCTTCCCCGGCCGGAACTTCCCCGCACGCATCACGCGCGTGAATGTGGGATCGAACAGCGCCTCCTCGTCCTCTTCATCGACTTCCTCGACGGCGACCAGCACGAGCACCGGCACCGTGGTTGCCTATACGGCGGTGCTAGCGGTCGATAATCCGGACGAGACGCTTCGCCCCGGCATGACGGCAACCGCCTCTATCGTGACGAAGCAGTTGCAGAATGCCCTGCTGGTGCCAAACGCCGCGCTGCGGTTCAACCCGGCTGCGGCGTCCGGCAAGGGTGGCGGCGGCATCACCAGCCAGATCGTCCCCGGCCCGCGCCGGTTCGGCAACCGCGCCACCCGTTCGGTGACGTTCGGCTCAGGAAGCAGCCAGACGCTTTATGTCGTCGGCGAAGATGGCAAGCCGAAGGCCATCCCGGTCGTGGTCGGCGACAGCGATGGATCGCGCACGGCGATCATCAGCGGCGACCTGAAGGAAGGCGTGCGGGTTATCACGGGCCAGTTGGCCGCTGGTCAGGAGCAGCCCGATGAGGGAACCGACAGCGGTTCCGGTAGAAAAGGTGACGGTGAGCGAAAGAAGGGCGGACAGCAGCCGCCCGCCGCGATCGCTCCCGCCGGAAGTTCGGACAAGCGCGACGCCGGCGCAACGGCTGCGGTGCCCGCCAGCAATGGCAACTGACCCGATCATCCGCCTGCGCGGCGTGACCAAGGTGTATGGTGACGGCCCGACGGCGTTTCAGGCGTTGAAGGGCGTGGACCTCGACATCGAGCGGGGCGACTTCGTTGCCGTCATGGGACCATCCGGCTCAGGCAAATCGACTACGATGAACATCCTCGGCTGCCTCGACGTGCCCAGCGCAGGCAGTTTCCTGTTCAAGGGACATCATGTGGAGTCGCTCGACCGCGATCAGCGCGCGCTGCTGCGGCGCAAATATCTCGGCTTCGTCTTCCAGGGGTTCAACCTCCTGTCCCGCACCACCGCGCTGGAAAATGTCGAGTTGCCGTTGCTCTATCGCGGCGAGGACAGGAAAACGCGGCAGGCACAAGGCATGGCGGCGCTGGATAAGGTCGGCCTCAAACCCTGGTGGGATCATACGCCCGCCGAACTGTCCGGCGGTCAGCAGCAGCGCGTAGCGATCGCCCGCGCCATCGTGACTCATCCCGACGTGCTTCTGGCCGACGAGCCGACCGGAAACCTTGATTCCGAACGGTCGATCGAGATCATGGAATTGCTGACGGACCTCAACAAGAATAGTGGCATCACCGTCCTGATGGTCACCCACGAACCGGACATGGCGGCGTTCGCGCGGACAATCGTCAACTTCAAAGATGGCCTGGTCGAGGGCATTGAGAAGGGCAAGGGCGGCTGATGCTCGGCACGACCATCACCCTCGCCTTTCGCGCGATCATGCGGCACAAGCTGCGTTCATTCCTTACGACGCTGGGCATCATCATCGGGGTGGCCGCCGTGGTGACGATGGTCACGCTGGGCAATGGCGCGACGGCGGCCGTGCGCGAGCAGATATCGTCATTGGGCGCCAACATCCTGCAACTTCGCCCAGGCCAGGGTTTCGGCCGAGGCGGCGGCGGACCCAAGCCACCCGATTTCAAGCCGCAGGATGTCACCGCGATCCAGAACCAGTTGACCGGCGTCCGCGCCGTTGCTCCGCAAGCGCAGACCACGGCAACGGCGATCTATGAGGGCAGCAACTGGTCGACGACAGTGAATGGCACCACCGCCGCCTTCTTCGAAGCGCAGCAATGGAAACTCGATTCCGGTCGCCTGTTCATGCCGGAGGAGGAAGAAGCCGGCAAAGCCGTCTGCATCATCGGCAATACGGTGCGCCAGAATCTGTTTCGCAACATCGACCCGGTCGGCAAGGAATTCCGGATCAAGGGCGTGGCCTGCCAGGTCATTGGCGTCCTCACCACGCGCGGCCAGGGCGGCTTTCAGGATCAGGACGACACCGTAGTCATGCCGATCAAGTTCGTGCAGCGCCGCTTCACCGGAGATCGCGACATCAGCATGATCCTGGTTGCGGTGGACGACGCCTATGAAACCTCCGCCGTCCAGTCGAGCCTTGAGGACCTGATGCGCGAGCGGCGGAAGATCAAGGCGGGAGATCAGGACAATTTCAATGTCTTCGATACGAAGCAGATTTCCGACACGCTGACCGGCACCACTACCATATTGACCCAGATCGTCGGAGCGGTGGCGGGCATTTCCCTGCTGGTGGGCGGCATCGGCATCATGAACATCATGCTGGTGTCGGTGACAGAGCGCACCCGAGAGATCGGCATACGCCTAGCTATAGGTGCGGTGGCGCAGGAGGTTCTGACGCAATTTCTGGTCGAGGCGATCGTCCTGTCCTGCCTTGGTGGGCTGATTGGACTCCTGCTGGCCCTTATCGCATCGCTGGTCATCGCCCCCCTGATGCAGGTTCCTTTCATTTTCGATCTGAAGGTCAATCTGATCGCTTTCCTGTTCTCGGCGGCGATCGGCGTGGTGTTCGGTTATTTTCCTGCGCGTAGGGCGGCGGCGCTGAACCCCATCGACGCCCTCCGCCACGAATAGACTGTAACATTCACGTAGCGGAATAGTCATGAGGGCGTAGCCAAGCCCCGTCATTGCGCCCGGCATCGCAGGAGATGCCGCATCCCATGACGACGACCCGATGACGTTGAGCCGCCGACAATTTGCCATGGGTGGCGCCAGCATCGCCGCCTTTGCGGGGCTGTCGCGCTTCGCCAGCGTGGCGGCGGCAACCGGCTATCATAATCAGGTGCCGGGCTATGGCCCACTTCGCGATGATCCTGCCGGGCTGATCGACCTTCCATCGGGCTTTTCCTACCAGGTGATTTCCAGCGTCGGCGACTGGATGGATGACGGGCTGACCGTGCCCTGCTGTCACGACGGCATGGGATGTTTCGCGCTGGACGGCGACCGGGTCGCGCTCGTGCGCAATCACGAGCTGCTGCCCAAGGAACGTGAGCGCGGCGCGAAAGGCCCTATTGCCCTTGCCTACGACAGATTTGAAGATGGCGGCGCGCTCCCGGGCGGCACAAGCACCATCATCTACAACATGCGCAGCAGCCGGGTCGAGCGGCAGCATCTCAGTCTCGCCGGCACGATCCGCAACTGCTCAGGCGGTGTGATGCCGTGGGGAAGCTGGCTGTCGTGCGAGGAAATCCTGACCCGCGCCGGCGAGGATGGCGTTTCCAAGGATCATGGACTGGCGTTCGAAGTGCCGATCAGCGCGACGGGCCTGGTCGAGGCCGTGCCGATCCGCGCCATGGGCCGGTTCAATCATGAAGGCGCGGTCATCGATCCGCGCACCGGCATCATCTACATGACGGAGGATGAGAAGGACTCGCTCTTCTACCGCCTCCTTCCTGACAGCCCCGGCTCGCTCCACAAGGGCGGGCGTCTGCAGGCGCTGGGGTTTCGCGAACAGCCCGAAGGCGGCGACAGCCGCAACTGGAAGCAACACGACATGGCGGTCGGCGACCTGAGGCAGGCGATATGGATCGACCTCGATGGCATCGACAATCCGCATAACGACCTCAAGAATCGCGGCTACGCTAAGGGAGCGGCGCTGTTCGGGAGAGGCGAAGGCATTTATTTCGGCGACGGGCAGGTTCACATCATGTGCACGTCCGGCGGAGCGGCGGGCCTCGGCCAGATATTCCGCTACGTCCCATCCCGGTTTGAAGGACAATCCGGCGAGAAAGACGAACCGGGACGCCTGTCCCTCTTCGTCGAATCGGACGATCGCCAGGTTCTGAACTATGGCGACAACATCACCGTCGCGCCCTGGGGCCACCTCATTGTCTGCGAAGACAACAAGACGCCGTTCGCCGACAATATGCTCCGCGGCGTGACGAAAGACGGCCGGGTTTACGCGCTGGGTCGCGTTCGTGGCGGCACCGAGCCAACCGGCGCGTGCTTCTCCCCCGACGGACAGACGCTGTTCCTCAACATCTATGCCCCCGGCAAGACTCTGGCCGTGACGGGTCCGTGGGCGCATGTTGTGCAGGCCGGATCGCCCGACTTCGCCGCGTAAGTTTCGCTGTTGGTGCGCTGATACATTTTCCGACAAATTCCCTGCCTCGCCGGCACAGTTCAGCGACAAACGCCGCCTATCTCCTTATCAGACGCCGAGCGAAAGGCGCCTTTGAACAAGGAACAAGACGATGAAATCCTTTCTGATCAAGCTGGCCACAGGCGCCATGGTCGCCGCCACCGTGCTCAGCCCGCTGGCCGAGGCCGAAGCCGCCCAGCCCCGCCGCGTCGTGCATGAAACCGTCCGTGAAGGACCGCGCGGTAATGTGCGCGTCCACAAGACGACCGTGGTCCGCAACGACTATCGCAACTGGCGTAAGGGCGAACGGTTCGACCGACGCTATGCCAGCCGCTATACCGTCATCAACAACCCGCGCGCCTACCGCCTTCAGACGCCCCGCGCGGCTATCATTGGGTCCGGTCGGGCAATGACGCAGTGATGGTCGCCATCACCAGCGGGATCATCGGCGCGGTGATCGGTAACGCGCTTCGTTAAGCCGCAGCGACGAACCAATGCGCTCCCGGGGATTCCTTCCCGGGAGCGCTTGCATTTGCGGGCGGGATCGGCCATAGGCGCGCCTTCGCGTTGGCGGGAAACTCCTCTCCATGCGGGAAATACGAGACGATAGCCGGAGGGGCGTTCGCATTGGGCGGCGTCAGCGATCGGCCAAGACGAAGGAAAACAGCATGGCTCTGTACGAGCATGTGTTCCTTGCGCGCCAGGATCTGGCACAAGCGCAGGTGGACGCGTTGGCGGAAACCGCCACCAAGATCATCGAAGATAATAACGGCAAGGTCACCAAGACCGAGACCTGGGGCCTGCGTAGCCTGGCGTATAAGATCGCCAAGAACCGCAAGGCGCATTATGTCATGCTCAACATCGACGCGCCCGCTGGCGTCGTCGCCGAGCTGGAGCGCCAGACCCAGATCAACGAGGACATCATCCGCTACATGACCGTCAAGGTCGATGAGCTGGAGACCGGCCCGTCCGCCATGATGCGCAAGCAGGAGCGCAGTGAGCGTGGCGACCGCGGAGATCGTGGTGACCGCGGCCCGCGTGGTCCGCGCGAAGACCGTGGTGATCGTGGCGACCGCCCGCGCCGCGACCGTGACGAAGCCGGCGAATAAGGAGAACCAGAACCATGGCACGCCCATTTTTCCGCCGCCGCAAGAGCTGCCCCTTCGCCGCGAAGGATGCGCCCAAGATCGACTATAAGGACGTTCGTCTGCTGCAGGGCTTCGTGTCCGAGCGTGGCAAGATCGTCCCCAGCCGCATCACCGCCGTCAGCACCAAGAAGCAGCGCGAGCTCGCCCAGGCGATCAAGCGCGCCCGGCATCTCGGCCTGCTGCCCTACATCGTGAAGTGAGGGAGTAGACCCCATGGAAATCATTCTGCTCGAGAGGATCGAGAAGCTCGGCGCCATTGGCGACGTCGTGACCGTCAAGGACGGCTACGCCCGCAACTTCCTGCTTCCCAATAAGAAGGCGCTCCGGTCGAACAACGCCAACAAGCGCGTGTTCGAAGCCAACCGCGCCAAGATCGAGGCTGACAACGCGGCTCGCCGCTCCGACGCCGAAGGCGCCGCACAGGGCGTGGACGGCAAGCAGGTCGTACTGATCCGTCAGTCGTCCAATGCCGGTGCGCTGTACGGTTCCGTTTCGGTCCGCGACATCATCGAAGCGCTTGAGGCCGAGGGCGTCAAGATCGTGACGAAGTCGATGATCGTGCTGGAACGCCCGATCAAGACGCTCGGCCTGTTCGACGTCAAGGTTTCGCTGCATCCGGAAGTCGCCGTCACCGTCAAGGTGAACGTCGCTCGTTCGCCGGAAGAAGCCGAGCTTCAGAAGGACGGCGTCGACGTGATGGCCAGCTTGTTCGAAAAGGACGAGTCCGGCTTCACCGAGGATTACGATCCTAACGCAGAGCCGGGCGAAATCGCCTCGACCCGCGCGGACGAAGACGAGGGTTCGGAAGAGGAAGCCTGAGCGCTTCTCTCTCCCCCTGAAAAGACCAAAGGCCGTCCGGAAAACCGGGCGGCCTTTTCTTTATACGTGCTTCGTGGCGAACCAGATGACGTGCCGCGGCCCCTTGCCGTTGCTGCGCGCGCGTACCGCTACTTCCTCGACGGCAAGGCCAGCATTGGACAGCCGGCGGGCAAAGGCGTTGTCCGGAGCGGCCGACCATATCGCCAGCACGCCGCCCGGCTTGAGGGCTGCGATTGCCACCGACAGTCCCTGCGCCGAATAAAGCCGATCATTGCCCTGACGCACCAGTCCGTCGGGGCCATTGTCCACGTCCAGCAGGATCGCGTCATAGGTCGCGCGTCCGGCGGCGATCACCTCGGCGACATCGTCCTCGACGATATGCACGCGCGGATCTTCAAGGCAGCCGGCAGCCAGTTCCGTCATCGGGCCACGCGCCCATGCGAGGATTTCCGGCACCAGTTCGGCCACGACGATCCGCGCATCATTCCCGAGCCGGGCAAGCGCGGCACGCAATGTGAACCCCATGCCATAGCCGCCGATGAGCATATGCACGGACTTTTGCCCGCCAATCCTGTCGCAGGTCATGTCGGCCAACGCTTCCTCGGACCCGCTCATACGGCTGCTCATCAGTTCGTTGCGGTCGAGGACGATCATGAAATCCCTGCCCCGCCGATACAGGCGCAGTTCTTCTCCACCGGGCACATTTGCCGATCCGATAAATTCGCGAGGCTGCATGGCGGGTCTCTCAACGGGCAAAGGCAAGGGAAGAACGAAGAAGGGTTTACGGTCGCGGCGGGCATCGTCATAGCGCCCGCATGCGATATTTTCTGGATACCGAGTTTAACGGCTTTGGCGGCGAGTTGATCAGTCTGGCGCTGGTCCCGGAATATGGCGACCAGGAATTCTACGTCTCGTTGCCGCTTCCGGACCATGTGCACAGTTGGGTGGAGCGGAATGTCATCCCTTACCTCCGCTTTGTGCCTGAAGGCGTAGATCATCAACTGAGCCGTGTTGAGGCTGCCCAATATATCGAAACCTATCTGGCCAACGATCCCGACCCGGTGATCGTCGCCGACTGGCCTGACGACTTGGGTTACTTCTGCCACCTGCTGGTCATGGGGCCGGCGAACATGATCACGATCGGCGGACTTCGCCTGGAATTGATCAACGCAGCGGGTTTCAGCGCCTCGGTAAACAGCAAAACCCCCCACAACGCCCTGCATGATGCGCGGGCGCTAAAGGATTTTTGCCTGGGATAGCAGCTTACATCATCGCCTTGACCGGCAGATGCTCCATGCCGGGCGCTTCGTCGGGCACGGCGACCTCGATCCAGCCATCTTCTGTCTCGCGCCAGGGGAAAATCTTCAGCGGCTTGTAATTGACGCCGCCCAGGCACTCGCCCGTGTCCAGCTTGAAGCGCGCGCCGTGCAGGGGGCACATGACCGACCCCCGGCGAACGCGTCCCGAAGGCGCCATTTCAGCGGCGGCATGAGTGCAGCGGTTGATGATCGCGTGGATCGTCCCCTCTTCACGACACAGAAATACCGGCCAGCGGTTGACGATGAAGGGCAGCATCGCCTTTTCCTCGACAGCAGATGCTTCGATGACCCGGTGAAATGTCTCGCTCATAATATGCCGTATTACCCGTCTCTTCTATGTTCCATCTGCGCTCGCTGCCTGGGGTGGGGAGCAAACCAAGCTGACATGACGGCAATCCATCACAATCGCAAGAGGATGAGCCATTGACCGTGACCCGCTATGGCTCAGGGCGCGTCAGGAAAATCACCTTCCGCAGAAAGGCGTGCTGCCAGACCTCAGCCGGGGCTAATCAACCGTTGATCAGTTGAATATAGCGCCGCTGTTCCCACTCGCTGTCGCCGAAAAGGGACGTCAGCAGCATGGTGCGCTTGAAGGCTTGACCGACCATCAGTTCCTCAGTTGTGCCGATGCCGCCATGCAACTGCACCGCATCCTCGCCAAGCAGCATGGCGTTGGCGCTGATATAGGATTTTGCGCCTGCGATAGCCGCTTCCCGACCGGGATCTCTGGCATCGAGTGCCGCAGCGCGATAGAGCTGCGAACGCGCCAACTCCAGCCGGGCATAATTGTCCGCCATGCGATGCTGGATCGACTGAAAATGGCCGATGGGCTGGCCAAACTGCTCCCGCGTCTTCACATAGTCGAGCGTGGCGTCGAACATCATCGCCATCAGCCCGACAAGTTCGCCGCACACAGCCAGACGTCCGTCGCCCATGATCGCGGCAATATCCGCCATGCCGCCCGCCATCGGCTCCGCCTTGACGTGCGTGAAGCTGATGTCGCTCGCGACCGAACCGTCGGTGAGGCGATAGTCTCTACGACGCAGGCCTTCCGCATCGGCGTGGACGAGGTAGAGCGCGACATTGCCGTCGGCATCCAATGCAGAAACGAGCAATATGTCTGCAAACGCGCCGCCGAGAACGGCTTGCTTGACGCCATCAAGCACTGCGCCACCGCCGCCATTGACCATGGCCCGCGACGTGACGCGCTCTTGATTGAAACGGGCGTCCCGTTCCCCATGCGCAAGGGCGGCCGAAATTTCCCCGGAGATGAGACGCGGCAGCCATTCGGATTTCTGCGCGTCGGTTCCTGCCCGCTCCAGCAAGCCTCCGGCCAGAACCACCACTGGCAGCAGCGGCTCCACCGCGACGGCGCGGCCCATCGCTTCCATGATGGTGATCAGTTCGACGCTACCGCCGCCAAATCCGCCCAGCTCCTCACCGAACGGAAAGGCAAGTACGCCCATGTCCGCAAGGGTAGCCCATCCGCCTGGATCGAATCCTGCAGGTTCGCGCACATAGGCCAGACGCCGAACGGAATCGTACCTGTCGCCTGCGAACTTCTCGATCAGGTCGCGCAGCAAACCCTGCTCTTCGCTAAGATCGAAATTCAACTCCGCCTTCCCCTCACTTCTATTGCGGCGGTTCGTCATGGACGCTGCCGCTTGTTCATAGGAAGGGATAAGCATGGTAACGGGCGGGCGCGTCCTGCGTTTTCCGATAGTTCGGGGCCGATGTCTCATAAAAACCTATGACTAGTCCGAGGTTTTGAATGACTTGATACGTTAACATGTCAGGCGTATCCTCCCTTTATGGAGAGCACAGGCGATATCCTCACCGCCCGCCCGAATGAAACCGCGACACAGGCCACAGCCGGCGCAGACCTTCGTTCCAGCAGGCATGTCCCAACCGCTATTGCGACGCTGGCCGATATACGGCCTGCGGCGGAAGCCCTTCGCGACATTGCGCGCGATATAGGGAATTTCCGCGTTGCCGCATGCGCAAACATCGCATCCAAGATGCCGATGTGCGACGCAGAGGGCAATGTCCTCGCGCACAGCATATTCGGATGGCCGACGTCAAAGGAACAGTGGTGGAAGAAACCACTGCTCGCGCTGAGTTCACCCCTCCCCTTCGCCTGTCGCTATGAGAGCGACCCGTTCTGGGTTAATGCCGCCGGCATATACACGCGTGCGCCGAACCCCTTGCTCGACCAGATCGACCTGTCGCATTTCGACGAACTGGTGAACGCGCAGTCGGTTATCGTCGTGCCAATCCATCTGCCTTTCGGTCAGATTGGTGTCGTCAGCTTCTCGCCGATGGACAATGGCCGTCAGGACCTGTCTCGCGAGTTCGATCTTTATGCCGACCAGCTAGAATATCACAGCCGCCGCTTCGTGGGCGGCTATTCGCGGGTGACAACCAATCGCCCGTGGATTCCCAAGAATTGCCGTCTGTCCAAGCGCGAGGTGGAATGCCTGCGCTGGGCGGCCGTCGGCAAGACCGATGTCGAAATCGCAATGATCCTGGCCCGCAGCTGCGCCACGGTGCGGTTCCATATCCATAACGCCGCAACCAAGCTGGAGGCGGTGAACCGCAGCCAGACCGTGTTCAAGGCGACGCAGCTCGGTTATCTTGGCAGTGTGGCGGTCTCTAACGGCAGCCATGGCGAACATCATGACGGCGCGCTGATAGACTGATCCGCCGACATTTCGGACTTTACGGGCCGCGCACCGGGAAACCCCTGCGCGGCCTTTTGCTGTTAGCGATGGCCGGAACCTGCGAGTATCGATAACCTATGCTTTCTTACAGAAGCATTTGCCGCCGCGCATTTTCATAACGGTCATGACAGAAAAAAGCTGGAGCAGGTCCCATTTCCGATATGATCGCCATTACCGAAGGCCTGTTCACAGATGGGGCACAGCCCTGCCTGATTGGCGGCCGTCATGTCGAAAGCGGCAGGATCGTCTTCCCCTGCCCCGGCGGCGACGCGCGCTATGCGCCGGAAACATTGCCGAACAAGGGGACGGTCTGGTCCTGGACAATCCAGCGCTTTCGCCCGAAATCGCCGCCCTATACAGGCCCCGAGGCGTTCGAGCCCTTCGCAATCGCCTATATCGAATTGACCGGCGCCGTGATTGTCGAGGGGCCGCTGATAAATGTCGCGTTCGACGCGATCACGATCGGGATGCCGGTCGAGACCGTCCTCGTTCCGCATGCGACCGACGCTCAGGGCCGCACGGTCATGAGCTATGCCTTCACCCCGGTTCAGGAGGGTTCCACCCATGGCTGATGTTTATGTCGTGGGCGTGGGCATCCACCCCTTTGGCCGCACGGACGGCCTGTCCGGGCTGCAGCAGGGCGCCTATGCCGTACGTCAGGCGCTCTCTGACGCTGGCCTCGACTGGAACGATGTCCAGTTCGGTTTCGGGGGTTCGGATTCTTCCGGAAACGCCGACTCCATCGTCAATGAGCTTGGCCTGACCGGGCTTCCCGTCATCAACGTCAAGAACGGCTGCGCCACTGGCGGATCTGCGATGATCGGCGCGTGGCAGGGGATTGCTTCGGGGCAATATGATGTCGGCGTCGCGCTTGGCTTCGACAAGCATCCGCGCGGCGCGTTCAACGCCATGCCGGCCGAATATAATCTGCCCAACTGGTATGGCGAAGTCGGCATGATGGTGACGACCCAGTTCTTCGCCATGAAGCTGCAGCGGTACATGGCCGCCTATGGCATCACCAACACGACGCTCGGACGCGTGGCGGAGAAGGCGTTCGATAACGCTGTCCATGCCGAACACGCCTGGCGGCGCGCGCCGGTGGATCTCGACACGATCCTCAACAGCCAAATGATCAACGATCCGCTGACCAAATATATGTTCTGTTCCCCCGGCGAAGGCGGCGTTGCGCTGATCCTCGCCAGCGAAAAGAAGGCCCGCGAACTGGGGCGGACGGATGTGCGCGTGAAAGCGGCCGCCGTCCGCACGCGTCCCCCGGGATCGTTCGAGGTGTTCGCCCCGTCAGTCGATATCGAGCGCGGCGGCGCGCCGACCCTGCTAGCGTCAAAGGCTGCTTTCGAAATGGCGGGCCTTGGCCCCAAGGACATCGACGTCGCGCAATTGCAGGATACCGAGTCCGGCGCCGAGATCATGCACATGGCCGAGAACGGCTTCTGCGCCGATGGCGAGCAGGAAGAGTGGCTGGCCGAAGGCTGGTCGCGGATAGGTGGAAAGCTGCCCGTCAACACGGACGGCGGCTGCCTTGCCTGCGGGGAGCCGATCGGCGCCTCCGGCCTGCGTCAGGTCTATGAGAATGTGATCCAGCTTCGCGGCCTGGGTGGCGGGCGTCAGGTGCCCGGCGATCCCAAGACTGCTTACACCCATGTTTATGGCGCACCCGGCATTTCCGGCGTCACCATCCTCCAGCGCTGAAGTCCCGAAAATGCACCTTCATTTCTCCCCCGAAGACGAAGCCTTCCGCCAGGAAGTCCGCACGTTCCTCGACGCCAACCTTCCTGAATATTTGCGCGCGGGCATGCGCGCCACGCCATCGGTTTTTGTCGAACCCGACATCGGCCGCGAGTGGCAGGCCATTCTGCACAAGAAGGGCTGGCTGGCCTATAACTGGCCGGTCGATTGCGGCGGCACGGGCTGGACCACCGTCCAGCGCTATATCTTCGAGAAGGAATGCGCGCTGGCCGATGCGCCAAGCCTGCCGGTCCTGAGCCTCAAGCTATTGGGTCCGGTCATCTGCAAGTTCGGCACGCCCGAGCAGAAGGCGACGATCCTGCCCCGCATCCTGGACGGCACGGATTACTGGTGCCAGGGATTCTCCGAGCCGGGTTCGGGGTCTGACCTCGCCAGCCTGAAGAGCCGGGCGGAGCGCAAGGACGATCACTGGCTGATCAACGGCCGCAAGCTGTGGACGACCCATGCGCACCATGCGACCCATATCTTCTGCCTGCTGCGCACGGACCCCAAGGTGAAGCCGCAGAAGGGCATCAGCTTCATCCTGGTCGACATGAACCAGCCGGGCGTCGAGGTTCGGCCGATCATTGGGCTGGCCGGCGACCATGAAGTGAACGAGGTTTTCCTGGATGATGTCACCGCGCCGCTGGACAATCTTGTCGGCGAAGTTGGCGGGGGGTGGACCATCGCCAAATTCCTGTTGGAGAACGAGCGCGGCGGTGCGTGCCACGCGCCTAAACTCTTGTCAGACCTCGCAAAAATCCGCTCTTCGTCGAAGAATGAGCCGGACGGACTGGGCGGTTCCATGGCCGAAGATCAGGCGTTCATGGGTGAGGTTGCAAAGGTCGAACTGGAGGCGCAGGCTCTGGAGATGACGGAGCTTCGCGTCCTTGCCGAAATGGCCAAGGGCCTGCCGCCGGGGCCGCAGACATCACTGTGCAAGATGGTCGCCTCCACCTTGCGCCAACAGGTCGATCACCTAGCCGTGCGGCTTTATGGCTATGCCGGCGTGGCTCTGGAGGAACAGCGGCCGCTTTATGGCAATGGCGCGCCGGAACCGCTGCACAACACAGCGGCGCAGGTCGCCGCCCCCCGCTATCTGAATAGCCGGGCGTGGACCATCTTTGGTGGGACGAACGAGATTCAGAAGACTATCATCGCCAAAACCGTGCTGGGCCTTTGAGCCGCGCGATACGAATTTTGAACGGAGACGGACGACATGCAGCATAGCCGCGAAGCGCTGATACAGGCCTATCGCCAGATGAAGACGATCCGGGTGTTCGAGGAGCGTCTGCACGACGAGATCGCCCTGGGCGAAATTGCCGGCTTCACGCATCTCTATGCGGGGCAAGAAGCCTGCGCCGTGGGCGTGTGCGAGCATCTTGGCCCGAAGGATTACATCATCTCCACCCATCGCGGGCATGGCCATTGCATCGCCAAGGGATGCGATGTCGTCGGCATGATGAAGGAAATCTATGGTTCCAGCGATGGCCTTTGCAAGGGCAAGAGCGGCTCCATGCATATCGCTGACATCAACAAGGGCATGCTGGGCGCGAATGGCATCGTCGGCGCGGGCGCGCCGATCGCCGTTGGCGCAGGCATCACCGCCAAGAGCAACGGCACAGTATCCATCGCCTTCTCGGGTGACGGCGCGTGCAACCAGGGTACGACGTTCGAGGCCATGAACATGGCGGTCGTCCTGAAGCTGCCGGTGATCTTCGTGTTCGAGAACAACCACTATTCCGAACATACCGGCGAGTCCTACGCCGTCGGCGCTGAAAGCATGACGGTGCGTTCCGCCGCCTTCGGCATGAAGGCCATTAAGGCCAACGGCATCGACTTCTTCTCCGTCTATGACGCGATGCGCGAACTGATCGAATATTGCAAAGCGGGCAACGGTCCAGCCTCGATCGAGCTGGATACCGAGCGTTTCTACGGCCATTTCGAGGGCGATCCGCAGCGCTATCGCGGCAAGGGCGAACTGGATCGCCTGCGCGAGGAGCGTGACTGCCTGAAGGTGTTCCGCACCAAGGTGACCGAAGCCAAGCTGCTGGAAGGCGCGGACATCGACGCCATCGACGCAGAGGTCGAGGCCCTGATCGATCGGGCCGTGGCGGAATCCAAGGCCGCACCGCGCCCCACCGCCGACCACGTCCTTGAAGACGTCTACATCAGCTACTGATCGCAAGGATCGATAAGACCATGGCAAGACAAATGATCCGCGACGTCATTCGCGACACGATCGACGCGGAAATGGCGAGAGACGAGAACGTCATCATGCTGGGCGAGGATATCGTCGGCGGCATGGGATCGCCCGGCGGGCCGGAGGCGATCGGCGGAATCTGGGGCACGTCCGGCGGCCTTTGGGCCAAATATGGATCGGACCGGGTCATCGACACGCCGATTTCCGAAAGCGCGATCATCGGCGCGGCCGCAGGCGCCTCACTGACGGGCAAGCGGGCTATCGCCGAGATCATGTTCGCCGACTTCATCGGCGTGTGCATGGACCAGATCTGGAATCAGGTGGCCAAGTTCCGCTATATGTTCGGCGGCAAGTCCAAATGCCCGATCGTGATCCGCATGCCCTATGGCGCCGGTTACAACGCCGCGCCGCAGCACAGCCAGTCGATCCACGCAATGGTCACGGCGATGCCGGGCCTTAAGGTGGTGATGCCCACCACCGCCGCGGACGTAAAGGGCCTGCTGACTACGGCGATCCGCGACGATGACCCGGTCATCTTCCTGGAGCACAAGGCGCTATATGGCGTGAAGGGTGAAGTGCCGGACGGCGAATATCTGATCCCCTTCGGCCATGCCCGTCAGGTAACCCAGGGCGACGACGTCACGATACTGGCCACGGGCATGATGGTCGGCTTCGCGGAGAAGGCGGCGGCACAACTGGCGCAGGATGGCATCGGTTGCGACCTGCTCGACCTGCGCACGACCAGCCCGCTGGACGAGGAAGCGATCATGGACAGCGTGGAGCGCACAGGCCGCCTGCTGATCGTGGACGAGGCCCCGCCCCGTTGTAGCTTCGCGACCGACCTGTCGGCGCTGGTCGCCAACAAGGCGTTCGCGTCGCTGAAGGCGCCGATCGAAATGGTGACCGGCCCACACAGCCCAGTGCCGTTCGCCCGCGAACTTGAATCCGCCTATGTTCCCTCCCCCGACAAGATCGTGGCGGCTGCGGTCAAGGCCATGTCCTACAGGCGGGGTTGAGCGAATGGCTAATCTGCGCGCATTTGCCATGCCCAAATGGGGCATCGAAATGACCGAGGGCGTCGTTGCCGAATGGATGGTCAAGGAAGGCGTTCCATTCAAGAAGGGCGATATCCTGGCCCTGATCGAAACCGACAAGATCACCAATGAAGTCGAGGCGGAAGCCGACGGCATGTTCCCGAAGCTGGTCGCGGAGACCGGCGGCACCTATCAGGTCGGCGAACTGATCGCCGTCCTGACCGGCGCGGACGAAAAGCCGTCGGCGGATGAGGTTTCGGCCTTCGTCAGCGGGTTCAAGCCCGCCGACACAGCCGTCGCCTCCAAGGCTGGCGGATCACCTCCCCCGCCGCCGGCAGCAGCGCCGAAGGTGGAAGCAGCACCCGAGCCAGTGAAGACAGTCAGCATCGCCGCCGACGCGAACATCAGCCCGGCTGCGCGTGCGCTGGCCGAGGAAAAGGGCGTCGACATTGCCGGGATCACCGGGTCTGGCGACGGCGGACGCATCACGTTCCAGGACGTGCTGCAGGCTAGCCTGCCGGCGACTACGGTCGGCGGATCGCCAGTAGAGATCGCGCCGATCGGCGAGACGCTGGGCGAAGTGTTTGCAAGCCCACTCGCCAAGCGGCTGGCGGTGCAGCATGGCGTCGCCCTGTCCTCCCTGACCGGAACCGGACCCAAGGGCCGTATCTGCAAGGCGGACGTTCTGGCCAAGGTAAAGCCCGAGCCGGTTGCGGCAGCTACGCCTTCTGCGCCTGCAGCGTCCACTGCTGCAGCGGCTCCCATGGCCTTTGCGCGGCCTGCCCCCGGCACGGCCGAAATCGTCAAGATGTCGTCGATGCGCAAGGCGATCGCCAAGGCGCTGAGCCACAGCAAGTCGACGATCCCGCATTTCTACCTGCGCTCCAAGGTCCGGATCGACGCGATCCTGGGTCTTCGCGCGCAGGCGAAGGCGGCGACGGGCGAAGCGCCCAGCATCAACGATTATATCGTGCGGGCCTGTGGCCTGGCGCTGGCGCGGCATCCCGACGTCAATGTGCAGGTGCATGGCGATGAGATCCACCGTTTCGGCAGCGCCGACATCTCGGTGGCGGTCGCGACCGACAAAGGCCTGATCACGCCGATCGTGAAGGGTGCGGACACGCTGTCCGTCGCCGCCATCTCCCGCGAAGTGAAGGCGCTGGCGGAAAAGGCGCGGACCGGCAAGCTGCAGCCTGAGGAGTTTCAGGGCGGCAGCTTCTCGATCAGCAACCTCGGCATGTTCGGCATCGACCAGTTCGACGCGATCATCAATCCGCCGCAGGGCGCGATCCTGGCCGTGGGCGCAGGGTCACGCCAGCCGATCGAGATCGGCAATGCGCTGGCCTTTGCGACGATCGTGGAGATATCCCTGTCCTGCGATCATCGCGCCATCGACGGCGCGGTGGGCGCGGAGTTCATGCGGACGCTGAAGGGGTTGATCGAGGAACCCAAGCTGCTGGTGGGGTGAACGCGACACGGTTCAAATATTGACCCACCCCTCGTTCGCTTCGAGCCCAGTCGAGAAGCTTTGCGCAGGTTTCTCGACTGCGTTCGAAACGAACGGAGGTGGAGGTTCGGGATTAAGAAAAAGGCGGCCCGATCAGGCCGCCTTTTCATATCTTGCCAGTCCGTCTTATCGCGCCAGCCAGGCGCGGGAAGTTCGGGCCAGTTCGGCCGCCCGGGCCTTGAGGTCAGGGAACCCTTCCCGCAGGCGCAGGGAGCGCTCCTCGACCGCGACGGGAATCCCCGCCGGCATCTGCGTCATGATCCCATCGAGATCCAGCCCGCCCTCGCCCATCGGCACACGGCCGTCGATCACCTCGACAAGGATCGCGTCGGCATCGGCGGGGTCAGCGCCGACCGCCGGCGCATCGCATAGCTGGACATAGCTAAGCCATTCGCGCGGCACGGCCGCGATCTGTTCCAGCGTGCCGCCCTGGCGGGTCCAGTGGAGGGCATCGATCAGCAGACCCGCAGAGGGCGAATTGATCTCCTCCAGCATTCGGCTGGCTTCCGCGATCGTCCTGATTTCGCTGAACAGTCCGAATTCCAGATTGACGCGAATGCCGCCCGCAGCGCCCCGCTCCATGAGCAAGGCGAGCTTGTCACGGGTCGCGCCCCAGTCCGGATCGCTGCTGACGCACAGCACATTTTGCGCGCCGAGCTCAAGGCCGATGTCGACGAGCCGCAGATGATCAGGATTGGGCGGACCAGGCTGTATCCAGACGACCTCTATATCCAGCAGCGGCACGCCGGTGGCGGCGATGGCGGCCTTCACCTCCCGCGTGGTGGCGTCCGTCCACTGGTCCGGCTCGAACCACATGCCGCTATAATCGAAACCGCCATAAGCGGCGGATTCGACCAGCTGGACCGGGGTGGCCTCCGGCATGATCCCCGCGCACATCGACAGCGGGTTGCTGTAGGCCATGTCAGGCGGCCGCCATGGCGGCGACCACGGATGCCTCGATATCGGCCTTTGACGGGTTGGCGCGCAGGGTGAGCCCGCCATTCACCTGAAGATTCTGACCAGTCATGAAGCATTCGTCGCTCGCCAGCCAGACGCAGCCGGCAGCGATATCCTCCGACGTGCCGTAGCGGCCGAGCGGATAGCCCTTCACGAAGGCGTCCATGACGCCCGGGACGGCCGCCGCGTCCGCCGTCATCGGCGTTTCGGTGACGCCGGGCGAGATGCTGTTCACGCGGATGCCCTTGTCGCCGAACTGGTTGGCGACGCTGCGCACGAGATGATCGGTGCCAGCCTTGGTGGCCATATAAGCATCGTGATCGTGGAACAGGATCGTCGCGGTGGCCGAGCTGATCTGGATGATCGATCCGCCCTTCTCCTCCATCGCCGGGATCAGCGCCTGCAGGAACTGGAACGGTCCACGCAGTTGGAGCGCGTAGATCTTGTCGATCTCCTCCTCGGTGGTTTCGAGGAACGGCTTGAGCAGGCCCCAGCCGGTCGCGTTGACGGCGATGTCGAGGCCGCCGAGCGAAGTCTTGGCCGCGTCCACCATCGCGAAGATGCTGGCCCGCTCCGAGAAATCGCATTCGACCGCCACGCCGGCAATCTCACCCGCGATCGCGTCCAGCGCGGCGCGGTTGCGGCCCGCGACGGCCACCTTCGCGCCCTCCGCAGCGAAGCGGCGAGCAATGACCTGCCCCATATTGTCAGCGCCCGCAGCGCCGACGACGAGCGCCTTGCGCCCCTCCAGCCGGCCCGCCATCAGGCGAACTCGTCCGCGCGCGGCGTGCGGCGCAGCGCCTGGCCCGCCGTCACGTCGATCCGCTGTCCGGTGACGAAGGCCTCGTCGCTCGCCAGCCAGAGCGCGCAATGGGCGATGTCCTCCACCGTGGGGAAACGGCCGAGCGGCATTTCCTTGAGGAAGGCGCGAGTCACCGGCTCCATGGCGAAATAGGCGTCGGTCATGGCGCTCTTGGTGAAGCCCGGCGCGAGGCTGTTCACGCGGATGCCCCGCTCGCCCAGTTCATTGGCGGCGACCTTGACCAGCACGTCCGCGCCGCCCTTCGATCCGGCATAGGCGCCCTGCCCCGGCGCTTGCACCAATACGGTGAGCGAGGATGCGGTGATGATCGACCCGCCATCCTTCATGGCGAGGGCCATCTGCTTGATGAAGAGACCGGTGCCGACGAAATGCACGTCCGCCTGCTGGCGGAGCATCTCGGCGGTCGTCTCGATGACGGGCGCGCCGCCTTCGATGCCTGCATAATTGATGGCTATGTCCAGCTTGCCATAGGTGTCCACGGCCGCTTTCGCGAGGGCGATCAGGTCATCCTCATTGGTGATGTCGCATGCGACGGCAGTCGCGCCCAACGGGCCGGCGACATCCGCCACGGCATCCTTCCGGCGGGCCGCCAGGACCAGCTTCGCGCCTTCTTCCGCGAAGCGCCTTGCCGTTGCCGCGCCCATGCTCCGTGGATCGGACGCGCCCAATATGATCGCGACCTTGCCGTCCAGTCGTGCCATCTTCTTCTCCTGACTGTTTTAATATTCTTCGCTGTGAAGGACGGAAAAGCGGCGGTAGGAAAAGCCCCACACGCCGTCCCGCTTGCGATATCGATCCTCGTAGCATCCGTAGACGCGCACATTCTTGCCATCCGCCGTGCGCGCGACCTCGCTGCTGTAGGAGCGGCCCGACGCTGTATCGCCGTTGATCGCGACCGCGCCCTGAGAGACGGACATCACGACAAAGGGATAGCCGGCCATCGCCTCGGTCCAGGCTACCGCGATGGCGTCGCGGCCGACAATCGTGTCGGGGCCGAAGAGGAACCATTCGCCCTCCTCGTCCCATGTCGCGCCCCAGGTCGCGGCGTCGCGTTGGTTTACGGCGTCGGCATAGCGCGCGAGCACATCGTTGATCGCGACGCGATCCTCAAAAATGCTCATCAATCAGAGCCTGCCGGCAAATCTCCATGAATGCCGCATGCATCATTCAGCAGCTCGTAGAACCGCTGGATGCGCTTCTCCTGGCCCGAGATGATGCCACCTCGATAGCCCATGGAATGCAGGCCCTGCTGCTGGCCGACCGCCACCGACATGTCCTGATCGGCCACATAGCCCAGCGTCGCCTCGCCATAGATGACGACCTCGCGGTCGGCATGCTCGAACGGAACGATACCGACGGGGGTCACAACCTCATTGCGGCCATCGACCGGCGGCATCAGATACCAGTGATCGAAAATGCAGCGTTCCGGATCGGTCGGATGCGGTTCGGAACGCAGGATCTGGAAGCCGTCGGGGCTCATGGTGATCGTCGTGTTCGGCCAGAGCGTGTAATGATAATAATCGGTAAGCTGGCTGTCCGTCATCGTTTCGAAAGCGCGGAAGCCCCGTTCCGGCCCCAGCTTGCGCTTGGCCTGCTGGATCGCACGGCGCGCCTCGGTCGCCTTGTCGACGAAATCGGCGGGATCCAGACCCCATTCGCGCAGATTGTCCTCGATCAGCGGCTGCATCGCATCGGGATAGTCGAGGCGCTTGGAGGGATGGCAGCCCTTCTGCACCATGCGGTTATGGCCGCTGGGGTACATCTCGAAGCTGGTGTCGGTATATTCGTCATCGATGAAGCTCGCCAGCTCCGGATGGAGCGTGGGCAGGTGATAGCTTTCGTTGAAATTGTCCCGGATGATCTTCCAGTTGCAGGGAATTTCACAGCGCACGTCCAGCACGCGCGTCATCGTCTCCATCTGATAACCGGCAAGCTGCTCGGTCAGCGGGGCCAGCCATTCGTGGAGCGGGGTCGCATCCTTGTCCATGTTGAACCAGACGAACGGCCCCCATGTGCCGACGGAAATCTCCGTCAGATGCGCCTTGCCACAGGGATTGCCGTTGGGGAAATCCTCTGCGTCCTGCGCGAACAACAGCGTGCCGTCCTTACCGAACTGCCAGCCATGATAGGAACAAGTGATCCGCTCATTACTGCCCATGTCCGACCACAGCAGGCGGTTGCCGCGATGGATGCAGGCGTTGAAGAACGCCTTGATCGAGCCATCCTCCTGCCGGATCATCATCACGCTGTCGCGCATCAGATTATGGGTGACCCAATCGCCGGGCTCTTCGAGGTCGGCAAGCATGCCGCCGATATGCCAGACCTTGGCAAAGACGTTGCGCCATTCCGCGCGCGCCCAAGTCTTCGAATAATAACGTTCGCCGGTGATCGCATCGCCGCGCACGGGCGGATCGAATGCTTCAAGCGTCCGGCCGAGAAAATGCTCTTTCGTCATAGTCCATCCTCGCTTGTTGCGTCATGCACCGGCTTTCGCCGGGCGCGCTCCCGGCCAACTGTATGGCCGCGCAGCGCAAGGCCATACTCGGTTTTCTGCTAGGGTCCGTTCATTGACCTGACCGAAGTGCTAGTCGGGATCGGCAGGATCATGCTCTAGCCTTTTCTTCAATCAGTATAGTCGTTTGGAGAGCATGACGCCATGGGCAGAGTTGCGGGCAAGGTAGCCCTGATCACGGGCGGAGCCTCGGGCCTTGGCGCAGCGGACGCGCGCCTGCTGGCCGCAGAGGGCGCAAGCATCGTCATCACCGATGTCCAGGAGGCTTTGGGCCAGGAAACCGCCGCTTCCATTCCCGGCGCGCTGTTCCTCAAGCATGACGTCCGCGACGAGGCGCAATGGCAGGACGTGGTCGCCAAGACGATCGCGCATTTCGGCAAGCTGGACGTGCTGGTGAATAACGCCGGGCTGGTCCGCTTCGGCACGGTTGAGGATTCCACGCTCGCGGATTTCCGGCTTCAGATGGAGGTGATGGTCGACGGCTGCTTCCTCGGCTGCAAATCCGCCATCCCGTTCATGACCAAGGGCGGCGGCGGGTCAATCATCAATGTCGCATCCGTCGCGGCGCTGAAGGGGCTGAGCAGCATCCCCGCCTATTCCGCAGCGAAGGCGGGCATCATCGCCATGTCGCGCAGCATCGCGGTGCATTGCCAAGAGCAGGGCTACCAGATCAGGGTGAACGCCATTGCGCCGGGCGCACACGACACGCCGATGACCCAGCAGGCGATCGCCCAGCTTCCTGCCGACACCGCCGGCCTCGATCAGGCTAACGCGCATGGGCAAGGCCAGCCGGAGGATGTCGCCAATCTCGTTCTCTTCCTGGCGTCGGAGGAATCGCGCCAGATCACCGGCACGCACATCGTCATAGACAATGGAGAGACGATGGCGTGAGCGGCGCGGACACCCTATCCGCCATCGCCGATATTCAGGCGATCAGGCAGAGGATCGCCCAGCACAGCCGTGGCGTCGATCGCGCGGACGCAGCGCTGCTTGCTGATTGCTATCATGACGACGCCACCGTCGATTACCGCTTCTACAATGGTCCGGCCAGCGAACTGGCCCCCATGCTGGCGGCGGCCCACAAGGGCAAGCCCGTCACGCTTCACCAGACAAGCCAGACCTGGCTGCTGCTGGAGGGAGAGACGGCGAAATCGGAAAGCTACATCGTCGCCTATACGCAGTCGGCCGATCCCGACGGAAGCATGAAGCAGCGGCTGGTGTGCGGACGGTATCTGGATCGTCACGAGAAACGGGGTGGCGTCTGGCGTCTGTCACACCGCCAATATGTCATGGACGTCAACACCAACTGGCCGGGCGCCTACACCCCTGCCGATCTTGGTCCGCTGGGCAATCATGTTCCAGCCGGTGGTCAGGGCGCCGCCGATCCAGGCGTCGCCCTCCTGGCGTCAGCCACCGCAAGAAATACACTGATAAGAGAAGGAGACCAGGGCATGAGCAACCCGCCCGCAGATGACAGCGCTATCGACGCGGTCATATCGCGTCAGAAGATCGCGGACCTGACCATGGCCTATTGCCGTGGCGTGGATCGCGCCGACGAAGCATTGCTCAAATCGATATTCCATGACGACAGCACTGTCGTCAGCGGCGCGTTCAACGGCGGCGGTCAGCAATTTTCGGTTGAAATCTGCCGGATCGTGAAAGCGGTATTCAACCAGACATTCCATTCGATCGCCAATCAATGGATCGAAGTCACGGGCAACACCGCCGTTGGCGAAACCTATGTGATCGCCGTATCGACCATGACCAATGAGGACGGGACGCAGTCGGAAATGCTCACCGGCGGTCGCTACCTCGACAGGTTCGAGCGACGCGCCGGCACGTGGAAGATTTCGGAACGCAGCTTTGTGTGCGACTGGAACCGTGTTGACGCCACCACCCACAGCAATGACGGAATGTACGCCTCGCTCGACCTGCTCGGGCGGCGGGGGCCGGAAGATCCAGTATATGCGCTGTGGAACTAGAATGATCGGGACGACAGATATTATGAATAACAACCGCCGTTTCCTCCTCACCGCCCGCCCCGACGGCACGCCGCAAGCCAGCGATTTCTCGCTGGTTGACGAGGCGGTTCCGGCGATCGGTCCGGACGAGATCTTGATCCGCAACCATTATGCGTCCCTAGATCCGGCCATCCGCGGCTGGCTGGACGATGTTCCCAGCTACCTGCCGCCGGTGGAATTGGGCGACGCAGTGCGCGCCACCACCGTGGGGATTGTCGAGGCGAGCAACGCCGAGGGCTTCGCGCCCGGCGACTGGGTGATGGGCCTCAACAAGATCGAACATTATTCGGTGGCGAAACTGGGTGGCTTCACCAGCCGCATCGACGCCGACATCGTCCCCTCCGTCACCAACTATCTGTCTGTCATGGGCGCGGTGGGGCTGACGGCGTGGTTCGGCGTGACCGAAATCCTGAAGCCCAAGGCCGGCGAGACTTTCCTGATCAGCGGCGCGGCCGGCGCGGTCGGATCGATGGCGGGCCAGCTCGGCAAGCTGGCGGGCGCGCGGGTTGTGGGCATTGCCGGCGGTCCGGCCAAGTGCAAGCGGCTGATCGTCGATTATGGCTTCGATGCGGCGATCGACTATCGCGGCAAGGATGTTGAGGCGTTGACCCAAGCGATCGGCGAGGCATGCCCCAAGGGCATCGATCTGGTGTTCGAGAATGTCGGCGGTATCGGACTGGACGCCACGCTGACTCACATCAACCCCTATGCTCGGATCGGCCTGTGCGGGTTGATCTCCGAATATAATGGCGAGGCGTACGGCACCCGCAACCTGTGGCAGCTCATCGCGCGCATGGCGACGATCCGGGGCTTCCTGATCAGCGAATTCCTCGACCGGTTCGCCGAGGGCGGCATGGCGATGGCCAAGCTGGTGGCCGAGGGCAAGCTGCGCTTCGATGAGCATATCGATGAAGGCATCGACAACGCCTATCCGGCGTTCCTGCGCCTGTTCGAGGGTAGCAATCAGGGGAAGATGATCCTGAAGATGGCTTAAGGTTCTTTACAAACCCCGTTCGCTTCGAGCGTAGTCGAGAAGTGGGTGCGTAGACTTCTCGACAAGCTCGAAGCGAACGGAGGTGGGAGTTCAGCCGAATCTCTGCAAGTTCGCGCTAACTGGCGGAAAGCGCAGCGTGCTCCTGCGAAAGCAGGAGCCCAGGCCCACGCTCCGAGCTGGACTCCTGCTTTCGCAGGAGCACGCTACATTTCTACAAAATAGAGACGCTAAAGCCGCAGCACCTGCTTCCCCCTGTTCGACCCGTCGAACAGGCGGGAAAGGCCGGAGGCAGCGTTTTCCAACCCATCCAATATATCGGCCTGCCATTTCAGCTTGCCCGCCAGCACCAGACCGGCCAGCCGCTCGCGGATGGCGGGCCATTCGCTTTCATGGTCCAGAACGATGAAGCCCTCCATATGGGCGCGGCGCAGGATCAGGTTGAAATAGTTGGCGGGTCCGGCGATCTTTCCACCCTGCTCATAACGGCTGATGCCGCCGCACAGGACGACGCGCGCGCCGATGGCGATGCGGGCCAGCATCGCGTCCAATATCTCGCCGCCGACATTGTCGTAGATGACATCTATGCCCTTGGGCGCCAGCGCCTTGAGCTGCTTGGACACGTCGCCCGCCTTATAGTCGACGGCGGCGTCGAAACCCGCTTCGTCGATCAGCCAGCGGCATTTCTCCGGTCCGCCGGCAATGCCGATCACCCGCGCGCCCGCAATCTTCGCCAGTTGCCCGGCGACCGACCCTGTTGCGCCCGCCGCGCCGGACACGACCACGGTGTCTCCGGCGACGGGCTTGCCGATCTTGTGCATGCCGACCCAGGCGGTAAGGCCTGGAATGCCCAGCACGCCCAGCATCGCCTCTGCGGGCAAGTCGGGATGGCAGGCCTCAAAGCCGGAGCCGTCGCTCACAAGACTTTCGGTCCAGCCGGTCATGCCCGTGACCATCGTGCCGACGGGCCATTTCCCGTCGCTGCTCTCGACAACCTCGGCGACGCCCATGCCGCGCATGACGTCGCCAATCTCCATCGGCGCGACATAGCCGCCGAAATTCTCCATCCACCCCTTCTGCGCCGGTTCGAAGCCAAGCCAGCGCACCGCCAGCAGCATTTCGCCGGGGCCGACCTGCGGCGTGGGCACCTCGACCATGGCGAAGTCGCTCGAAGCGACGGACCGTCCGACGGGACGATCCGCCAATGTCATCTGACGCATGATCAGGCTTCGAGATATTTCATCAGGGTGTTCTGGAACTGGCGGATCTGGATTTCCTGATAGTTGGCCAGTTGCACTTCGCCATTGGCGGAGCTTTTCAGGCCCTGCTGCACGAAGGGCAGATTCTCCATATCCTGCTCGAACACGTCGCCAAGGATGCCGATCTCGGTCGCCTCGGTCCATTTTTCGTCATCGGTCAGGAAATGCATGGCGGGCGCCTTGGGCGCTTCCTGCCCCGGCGGAACGCGGGTGAGGATGCGAACCTCCATCAGGCAATGGTCGACATCGTGCCAGGGCCGCCAGCGATAGACGATATTCGGCTGGAACCCAGCCCAGGGACTCCAGTTGGGGAAGGCGTTGTAGAGCAGCGCATCCATCATCTCGCTGTCGGACGCGAAGCTGACGTCATGGCCGAACATCTTGGTCGTAGTTTCGCGCAAACTATCGCCAAGCGCAGCGCGCGCGGTTTGACCATCCGGGACCTTGACGGCGAAACCGCCAGCGGCGGCTTCCTTGTCCTCGTAATTGTCGGACGAGCGGCCGTTATATTTGACGAACTCGTCGACGATCCACTGCTGCTCCTTGCCCTCCGGATCGATGTGCGGGGACATGGTGCCGAACGGCGTGACCGTCAGGTTCACATGGTCGCCGTAGATATTATACATCGAATTGGCGTCGCCGGTGAACGGCAGAAGCTGGGGATGGGTGACGACGGTGTGCCAGCTTTCCATGAAAGCCTCCATCACCACCTTCCAGTTGGCCGGGATCACCTTGCCGACCCACAGCGCGGTCGCGCATTCCTCATGCTTCCAGCGCTTGAAATGCTCCGGCATGGGCGCGAGGAACTCCTCGATCGTCGGCCCCTCCTTCGCCTCGCGGATGAAGATATAGCCAGCCCAGCGGCCCACCGACACTTCGGGAAGCTGCATTTTCTCGTCCGACAGGTGCGAGAAGTCCCAGCGGCAGGGGATATTCTTGAGCGACCCGTCATTATTCCAGGTGAAGCCGTGGAACGGGCACTGCAGTTCCGCCGTCCAGCCGTCGTCCAGCTTCAGCTTGCGGCCGCGATGAAGGCAGACATTGTAGAACGCCTTGATGGAGCCGTCCTCCTGACGCATCAGGATGAAGGATTTGCCGACATTCTCGTAGACCATATAGTCGCCGGGTTCGGGCAACTCTTCCTCACGCGCGGCGAACTGCCACACGTTCGGCCACATCTTCTCCTTCTCCAGTTCGAAGAAGGCGGGATCGGTGTAACGCGACGCGGGAATGGGGTCGGACCCCAGATTCTCATAGACGTCCTGATACAGGAACTCGGGCACCTCATTGGTGTCGGCGAGCGCCAGGTCGCGATATGATGTGCCGGGGCAACGCGGCAGCGGTTCGCCCGTGATCTGCGGTGGCGCTTTGATCTTGGGGTCGCTCTCAGCCATTACTCGAATCTCCTATGCCTTTTCGCTATCCTAGCGGAAAGATGATGCCCCTATGACCTATGGATTGCGTCAGGCATTCCAATGGTCTGCGAACCTCACCTAGCGGTAATGACAGGGAGGCATGGCAGGGACGGCCCTTATCATTCGCAGCGACCGGGCAGCCTTGCGCCGCCCCCATAATATTGGGAGCATCATGGAGAGCGTCAACCGCAGGATCACACTGGCAAGAAGGCCTTCGGGGCTGCCCGTGGACGCCGATTTCTCACAGGATGAAACGCCTTTGCCGCCGGTTGCCGACGGCACGATGCTGGTGCGCAATCGCGTTTTCGCCATCGATGCGGCCATCCGCGGCTTTCTGGACGACCGGCCAAGCTATCTGCCGCCGGTGGCCATCGGCGAGGTCGTGCGCGGCATGGCGCTTGGCGAGGTCGTGGAAAGCCGCTTGGACGGCTTCGCGCCGGGCGACATCGTGCGCGCGCTCGCCGGATGGGAAGAGCATAGCGTGCTGAACGCGGATGCGCTGGGCCTTGAAAAGTGCGATATTGCTGACAGGTCGCAGCTTTCCTTACATATGGGGACGTTAGGGCCATCGGGATTAACTGCCTATGTCGGGCTTTTCGCCATCGGCGCCATCAAGCCGGGCGAGACCGTCGCGATCAGCGCAGCGGCGGGCGCGGTCGGGAATGTCGCCGGGCAGATCGCCAGACTGACCGGATGCCGCACCATCGGCATCACCGGATCGCCGGACAAGGCGGCGCTGTGCAGTGACCTGGGATTCGACGCCGTCATCGACTATACCGCCCCCGGCAGCCTGGACGAAAAGCTGGCGGCGGCGGCCCCGGAGGGCATCGATGTCTATTTCGACAATGTCGGCGGCGAGATACTGGATACGATACTGCCGCATCTGGCCCAGCATGGCCGTGTTGTGGTGTGCGGCATGATCGCCAACTACAATAATGCGGACGAACAATATCCCATCCGCAACTTGTGGCAGTTGCTGGTCAAGCGCGCGACGATGCGCGGTTTCCTCACCTATGACCATCCGGAGTTTCTGGGTGAGGCGCAGACGCGTATCAGTGCATGGGTAGCGGCGGGAGAATTGCGCCCGCTGGAAAATATCAGCCAGGGTCTGCAATCCGCGCCGGACGCACTGATCAGGCTGATGAGCGGCAAGACGACAGGCAAGACAGTAGTCTGCCTCTAATAGAGAGCGAACAAGACATGGGCTATCACGACACGATCGGCGATGAAGCGGCCAAGATGCTGGACTTCGTTGAGAACGGCACGACCGATTGCGCCGAAGGCACGATGGACGTCCCGGCCAGCGCCTATACGGACACCGCCTATTTCGCGCGAGAGATGTCGGAGATATTCCTCAAGCTCCCCCTGCTCGCCGCCCTGACCGCCGAAATGCCTAACCCCGGCGACTACAAGGCAATGGATTTGATGGGCAAACCCATCCTGATCACGCGCAAGACCGACGGCAGCGTCACGGCGATGTATAACGTCTGCAGCCATCGCGGCATGATCCTGAGGCCGGAGGGGCATGGCAATGCCAAGCGCTTCTCCTGCCCATATCATGCGTGGACCTTCGCCAATGACGGCAAGTTGATCGGCGTGGCCGAACCGCGCAAGTTCGGCGATATCTGCAAGGAAAACTATAATCTCACCGCCCTGCCCTGCGTCGAGGCCGGCGGCATCATCTGGGTGAGCCTGGACCCCGACGCCGACATGGACATCGGCAAGCATCTGGGCGGCATGCTCGATGATCTGGAAGCCTATGAGCTGGACAAGTGGCATTATTGCGGGTCGCGGCGGATTTATGGCGCGAACTGGAAGATCGCCTATGACGGTTATCTGGAAGGCTATCATTTCGCCGCCGCGCATCCCGAGACGATCCATCCCCGCACGTTCAGCAATATCATGAGCTTCACCGCTTACGGCCCGCATCTGCGCGTCGGCTATCCACAGGTGCGGATCAAGGAAGCGCTTGGCGCCCTTCCCCGCGAAACCTGGGGCGAGCACGAGAATGAGGGCTATGATTTCGTCCGCACAATCTTCCCGAACGTCAGCGTGTTCTTCGCGCCGGAGATCACCCAGGTCGCTCAGTTGATCCCGGGACCGACTCCGGACAAGAACATGACCAACCTGATCTTCATCCGCCGCCACGGCCCCAAGGATGCCGAGGACGCGCAGGCGATCGAGGGCATGATGGACTGGCTGCGCGATGTCGTGGACGTCGAGGATTATGGCGTCGGCCTGCAGGTCCAGAAGGGTATGGAGTCGGGCGCGCGCTCGTCCGTGACCTTCGGCAAGAACGAGCGCGGCAACCAGTATTTCCATCGTTATGTGGACTATCTCGTTTCCGAGGACCCGGCAAAGCAGCCGCCGAAGCTGTAATCCCGGCGTCGGCACTTTATGAACGGAAAATGGCGGCGCGGGTCACTCCGCGCCGTTTCCGTGTCACCTGTCGCACGCCGCATTCGGCATGTCGCATATTAACCATCTTTCTCGACAAGGCCCATTGTCTATTCTCAAACTAGACATACACTTGCATCTCCATCTTACGAAGAAGGAGTGCCGCCATGACGATACACCGTTCCGACACCCGACCTTCCAGCCCCACCATCCTGACTCTGGCCGACGCCGACCACGGCACGCCGGGCGACTGGCTCGCACGCTGGAGCATTGAGCGCGACGATTGCGTACCGGTGCAGCTCGGCCGGACCGATCCCCCGAACCGCAATGCCTGGGTTACGACGCTGGGCGCAGCCATCCGCCAGGCTGATAAGCCGGTCATCCTGGTCGCGCGGGGCCTGTCATGCCTTGCTGTCGCATGGTGGGCCGCCATGGAGCGTCCACTCTATGGCGATCCCGTTGCCGGCGCGCTGCTCGTCGCCCCTCCCAGCGTGGACACGGCAAACGCCGACCTGCGCATGGTCGGCTTCGCCCCCGCGCCCAAGCTGCTCCTGCCTTTCCCCTCTGTGGTCGTGGCGAGCCGCAATAATCCGCTGACCGATTATGCCGGCGCGAAGAGGCTCGCCAGTTTTTGGGGCAGCAACTGCATCGATGGCGGCGAGATCGGCTCTGCGAGCGCCGAGGACGATCTGGGCGCCTGGGATCATGGCCAGCATGCGCTCAACTGGCTGCTCAGCACCGCCGACGATCTCAGCCGGCCGACCAACCTCTTTGCGACCGAAGACAATGTGGTGCCGCATCCCGCTCTATCCCCACGGGGGTACGACCTTTCGCTCTGACCCCCTCCGGAGCGAACGAGAAGGGCGCCGGAAACAGCTCCCGGCGCCCTTTTTCGTGTTCAAGCCTTAGAGCAGTTGTCGATCCGACTGCGTCGGCTCACCTGCTCTAAGTTTCTGGTTTGTCGCGTTTTCCGAGTCATCAGGTGATTCCACCTGATTAGAAAGCGCTCCAGCGGCTGAAACTTAGTCTTCGCTGCGGTTGTCGCGGCGCTCGGCGATGCGAGCACGCTTGCCGGTGCGGCCACGCAGATAATAGAGCTTCGCGCGACGCACCACGCCCTTGCGGACGACGGTGATCGAATCGATGTTCGGCGAATAGAGGGGGAACACGCGCTCCACGCCCTCGCCGAAGCTGATCTTGCGCACGGTGAAGTTGCTGCCCATGCCCTTGTTCGAGCGTGCGATGCACACGCCCTCATAGTTCTGGACGCGGCTACGCTCGCCTTCGACAACCTTCACGCCGACGCGCAGGGTGTCACCGGGGCGGAAATCCGGGATGGTCTTGCCAAGGGCCGCGATATTCTCGGCCTCGATCTGCTGGATGAGGTTCATTCCCTCTCTTCCTTCTTCTGTCGTTGCGCACCAGAGGGCGATCGTCCCCGAGCGTCCCTGTGACGCTCCCAAAGGTCCGGCCGCCTTAGCCGAGTATCGTCTTCCGCCTGACGTTGCCGCCAGGCCGCGATCTTCGCATGATCCCCCGATCGCAACACTTCAGGGATCGTGCGCCCTTCCCATATATTGGGGCGGGTGTAGTGCGGATATTCCAGAAGGCCGCTTTCGAAGCTCTCCACATCCCCACTCGAAGGCGCGCCCATTACACCGGGAAGCAGCCTTATGCAAGCGTCCAGCAGGACGATCGCCGCCGTCTCTCCGCCGGACAGGACATAGTCGCCGATCGACAGGGGGATCATGGGCCGCGCATCGAACAGGCGCTCGTCCATTCCCTCGAACCGACCGCACAGGATCGTCACGCCCGGCCCGGCCACGATGTCGCGCACTAGTGCCTGGGTCAGCGGCTGCCCCCTTGGCGTCATGGCGAAGATAGGCGCACCGGGCTGCGCCGCGATGGCGCTGTCGACGGCGGCGGCCAGGATGTCTGCGCGCATCACCATGCCCGCGCCACCGCCTGCCGGCGTATCGTCGACGGACTTGTGCTTGTCCGTAGCAAAATCCCGGATCTGGACAGGATTGCAGACCCATTTCCCTTCCGCCATGGCGCGACCGGCGAGAGACACGCCAAGGGGGCCAGGAAACATCTCGGGATAGAGTGTCAGGATTTGTGCGACGAAGGTCATGCCCGGCGCGAACGCTCACGCAGGTGGGAAGCCACAGCGCCGCCCAGCAGACACAGCGCGCCCATGACCAGCATGCCTACCCCGGTCGCCATCAGCAAGTCGGAGAAATTGCCACTCGGGTTGCGGAGCGCAGGCAGCATGAACAGCAACGGCGGCGCAACGACCATGGCAGCGCCTGACGCGATCTTGAGCCCAAGATGCCATCTGATGACGTGAAGACGCCAACCGATGACGAGGTATGCCGCCATATAGAGCCATGGGATGATGCCGGAAAGGCTCGTCATAAGGTCCAGTTTTCTATTCTGAGGCCAGGAATATCGGGGAAGTCGGCTTCATTATTAGTGACCAGGGTCAGGTCGAGCGACAGGGCATGGGCAGCGATAAGGCGATCGAAATTGCCTCGGCGGAAAGGAAGTTGGGGATAGTAGCGTGCAGCCCGTTCGTCGAACGGAACGACAGCCACCTCCTCCAGAAAACCGGCCATGACATCCGGAGAAGGTGGCTTGCCACGTGCAATGCCCAGGGAAACCTCGGCGAACGCAATCGCCGACAGCGCAAGATCGCCCTCATCGCAATTTGCGAAACGCGCCAACACGCGCGGGTGACCCGTCAACGCGAAGATGACAGCATTGGCGTCGAGCAGGTAGCGCACTCAGGCTTTATCCGCCCAGCCCGGCCAATCCGGATCGTCCCAGACACGTGGAGAATCATCATCCAACTCGCGCTCCTCCCGCGTCAGCGGCTTGAGCCAGGGCGCTTTGCCCGCGAATTTGCTGATATCGATCTTGCGCTTGGGCGCGTTGATCGGCTCGAAGATGAATTTGCCATGATCCTCGCGCACCATCATCTCAGTCCCCTCGTTAAGACCGAGCGCCTTTGGCAAACGCAGCGCCAGGCTGTTGCCTGACTTGAATATCTTGGCTTTATATTCCTCGCTCATAACCGTCTCCGTATATACGCAATGTATATACTAAACGATAAACAGCGAGTCAATCACAGCCTGGCCATCGCCAAGCTGCACGGCCTTGATCGGAACCATGAACCGTTTCTTGTCGGGCCGTTCGATCTCGATGATGTCGCCCGCGCCGAAATTCTCGACCGCCACGATCGATCCGAGCAGTTCGCCTTCACTGGAGGTACACGGCAGACCGATCAGATCGACGTGATAATATTCGCCATCGGCAAGGGGCGGCAGCGCGCTGCGGGGAACGGTCAATGCGGTGCCGCGCAGCCCTTCCGCCGCCGTGCGATCCTTGATCTCGGCAAAGCGCGCAACCGCGCCGTTCGGCCCGGGCCGGATCGACTTGAGCGTCAGCGTGCCGCCCGGAATGTCAAAACTCTTATAGAGTTTCAAACCTTCCGGGCTATCGCCGAACAGCTTGAGCCGGACATCCCCCGCCACGCCATGTGCGCCGACGATAGCGGCGAGCGTGACGGGAGCATCCTGCAAGGCTTAGCCCTCAGCCTTTTCTTCGGCAGCCGCTTCAGCGGGAGCCTCGGCTTCCGGAGCAGCAGCTTCCTCAGCGGCGGGAGCAGCCTCTTCGACAGCTTCCGGCTCAGGGGCCGGCGCGGCCGCAGCGGCCTTCTCGGCTTCGGCGGCAGCCTTTGCGGCCTCTTCGGCCTCGGCGACCTTCGTGGCGCGATCTTCAGCGCGATCCTTGGCCTTCTGGCCCGGCTCCGCCTTGTTGGGGTTGCTGCGCGCTGCGCGCTCCTTCACGCCGGCGGCGTCCAGGAAGCGGGCGACGCGATCGGTCGGCTGCGCGCCAACGGAAACCCAGTGCTTCGCGCGCTCTACGTCGATGATGATGCGCTTCTCGTCACCCTTGGCGAGCAGCGGGTTGTAGCTGCCGATGCGCTCGATGAACTTGCCGTCGCGGGGCGAGCGGCTGTCGGTCACGACGATCTTGTAATAGGGGCGCTTCTTGGAGCCGCCACGCGACAGACGAATGGAAGTTGCCATATAACCTAACCTTACCTTTCTTAAACCAATACAATATGTTGAAATCTATTTCTTCATGAATTTCTCAAAGCCCGGGGGCAGATTGGGCATGCCGCCGCCGCTTGGCAGACCCGGCAGGCCGCCACCCATGCCGCCAGCGCCCATATCCGCACCTCCGCCAAGCAGGCCGCCCATGCCGCCGCCGCCGAACAGCTTGCCCAGCCCCTTCAATCCGCCCATCTTGCGGATCTTCTTCATCGCCGTTTCCATTTCCTGATGCATCTTGAGGAGGCGGTTGACCTCCTGCACCGTGGTGCCGGACCCTTTGGCGATACGGATCTTGCGCTTGGCGTTGATCAGAGCGGGCCGTTCCCGCTCCTTGGGCGTCATCGATCCGATCATCGCATCGAGATGCACCAGCGTCTTGTCGTTGGCGCCACTCGACGCCATCGCCGCCTGCGCCTTCTTGAGGCCTGGGATCATGCCCGCCAGCGCGCCAAGGCCGCCCATGCGGCGCATCTGGTTCAGCTGAGAGCGCAGGTCGTTCATGTCGAACTGACCCTTCGCCATCTTCTTGGCGAGCTTGTCGGCTTCCTCGGCGTCGATGCTTTCCGCCGCCTTCTCGACCAGGCTGACGACGTCGCCCATACCCAGGATGCGATTGGCGACGCGGCCGGGATGGAAGGGTTCGATCGCGTCCAGCTTTTCGCCGACGCCCGCAAATTTGATCGGCTGCCCGGTAACGGCACGCATCGACAGCGCAGCGCCGCCGCGAGCGTCGCCATCCATGCGCGTCAGCACCACGCCGGTCAGCGGCACCTGGCTCGTGAAGCTCTGGGCGACGTTGACGGCATCCTGACCTGTCAGGGAGTCGACCACGAGCAGGATTTCGTGCGGATTGGCGACCTCCGCCACCGCCTTCATCTCGTCCATCAGCGCCTGGTCAACATGCAGGCGGCCTGCAGTGTCGAGCATGACGACATCGAAGCCCTGCAACTTTGCCGACTGGAGGGCGCGACGAGCGATATCGACCGGCTGCTGACCGGGGACGATCGGCAGGGTCGCGACATCGGCCTGCGTGCCGAGCACGGCCAATTGCTCCTGCGCCGCCGGGCGCTGGACGTCGAGCGACGCCATCAGCACCTTCCTGCGGCTCTTTTCCTTCAGGCGCTTGGCGATCTTGGCGGTGCTGGTGGTCTTGCCCGACCCCTGCAGGCCGACCATCATGATGACGGCAGGCGGCGTCACGTCGATCAGCAGTTCGGACGTTTCCGAACCCAGCACCTCGGTCAGCGCATCGCTGACGATCTTGACGACCTGCTGACCCGGCGTGATCGACCGCAATACGTCGTGACCGACGGCCTTCTCGGTCGCCTTGTCGACGAATTCGCGGACGACCGGCAGGGCGACGTCCGCCTCCAGCAGGGCGATCCGCACCTCGCGCATGGCGGCGCGGACGTCCGCCTCCGTCAGCGCGCCGCGCCCACGGAGCTTGTCGAATACGCCGCCCAGACGATCGCTGAGAGAGTCGAACATCACCACCTCAAAACGCCGGATGACCGGCCGAAATTCACGACTTTGCCCCAAACGACAAACACGCCGGTGGGCGAAACCTCGCCAACCAGCGCCTATCCATGGACAGCAGAAAGCCCAAAGGATGTGTCAGGGCATCGGAAGCCATGGGCCGCCGATTGCCGGGCGCACATAAAGCGTTCCCCTCACGGGCGCAAGCCCCGGCGGCCGTTAGGGTTCAGAAACGCAGTTTACCGCTTTTCAACCCTTCCGCGCTCATAAGGCGGTTCGACAGGGTAGCAAAGAAAGACAGTGCCCAGGAAATGGCTGAAATGCGCTCCCAATCTTCTTCTGCGCAGAGTGATTTGCTGACCGGCGGCATCGTGCTTGCCGCAACGATCCTGTTTGTCTCCACCGGCGGAGCCACCGTGTCCAGCGCGATCAAGGCGCTGGTCGGCCTTGGCGCAGGCGTGGAGCAGGTCATGACGACGGCCCTGCTGCTGAACGTCGCGCTCATTCTCTTCGGCTATCGCCGCTATCGCGATCTAAAGGTGGAGGTGAAGCATCGCACTGCCGCCGAGGAAAAAGCGCGTGAACTCGCCGGCACGGACTCGCTGACTGGCTTTTATAACCGTCGCAAGTTCGAGGAAGAGGGCGCTGCGCTGATCGCGCGCATGCAGATCAAGGGCAAGGCAGTCGCGCTGATGATGCTCGACCTCGACCATTTCAAAACGGTCAACGACATCCATGGCCACGCCGCGGGCGATGCAATGCTAAAGGCCGTCGCCGAACGCATCACCGCCAACGTGCCGCCGGAAACCATCTCCGCACGGCTGGGCGGCGATGAGTTTGCCTGCGCCTGCGCCTTCGAAAGCGACGCGCCTGACGAGATGGAGCGCGTCGCCGATGCGCTGGTCAATGCCATCATCGAGCCGGTCACGCACCAGAATGGCGAATTGAGCGTATCCACGTCGCTGGGCGTCGCGCGGTCGGACCGCGACGGTGACACGATGGACATGCTGCTGCGCCGCGCGGACATCGCCATGTATGCCGCCAAGAATGCAGGCCGTAACCAGCATTTCTGGTTCTCCGGGCCGATGGAGGACGAACTGTTCCGCCGCAATGCGGTGGAATCCGGCATGCGCCAGGGCATCGCCGCCGGCGAGTTCATCCCCTATTATGAGCAGCAGGTCGACCTCAACACCGGCAAGCTGCTGGGCTTCGAGATGCTCGCGCGCTGGGAAAGCCCAGTGCTCGGCCTGGTGTCACCCGACGATTTCATTCCCATCGCCGAAGAGACCGGCATGATCGGCGCGTTGTCCTTCGCGGTGATGCGTCGCGCCTTCACAGATGCGCGCGATTGGGACCCCTCGCTCACCCTGTCGGTGAATATCTCCCCTTCTCAGTTGCGCGACCCCTGGCTCAGCCAGAAGCTGCTGAAGCTGCTGACCGAAACCGGCTTCCCGCCGAACAGGCTTGAGATCGAGATCACCGAGACCTCGCTCTACGACAATCTGGGGCTTGCCCAGACGATCATCGCCAGCCTGAAGAATCAGGGCATCCGCGTGGCGCTCGACGATTTCGGCACAGGCTACAGCTCGCTCGCGCATCTGCGCGCCCTGCCCTTTGACCGGATCAAGATCGACCGCAGCTTCGTGACGTCGATGATGGGCAATGCGGAAAGCGCCGCGATCGTGCAGGCAATCACGCGGCTTGGCGACAGCCTCGGCCTGCCGGTGACCGCCGAGGGCATAGAAAGCAAGGATATTGAACAACGCCTGCTGTCGCTTGGCCTCGCCAAGGGTCAGGGCTGGCATTTCGGCAAGCCGATGACCGTCGAGGCAGCGCGCGAGTTGCTGGCGGCAAACAAGATGCTGGCGGCCGAGGAAGAAGCCGGTCCGCTGACCGATGAACCCAATGTCGCGAAATCGGCGGCGCCCGGCCGCTGAAAACCGCGGCGAGGATGTGGACACCGCCCCGCCGGACCACTACATCGCGCGGCATGAATGGCCGCTTTTCCAAGATGCATGGGCTGGGCAACGACTTCGTCGTCATTGACGCGCGCGCTGCGCCTCTCCCCATGTCCGCCGCACGGGCGCAGGCCATTGCGGATCGCCATGCCGGCATCGGCTGCGACCAGCTCATCCTGATCGAGCCTTCCGACGCCGCCGATGTGCGGATGCGGATATTCAACGCCGACGGCAGCGAAGTGGAGGCGTGCGGCAACGCCACCCGCTGCATCCCGCTGTTCCTGGGGCAAGACGTGCTGATCGAGACCAAGGCCGGATTGCTCGACGCCAAGCTCGCCGAGGGCGGCGCGGTGGTCGATATGGGCAAGCCGCATTTCGACTGGGACAGGATACCGCTCGCCTATGCGATGGACACGCTGACCATGCCGGTGGGGTGGGAGCATCTCGATGCGCCCGCAGCCGTCAATGTCGGCAATCCGCATGTCATTTTCTTCGGCGATGCGCTTTTACAGGAAGAGGCCGCAAGGCTGGGCGCGATGATCGAGGTCGATCCGCTGTTCCCGGAGCGGGTGAACGTCAATTTCGCGCAAATCCTCTCGCCATCGCATATCCGGCTGGTCGTATGGGAACGGGGCGCTGGCCTCACCCGCGCCTGCGGGACGGGCGCATGCGCCACAGCGGTGGCGGCAATCCGCCGAGGGCTGGCGAAAGGCCCGGTGACGGTATCGCTGCCGGGCGGCGACCTGATCATCGACTGGTCGCAGGGCGGGTCGATCCTGATGACCGGCCCCGCCACCCATGTCTTCGACGGCGAGGCCGACTGGGACCGGTTCTAGGCGTGGGCGGGCCGGAACTCATCACGCTGGGCTGCCGCCTCAACATCGCCGAGAGCGAGGCCATGCGCGCTCTGGCGAAGGATGAGGACGATCTGGTCATCATCAACAGCTGCGCCGTCACGGCAGAGGCCGTGCGGCGGACGCGGCAGGCGATCCGGCGGACCCACCGGGCGCGGCCGGACGCGCGGATCGTGGTGACGGGATGCGCCGCGCAGACGGACCCTGCCATGTTCGCGGCCATGCCGGAGGTCAGCAAGGTGCTGGGCAACCGGGAGAAGATGGAGGCGGCATCTTATATTTTCCCGTTCGGTTCGAGCGCAGTCGAGAACGGCGTCCGAGCGCAGTCGAGGACTGGCGAGGCGGATGATCTCGGCTTCGCTCGATCGGACTTCTCGACTTCGCTCGAAGCGAACGGATTTCTTTCGGACAGCCCTAAAGTCCAAGTATCCGACATCATGGCCGTGCGGGAGACCGCGCCGCAGTTGGCCAGCGCCTTTGCCGAACATGCGCGGGCGTTTGTGGAGGTGCAAAATGGCTGCGACCATCGCTGCACCTTCTGCATCATTCCCTTCGGCCGTGGGAACAGCCGATCGGCGCCCGCCGGGGCAGTTGTGAACGCCACGAAAGCGAAGGTAGAGCAGGGATATCGCGAAATCGTGCTGACCGGCGTGGACGTCACGTCCTACGGCCCGGATTTGCCTGGAAATCAGACACTTGGTACCTTGATCCAACGCATTTTCCAACAGGTCCCGGACCTTCCCCGGCTGCGTCTGTCATCCATCGACAGCGTCGAGATCGACGACAGGTTGTTCGACCTCATCTGCAACGAGCCGCGCCTGATGCCGCACCTGCACCTGTCGTTACAGTCGGGCGACGACATGATCCTGAAGCGGATGAAGCGCCGCCACGGCCGCGCCGACGCCATCCGCATCGTCCGGAAAATCAAGGACAAGCGCCCCGAAGTGACGATCGGCGCGGACATCATCGCCGGCTTCCCGACGGAGACGGAGGCGATGTTCGGGAACAGCCTGAAGCTGGTCGAGGAATGCGACATCGTCCACGGCCATATCTTCCCCTATTCGGTGCGCGAGGGCACGCCCGCCGCGCGCATGCCGCAAATTGCGCACGCCACGATCAAGGATCGCGCCAAAAAGCTGCGTATGGCATGCGAAAAACGTCGCGAAGCATGGTTGAAGAGCCTGATTGGATCGACGCAGAGCGTGCTGGTCGAACGGGACGGCCTGACCGGGCATGCCGAGAATTTCGCGCCGGTGCGCTTCCGATCCCCCCTGCCCCCCGCCGAAATCCATAGCGCGGCCATCGTGGCGCTTGAGAATGGCGTGCTGATCGCGCAAGAGGCGGCATGAGTTCCACACCATCCTGGCGCGACCGCCTGTTCGGCGGCCTGAAGCGCACGTCGGACCGGCTTGGCGACAATCTGACCGGCATCTTCACCAAGGCGGCGCTCGACGAGCAGACCCTGGACGAGATCGAGGAAGCGCTGATCATGAGCGACCTTGGCCCCGCCATGGCCGTGCGCATCCGCGATCGGCTGGCCGAGGGCAAATTCAACAAGGAACTGACCGAGGACTATCTGCGCGAGATCATCGCGGAGGAGATCGAGAAGGTTCTGGCCCCGGTGGCGCGGCCGCTGGAGATCGAGGCGTTTCCGCGCCCGCAGGTCATCCTGGTGATCGGCGTCAACGGATCGGGCAAGACCACCACCATTGCCAAGCTGGCCAATAATTTCCTGGAGCAGGATTATGGCGTGATGCTGGCGGCGGGCGACACGTTCCGCGCGGCGGCCATTGGCCAGCTGAAGGTATGGGCCGATCGGCTTGGCGTGCCGATCGTGTCCGGCAAGGAAGGCGGCGATGCGGCGGGCGTAGTGTTCGAGGCCGTGAAGCAGGCTACGGAGACTGGCATCGACGTGCTGATCGTCGATACCGCCGGCCGGTTGCAGAACAAGCGCGAGCTGATGGACGAGCTGGACAAGATCAGGCGCGTGCTGGGCCGGCTGAATCCGGCGTCGCCGCATGACGTGGTGCTGGTGCTGGACGCCACCACCGGCCAGAATGCGCTGAGCCAGATCGAGGTGTTTCAGGACGTCGCAAAGGTCACCGGCCTGGTCATGACCAAGCTGGACGGCACGGCGCGCGGCGGTATCCTTGTCGCTGCCGCCGAGAAATACCGCCTGCCCATCCACGCCATCGGCGTCGGCGAGAAGATCGAGGATCTACGGCCTTTCGATCCGGGCGACATGGCCAGGGCTATCGCGGGGACGGCCTATGCGCGGTGATTATATTCCCGTCATCCCAGCGCAGGCTGGGATCTCGTGCCTCATAGCATCCACCAAGCCTCCTGAGGTCCCAGCCTTCGCTGGGATGACGGGGAAGTGAAACAGGTAAGATGACCACATCCAAACCCGCCCATAACGGCACCCTCAGCCTCGCGCTCGATTTCGGGCCGTTGCTGGTGTTCTTCCTCGCCTACAAGATGCTGGGCGTCATCATGGGGACGGCGGCGTTCATGGCCGCCATTGCGCTGGCCGTGATCGTGTCGATCTGGAAGCTGGGCAAGGTGTCGCCGATGCTGTGGCTGTCGGCAGTGCTGGTCCTGTTCTTCGGGTCGCTGACCATCTATTTCCATGACGAGCGGTTCATTCAGATCAAACCGACGATCATCTATTCCTTCTTCGCGCTGATGCTGTTCGCTGGGCTGCTGCGCGGCAAGCCGCTGCTCAAATATCTGCTGCAGGCGGCCTATGACGGGCTGTCGGAAGAAGGATGGAAGAAGCTGTCGCGCAACTGGGCGTTCTTCTTCGTGTTCATGGCGGCGCTCAACGAGACGATGCGGGCGACGCTGAGCTTCGATACCTGGCTGTCGCTGAAGGTCTGGGGCGTAACGGCGATCTCCTTCCTGTTCGCTGCGTCCAACATCCCGATGCTGATGCGGCATGGGATGAATATCGGCGAGAAGGTGGACACTGACGAAGTCGGCGGGACAACGCCCCCACAGGGCTGATTGGATCGAACCCGTGGAGGCGGCATGTCTGAATGCCGCCCGATCAGTCGGCGCCGATGATCGCCGCTATCTCTTCGATCGTGCCTGCGACAAGGATCGGGGCGCCGCCGACGATTCCCACGCTGGTCTGACCATTTTCCGCAGACCGGAGCCAGGCGACATTCTCCGCGACCACGAGATAATCGCCGCCGCGTGATTTGAGTGCAATGAACTTCATGAGTTTCTCCTGACTCACTCACGCTATCATGGCGCGTGTTCGATCAGGTTAACGGGTCTTGGGGCAGGCCGGGGCAGAAAGCTGCCGACAAATCCTCCCCGGGACGGGGAGGGGGACCGCCGCGCAGCGGTGGTGGAGGGGGCGGCGGCTTGGCGCGCCTTCCAGTTCGAAACGCAGCGCTTGGGGCCTCCCCCCTCCACCAGCCTTCGGCTGGTCCCCCTCCCCGTACCGGGGAGGATTTGGAGTTCCCTCACCCCTTCGGCGTATAACCGAAAGCGTCCTTAGCCAGCTTCACGATCTCCGGATCGACGTCCGGCATGTCCATCGGGACCAGCTTTTCCAGCGTTTCGGCGATGTAGGTGAGCGCCTCAATCCGGGCGGCCTTGCGGTGGTTGCCGTCGATGACCTTCCACGGCGCCCAGCGGGTGTCGGTATGCTTGAACATCGATTTGAGCGCGTCGAGATAGTCGGCGCGGCGTGACCGGTTGCGATAGTCGTCCTTGCCGGTCTTCCAGCGCTTCCAAGGCGTGTCGAGACGCTCGGCAAGCTGCTTGTCCTGGGTTTCCTGGGTGACATGGACGAACAGCTTCACCAGATTGGTGCCGCTGTCGATCTGCTGCGCCTCGAACGCGTTGATCTCGTCATAGGCGCGTTTCCATTCCTTCTCGGAGGCATAGCCCTCGACCCGCTCGACCAGGACGCGGCCGTACCAGCTGCGGTCGAACACGGAGATGTCCTGCCCGGCGGGAAGCTTGGTCCAGAAGCGCCAGAGGAAATGATGATCCAGTTCCTCCTGCGTCGGCGGGAAGATCGGCCAAACCTCATAATAGCGGGGGTCCCATTCGGCCGTCATCCGCTTGATGATGCCGCCCTTCCCGGCCGCGTCCCAGCCCTCGAACAGGATTACGCTGCGCTTGCGGTGGATGATATGGGCGACCTGCACCTTGGCCAGGCGTTCCTGAAGCGCGGCAAGATCGGCGTCGTAATCGCCCGCATATTTCTTGCCATGTTCATAGTCTTCGAGCTTGATGGTCATCGGGTTCTGTTCCCGTTCGGGCTGAGCCTGTCGAAGCCCTGCCCTTCTTGAAGAAAAGTGCAGCCCTTCGACAAGCTCAGGGCGTACGGATGTGCGTTAACCCTTGCTGGGCTCCACGACCCGCATGTGCAGTTCGCGCAGTTGCTTGTGCTCGGCCGGTGACGGCGCGCCCATCAGCAGGTCCTCGGCGCGCTGGTTCATCGGGAACAGTGTCACCTCCCGCAGGTTCTGCGCGCCGCAGAGCAGCATGACGATGCGATCGACGCCGGCAGCCATGCCGCCATGCGGCGGCGCGCCATATTGGAACGCGCGGTAGAGGCCGCCGAAGCGCTCCTCGACGTCGGCCTTGCTCAGGCCCACCAGCTCGAACGCCTTCACCATCAGTTCCGGCGACTGGTTGCGGATGGAACCCGACGCGATCTCGAACCCGTTGCAGACCATGTCGTACTGATATGCCTTGATCGACACCGGGTCCGCACCATTCAGCGCCTCCATGCCCCCCTGCGGCATCGAGAAGGGGTTGTGGGCGAAGTCGATCTTCTTCTCGTCCTCGTCATATTCGTAGAAGGGGAAATCGACGATCCAGCACAGGTCGAACCGGTCCTTGTCGATCAGGTCCAGCGTCTCGCCCACGCGGATGCGGGCGAGGCCGGCGAGCTTTGCGGCCTGGCTCTCCTTGCCGGCGGCAAAGAACACGCCGTCATTGGGGCCGAGACCAAGCGCAGTGATGAGCTTTGCCGTAGCTTCCTCGCCATGATTCTTGGCGATCGGGCCGCCGGGCACGCCATCCTTGATATTGATATAGCCAAGGCCGGAATAGCCCTCGCCCCGCGCCCAATTGTTCATGTCGTCGAAGAATTTGCGGCTGCCCGCGCCAGCGCCCGGGGCGGGAATCGCGCGGATGACGCTGCCGCTTTCCACCAGCGAAGCGAAGATGCCGAAGCCGCTCCCGTGGAAATGCTCGGTAACGTCGACGATCTCGATCGGGTTGCGCAGGTCGGGCTTGTCGCTGCCATATTTCAGCAGCGCCTCGGCATGGGGGATGCGCGGGAAGCTGCCCGCTTGCGTCACCGGCTTGCCGTCGGCGAACTGCTCGAACACTTGGGCGATCACCGGCTCCATCGTGTTCCAGACATCCTCTTGGGTGACGAAGCTCATCTCCAGGTCGAGCTGATAGAATTCGCCCGGCAGGCGGTCGGCGCGCGGATCCTCGTCACGGAAGCAGGGGGCGATCTGGAAATAGCGGTCGAAGCCCGCAACCATCAGCAGCTGCTTATATTGTTGGGGCGCCTGCGGCAGGGCGTAGAACTTGCCCGGATGGATGCGGCTGGGCACCAGGAAGTCGCGCGCGCCCTCCGGCGAGGAGGCGGTGAGGATGGGCGTTGAATATTCGGTAAAGCCCTGCCCCTCCATGCGACGGCGCATGTCAGAGATGATCTGCGTGCGCTTGACGATGTTGGCGTGCAGCGTTTCCCGGCGCAGGTCCAGGAAGCGGTAGCGCAGGCGGATATCCTCCGGATATTCCTGCTCGCCCGCGACCGGCAGGGGCAGGTCAGCTGCGGCGGAAAGCAGCACGGCCTCGTCAGCGCGAATCTCGACCTCTCCGGTGGGAAGGTTGGGGTTCACCGCCTCCTTCGCGCGGGCTACAACGCGGCCGGTGATGGTCACGACACTCTCGGCGCGCAGGGACTCGATGACCTTGAAGACCGGCCCGTCGACCTCCGTCACGATCTGGATCATGCCATAATGGTCGCGCAGGTCGATGAAGACCAGGTCGCCATGATCGCGCTTGCGATGCACCCAGCCGGAGACGCGGACGGTCCCGCCCACATCGGCGGTCCGCAGTTCAGCGCATTTATGGGTGCGATAGGCGTGCATGGCGTTCTGTTCTTCCAACTTGCATTTTACGGATAGGACATTCCCCGTTGCCGGGTTATGGGCATTAAGGTCTGAAACGACCAGTCCGCCGGGGAGCGGGCCAGCCCATAATAAGATCGAAGTCCATATGCAAATTCATCCGCTGATTACCGACAGCAAGACACTCGCCGAATTCTGCGCCCGCATCGCGAAAAGCCCCTACATCGCCGTCGATACGGAGTTCATGCGGGAAAACAGCTACTGGCCCGAACTCTGCCTGCTGCAGGTCGCCGACTCAAACGAGGCCGCCGCGATCGACCCGAAGGCGCCGGGGCTGGACATGACACCCCTGCTCGACTTGATGGTCGACAATGAGGATGTGCTGAAGGTCTTCCACGCCGGCGGGCAGGACATAGAAATCGTCCACAACCTGACCGGCAAGACGCCGCACCCGATGTTCGACACGCAGATCGCGGCGATGGCATTGGGCCTCGGCGAGCAGATCGGCTACGGCAATCTGGTCGAGGCGTGGCTGGGCATCACGCTGGACAAGGGCGCGCGCTTCACCGACTGGGCGCGGCGACCGCTGGACAAAAGGCAGATCGACTATGCGATTGGCGACGTCACCTATCTGATCCAGATGTTCCCGGTGATGCTGGAGAAACTGCGCAGCACGGGGCGCGGCGACTGGCTTGACCAGGAGATGGAGCGGATCAGCGATCCGGAAAATTACATCAACCGGCCGAGCGACGCGTGGAAGCGCGTGCGCATCTCCAGCCGCAAGCCCGACGTGCTGGGCCGCCTGAAGGCGCTGGCCGCATGGCGCGAGCAGGAGGCGCAGGACAAGAACCTGCCGCGCGGGCGCATCGTCAAGGACGAGACGCTGGCCGACATCGCCTCCCACCCGCCGCGCAGCCAGGACGATCTGGGCAAGGTCCGCGGCCTGTCGGCGGCGTGGAAGGGCAATGACATCGGCGCGCGGATGATGGCGGCGCTGGCTGCCCAAGGCCCGCTGTCGAAGGACGAAATGCCCGAGCGCGACCCCAAGAAGCCCGCGCTGGGCAAGGACGGGGCGCTGGTGGCGGATTTGCTCAAGCTGCTGCTGAAGATCCGCTCGCGCGACATCAATGTCGCGGCGCGGCTGCTGGCGCGATCGGACGATTTGGATGCGCTGGCGGCGGGGGTGCGGGACAATCTCCCGATCCTGGAGGGCTGGCGCTATGAACAGTTCGGGCGCGACGCCGTTGATCTGGTGGAAGGACGCATGGCCTTCGCGGTGCGCAACGGGCGGCTGCGGATGACCCGGACGGCGATGGACGGCACGGAGGCGCAGGCATGAAGGCGATTGCGATTATCGGCTTGGCGATGGCGGCCCTGCCGCTCGGCGCCTGCGCGACGACGGGCGACAGCGGCCCGGCCGCGCCGCCTGCGGCCGGCGGCGAGTGCAAGAATGACGGCCTCGACGCGTTCGTGGGCAAGACAGCGACAGCGGACCTGGGCGCGGAGATGCTGAAAGCCTCCGGCGCAACGACGCTGCGCTGGGGCGCGCCGGGAACGGCGATGACCATGGACTTCCGGCAGGACCGTCTGACCGTAAGCTATGACGAGAAGATGGTGGTGACGTCCGCGCGTTGCGGGTGAGGGTCTGATTGACCTCAGCGCAGAAAGCAACGGCAAGTGATCTGCTTGTTTCTGTCCTCAATATTCCCTATCTTGTGGACAGAAAGGCGGCCTCATGCCCAAGTCCATGACCCTGAATGTGCGCGTCAGCGGTGTTCTCAGCGACTTTGTCTCCGCCAATGTCGGCGATTCCGGCGCTTATGAAAATGTCAGCGAATATGTTCGGGACCTGATCCGGCGCGACAGGGAAAGAAGCGAAGGCGAACGCCTGGCGCTTCTAAAGGCCGAACTGGTCAACGCCTTCGCCGCGCCAGAAAGCGACTATGAATCGCTTGATGCCGACACGATCATCGCACGCCATCGAGCCTGATGCCCGGTTATCGTGTGCAGCGGGCCGCCAGTCGGCGCATCGATGATATTTATATCTACACGCGCGAGACATGGGGGCAGGATCAGGCCGATCACTATATCCGTGGCCTATTTGCACGGTTTGAAGATATCACCGCACGACGGGTGGCTTGGCGGGACGTTCCGAGGGAAATCGGCGTCGATGGCTTCTATTGTCGATATGAGCATCATTATATCTACTGGCGCATCTTGTCAGATGGAGCCGTAGGCATCGTGACCATTCTCCATAAGCGCATGCATCAGATCGATCGTTTTCGCGAGGATGCGCCAAACTGAGCCATTCTTCGCGATCACGCCGGTGCAGGCCAAGGCGCTTCGAGTGATTTGAAGGGATAGCGGGATCCCGGGTCAAGCCCGGGATGACGATGGGAATACGCCCCCTACTCCCCCACCATCCGATGCTTGAGGCCCATGGCCTGCCCGAGCTGGCGCAGGCGGCGTTCGACCGCTTCGCCATAGAGGTCCTGATGCTCGGGGGGGAGAATCAGCGATAGGTCAGCCCCGTCCGCCTCCAGGCGGCCTGCCAGCAAGGGTCCCTCGACCCCGCCCGACAGGCGCTGGCCGACGCGGATGGCCAAGCCCCATAAAGCGGCGCGCTGGAGCGCTTCGGGATGAGCGAGGCCTGCCACCTCGGCGAGAGGCGCGACGCCGCCGCCGAAATTGCTGTGCAGCGCCTGGGCGAGCATCGCCCGTCCCTCGACATCAATGCCGACCCAGTTGCCGTGCAGGGCGATCTCGACGCCGCGCTCGGACCGGAAATCCGGGTTCGCGCGCCAGCCGACATCGGCCAGCAGGCAGGCGGTCTTGCGGATGCGCCGCCAGCGCTCGCCATCCTCGAGGAACAGCGGCGCGATCCAGTCCTCGATCAGTTCGCCATGGCCCGGAAAACGCCCCTGCGCCTCCCCCTCCGCCTGCGCAGCGACGAGCAACGGGTCGAGCGCGCGGATGTCGGCGGGCAGTTCTTCGAACAGCAGGCCCTCGCGCAGCCCATAGGCCGAAACGACGAGACTAGACGAGGCGAGTTGGCGGACCATCACCGAAAGAAGCCCTGCCGCGCCCGGCAGCGTCGGGATGCGCGATCCGGTGAGCGCGGGAATGGCTTTCAGCGAATCCCGGCCCATATGGGAAACGACGCGCGCCAGATGCTGGGCGCGCTCCGGCGGCATTTCATAATGATGGATCAGCGGCAGCGGAAAATGGGTGAGGTGCATGTCGAGCCGCGCCAGCGACCGCCACGATCCGCCGACCATGTAGAAAGGCAGGCCCTTATGCGCCTCCGCCTTCCACCCGGCCTTGACCAGCAGCTTCTTAACATAGCGTTCGAAGACATTATTGCCCTTGGCGCGCAGGGCCGGCAGCCGCAGGACGCCAAGCGGCAGGGAGATGCGGTCATGCACCTCTCCATCGGCAATGCGGACCAGTTCCAGACTGCCGCCGCCCAGATCGCCGACGATGCCGTTCGCGCCCGGAATGGCGGACAGGACGCCATAGCCCGAGGCGGTACCCTCCTGCACACCGGACAGCAGCTCAATCTCCAGCCCCATCTTGGCCGCGCGGGCCATGAATTCCGGACCGTTCGACGCCTCCCGCACCGCCGCCGTGGCAACGCAGCGGACATGCTCTATGCCCATCTCAACGCACAGGTGGCGGAAGCGTGCGAGAGCCGACAGGCCGCGCTCCATCGCCTGCGGCTCGATCATGCCGGTGGTGCCGAGCGACGCGCCCAGCCCCGCCATGACCTTCTCATTGAACAGGATAAAGGGAATGCGGCGCGGCCCGTCATAGACAACCAGGCGGACGCTGTTCGAACCGATGTCGATGATGGCGGAGCGCGCGGTCGCCAGGGTCGGGTTGGCCTTTCCACGCTCGGCCACCGACCGGATAAGGGTCATCATGTCCATGGGTCTAGCGCCGCCGGCGCAGGGAGAGTTTGGGCACGGCGTCACTCTTCTGTAGCGCCGCGCCGCGACCGGACAGCGATGGGTTGGTCATGAAATAACGATGGAGATTGAACGGCTTGTCGCCCGGCTCCAAGCGGCGGTAGCGCCCGTCGCTGTCCAGTTCCCAGCTTTGCTCATTGTCGATCAGGTTGGCGACCATCACCTGGTCGAGCACCTGATCATGGACCGTCTCATTCTCGATAGGCAGCATATATTCGACGCGGCGGTCGAAATTGCGCGGCATCCAGTCGGCGGAGCTGATGAGCACCTTTGCGCCATTATTGGGCAACTCCTTGCCATTGCCGAAACAGGCGATGCGGCTATGCTCCAGGAAGCGGCCGATGACCGACTTCACCCGGATATTTTCCGACATGCCCTGAACGCACGGCCGCAGGCAGCAGATGCCGCGAATGATAAGGTCGACCTGAACCCCCGCATTGCTCGCGGCGTAGAGCTTCTCGATGATGGCGGGATCGACCAGCGAGTTCATCTTCGCCCATATGCTGCCCGGCCGCCCGGCGCGGACATGGTCGATCTCCGCATCGATGAGTTCGCCCAGATGATCGCGCAGGTCACGCGGCGACATGGTGAGCAGTTCCAGATGCTGCGGCTCGACATAGCCGGTGATGTAGTTGAACAGCGCGGCGGCATCCCGCCCGATGCGCGGATCGGCGGTGAAGAAGCTGAGATCGGTATATATCCGCGCCGTCACCGGATGATAGTTGCCGGTGCCGAAATGGCAATAGGTGCGGAACTGGTCGCTTTCCCGCCGGACCACCATCGAAATCTTGGCGTGGGTTTTCCAGTCGATGAAGCCGTAGACGACCTGAACCCCGGCGCGTTCCAGCGCGCTGGCCCAGAGCAGGTTCTGCTCCTCGTCAAAGCGGGCCTTCAGCTCCACCACGGCAGTAACGGACTTGCCCGCCTCCGCCGCGTCGATGAGCGCGCGGATGACGGCGGACTGCTTGCCAGCGCGGTAGAGCGTCTGCTTGATGGCGACGACATCCGGGTCGGCGGCGGCCTGTTTCAGGAAGGCGACGACGACATCGAAACTCTCATAGGGATGGTGGACGACAATGTCCTTGGCGCGGATCGCCGCAAAGCAGTCGCCGCCATATTCGCGGATACGCTCCGGAAAACGGGGGGCATAGGGTTCGAACTTCAGGTCCGGGCGGTCCTCGTCGACGATGACGGCGAGGTCGCCGATGCCGACGAAGCCGTTGATCTCCGCGATGATCGAATCATGCCCCTGCAACATGTCCTGGAGCATGTCCTCGACCGCTTCGGGAATGCCCTGCTCGACCTCCAGCCGGATCACCCGGCCACGGCGGCGGCGCTTGATGGCGCTGCGGAAATAGCGGACCAGATCCTCCGCCTCTTCCTCAAGCTCGATGTCGCTGTCGCGCAGGACGCGGAAGACACCGCTGTCCTTGACCTTGTAGCCCGGGAACAGCCGGTTGCTGAACCGGCGGATGACCGCCTCCAGCGCCATGTAGCGCGCCGGGTTGCCCGGAATGCGCACGAAGCGGCTGAGCGTCGCGGGGATCATCACCAGTTCGCGCACCGGCTGATTGTCCGACAGGCGTTCCAGGTCGAAGACGATCGACAGGCCCTGGTTGGGAATGAACGGGAAAGGATGCGCGGGATCGAGCGCCTGCGGCGTCAGGATCGGGAATATCTGGTTGAGGAAGTGGTTCTCCAGCCAGTCGTCGATCTTCGCACCCATGCTGCCCGCGCCGATCACGTCAATGCTGGCGACGCCGAGCGCAGCGTGCAGCGCATGCCAGACGAGCTGCTGGGCGCTCATCAGCCGGTCGGCCTCTTCGGCGATCGCGGCGAGCTGTTGTGCCGGCGTCATGCCGTCGGCGGAGCGCAAGTCGACATCCTGAAGCTGCTGCCCCTTCAGCCCCGCGACGCGGACCATGAAGAACTCGTCCAGGTTCGCACCGGAAATGGAGAGGAAGCGCAGCCTTTCCAGCAGCGGATGGGCGGGATTCATCGCCTCCTCCAGCACGCGCTGGTTGAAGCCGAGCCAGGACAGTTCCCGGTTGAAATAGCGCTCGCCGGGGACAGTCATGCTGGCGGATAGGTCGGCTTCGGCCACGAAAGCTCCTTATTCGGATGCCGGATCGGAATAGAGTATAGGCAAAAATCCGGCCTTTTGCAGGGTCTCGCGTGCGAATTGCACCGAAATCTTGCGCGAGGATGACAGCGAGGCCGCGTTGAGACAATCGACCACCGCCGCCACCGCAGCATAGCTGCGTTCGATACGCTTGTGCAGCCATAACGGCAAATCGGGAGCCCAGGCGGCGCCCGCGCGGGTCAGGCCGCGCTCTATGAGGGCCAGGACAAGCGGCTCGTCCGGCTCCTCGATCCGCACATGCGGGGCGGCGGACAGGCGCGAGCGCAGGTCCGGGAGCGCCACGGTCCAGTGCTGGGGCGCGTGGTCGGCGATCAGCAGCAGCGGGCGCTGGTCGAGTTGGGCCCGGTTCCACGCGTGGAACAGGGGTTCGTCCCCCGCCCCCTCCGCATCGTCGATCACCTCACCGCCGGAAATGCGGGCGAACAGGCGGCCAAGCGTGGACTTGCCCGAGCGCGGCGGGCCGGAAAGGACGCTGGTCTGGACGGGCCAGCCGCGCCACCCCTCCAGATGACGGACGGCAATCGCATTGGCGTCACTGACCAGAAAGTCCTGGCCCCCGCCCTGGCCCGTCCAGTCGAACGGGAGGCTGATCTGGCTCATTGGGCGGCGGGAGTCGGCGGCGGCGTTGACGCAGCGCGGCGTGTCACGCGCAGCGTGTTGCCGGAGGACTGGACCGTGAAGCCGCGCTGCTGGAGCGCAGCGCCCAGCGTTTCGGCGGTGCCGGCAAAGCTCACCTGCATGACGGACGTACCGCCGAGCGCCAGGCTGCTGGTCGAGGCGGAACGGACGCCGGCGATGCCGCGGAACAGGGCCTCGCTCTGGCTGACCGATGCGACATTGGGCGTGTCATACTGGATCGTGAAGGTGCCGACACCAGGAATGACGCCAGGCAGGTCGAGCGTTTCCACCATCGATTCCGTCACATTTTCCAGATCAAGCGAGTCGGGATCGACAGGCTCCTCGATCACCAGCGACGGATCGGGCCGCAGTTCGCCGCTGAGCAGCGCCTGCGTGTAGAGTTGATCCACGCGCCGGGCCGCCTGATCCATCATCTCCGGCAGGGCGCTTTCCGACGTGGCGCGCAGCGAGAATGTGCCGATCAGAGCGTTGTCGGGACCATAGCGCGCGGCGAATCGGCCGATGATAGGGCCGCCGGGATATTGCCGCTCCAGCCGGGCGATCGGCACGACCACGTCCGCCGCGCCATATTGATCGAGCAGCACACGCCACCAGAGGCGACCACGGCGGCCGGTCTGCGCGGCATTGAGCAGCAGCGGGTCGGCCGCCTGGCCACTGACTCGGACATAGTCGATGGCGCTTTCACCGGTGCGGAAACGCGCCCACGCCTTCTGCCACTCATTGATGCTCTCGTAGCTGACCGCCGCGCCGCCCTGCCACAGGATCGGGATCACCAGCAGCGGCGGGGAACGGATCGCCGATCCGCTGACGCCCAGAAGCTGGCCAGTGCGGGCGCGGTCGAACATGACGCCCAGCGTTGCGATATAGCGGGTTGGGCCGGTTTGCTCATACTGGATCTCAATACCCGAAACCATCGCCTCAAGCTGCGAATCGGAGAGGACAGGGACAGCTCCGCCGCCATTGGTCCGGGTCCACAGCATCCGCCATGCGGTGCGCTGCGCCTGACGCCAGCCGGCATAGCGCGCGGCCTCGGCACTTCCCGCGGAAACGTCCACCTTGACCCCGCTCACTTCGAAATCGCCGCCGCTGGCGATAGGCGGAACGCCGCGCTCACCCTCGATCTGGGCCACGAGCGTCGCGGCTCCGGCAAGGCCGAGCAGCAGCAGGATCGCGAGATAGAAAGGACGGATATCGGGGCGGGTCATGAACACGGGCGCCCTTTTGACGGCATTGCTATGGAAATCCAAGTCCGATTTGGCTAGGCGCCATTCATGGACCCCAAGCATAATCAGCCCGAACCCTATACCTACGCCAAGGCCGGCGTTTCCATCGACGCCGGAAATGCGTTGGTCAGGGCCATCGCCCCCCTCGCCAAGGCGACCCGGAGACCGGGGGCGGACGCGGAACTTGGCGGTTTCGGTGGCTTTTTCGACCTGAAGGCGGCGGGCTATGACGATCCGCTGCTGGTCGCGGCCAATGACGGGGTCGGCACCAAGCTGAAGCTGGCCATCGAGCATGACCGGCATGACGGAGTCGGCGTCGACCTGGTCGCCATGTGCGCCAACGACCTGATCGTGCAGGGCGCGGAGCCTTTGTTCTTCCTGGACTATTACGCCACCGGCAAGCTGGAGAGCGGGATCGCCGAGCGGGTGATCGCCGGAATCGCCGACGGATGCCGTCAGGCCGGCTGCGCGCTGATCGGCGGCGAGACGGCCGAGATGCCGGGCATGTACGGGCCGGGCGACTATGACCTGGCCGGCTTCTGCGTCGGCGCGGTGGAACGCAGCCAGGCGCTCACCGGATCGCGGGTGAAGGCCGGCGACGTGCTGCTGGGCCTCGGGTCCTCGGGCGTCCACAGCAATGGCTTCTCGCTGGTCCGGCGGCTGGCGGCGGACAAGGGCTGGAAGCTGGATCGTCCCGCCCTGTTCGACAATGAGGTGCTGTTGATCGATGCGCTGATGGCGCCAACGCGCATCTATGTGCGCTCGCTGCTGCCGCTGGTGCGGGCCGGCAAGATCAACGCGCTGGCGCATATCACCGGCGGCGGTCTGCTGGAGAATATCCCGCGTGTGCTGCCCGAAGGGCTGCATGCGGTAGTAAACGCCGACAGCTGGGAGCAGCCGCGCCTGATGGCGTTCCTGCAGGCGCAGGGGCATATCGAGCCGGAAGAGATGGCGCGCACCTTCAACTGCGGCGTCGGCATGGTGCTGGCGGTGGACGCCGACGAGGCGGAAGCGGTGCGGGCCGCGCTGATCGCGGCGGGTGAGACGGTCGAGGCGATCGGCCATATCGAGGCGGGCGAGAAGGGTTGCACGGTCAAGGGATCGGTGGAAACCTGGAGCGCACAGGCGGATTGGTCAGCGACGCATTTGGGGTAGATTCCCAGTCCCCCTCCCGCTTGTGGGAGGGGTTAGGGGAGGGAATGTCGCATGGAGGCGCTTCACAGGCCCTCCCCCGGCCCTTGGTCGGAGGCACGTGACTCCGACCAACGCAAGCGGGAGGGGAGTGAAATGACCAAGGCCAAAGTCGCAGTCCTGATATCCGGCCGTGGGTCCAACATGGCGGCGCTGCTCTATGCGGCGAAGGCGGCGGATTGCCCGTTCGAGATCGTGCTTGTCGCAGCGAACGACCCCGAGGCTGCGGGACTGGTGCTGGCGGCTGCGGAGGGTGTGCAGACCTTTGCCATGAGCCACAAGGGGATGAAGCGCGCGGAGTTCGACGCGGTCATCGACGCGGAAGTCCGCAAGGCCGGCGCGGAGTTCATCGCACTGGCCGGCTATATGCGGCTGCTTTCTCCCGAATTTGTGGGGAAGTGGGAGGGCCGGATGCTCAACATCCACCCTTCCCTGCTGCCCAAATATAAAGGCCTCGATACCCATAACCGCGCCATCGCCGCGGGCGACAGCCATGCAGGATGCTCTGTCCATGTCGTCACCGCCGAACTGGATGACGGACCGGTGCTGGGACAGACGCAGGTCGCCATCCTGCCCGGCGACACGGAGGACGCGCTGGCCGCGCGTATCCTGATCGCCGAGCATCAGCTCTATTCCCGCGTGCTGGCCGACTATGTGCAGCGCGATGCACAGCCCGAGGCGATACTGGAGCAGGTGCGCACCCGCGCCATGGCCCTGCCCCGCGCCGAGGAAACGCTGTCGCACGGAATGCCCTGCTTCGGGATCGAGAAGGGCAAGAAATTCGCCTATTTCACGCGCGACCATCATGGCGACGGCATCACGGCGCTGATCGTCAAGACCAGTGGCGCGGAAGAGCAGGCAATGCTGATCGACGAGGACCCGGACCTCTATTACCGCCCGGCCTATTTCGGCCCTTCGGGCTGGGTCGGCATCCGGCTTGACGGCGGATCGACCGACTGGGATCATATCGCCGAGCGGCTGGAGATCAGCTGGCGCAGCATAGCCCCACGGAAACTCGCCGATGTCTTCTGATCCGCAACCCAGCAAGCAGGCGCAGGACCGGGCCGAAAAGGCCGAAGCTGCCGCCATCCGTCGGCGGTGGATCACGCTGGGCGAGGTGCTGGCCGTCGTCGCGGTGGTGATTTCCGGGCTGACGCTGTGGAACAGTTGGTCGGAGCGGAGCAGCAGCCAGGCGGAGAAGGTGGCAGAAGCCAAGCAATCTTCCACCAAGGCGGTGACGCTGATCCTGCGGGCGCAGGCGTCCGGCAACGGGCGTACGCTGGAGCTCAGCCCCGCCTCTGCCGAACAGTCCGTGCAAAGCCAGACTATCCGTTTCCCGGCCGCGCTGGGCGCCGACCCGGCGGAGACGACCGGCGAACCGCGCATCGAATCCGGCTGGTTCGAAGCGGCGCTGAAGAAAGCGCGAGAAAAGGCCGGGATGCCCGACGACAGCCGGGGCGACGAGCGCCTGCCGGTAGCCATCACCACGCAATATCTGGTCGATGGCGACGCCCATCAGGATGTCGCGATCTACGATGTGGGATATACGATCAGCGGCCGTTGGCTTGGCGGGCACAGCGTGACCCTGCGCGGTATTTCGCTGGTATCGCACGGCAAAGAAAGCAGCGTGCAGGCGAAACTGGACGCGCGATGGAAGGCGATGTTGCCGCCAGCGAAATGAAATGCTCGGCCCACGGCGAACCAATTGCCGAGACGTGCGTTGTGCCCTTCAATATCGAAGGAGCCTGACATGAAGATGAAAAAGTTGATGATCGCGACCCTGGGTCTGGCGGTCGTAACCCCCACCCTCGTCCCGGAAGCCGCATTCGCCAAGGACCGCGATCGCGAATATCGCGGGAGAGACTATAGCTATGAGCGCTGCAAGCGCAGCAGCGGCACGACCGGACTGCTGGTCGGCGGTGCTGGCGGCGCAGTCGCGGGTAGCGCCCTGGGCGGCGGAACGCTCGGCACCGTAGCCGGCGGCGTCGGCGGCGCGTTGCTGGGCAAGCATATCGACAAGAAGAACCACAAGAAGCGCAACCGCGAGCGCGGCTGCTAATAATGTTGTCCGTTCGTCCTGAGTAGCCATTGAGCGAAGTCGAAATGGCGTATCGAAGGACAGAGCTTAGCGCAGAGGTACTTCGATATGGGCCTTCGACAAGCTCAGTCCCTAATCAGTACGAACGGGTTAATGAAGCTTCATCACCCAACTCTGTAACAAAAAAGGGGCGGCCGGATGATCCGGCCGCCCCTTTTTTATCATCCAATATCGGCAATCAGCCGACGATTTCTTCCGGCTTGAAGAAATAGGCGATCTCGGTCGCTGCATTCTCGTCGCTGTCCGAACCATGGACCGAATTGGCTTCGATCGATTCGGCGTGAACCTTGCGGATCGTGCCTTCGTCGGCGTTTTCGGGGTTGGTGGCGCCCATGATGTCGCGGTTGCGCTTCACGGCATTCTCGCCTTCCAGCACCTGGACGACGACAGGGCCGGAGATCATGAAGGCGACCAGGTCGGCGAAGAAGGGACGTTCCTTGTGGACGGCGTAGAAGCCTTCGGCCTGCTCGCGGCTCATGCGGATACGCTTGGAGGCGACAACGCGCAGGCCGGCTTCTTCCAGCATCGCGGTGATCGCGCCGGTCCGGTTGCGGCGCGTCGCGTCGGGCTTGATGATCGAGAAGGTGCGGTTGGCGGCCATTTTATGGGGTAGCTCCGGTTTCGGGGGATAAGTCGGGCCGCCCTTTAGCGGCGCGGGCAGGATGCCGCAAGGTTGTTAAGCAGAGGCAGCGCCTTAGGCGACCTGGCTCCACCGCCCCCCGTCCTGCCGCCAGAAACGGGCCTCCACGCCATCCCGCTTGGAAACGCTCCGCCAGCTTGCCCGGGCAGCGTCTATCGTCCTGTCGTCGAAGAAATAGAAAGCGCGATCGAAGGACAGCGCCTCGTCGCGCCACAGGCCATCGGCCAGAGCGACGAACCGCGCCCCGTTGGCTGGGTCCGCCGTCTCCGACAACAGGATCGGCTGCGCGGAAGGATTCTCTCCGTCGGCATGGCCATGCGCCAGGAAACTGGCGGGCTGATGCGTCCAGAGCGACTGGCCGATGCCGTCCAACCGCTCCCGATCGGCCGCAACCACCAGCAGGCGCCCGCCATCGGCAAGGATGCGCTGCGCGATGGCGGGCAGCACCTTGTCCACGGGGTCCCGGCTGAGTTGGTAGAAATCGGCCTGCATCAGTGTCTTTCACCAGACGGCAAGATTATCCCTCAAACTTGTCGGCGACGAGTTGATCCAGCAGGCGCACGCCGTATCCGGTCGCGCCCTTGTCCCATGTCGCGCCCGGCTTGTCGGCCCATACCATGCCGGCAATGTCGAGATGCGCCCATTTGACGCCCTCGTCGACGAAGCGCTTGATGAACTGCGCCGCCGTGATCGAGCCTGCGCCGCGCGGCCCCACATTCTTGATGTCGGCAATCGGGCTGTCGATCAGCTTGTTGTAGGCGTCACTAAGCGGGAAGCGCCACAGCGGATCGCCCGCCGCCTTGCCCGCCGCCAGCAGGTCCTCGGCAAGGCTGTCGTCGTTCGAGAACAAACCGCCATGCTGGTCGCCCAGCGCAATGATCATCGCCCCGGTGAGCGTCGCGAGGTCGATCAGCACTTCGGGCGCATAGGTCTTCTGCGCCCAGGTGATGGCGTCACACAGCACCAGACGCCCTTCGGCATCGGTGTTGATGACTTCGATGGTCTGGCCCGACATGGACGTCACGACGTCGCCCGGGCGCTGGGCGTTGCCGTCCGGCATATTCTCGACAAGGCCGCAGATGCCCACGACATGCGCGTTCGCCTTGCGCCCCGCGAGCGCCTTGAGCGTACCAGCCACCGCGCCTGCGCCGCCCATGTCCCACTTCATGTCCTCCATGCCGGCCGCCGGCTTGATGGAGATGCCGCCGGTGTCGAAGGTCACGCCCTTGCCGACGAACAAGACCGGCGTCTTGACCTTGCCGCCCGTGCCGTCCCAGCGCAGCGCGAGGATGCGCGGCTTGCGCACCGATCCCTGCGCGACGCCGAGCAGCGCGCCCATGCCGAGGTCGGCCATCTGCTGTTCGTCCAGCACCGTGATCTCGACGCCAAGGTCGGCGAGATGACGGCAGCGTTCGACGAAACTTTCCGGATAGATGATGTTCGCCGGCTCGGCGACCAGCTCACGGGTCAGCGCAACACCATCGGCCAGCGCCGACTGCCGCGCCCATGCCTCGGCCACGCCCGCCTGGCCAGTCACCAGCGTGACGGTAGCGAGGGTCGGCTTGGACTTTTCGGGCAGGCGGGTGCGATAGGCGTCCCACCGCCAGCCGCGCAGTTTCGCACCCAATGCAAGGCGGGCCGCACCCTGCGCCTTCACGGTGGAGGGCAGTTCCACGGCGGCATGTACAGCGCCCGACGTCAGCAATTTCGCGGTCAACGCGCCGCCAGCCTTCTCCAGGTCGGCGTCGCTGCCAGAGCCTGCGCCCAGCAATAGGATGCGCAGCAGCGAACCTCCCTCTTCAGCAAAGGTTTCGAAGGTCGCGCCCGCATCACCCGCAAACCGCGCCGCCTTTGCACCGGCAAGCACGGTCCGCCCCGCTTCGATCGCCAGACTGTCTGGCAGATCCTTCGTTACCAGGATGGCAAGGGTATCCGCGGAGGAAGGGCGGGAGGGGCTGGTTGCGATTTCCATGAAAGTCCTCTGTTCTGCTTTTTCAAATCCGGAAGCGTGAGATAGTGCGCCTTTCCTCATCTGGCAAAGCGCTTCGACCATTTTCCCGCCCTCTTTGGGCCGCAAGGCGATTGCGGCCAGCGCCAAGCGGTGCAATAGGCGTGGAAAGCGCTCCTGGATGCCGTCACTATCGCATGATCAGCCCTCATCGTTTCCTTGTCCTGGGCCTGACCGCCACCGGTACGGCCGTACTGCTCGGCAGCGCCAGTGCGCCGGCGCTCGCGCAAAGCCTCAATACGCCCGACACCGCCGTCATGACGCCGTCGGATGCGCCGATTCCGGCCAATGACGAGGAAATCGGCTTCGCGTCCGACCAGCTGGAATATGACAATAATACGGACGTCGTGACGGCAATCGGCAATGTCCAGATGCTGCGCGAGGGCAAGAGGCTGCGCGCTGACAAGGTCGTATGGCAGCGCAAGACCGGACAGGTTGAAGCGACCGGCAATGTCTCCGTCATCGATGCCGACGGCAACATCGCCTATGGCGATCAGGTCCAGATCACCGACACGCTGAAGGACGGCATCGTCGAGAATATGCTGATCGTCCTGCAGCAGGGCGGACGGCTGGCGGCGGAAAAGGGACGCCAGATCGACGGCGTCTACTATCTGGATCATGCCGTCTATTCGGGGTGCAAGGTCGAGGATTCGGACGGTTGCCCCAAGGAGCCGACCTGGCAGATCAAGGCCGTGAAGGTCATCTATAATACGGAACGCAAGCGGGTCAGCTACAAGGGCGCACGGATCGAACTGTTCGGCCTGCCTTTGATCCCCCTGCCCGGCCTGTCGCATCCAGCGGGCGATCAGGGCGGATCGGGCCTGCTGGTCCCCACGCTGCGGTACGACCGGGTCAATGGCGCAGAAATCGCCCTGCCCTATTATATCAGCATCGCCCCCAACAGCGACCTGACCATCACACCGCATTTCTATTCCGATGCGCTGCCGATGTTGCAGACCGATTATAGGGCGCTGCACGACAAGGGCGCATTCCAGATCACCGGCTATGCGACCTATGGATCGCGCATCCCGGCCAATGCGACGGTTGCGCCCAATTCGCAGCGCGATTTCCGCGGATATTTCGACGCAAGCGGCAAATATCAGTTCAGCCCGGAATGGAGCGCGAGTTCCTCCATCCGCGTGGCGTCCGACCGCACATTCCTGCGCCGCTATGACATCAGCCGGGACGACCGGCTGCGCTCGACAATCCAGGCGGAGCGGATCGGCGAGAACAGCTATTTCTCGATCGCCGGATGGGCCGCGCAGACGCTGCGCACGAACGACATACAGGGGCAGGTGCCGGTCGCGCTGCCCGTGATCGACTATCGCCTGCGCCTGGCCGATCCGGTACTGGGCGGGCGCATCCAGTTGCAGGCCAACAGCCTGGCAATCACCCGCACCGAGGGGCAGGACACGCAGCGCGCTTTCGCCGGTTTCCAGTGGGATTTGCGCAAGCTGACCGGCCTGGGGCAGGAAGTCACCTTCACTACCTATCTGCGCGGCGACGTCTATCATACCGACGATATCGCGCAGACCAGCACGATCATCTACCGCGGCGACGCCGGATGGCACGCGCGCGGCATAGCCGCCGCCGCAGTCGATGTGCGCTGGCCCTTCATCGGCGAGGCCTTTGGCGGCACGCAGCGGATCACGCCCCGGGTCCAGATCGTCGCTGCGCCCAACCTTGCCAACTTGAAAGTGCCCAATGAGGATTCGCGGTCGGTCGATCTCGACGACAGCAACCTGTTCGCGCTCAATCGCTTCGCTGGCTACGACCGGTTCGAGGATTCGACGCGCATCACCTATGGCTTTGAATATCAGATCGACCGCAAGGACCTGTCGATCGACGCCGTGGTGGGGCAAAGCTATCGCCTCAACAGCCGCTCGACCATTCTGCCGGACGGAACGGGGCTGGCGTCGCGGACGTCCGACATCGTCGGCAGGACCACGATCCGCTACAAGAATCTCATCTCCTTCACCCACCGCTACCGGGTGGACAAGGACAATCTGGCCATCCGCCGCAACGAGGCCGACGCCACGATCGGCACGAAGAAGACCTATGTCATGGCCGGCTATCTGCGGCTCAATCGCAACGCCTCGACAGATATTGAGGATTTGCGCGACCGGGAGGAAATCCGCCTTGGGGGCCGCGTGCAGGTCACCCGCTTCATATCGGTGTTCGGCTCCACGGTCATCAACCTGACCGGGCAGAAGGAAGACCCCCTGACCACGTCGGACGGCTATGAGCCGGTCCGTCATCGCCTGGGAATCGCCTATGAGGACGACTGTCTGCAGCTTGGCCTGACCTGGCGTCGCGACTATCAGGCCACCGGTGACGCGCGGCGCGGAAACAGCTTCCTGCTGCGACTCGCTTTTCGCAATCTTGGCATATAAGAGAGTAACCCTGTCCGCGCCCGCCCCGATACCCGCTCACCGCCGGTTAAGGCGACCGGCGGCATCACGGGCGCAGGATCTGTTGGAGAGCATTTGTTGCCGATGAAATCCGTTGTTCGTTCCGCCCGGCTCGGGTCATTCCGTGCGCCGGCTCTTGCCGTCATGATGGTCTGTCTGGCCTCCGCATCGATCGCCCAGACGGGCGGCGATGACGGCGACATGCCGTCGGCTGCGCTTGAGCTGCCGAAGGACATCACCTTCTTCGGCAAGACCGACCCCAATGTCCGCAAGGCGACGGCCGTCATCAACGGCACGATCATCACCGGCACCGACATCGATCAGCGCCTGGCCCTGATCGTCACGGCGAACGGCGGCAAGGTGGCCGAGGAAGAGAAGCAGCGGCTGCGCCTGCAGGTGCTGCGCAACCTGATCGACGAAACGCTGCAGATTCAGGAAGCGGCGGCCAATGACATCAAGATCGACAGGGCCGAGATCGACGACAGCTATAGCCGCGTCGCGGCCAACTTCCGCCAATCGCCCGATCAGTTTGCCACCTATCTGCGGCAACAGGGCAGTTCGCCCGCCAGCATCAAGCGACAGATCGAGGGCGAGCTTGCCTGGAGCCGTCTGCTCCGCCGCAACGTGCAGCCCTTCGTCAATGTGGGTGAGGAAGAAGTGAAGTCGGTCGTCGACCGGCTGAACGCCGCCAAAGGCACGGACGAATTCCGGATCGGTGAAATCTACCTCTCATCAACTCCTGAGAACGCGCAGCAAATCTCTGCAAATGCTCATAATATTATCGAGCAGATCCAGAAGGGCGGATCGTTCCAGGCCTATGCCCGGCAATTCTCCGAGGCATCGACCGCTGCCGTTGGCGGCGATCTGGGCTGGGTGCGTCCGGCGCAGTTGCCTGACGAACTCGCGCAGGCTGCCGGCACGATGCAGGTGGGCCAGATCGCTGGGCCGATCCCGGTTCCGGGTGGTTTCTCGGTCATCTATCTGATGGACAAGCGGCAGGTTCTGACCGCCGATCCGCGCGACGCGCTGATGAGCCTGAAGCAGCTTTCGGTCAATTTCGCGCCCGGCACCACCAAGGAGCAGGCGACGACCAAGGCATCCGCCTTCGCCAACGCCACCCAGCAGATCAAGGGTTGCGGCGCGGCCAATGACGTCGGCAAGTCCTTGGGCGCGGACGTGGTCGACAATGACAATGTCAAGGTACGCGACCTGCCGCCCCAGTTGCAGGAAATGCTGCTGAAGCTGCAGATCGGCGAGGCGACACCGCCATTCGGCTCCGTCGCCGAGGGTGTGCGCGTGCTCGTGCTGTGCGGTCGTGACGATCCGCAAGGCGCAGGCGCTCCGTCCTTTGAGCAGATACAGGCGCAGATGGAGGATGACCGGGTGAATAAGCGCGCGCGCATCTATCTGCGCGACCTGCGCCGTGACGCGGTCATCGACTATAACTGATGAAGGCTCCGCACACCGCGACGCCCCTTCCCCCCTTTGCGGTATCCCTGGGTGACCCGGCCGGAATCGGTCCGGAAATCGTCGCCAAATCCTGGATGATGCGGAGCGCGCGTAGTCTCCCCGCCTTCTTCGCGGTCGGCGACGCCGCCTCGATCCGGGCGGTCTGGAGCGGGCCGGTCAAGACCATCAGTGCACCTGAAGAGGCTGCGGCAGTTTTCAAGGACGCCCTGCCCTGCCTACAGGTCTCAGAAGCGGGCGACATCCTGCCCGGCCAGCCATCGATCGAAGGCGCGCGCACGGCGCTGCAGGCGTTGGAAACAGCCGTGGGCCTGGCGCGATCGGGCACCGCAGCCGGACTGGTGACAGCGCCGGTCGCCAAGGCTCAACTTTATGAGGTCGGCTTCACCCACCCCGGTCAAACGGAGTTCGTCGCCGAACGCTGCGGGATCGCCGCCGAAAATGCCGTCATGATGCTGGCTGGCCCATCCCTGCGAGTCGTACCCATCACCATCCATGTCGCCTTGGCCGACGTCCCCAAAGCGCTGACCGCCGACCTGATCCGCAGCCGCGCCATTACCACAGCCAAGGGATTGCAGCGCAATTTCGGCATCGCTGCGCCGCGATTGACGGTGGCGGGGCTCAACCCCCATTCCGGCGAGAACGGCGCGATCGGCCGGGAAGAGATCGATACGATCATCCCGGCGATCGAGGCTCTGCGCGCGGACGGCCTCGACATCTCCGGACCCTTTGCCGCCGACGGTCTGTTCCATGCCCGTGCGCGGGAAGGATATGACGCGGCGCTGTGCATGTATCATGATCAGGCGCTGATCCCGATCAAGACGCTCTATTTCGACGATGGCGTCAACATCACGCTTGGCCTGCCGATCGTGCGCACGTCGCCCGATCATGGCACGGCGTTCGGCATCGCCGGCAAGAACGCCGCGAATCCCGGCGCGATGATCGCGGCGATCCGCATGGCCGCCGACGCTGCGCGCCACCGCCTCGCCCATAGCGGCTGAGGCCGTGACGAAGCTCCCACCCCTCCGAGAGGTGATTGCCGCCCATGGCCTGCGCGCCAGCAAGGCGCTGGGGCAAAATTTCCTGCTGGATGAGCAATTGCTGGACCGGATCGCGGCGATTCCGGGGCCGCTGGCGGGTCAAACCGTGTTTGAGGTGGGTCCAGGGCCTGGAGGCCTCACGCGCGCCCTGCTGCGCGCCGGGGCGCGGGTGGTGGCAGTCGAGCGGGACGAACGATGCCTGCCGGCGCTGGCGGAGCTTGCAGCCGCCTTTCCGGGTATGCTGGAGGTCGTATCCGACGATGCCATGGCCGTGGATGCGCGGGCGCTTGTAGGGGACGGCGCGCATATCGTCGCCAATCTGCCCTATAATGTTGGAACGGCGCTGACCGTCGGGTGGCTGTCGGCCGAATGGACGCCCTGGTGGGCGTCGCTGACCCTGATGTTCCAACAGGAGGTCGCCGAACGCATCGTCGCCCCCCCAGGCGACGGGCATTACGGCCGCCTCTCCGTCCTCGCCCAATGGCGATCATCCGCAAAGATCGCCATGAAGGTCCACCGCAGCGCCTTTACCCCGCCACCCAAGGTGATGTCGGCCATGGTCCATATCGAACCGACAGAAGCGCCCGACGGCGTCGCGTTCCGGACGCTGGAAATACTGACCGCCGCCGCCTTCGGCCAGCGCCGCAAGATGCTGCGGCAGAGCCTGAAGGGTTTGCCAGGTGCGCTCGAGGCGCTTGAGGCTGTGGGGATAGACCCGCAGCGGCGGGCCGAGACGGTGAGCGTTGCGGAGTTTGTCGAGGTCGCCCGGGCCATGGGACGGGCTTAAACGAAACCCAAGCCCCCACATCCGTTCGTTTCGAGCGCAGGCTTGCGTGATTTGATAAATCTGGACTGCCGATGACCTAAGGCTTTTCGGTCTTCTGAACCGTAGGCGTGGGCGTGACGTCCTTCGCGGTCAGGACCGTGGGCGGCGCGCCCTTGTCGATCGCGGCGGAGAGTTGCACCAGCGGCGCGCAATTCTCCTTGCAGATGCGCTGAACGGCGGCAAGATTTTCCTTGGCCTTGGCGATCGCGCCCTTCTCGACCATGGCCTGCCCCTGACCGGACAAAGCCTGTACGTCATTGGGATCCAGCACAAGCGCCTCGCCATAGAGGCGGATAGCCTTGCCCTGAAGACCCTGCGCACGGGCGACCTGTCCGAGACCGATATAGACCGCCCGATTGCGGGGGTCGGCGGCCAGGGCGCTTTCATACGCGTCGTTGGCGGCCGTGAGGTTGCCCGCTTTCTGCGCGGCCTCACCGGCGCGCTGCCATTCTACGGAAAGAGGATCAATCTGCGTATCGGGCCGCTGGCTCAGGCTGACGCTCGATACCGTGGCGAGCACAGCAGCAAGAGCAATGGAAGCGGGCGTAAAGCGCATAAGCAACTCCAGAAACGAATCCCCCGGATTCTCGCCATTTTTCGGGATGATGTCCATCATGCTTTTTTCAGGACCGCGAAGAAGAAGCCATCCGTGCCGTCATGCAACGGCGTAAGCAATACTCCGGAACCGCATTTACGACCGGGCGGCACCTGCTGCGGCTCTGCTATCCAGCCAGGGTTACGGGTGATGAAACCGTCGATCTGGGCGCTCCCTTCCCGCGTCGTCAACGCACATACGGCATAAACGAGCCGGCCACCCGGCGCCACCAACGGCGCGGCGAAATCCAGGATGCGGGCCTGTTCCGAGACGAGACGTTCCAGCCGATGCGGCGTGATGCGCCAGCGCCCTTCCGGATTGCGCCGCCAGGTTCCGGTACCAGAACAGGGCGCATCGACCAGCACAATGTCGGCGGTTCCGGCGAGCACCGCGAGTTTCTCGGTCTCCCGCCCCTGATCGAGCAGAATCGGCTCTACAAACCCAGCGCCTGCCCGTTCGGCGCGTTCAGGAAGGCGCGAGAGGCGGGAGCGAATGGCGTCGCAGGCGATGAGCCGACCCTGGCCTTTCATGGCGGCGGCGAGTGCCAGGGTCTTGCCCCCTGCCCCGGCGCACAGGTCGACGACGGTCATGCCAGGCGCTGCTCCACAAGCGACGGAAATAATCTGGCTGCCCGCATCCTGCACTTCAACCCGGCCAGATTTCCATGCGTCGGTCTGCTCGACAGGAAAGCCTTCGGGCAGGCGAAGCGCGTCGGGAAGATGATCCATACCCTCGGCGTCGGGAAATTCGCGGTCGAGATCGCCGCCGTGATTCTTCAGGGCATTGCGACGCAGATCGAGCGGCGCGCGCTCCAGCAGAGCAGATTGTTCTTCTTCAGTGACAAGATCGGCCAATAAAGGTTTGATCCAACCAGGAATGATAGAGGCATGCTCACCACAGTCGTCGGGCTGCAGGGGTTGCGGGCCGTGCGGCGCACCATCGAACAGGGCGGCCAAATCCGGACGTTCGTGCGCAAGCCCCACCATAGCCGAGCGGCCCGTAGCGGGCCTGTCGCCCACCCGACGGATCGCGTCGTAAATCAAATCGCGGACGGCGCGACGGTCTTTCGATCCGGCATAACGCCGCGCCTTGAAGTAGCGCGCGATCAGCGTATCGGCCGCAGGGCCTCCATCGCGGGCGGCGGCGATGATCTCGTCAAGTATATCTATGGCGGCCTGAACGCGGGCGGCGGGGGTCATAGAGGACTACACCGACGCCCGTTCGTCTCGAGCGACCGAAGCGCAACGTTTCTCGACTTCGCTCGAAACGAACGGAGATTGGGTGCATACGGCCCTTCCTCGGCAGGAGGAGCCCATAAGGTCCTAGCGCGTCGGGTAATTGGGGGCTTCCCGGGTAATGGTGACGTCATGCACGTGGCTTTCCGAGAGGCCCGCATTGGTGATCTGCACGAAGCGCGCGCGCTCCTGCAGGTCCTTGATCGTGCGGCTGCCGGTGTAGCCCATGGCGGCCTTCACACCGCCGACAAGCTGGTGGATGACATCGGCGGCGGGGCCCTTGAATGGCACCTGCCCTTCGATCCCTTCGGGCACCAGCTTCATCTGGTCCTTGATGTCCTGCTGGAAATAGCGGTCCGCCGAGCCCCGCGCCATCGCACCGACCGATCCCATGCCGCGATAGCTCTTATAGGCGCGTCCCTGATACAGGAAGGTTTCGCCCGGCGCTTCGGCGGTACCGGCAAGAAGCGACCCGACCATGGCGCAGCCTGCCCCTGCCGCCAGCGCCTTGGCAACGTCGCCGCTGGTGCGCAGGCCGCCGTCGGCGATAACGGGAACGCCCGATTTCATCGCCTCTTCGGCCGAATCCATGATCGCGGTAAGCTGCGGCACACCGATGCCCGCCACGACGCGGGTAGTGCAGATGGAGCCCGGGCCAATGCCGACCTTCACGCAGTCCGCGCCCGCATCGATCAGCGCACGCGTTGCTTCCGCCGTCGCGACATTGCCGGCGACGACCTGCACATGGTTGGACATCTTCTTGACCGCGCTGACGGCGGCCGAGACCATCTTGGAGTGGCCATGCGCCGTGTCGATGACGATCAGGTCGCATTCCGCGTCGATCAGCGCCTCGGTCCGCTCCAGGCCCTTGTCGCCCACGGTCGTGGCGGCGGCGACGCGCAGGCGGCCAGCGGCGTCCTTGGTCGCCTGCGGATAATTGACCGCCTTCTCCATATCCTTAACGGTGATGAGGCCGACGCAATGATAGTCGTTATCCACCACCAGCAGCTTTTCGATGCGGCGCTGGTGCAGCATCCGCTTGGCTTCCTCCTGGCTGACGCCGGCGGGCACGACAGCCAGATTATCCTTCGTCATCAGTTCGCTGACCGGCTGAGCGGGATTTGCGGCAAAGCGGGTGTCGCGATGGGTGAGGATACCGACAAGCTTGCCGCTATTTTCCACCACCGGAATGCCGGAGATACGGTGGCGGGTCATCAGCATCTGCGCGTCGGCCAGGGTTGCGTCGGGCGTGATCGTGATCGGGTTGACCACCATACCGCTCTCGTAGCGCTTGACCGCCCGTACAGCCGCGGCCTGCTCCTCGACCGACAGGTTGCGATGGAGCACGCCAAGCCCGCCAAGCTGCGCCATGACGATGGCCATGTCCGCCTCCGTCACCGTGTCCATTGCGGACGACAGGATCGGGATATTCAGGCGGATAGCCTTCGTCACAAAGGTGCCGGTATCCGCCTGACTGGGCAGCACATCGGATTCGCCCGGCTGGAGCAGGACGTCATCGAATGTGAGGCCTAGGCGGATATCCATGGGGTGTGCCACTTTCTGATGCGCGATGGGGAATCGTGGCGGCCCATGTAACCATTTGCCTGCCCTACGGCTAGGGCCGGGCACGCATAAAATCTGCGGGAGGATGGACGCGGCGCATATCTCTGCTCAGTGAACGGGCAGATGCCGGCTCAGGAAGCCAATGACACCGTCATTAAACGCGTCGTTCCGGTCCCCCGCAACCATGTGTCCAGCGCCCGCCACATCATAGACTTCCGTTTGCGGAACGAGACGACGCATTTCCTCAACACCCTCGTCGTCAACAATGTCGCTTTTTTCACCGCGCACGAGCAGCGTGGGCAGCGTTACATGGCCGCTGACGGCGACCATTCTGTTACCAAACGAAGGCGGTTCCGCACGCGGCGTCTGTTGCATCATGCGCGGGTCCCAATGCCAATATACCCGCCCATCATCGCGCAGGCGCAGATTTCTCATCAAGCCGCTTGGGTCCTTAGGGCGGGGACGGTCCGGATTGTAAGCAGCCACGGCGTCAGCGGCTTCGTTCAGATCCGCAAATCCGTCATGGTTTGCGGTCATGAACTTCTGTATCTTGTCCGCGCCCTCTTCCGCTGGACGAAGAGCGATATCAACCATGACAAGGGCATCAGCGACCGGATCACTGCTAATCCCGATCGTATAGAAGCTAGTCATCCCGCCCATCGACGCGCCGACAAAGGCCACAGGGCCGTCGATCGTGCCGCGTACGGCCAGCAGATCGGATGACAGCGCGTCCAAGGAGTAATCCCCCGACGCCGACCAGTCGCTTTCACCATGGCCACGCGCGTCATAGTTCACGACGAAATATCCGCGCTCGATCAGTTGTGCTTGCACGCCGGCCCAAGAGTGGCGGGTTTGACCACCGCCGTGAAGAAGATGACGGCGGGCGCCCCCGTCGGGCCACCGACGTCCCCGATCAACCTGACGCCATCTGACCCTACGAAGCTGTGTTGCTGTAAAATTGTCATTCTCCGCGAATGCATGGCCAAGCAGCGGAAATCAATGGTTGGCGCTTATTTGCCGTCCGGCAGATCTTCTGAGGTTGGAGCCGGATCGGTGGCAGGCAAATCCGCAGGCTCTGATACGGCCGGCAATGTGGGCCGAACCAACGGTCCTTGGCCGGGCGTCGCCGCATCGGGCGCCGGAGTCTGCATAGCCTCCTTCTTCCCGTGCAGCGCATCGATTTCCGCTTGACGGCTTTGCAGGTAATCCCGACGCGCCGCGGCATAGGGATCCGGATCGTCCTGTTGCTTACGCAATTGCGCATCATATTCGACGCGGTAATCAATCGACCCGATGATGGTTGCGGGGATCGTATAATAGGCCTGATTGAATGGTTTTCTGACGGCGACGGGGAGAACCAGCTTGTCTACCCAAAGGCCAATGAGATCGCGCACCGTCGTCGGCCCGACAAGAGGAAGATAGAGGAAGGGTCCCGGTTTCACCCCATAATAGCCAAGGCTATTGGCGAATCCGTTCCGCCTCAGCGGTAGTTTGAACGGGCGACGCTTTGCCATGTCAAAAAGGCCGGCCGCGCCCACGGTGGTGTTGATGGCGAAGCGGCCCAGAGTTTCCGCTGCCTTGCCCGGTTTGATCTGAAGCAGATAGTTCAGGAATACGACGGGCTCGGCCAGATTGTTGAAGAAATTGCGAAGCCCGCTGCGGACAGGCGCCGGAATCGTTTTGCTGTATGAGCGGGCAACCGGGGCAACAACCGCTTTGTCCACGTCCTGAGTGATGGCGTAGGTTTTAGCGTTGATCTGCTCCAGCGGATCGCCGGGAGTCGGAATATGCCGCCCTTCTACGACGACCTCGTTCTGGTCCGAGCGAACGGAAGGTGGCGGCGTCTGCTCACCCTGCTGCTCCACCGATGCGAACACAAGCGGCGGCGGATCAAGGGCAACTCCAGCACTTTGTCCTGAACCCAATTGCGTGCCGGCCAGCAGCATTGCCGTCGTAAATACCGGAATGCTCAATCGCTTCTCATTTCCTCAACAATCCTGTTCCATGACTCATCAGGAAGATTTTGCCGGCACATGGTCCGGCGGGCGATCCTCCCACACCCAGCCTGCCACACCCCAAGGCGACAGAGAGAGTCTTGTTTGTCATAGCCTTACGCCTTTCGGGCGGATTCCCAAGGCAAATTCGACTTCCACGATTCCCATTGGAAGACACTGCAGGGCACACCAAGCCGTCCCAGCAACCTCGTGCAGAAAGGGAATAGGGGCCTATGGACCCGTTTCGTCTCCCGTTCCATAGGTGCTTGACCGGATCACCCAAGGGAATTTTCCATGGCCTTATCGCTTTATGACATCAGCGTGCCTGTTTTCATTCGTTCGCTGGGGAATCTGTCCGCCATATTGGAAAAGGGTCGGGCCTTTGCGGACGCGCAGGGAATGGCGCACGCCGACCTGCTCAACGCCAGCCTTTTCGAGGACATGGCCCCGCTGATCGCGCAAATCCAGCGCGCCAGCGACACTGCACGTTTCGCGGCTGGGCGCGTGGGACAGCAGGACATGGCTCCGATTGCCGACGATGAGGCAAGTTTCGATGACCTGAAGGCGCGGATCGCCAAAACAATTGCAGCGCTGGAAGCGGTTCCCGCCCGTTGCATGGATGATCGGGAAGAGGCCGAAGTGATCCTCAAGACGCCCAAGGGCGACATCCCCTTCACCGGCAAAAGCTATATGCTCAGCTTCGCGGTGCCGAACTTCTTCTTCCACGTCACCACGGCGTATAATATCCTTCGCCACAAGGGGGTGCCTGTGGGCAAGCTGGACTTTCTGGGCGGCGTGTAATTCTTTCCCGCATTTCGGTGCAAAAAGGGGGGCGGAAGGATGTCCTTCCGCCCCCTCTTCACAGAATCGGCCGTCATGCCAATCAGGGTAAGCATCCTTTCAGGCCCAAGGGGGGGCCAAAAAGGATCCCGGCTTTCACCGGGATGACGGCCACGTGCGCGCTCTATCCCACAAAAGCGCGCTCGATAACGTAATGGCCGGGGGCGGCGTTAGAGCCCTCGGTAAAGCCGATCCCTTCGAGGTGATGGCCCAGATCCTTGATCATCTCCATGCTGCCGCACATCATGATCCGGTCGGTTTCCGGATCGAAATGCTTAGGGCCAGTGATGCGGCCACCGAACATCCGGCCGTCCTCGATCAGGGCGTCAATCCGCCCGGATGTGTGGAACGGTTCACGCGTAACCGTGGGCAGATATTCGAACTGCAGCAGCGCCTGATCCTGGCAGAGCGGATCGCCGGCCAACTGGCTTTCCAGCAGTTCGCGGAAGGCGAGATCGCTCACCCGGCGCACGCTGTGAACCAGGATAATCTGGCCGAATTGCTCGTAAATGTCCGGATCGCGGGCGAGACTGAGGAACGGCGCGAGGCCGGTTCCAGTCGACAGCATGAACAACCGGTTGCCGGGCAGAAGCGCATCCGTAACCAGCGTGCCGGTGGGCTTGCGGCCCAGGAACAGCTGATCGCCGGGTTGGATTTTCTGCAGGCGAGAGGTCAGCGGACCGTCCGGCACCTTGATTGAAAGGAACTCCAGTTCCTCTGCATAGGCAGGGCTGGCGATCGAATAAGCGCGCAGCAACGGGCGCCCTTCGCCAGGCAATCCGATCATCACGAACTCGCCGGACCGGAAGCGGAAGCTCGGCGGACGTGTGATCGTAAAACTGAACAGATGCTCGTTCCAATGGGTCACGGAACGTACGTCTTCAACGGTCAGGCTCGCTGACGGTGCCAGCAACGCAACCTCATGCGCCCTGTCGCTCATGCTTTTCCTCCGGTCGGCAATATCAAAGGTGCCGGGGCATGGGGGAGAAAAGCAATTTGTGCAAGATCGATGGCAAGCGCGGTCAGCGAAGCGTGTAGAGGGTTGACCCAATCTGGCTCGACCATGAGGGCGAGGGTGGCGCGCAATTCCATCTCGTCCATGTCGCGCATCCGGGACAGGATGCCGAGCAGCAGAGCCTCCGCTTCATGCACGCGCGGGCATGGCAGCGGGCCGAAACCCATATTGTCCAGGGCGTGACGATTGAGGATCAGCATCGTCATGTTGAAGTGTGGCAACGCCTCTGACAGGCCGTTCCGCTCGAACGCGGAGCCGATGTCTGTCGACGGACAGCGGCGCTGGCCCATGGCCCGTACCCAGAAGCGCACGGACCACAGCAGAAAGCGCCCGCCCTCGTCCAGTTCGCTGACCTGCCGGTCGATAAAAGCGTACATGCCGCGCGTCCTTCCGCCCGCCTTTGTCATCAGCGCCGTATTGCGACTGACTTGCAATAGCGGATAAAAGGTCTCGCGCGACACGTCAACAGGAAAGCTGCTGTTCCGCAGTCATAACCGGATAAATGCCATGAGCGGCAGATCAGCGGCCGGCGAATTTCCCCGCCATGCCGAGGATATCGTTCAGCGGATTGCCGTCGCCATCCATGTCGAGCATTGCGCCAAGACCACCAAAACCGCCGGGTGCAGCGCCTGCCGGCGCGGCCGCTGCGCCGCCACCGCCGAGCAATCCGCCCAATATTCCTCCGGCCGCGCCGCCGCCGAGTAGCCCGCCCAACATACCGCCCAGACCGCCGTCAGCCGCGGGGGCCGCCGCAGTACCGCCGACCTTCTTCGCCATCGCACCCGCAACCAACATGGCCACAAGCGGCAACATCTTCTTAAGGATGGACGAATCCAAACCGCTGGCGGCCGAGGCATGCTGCGCAACGGCAATCGAGCCTTCTTTTGATCCGAAGATGCCGCCGAGCAGCGCGTTGCCCGTGTCCACCGGTGTCGCGCCGGATTGAACGACGGCGTCGAACATGCCGCCCCCGCCCAGGCCGCCGATCATTCCGAGCAGCCCTTCAAGTCCGGTTGGCTGCTGCTGCGCATTCTGCTTGAAGCCGCCCAGCACGGCAGGGAGTAGCGCCTGAATGCCGGATTGAGCCTGTGCGGCGGGTATACCCAATTGGCCCGCGATCGCTTCGATCCCGCCGCCTTGATTGATCAGTGCCTGAATATCCATGCCCATTTCCTCATGAATGCCTCCGCCAAATCAGGCGAATGTCGAAGACTATCATGAATTGCATGACGTCATGGAGGCATAATGAAGCCGTGAATACTGATAGCGTTGGAAGCCATCCCGAGTCGGGCGGCTTGGCGACGACCAGTCCTATCAAGATGGAAGGAACGCTCATGAGCATTTTCGGCAAGATCAAGGACGCAATCTTCGGCAAGAAGAAGGAACCGGAACCCGCAGCGGCAGCCCCGGTTGCCCCTACCCCCGCAGCGCCAGCGCCGACGGCCGCGCCAGTAGCGGCACCAGCAGCGCCCGTCGCGATCAGCGAGGTCGATGTAGAGGCGATATTGGCGGAAGAGGCCGCCAAGCAGGGCCAGACGCTGAACTGGCGCACGTCGATCGTCGATTTGATGAAGTTGCTCGACATCGATTCGAGCCTGAGCAATCGCAAGGAGCTGGCGACCGAACTGGGTTATACCGGCGCGCTGGACGGCAGCGCGGAAATGAACATCTGGCTGCACAAGGCCGTGATGCGCGAACTCGCCAAGAATGGCGGCAAAGTACCGACGGACCTGACCGACTGATCCCATGTGCCGGGCGAGGTCACGCATGATTGCGCGCCCTCGCCCATTCACTCATGGCGCATTCCAGTAGCGGGTAAGCCTTCCGGTCGGCGCGCACCGCTTGTCAGCCAGCGCTCCCCACAGATGCACTAGCGCCGCGTCATTTTGATGCATGCTGTTGGCGGCAACGCTGTCCCATGCGGCGCAGGTTGTCGGTGAGGCGGGGCGTTTGAGATAACGGGCTTCCGCCTTCGCCAGCAAATCGGGCATCTGGCGGCGAGCAAGCCTGATGGTTGCGGGTGTATGATCCATCCGCCGCATGCGGATGATCGCCTTCTGATAATTGGCGAGTGGTTCGACCCGCACGAGAACAGCGCGTGGCTTGGGCGGCGCTGCGGGCGGCTGCTTCTCACAGGCGGCAAGCGCAAGCAGCACTGTTACCAGGAGTATCCGCAAGGCCGCCTTCTCCACAGAAAAGCCGGCGCATCGGAATAATGGCCGGCTCCTCTAACGCATCCTATTGAAGGCAGGCTCAGCCGAACAGGCCCTTTGCCATGGCGCCCAGTTCGTTCAGGGGATTGCCGTCGCCGTCACGGTCGAGAAAACCGCTGACTTTCGCCATGATCGCGTCAGGGCCGCCGACGCCGGCGAGCATCTCCTGCAGCTTTTCCACGGGCAGGCCATGTTCCTGCGCCATTTCCGTGAGCGCGGAAACATGATCGCCGCCAGCGCCGAGCTTTGCGCCGAACGAATCCGTAAGGGATTTCACCTGGTCTGCGGGCAGGCCGACCTTCGCGGCCAACTCATCAATATTGCCCAATATTCCGTCGAACATGCTCATATCCGTGTCCTTCCGCTCTTGTAGAAACCAGGCATATCCTATCATCGATCAAGTCGAGCGCCGCATTAAAGCGCGGACAGAAACGGAAACGGCCGGGCAGCTTGCGCCGCCCGGCCATCCTCCCCTTTTATTCTGTAGTGCGTCAGGCGGCCGTCAGGGCCGCACCACGCACGGAGTCATCGACATGCTCCTCAAACTGGGCGAAGTTGTCGACGAACTGCTTGACCAGCTTGATCGCGGTCTCGTCATATTCCTCACCGTTCGACCAGGTCTGGCGCGGATCGAGAATCTTCGAATCGACGCCCGACACCGCCACCGGCACCTCGAACCCGAAATTGGGGTCGGTGCGGAAAGCGACATTGTTGAGGCTGCCGTCCAGCGCCGCGTTCAGCAGGGCGCGCGTGACCTTGATCGGCATGCGGCTGCCAACGCCATGCTTGCCGCCGGTCCAGCCGGTGTTAACCAGCCAGCAGGTGACGCCGCCCTTGGCGATCCGCTCCTTGAGCAGATTGCCGTAGACGGACGGGTGACGCGGCATGAACGGCGCGCCGAAGCAGGTCGAGAAGGTCGCCGTCGGCTCCGTCACGCCGATCTCGGTGCCCGCGACGCGCGCGGTGTAGCCCGAGAGGAAGTGATACATTGCCTGTTCCGGCGTCAGCCGCGAGATCGGAGGCAGAACGCCATAGGCGTCGGCGGTGAGGAAGATGATATTCTTCGGCACCGGCCCTAGATTGTCCTTCGACGCATTGGGAATGAAATCGATCGGGTAGGAACCACGGCTGTTTTCGGCGAGGCTGTTGTCGTCGAAGTCCAGTTCGCGGGTCACGGGATCGATCACCACATTTTCCAGCACCGTGCCGAAACGCTTGGACGTGGCGTAGATTTCCGGCTCAGCCTCTGCGGAGAGGTTGATCATCTTGGCGTAGCAGCCGCCTTCGAAGTTGAAGACCGCCGTGTCCGACCAGCCATGCTCGTCATCACCGATCAGCGTGCGGCTGGCGTCAGCGCTGAGCGTCGTCTTGCCGGTGCCGGACAGGCCGAAGAAGACCGCCGTGTCGCCGTTAGGGCCGATATTGGCCGAACAGTGCATGGGCATGACGCCCTTCACAGGCAGCAGATAGTTGAGGATGCCGAACACCGACTTCTTCATCTCGCCCGCATAGCGCGTACCGCCGATCAGGATCAGCTTCTCCGAGAAATTGACCGCGACGACGGTTTCGGTGCGGCTGCCATGGCGGGCCGGGTCGGCCTGGAAGGTCGGCAGGTCGATGATCGTATATTCGGGCGCGAAGTCCGTCAGTTCCTCCGCCTTCGGGCGAACAAGGAGCGTGCGGATGAACTGGTTATGCCAGGCCAGTTCGTTGATGACGCGGACGCGGACGCGATGTTCGGGCTGCGAGCCACCAAACAGGTCGGCAATATACAGCTTGCTCTTGTCGCCCAGCGCCTTGAAGAAATCTTCCTTCAGATTGGCGAAATGCTCGGGCGTCATCGGAACATTGGTGTTGCCCCACCAGACCGTGTTCTCGGTCTCCGCATCCTTGACGATGAATTTGTCCTTGGCCGAGCGGCCGGTATGCTTGCCAGTGGCGACGACCAGCGGGCCGTCCTTGGCGAGGATGCCCTCGCCATTCGCCAGCGCAGCTTCGACCAGCGGCGCGGTGCCGAGGTTCCAATGCTGTTCGGCATGGGTAGTAATGCCCTGGTCAGCCAGGGTGTGAGAGGATTTCGCCTGCACGCGGTAGCTCCTATATATACTTCTCAGTTCAGACCCTGCACGGTCCCCGCATCGCAGGCGGTCATTGGAATGCCGTCCTGTCCTTGCGGAACCCGTTCGGCATAAGCCCTTGGGGATGTGGCGTCAAATGAGGAGACGCCTACACAGGTTAGCAAGCATCACTAATGCGACGCATGTCCCAATATGTGCCAGCGCCGCCATGCCTTGCCGCATGCGCCGGGTTCGTCTAACCCCATCGCCATGGACTGCCCCATGGGCCCCGACCAGAATAGCCGGAACGGATGCAGATGAGTGCAACGATCGCCCTGGTGGACGATGACAGGAACATATTGACGTCCGTGTCGATCGCCCTGCAGGCGGAAGGCTATATCACGCGAATCTATTCCGACCCCGAAGCCGCGCTGAAGGCCCTGCTCGAGAATCCTGCCGACCTTGGCGTGTTCGACATCAAGATGCCCAAGATGGACGGCATAGAATTGCTGCGGCGCCTGCGCGAGAAGAGCCAGATGCCGACCATCTTCCTGACGAGCAAGACGGACGAGCTAGACGAAGCGCTGGGCCTTGCGATGGGCGCGGACGATTATATCGCCAAGCCATTTTCCCAACGCCTGCTGATCGCCCGCATTCGCGCCATCTTGCGCCGTGCGGAATATGTCCGCACACCCACAGCGGAAAATGCAGAGCCGGCCGCCGAGCCAATCGTGCGTGGCAGGCTGGAAATGGACCCGGCGCGGCACCGGGTGAAATGGCTGGGCAAGGACGTAACCCTGACGGTCACCGAATTCCTGATCCTGGAGACGCTGGCCCAACGCCCAGGCGTCGTCAAAAACCGCAATCAGTTGATGGACGCGGCTTATCAGGACGACGTCTATGTCGACGACCGGACCATCGACAGCCATATCAAGCGCCTGCGCCGCAAGTTTCGCGAGGTAGACTCCGATTTCAACGCAATCGATACGCTCTATGGCGCCGGATATCGTTTCTCGGAAGAGTGAGTCCGGCGATATGGCGCTCCGCTGGTCGGGGCGACTGTCGCTGACGTGGCGGATTCTCGCCATCAATATCTTTGCGCTTGCGCTGCTTGCGGGGGGATTCTTTTACCTCGACAGCTATCGCACCCGCATTGTTGACGCGCGGCTGGAGCAATCAGAGCGCGAATTGCGATTGCTGGCCATCGCACTGGAGAGCACCCCGCAGGCGCAGCACAATGCGTTGATCGCCGCCTTCGCACAACAGGGCGATGACCGCATCCGCCGCTATGCCCCCGATGGAACGCTCGTGACTGACAGTTTCAGACTAGGCGGATTCCGGTACGAGTTACGCGATCCAGCGGAAGAAGCATGGAAGCGCCATATAGCGCGCTTTTTGGACAAGCTGGTGGACGGCATCGTCTCGGCCGACCGTCCGCCCGACTTCATCGAACCGAAGGTGGATCGAGCAGAATCCTGGCCCGAAATCGTCGCGGCGCGCCACACCGGCAAGGACCAGACCACCAACCGTTATGCGCCGGACCGGACATCAGTGATTTCCGCCGCCGCCGTGATGCAGGACGGAAGCGCCCTGCTAGCCACGGAAAATGCGCGCGACATCACCAAGACGGTGCGCGCCGAACGCCTGCGCCTGGGCATGGTTCTAGCGGCGGCAATTCTTGCTTCGGTCCTGCTGTCGCTATTTTTGGCGCGCACGATCGTGCTGCCCCTGCGGCGATTGGCGATCGCGGCCGTGCGGGTGCGATTGGGCCGCGCGCGCGAAGTAACCGTGCCTCGCCTGCCCGACCGGCGCGACGAGATAGGCATGCTCGCCCGCGCGCTGTCCGACATGAGCCATGGCCTGCGCAACCGAATCGATGCGACCGACGCCTTTGCCGCCGATGTCAGCCATGAACTCAAGAACCCAATCGCCTCGCTACGGTCAGCGCTGGACGGATTGGATTCGGTCGAAAAACCGGAATTGCGCGCCCAGTTGCTGGCGATCGCCAAGGATGACGTGAAACGTCTCGACCGGCTGGTTACCGACATCGCCGAGGCTTCAAGGGTCGACGCGCAATTGTCCCGCACTCGTTTCTTATCCGTCGATCTTGGCCCCTTGATCGAAGAACTGGTGGTTGCCCGAGAAGCGCGCGGCGTAGAACGCAACGTCCGCCTTGCTTTCGCCCGGCCGCGCAAGGATGTGGCCGTGGTGAAAGGCGAACCGCAGCGCCTGTCACGGGTCATCGAAAACCTGCTCGACAACGCCATCTCCTTTTCCCCCGACGGTGGGCTGGTCCAGATCGTCGCTACGGTGGCGGATCAGGAGGTGCTGGTCAGCATGGAGGACGAAGGCCCCGGCGTCCCGCCGGCCGAACGCGAAACCGTGTTTCGCCGCTTCCACAGCGTGCGGCCGGAGGGCCAGTTCGGCAAGCATAGCGGCCTTGGCCTGGCGATTGCCCGCTCCATTGTCGAGGGACATCAGGGCCGTGTCAGCATCGGCGACCGCGACGACGAGCAAAGCGGGGCCCGTTTCATCGTGCGGCTGCCGATGGCGAAGACCGCCGATCCGGGAATTGCGGCGGATTAGGTTCTGGCGAGCCGTTCCCGCTGGGCCGCAGAGAGACGTTCTTCGCTGCGCTCGATCCAGCGCCGGGACATGCGCCGGCCTGGCTCCTCCACAAATCGCCATGTCAGATTGGACACGGCAATAATCGGTACCAGCACTCCGACGGCGATCAACTCATTCCATATCCCGGGCAAGGCGATCATGGGGTAGGTCCCGCCCTCGGCTGTCACGTTCACGAACATGTCGCGGTGGAAAATCTTCTCCAGAACCTGGACAACATTGCGCATCCGCCCCTCCACGAACAGATGCGTCATGTAGATGGAGTAGGACAGCGTCCCCAGGCCGACGAAGGGGGCAAGCATCAGAAACCGGCTGATGCCGCCCTCTTGCCGGGCAAAAACCAGCACGGTTCCGCAGAACAAGAACGGCGCGACCAGCGTCATCGGTTTCGACAGGATCGGCAGCAGGAAGATGCAAGCAGCGATGGCCGTGAATTCCAGGGCGGTCGCAAGCTTATAATCCAAAACCGGCCACCGGGCGGATATCTGCCGATGAATCTGAAACGCGATCACGCCGAGCGAAAAGCCTAGCGAGCAGCGCACTAGGCTGAAAGAGAATGTCCGGTTGAGATAGCTGTCCCCATGCACGGCAAGCAGCAGAACCGATGCCAGGACGGTGAGGCCAAGCACATGATGCAGATACCGACCGCTGAAGCGGACGGCGATCGCGAAAAGCAGATAGGCCCAAAGCTCCGCCGATATGCTCCAGCTGGGGATATTCCAGGTCAGGTTCGGCCAGAACCCGAAAATATTGACGAGAAACGCCGACCCGAACAGCGCGCTGATGTCGTGATTGGCGGCGCCGCTGTCCCCGGCGTTCATGATCATCTGGAACAGGAACAGAACCGCCAGCATCGCGATATGGAGCGGATAGATCCGTCCAAGCCGCAAGAGCATGAACCGGCGCAGGGAATAACCTTCCGACAGGCGGCCGAGATAGCTCAGCGAGATAACGAAGCCGCTCAGCACGAAGAAGAAATCGACAAACATCCAGCCCGACCGGACAAAGGGTGTGTTCACGATGATCGATGTTGAGGGCAGATGGTACAGCGCGACCATGCAGGCGCAAATTCCACGCAGACTATCCAGCGCGTAGAAACGATTGTTTTGACCCATGAATCCCCCGTGCCCCGGGAGACCGCCTATGGAAGAAGGCACGGTTCGGCAATGCGCGCAAATTGACAGTCCCCGGCTGGGACAGTCAGATTCCGATCATATCAAGAGGTTAGTAGACGCAAATAGGGGACAAGAATGCCCTTGCACCTTACCACCATTGATCAGGGCGAGCAGAGAAGCCGGCGCGCTCCTCGATGGCAAGACCGGCGTTCAGAACGCCCTGCTCGTCGAGCGCCTTGCCGATAATCTGCAAGCCCAGCGGCAATCCCTGGGAATCGAGGCCACCCGGCACCGACATCGCAGGGAGCCCAGCGAGCGAGGCCGGGACGGTGAAGACGTCGTTGAGATACATGGCCAACGGATCAGCCTGCTTTTCGCCCAGCGCGAAGGCGGCCGAGGGCGCCGTCGGGGTAAGCAGCAGGTCGCAGCTTTCAAAAGCCCTGTCGAAATCGCGCGCGATCAGGGTACGGACCTTCTGCGCCTGGGTATAATAAGCGTCGTAGAAACCGGCGGACAGCACATAGGTGCCGATCATGATACGACGCTTCACCTCCGGCCCGAAACCGGCGGCACGGGTAGCCGCATACATGTCCTGCAGGTTCGCGCCATCGGGCAAATCGCGCAGGCCGTAGCGCACGCCGTCATAGCGGGCGAGATTGGACGAGGCCTCCGCCGGAGCGATGATATAATAGGTCGGCAGCGCGTAACGGGTGTGGGGTAAGGAAACCTCCACCACTTCCGCGCCCGCGTCCTTCAACAGGGCGATGCCCTTCTCCCAGAGCGCTTCGATCTCGGCTGGCATGCCGTCGACGCGATATTCTTTTGGAATGCCGACCTTCTTGCCGCGCAGATCGCTGGACAGCGCCGTTTCCCAGTTGGGAACCGGTAGGTCGAGCGAGGTCGAGTCCTTAGGATCGAAACCGGCCATCGATTCCAGCAGGATAGCATTGTCCCGGATCGTGCGGGCCATTGGCCCTGCCTGATCGAGCGAGGACGCGAAGGCGACCACGCCCCAACGTGAACAGCGGCCGTAGGTCGGCTTGATGCCGCTGATGCCCACGAAGGCTGCGGGCTGACGAATGGAACCGCCCGTGTCGGTGCCCGTCGCTGCGGGACAGAGCCGCGCGGAGATGGCCGACGCGCTGCCGCCCGAGGACCCGCCCGGCGCAAGCGCCGCGTTCCCACCGTCATTGCGCTTCCACGGGCTGATCACATTGCCGAAAAAGCTGGTCTCGTTCGATGAGCCCATGGCGAACTGATCGAGGTTGAGCTTGCCGAGCATGCCCGCGCCCGCTGCCCACAGCTTGCCCGAAACCGTCGACTCGTACGTCGGCGTGAAGCCTTCCAGCATGTGGCTTGCGGCTGTGGTCTGCACGCCTGCGGTGCAGAACAGGTCCTTCATGCCGATGGGAACGCCAGACAGGGGCAGCAGATCGCCCTCCCCCCGCGCCTTGTCAGCAGCATCGGCAGCGGCAAGCGCGTGATCAGGCGTTTCCACGATGAAGGCATTGAGCACCTTGGCCGCAGCGACGTTGGCGTTGAAGCCTTCGGCAACTTCGCGTGCGGTGAAATCGCCGGCACGGAAACCGTCGCGGATTTGCGCGACGGTAAGATCGGTGAGGTTGCTCATTATTCGATCACCTTCGGCACGGCGAAGAAGCCATGTTCTGCCTGCGGCGCGTTGGCCAGCACCTTGTCGCGCACATTGCCGTCTGTCACGACATCGTCGCGCAGGCGCAGCGTATTGGGGATGACGGCGGTCATCGGCTCCACGCCGGTCACATCCACCTCACCCAGCTGTTCCACCCAGCCGATTATATTGTTGAGTTCGGGCACCAGCGCTTCAGCCTCACCGTCCGTGACGGAAATGCGGGCGAGGCTGGCGATCTTCTTAACGGTTTGGAGGTCTATGGCCATGCCGCGCCGCTAGCATCGCGCAACGGCCGCATCAAGCGCGATTGCCCGAAGCGAGGCAAGGCGCTAGGCGCGGATGCAGAAAACGCATCCGTGCGAGAGGCGATAGCGCTTGCCGCCACTCCACTTATGCTGCACTGCAATATGAAAGCTGCCCACTGGCCAGGAAATTCCTCTATGTCATCGCTGGACTCATCGTGCTGGCGCTAGCGTCATCCATTGCCTATCGGCTGTGGGGTCAGCAGTTGTTGACCGCAACCATGGTGCCGTCCGCGCCGTATATCGAGCCGACGGTCCTGACGGCGGAGGACTATGCGCGGCGGGATTTGTGGATTTCCCGGCCGGATATCCGCATCGACAATCCCGGACTTTGGCTGCCGCCAGGCTACAAGGCGGAGGCCGGAGAGCGCCGCGCGGCTGTGTTCTTCGTGCATCCGACATCCTATCTAGCGAGCTTCCGTCCACGCTGGAACATGCCGCTGACCGACAGCGAGTCGCTGGCCACGGCGACGCAGTTCCTGCGAGGACAGGCCAGCGCCTTCAATGGTGTCGGCGCGATCTGGGCGCCGCGATACCGGCAGGCCCATTTCGGCGCGTTCCTGACGGACAGGCCAAAGGCGAAGAGCGCGCTGGACGCCGCTTATCGCGACGTGGCGGCAGCGTTCGCGGCGTTCCTGAAGGCTAATCCGGATGGACCGATCATCCTGGCGGGGCATAGCCAAGGGTCGCTGCACCTCATGCGCCTGATCCATGAGCAGGTCGCTGGCGAGCCGCTGCAGGCGCGGATCGCCGCCGTCTATCTGGCGGGCTGGCCGGTATCGATCGAGGCGGACGTTCCTGCCCTTGGCCTGCCAGCCTGCACGAAGCGCGCCGAAGCAGGGTGCATCCTTAGCTGGCAGAGCTTTGCGGAGCCTGCCGATATGCACGCCATCGTCGACACGTTCGACCGGGGCGTCGGCCTGACGGGCGAACCGCGCAAGGGCACACGGATGCTGTGCATCAACCCACTGACCGGAACGCCCGACAGCGCAGCGGCAGAGACACAGAATCTGGGTACGTTGCTGCTAACCGACCCAGCGCAAGGATCGAGCTTAGTGCCCAAGGCCGTTCCGGCGCGCTGCGATGCGCGAGGCTTCCTCCTGATCGGAAACCCGCCCGCCATGGGACCGTTCGCATTGCCGGGGAACAACTATCACGTGTATGACTATCAGCTCTTCTGGGCGAATGTGCGCCGCGATGCCGCGGAAAGGCTTGGGACATATCTGAAGCGCTGATCACGGCCGACAGGGCGGTTTTTCACGGCTGGTTGCCTGAAGGCGGACGCCTGATCGGGCTGGATGTTGGCACCAAGACAATCGGCCTCGCACTGTGCGACGCGGGATGGAGCATCGCCAGCCCCGCCCACACGATCAGCCGGAGTAAATTCACCAAGGACAAGGCCGTGCTCGCAGAGTTTATGGGCGAGCAACAGGTAAGGGGCATTGTCATAGGCTTGCCCCTGAACCTTGACGGCAGCGAGTCTCCGCGCAGCCAGTCCTCGCGCGCATTTGCCCGCAACCTCGCCGATCTTCGCCTGCCGATATTCCTGTGGGACGAGCGCTGGTCGACTCAGGCCGTCACCCGAACGCTGATCGAGGCGGACGCCAGCCGGGCGCGGCGCGGCGAACTGGTCGACAAGCTCGCGGCGAGTTACATCCTGCAAGGCGCGATCGATGCGCTCGCGGCCTTGGGATGAGGGCGAAAACAAGACTAAAGTCTTAACATACCGACCCATTGCCCTCTACTGCCCACAGGTCCTGTTAACGCTGATCGTGCAGTGTATGAGCTTACCAATGCAGAGGGTGTCATGCTCAACAGGGTTGCCTATATCAGACAGGATGACGAGCTGGACATGCTCGCGACCCTCTCGGAAAATACGCCAGACAACCAGATCGGCGTATCCACGCAAGCTGACAGCAACCTGATCCTGATCGTCGGACGTGGCGTATGGACCAAGCCGGTGCTCGCCGCCCATTTCAGCCAGCTAGATCACGCCCTGCAATCAAAGCGACGCAGATTCCAGAACACGCGGATATTGTGCGATGTTAGCGAACGCGCGGAGCAGACGCCGGAAATATTGGAGGTGATCCGTATTGGCACTTTGGATCTCTACACGGCAACCGACCGACTGGCCCTAGTGACAGCCTCCAGTCTGATGAAGATGCAACTCCGCCAACAGTTCGATCACAATAATATCGCCTATTTCGTATCGGTCGAGACCGCCAAGACCTGGCTCGACGCCTATCAGTGACAGCAATGCCTATGTCCCGGCTTGAGGTTCTCGCTCCCCTGCCCTAAAGCGTCCCCTCATGCCAGAAACGCACCCAGCGCCCTCCCCCACCGGTCTTGTCGGGCGGGAGAATTTTCCGCACCGCGACCTCCTTGCCATTTCCGCCCTGAAGCCATGGGAAATCAGGTTTCTCCTCGATGAGGCGGAGCATTGGGTCTCCGTGAACCGGGCCGCTTCACGGAAACATGACGACCGGCTGGCAGGGCTTACCCAGATCAACGCCTTTTTCGAGAACAGCACGCGCACTTTGTTGTCCTTTGAGATCGCCGGCAAGCGGCTGGGGGCGGATGTCGTCAACATGCATGCCGCGACATCCAGCGTGAAGAAGGGCGAAACGCTGATCGATACGGCGGTGACGCTGAACGCCATGCGCGCCGATGTCATCGTCATCCGCCACGGCAGTTCTGGCGCGGTGCGCCTGATCGCCGACAAGGTCGATTGCCCGGTGCTGAACGCGGGTGACGGATGGCATGAGCATCCGACGCAGGCGCTGCTCGATGCGCTGACCATCCGGCGGCGCAAGGGCGGGTTCGAGGGGCTGATCGTGGGGATCTGCGGCGATGTGCTGCACAGCCGGGTGGCGCGATCGAACATGCTGTGTCTTGCCGCGCTTGGCGCACAGGTGCGGGCGATCGCGCCGCCGACGCTGATGCCCGAATGCGTCGAGGCGATGGGAGCAACGCGCTTCACCGATTTCAACGCCGGACTGGAGGGCGCTGACGTCGTCATGATGCTGCGTCTGCAGAATGAACGGATGGACGGGGCCTTCATCCCATCCCCGCGCGAATATCACATGCTCTATGGTTTGACGCCCGAGCGGTTGGCGCGGGCCAAGCCCGATGCTCTGGTCATGCATCCCGGCCCCATGAACCGGGGTGTGGAAATCACCAGCGGTATCGCCGATCACCCCCAACGCTCCGCCATCACCGAACAGGTGGAGATGGGCGTCGCCGTCCGCATGGCCTGCATGGATGTGCTGACCCGATCGGCGCGCAAGGTGGAGGGTTGGGCATGAGCCGGATCGTCATCACCAACGGCCTGCTCGCCGATCCTGCAGGAACAGCGACAGCGAAGGGCGCTATCCTGATCGAAGGCGACACCATTGTTGCGACCGGCACCATCGACGCGCCTGCCGATGCGCAGCAGATCGACGCTGCGGGCCTTGTCGTCGCGCCGGGCCTGATTGATCTCGGCGTATTCCGGACAGACAAGCCGGCTTTCCATTTTGGCGGGATCACGCGCGCCGCCCTGATGCCCGACCAGTCGGCACCGCTGGACGATCCCGGCCTGATCCGCGAGGCGACGCGGGGCGGAAAACCCGATTTTTGGGTGCATCCGATCGCAGCAGCGACGCGCGGCCTTGAAGGGCGTGAAATGGCCGAGATCGGCATGATGCAGGTCGCAGGCGCCAAGGCTGTTGGCACCGGCCGCCAGTGGATCGCCGATTCGGGCGTGATGATGCGGGTCTTGTCCTATGCAGCGGGGCTTGGCTTGACGGTCATCGCCCATGCCGAGGATGGCGGCATCGCAGGAAAGGCCGTGGCCACCACCGGCGAGACGGCGACGCGGCTTGGTCTTGCCGCCGCCCCCGCCTGTGCAGAGGCGATGGCGATAGCCCGCGATCTGGCGCTGGTGCGGCACACCGGCGCGGCGATCCATTTCCGGCTGGTGAGCACGAAGGCCGGCTTCGACCTGATCCGCGCAGCCAAGGCGGAGGGACTGAAAGTCAGTTGCGGAATCAGTCCCGCCTATCTGTTCCTTTCCGATCTGGCGGTCACGGATTTCCGGACCTTTGCGCGGCTTTCCCCGCCTCTGCGTTCGGAGGACGATCGGCAGGCGTGCCTGCAGGCCGTCGCGGACGGCACCGTCGATGTCATCACCTCAAGCCATGATCCGCGCGGACCGGAGGACAAGCGGCTCCCCTTCGCCGACGCCAGCCCCGGCATGGCGGGGGCCGAGACATTGTTGGCCCTCTCGCTCAATCTGGTGCGCGACGGACATGTCGGCATGAACCGCCTGATGGCGCTGCTCTGCGCAAATCCTGCTAGCATATTGGGCATATCCGCAGGGACGTTTGCGGCGGGAGCGGCGGCGGATATCATCTTCATCGATCCCGACGCGCCATGGCAGGTAGACTCGGCGAAAATGGCGGCCGCCGCCGGCAACACGCCGTTCGACCGCCTGCCCGTGCAGGGCCGCGTGCGTAGAATCATGAAGGGCGGCCAGTTCCTTTAGGAACGGCCGCCCAACTTATTCCCCTCCAGGAAGGATTCAGCGCGAAGCGAACTGCTTTCCACGCAGATTTGCAGGCAGCGATGCCACCTGTTTGACGCCACCCTTGGCCGCAGTCCAGCGATCAGGCTTCGAAACGACGCCTTCGCCGGCGCGCACAAAGCAGCTTCCGCCCTTTGCGCGTAGCGCCTGGCACACCCGATCGGCGGTTGCGCGATCGTCAAATCCGCCAACGGCAAGGCGATAGAACAAGCGGCCATCAACGGTTGCGGTGCTGTTGACGACCGGGAACGCGCCGAGTTTCAGATCATATTTGGCCATATGCTGCCATTTGTCGGCGGCGATGGCGGCGCTGTCGAACGCGCCAAGCTGAACCACCCAAGGGCTGGCCGAGTTGCCGGTGACGGGCTTGATGTAGGCGACTTTGCGGAAACTGGGTTTGGCCGCCGGAGGAATGGCGACCACCAGACGCGGCGCAGCGATCGGCTGGCTGAATTGAGTCATCGACGGAGCGACGTCTATCTTCTGGACGACCTCGACCGCTTTTGCGAACTTGATGGCTGGCGCGCCTTCGACCGACGCCGGAGCGACCGGCACAGCCGCTGCTTCCGCGATTGCGGGAAGCGGCGCGGGAGTTGCCTCGGCGGTCTGGACAACCGGAGCCATCGGTCCGGCGGGTGCGAGCGCCAAGCGGGTGGGCATGCCTGCATCCGCCTGCGGCACGATGCCCATCAGGGCAGCGACGCGTTGCGCCTCAAGGCCCGGCTGCGCCATTTCCGCCCAGGCGAGAACGCGCTTGGCGGCGACGAGCGGATCGACGTCCTGCTCGGCAATCATGCGCGCCTCACGCCACTGGCCGTCGAGCGCATAGGCATAGGCTAGGTTCTGACGGGTCTTCGCATCGGCCGACGGATCGTGGATCGCCTCGCCCAGCACCCGGACGCCCTCATCGGCGTCGCCCGCCATGGCCATCGCCAGGCCATAGTCGGCCGCCGGGATGTGATCCATATGGTCGATCAGCAGCTTGCGCGCGCCCTCCGCATCCCCCTGTGCGACGTCGATCAGCGCGAGGCTGACCACGGTGCGGGAATCCACATTGCCAAGCGTCATCGCATCGCGGAATGCCGTCTGCGCCGACGCGAAACGGCCATTGGCGAGATAGGCGCGGCCAAGCAGCGTGCGATAGGCACCGCTGTCGGGCTGAGCCGTGACGGCGGCCTCGGCATGCGTCAGCGCCATCGAATAGTCCTTCTTCGCCAGCGCGCGTTCGGCCAGCGAAGCGAAGTCGGCTTTTTGCTGGCCCTTAGCGCCGGCGAGCGACGGCGACGTGCGATAGGCGGCGCCGGTGCAGCCGACCATCGATACAGCGAGGATCAGCGAGGTCGCGCCGACTTTCACCAGAGCATTGCGGTTCATGAGCGTGGTCCCTCGTTCAGTTCTTTTTCGCGTCGCGCGACACGCGGTCGGCCAAGGCGTCGATTTCCGGGCAGCTGTCCAGAAAGGCATCCAGCGCGTCCGTGACGATCTGCTGCGCCGAACGGTTGCCGACGGCACAGGCGAGACGCAGGCGCAGATGACGTTCCGGGTCCAGACGAAGCGTGAAGGCGGCTTTCGCCGCGCGGGCCGCCTTTGGCGACGCCTTGACGGTGGTTGCAGTCTTTCTGACCGGTGCGGCGATCTTTTCGGCCAGTTCGCGGCGCTGCTCGACAACCGACGGAACCGGCGTGGGAGCAACGACCTCTTCGGTCTCCGGTGCCTTGAACACAGGCGTTACCGCCTGCGGCATTGGGGTCAGGCCAGTGGTGACGAGGGGAGGCGTGTCATAGCTGTGCCCCTCCCCCATGTCGTTCCAGCCCAGATCGTCATGACCGGTTTCACCCAGCGCGACCTGACGGCGCATGGCTGGGCGCGCGCCGCCCTTGCGGGCAAGCAGGCTGGAGGTCAGGGAAGCGAAGGCCTTGGGTTCCATGATGGTCATTCCTTACTGCCCGATCACGCGGCGGCCGAAGCCGCCGAGTGGGCGCGGCGCGCCGGAATAGCCGGTGCCGTTATTTGGCACGGCAAAGACGGTGCGGCGGAAATTCTTCTCCAGCCGGTCGGAAACATAGCTCCACAACTGCACGACTTCATTGGCGGAACGGCCGTTGGGATCGACTTCCATCACGGTGCGGCCATCGATCATGGACGCTGCGAAATCGGTGCGATGGTGCAGCGTGATCGGGGCGACAGTGCCGTGCTGCGACAGGGCTACGGCGGCCTCCGAGGTGATCTTGGCTTTAGGCGTCGCGCCATTGACGACGAAGATCAGCGGCTTGCCGGCGCGCTCGCACAGGTCGACGGTTGCGCCAACGGCGCGCAGATCATGCGGGCTGGGGCGGGTCGGGACGATGATAAGCTCGGCAACGGAGATGACGCTCTGGATCGCGACGGTGATCGCAGGCGGGGTGTCGATGACGGCCAGCTTGAAGCCCTGCTGGCGCAGCGTCTCAAGGTCGGATGCCAAGCGGGACACAGTCGTCTGGGCGAAGGCGGGATATTCGGCCTCGCGCTCATTCCACCAATCGGCGAGCGAACCCTGCGGATCGATGTCAATAAGGACGACGGGACCAGCGCCGGCGCGCTGCGCCTCAACGGCCAGATGCCCCGACAATGTGGTCTTACCCGAACCACCCTTTTGCGATGCCAGTGCCAATACCCGCACGCCAAATCCCCCAAAAATCCGAAATTCAGGAAAGTGGTGCCACGGTTGCGCCTAAGATTTGATTAACTTCGGCAAAGCCTTTCCGGCCATTATCGGGGCTATGGACGGACGGTATGAAGAAAGCCCCGCCATTGCTAACGCGCTGTTAACCACATCTGGGCTTTATCGCGCGTAATCGCGGGAATCATCTGGGAGCATGTTGCGCATGAAAGCTTTGGTCATGGGAATGGCTGCCATCACGGCGATCAGCCTCGCCGCCCCAGGTGTTGCCGACGTAAAGGCGGGCTATGACGCATGGGGCCAGGGCGATTATGCCAAGGCCGTGAAGGAATGGCTGCCGCTTGCGGAGGCTGGCGATGCCGATGCGCAATATAATATGGGCCAGGCCTATCGCGCCGGTCAGGGCGTCCCGAAGGACGAGGACGCCGCAACCGAATGGTTCCGCAAGGCCGCAGAGCAGGGCCTGCCCAAGGCCGAGGACACCTATGGCCGATCGCTGTTCCAGGCGGGCAAGCGCGCTGAGGCGATGCCGTGGGTCCAGAAATCGGCAGCGCGGGGTGAACCGCGCGCGCAATATATTCTCGGTACTGCGCTGTTTAACGGCGAGTTTGTGAGCAAGGACTGGGTGCGCGCCTATGCGCTGATGACCCGCGCGGCTGCGTCCGGCCTGCAGCCTGCGTCGAACAGCCTGGGGCAGATGAACAGCTATATCCCGGTCGAGCAACGGCAAAAGGGCCTCGCCCTGGCGGCGGAACTGGAAAAGTCGGACAAGGCGGCGGCGCTGGCTGCAGCAGAGATCGATAACAAGGCGAAGGCCGCGCCCGTAAAGACCCTAGCGATGCCGAAAGCCGCGCCCAAGCCCAAGCCGGTCGAGCTCGCCAAGGCCGAACCGCAGGTGAAGCCGGTCGCAGAACAACCCGAACCCAAGGCAGTGCCGAAGCCGGCCCCGGCCAAGCCAGCGCCCAAGGCTACCCTTCCAGCGCCACAATCGGGCGGCGCATGGCGCGTCCAGATGGGCGCATTCAGCGAGGAAGGACGCGCCCAGTCGCTATGGAAATCCCTGTCGGGCAAGGTCAGCGGGCTATCGGGCTATCAGAGCTTCTATGTGAAAGGCGGCCCGGTCACGCGGCTGCAGGCGGGACCACTGGCCAGCTCTGCGGATGCGGAAAAGCTTTGCCGCGCGATCAAGGCTGCGGGAACGGACTGCATTCCCAAGAAGATGTAAGACCAATGCCGTTCGGGCTGAGCCTGTCGAAGCCCTGCCCTTCTAGGAAGTACAGCCCTTCGACAAGCTCAGGGCGAACGGCGTTTTTAATCGTTTACCCAATCGCGCCACATAATCCCCTGCGCATAGAGCAGGGCTGATAGATCGCCGTAACGGATCTCCGCGTCCGCTGCGGCGCGCGCTTTCTCCTTGGCATGATAGGCAACGCCCAGCGAGGCCGCCTCGATCATTGGAATATCGTTCGCGCCATCACCGACGGCCAGCGTGAGCGCCGGGTCGATGCCATGTTCGGCAATGGCGGCCAGGAGTTCCTCCTGCTTGCGGGCGGCGTCGACGATCGGCAGGGAGACGGTTCCCGCCAGGCGACCGTCGGCGATCTCCAGCACGTTGGCGACGGCCTTCTCGAAGCCGATCTCCTGCGCCACCGGGCCGGTAAAGCGCGTGAACCCGCCCGAGACAAGGACAGTCCGCGCCCCACGCGCCCGCATCGTGCCGACCAGCGCCTTCGCGCCGGGCATCAAGCGCACACGCTCGGTGCGGCATTGATCGATCACAGCGTCCTCCAGCCCTTTCAGCAGGGCGACACGAGCGTGGAGCGCTTCGGCGAAGTCCAGCTTGCCCTGCATCGCCTGCTCGGTGACTTCGGCGATCTGCGCTTTGATGCCTGCATAGTCCGCCAGTTCGTCGATGCATTCGACGGTGATCATCGTGGAATCCATGTCGGCCACCAGAAGCTTTTTCTCCCGCGTGGCGACCGGCTGAACAATGCTGTCGATACCCTCGCCCAGATCGGCCAGCGCGGCGCGGGCAGCCTTGGGGTCAGCGGCGAAAAGAATGTCGGCCGCCTTTGCCGCTTCAAGCCAATTGCTGTAGCCGGGCGTGCAGCCCGCCTGCGAAAGGCGATCGGTGGCGGCGGAAATATCCCCCTGCTCCAGCGTCCCACTACCCACTAACGTTACCAGGAACATGACCGACCCATCTACTCCAAACAGCGACGAATCCCGCAAGCCGCCGGTCGCGCTTATTGCCGGGCCGACCGCCAGCGGCAAGAGCGCCATTGCCGTGGCCCTGGCGCAGGCGACGGGCGGCGTGGTGATCAACGCCGACGCCAGCCAAATCTATGCCGACCTGTCGGTCCTGTCCGCCCGACCAACGGCGCATGAGATGGGGGATATGCCCCATCGACTATTCGGCCATGTGGATGGCGGCGACGCCTATTCGGCGGCGCGCTGGGCCACCGAGGCAAAGGCAGAGATCGCGGCGGCGCATAAGGAAGGCAAGCTGCCTATCCTGGCCGGCGGCACGGGCATGTATATCCGTACGCTGCTGGACGGAATCGCGCCGGTGCCGGATATCATTCCGGACATCCGGGCACGCGTTCGCGGCATGCCGGTCGCGCAAGCCCATGACGCCCTTATGCAGCATGATCCGGACGCCGCGCAAAGACTGGCTCCCGCCGATACGACGCGGGTCGCCCGGGCGCTGGAGGTCTCGCTGTCCACGGGAAAGCCGCTCTCACACTGGCAGGCGCATATGGAGGGTGGGATCGGAAATGCTATCGCCCTTCGTCCTCTTATCCTGCTGCCGCCGCGCGACTGGCTGATAGCGCGATGCGACGCCCGGTTCGAGGCGATGGTCGCGCAAGGCGCTGTCACGGAGGTCGAGCGGTTGCTGGCGCGCGGGCTTGCTCCGGAATTGCCGGTAATGCGCGCCATAGGCGTGCGGGAAATCAGCGACTGGATCGCTGGGGTCAGCGACCGCGCAACGATGCTCGAACGCGGCCAGATTGCCACCCGCCAATATGCAAAACGCCAATATACCTGGTTTTCCAACCAGCCTCCCGCACATTGGCCGCGCGAAACCCGCACAATCAATAACAAGATTATTGACGATATCGTAATTAAATTACAATAATAACTGTTGACGCAGCATTTTATGACAAATAAAGGCGGGCACCTTGCCAGATCGCCCGGGCTATCCCAAGGGCGCTGACACGCATTTACGGAAGGAATCGACGTGGCCGAAATGAGCGGCGCGGACATATTGTGCCAGGCCCTGATCGATCAGGGCGTCGAGGTCGTGTTCGGCTATCCGGGCGGCGCAGTGCTGCCCATCTATGACAAGCTCTTCAACCACCCGAAGATCAAGCATGTGCTGGTGCGTCACGAACAGGGCGCGACCCATATGGCGGAGGGCTATGCCCGCTCGACCGGCAAGCCCGGCGTCGTCCTCGTCACGTCCGGCCCCGGCGCGACCAACGCGATCACCGGCATCACCGATGCTCTGATGGATTCCATCCCGATGGTCGTCATCACCGGCCAGGTCGCGACGCACCTGATCGGCACCGACGCGTTCCAGGAAGCCGACACGGTCGGCCTGACGCGCCACTGCACCAAGCATAATTATCTGGTGAAGTCGCCCGCCAAGCTGGCCCATGTCGTCCATGAGGCGTTCCATATCGCCACGTCCGGCCGCCCCGGCCCAGTCGTCATCGACATCCCCAAGGATGTCCAGGTTGCGACCGCGCCCTACACAAAGCCGCAGACGACAGAGCATGCAAGCTATCGTCCGCAGATGAAGGCCGATGCGGGAGCCATTTCGACCGCAGTCGAGATGCTGGCGGCTGCCGAGCGGCCGATCCTCTATACTGGCGGTGGCATCATCAATAGCGGACCGGAGGCGAGCAGGCTGCTGCGCGAACTGGCCGCGTTGACGGGCGCGCCTGTCACATCAACGCTGATGGGCTTGGGCGCTTTTCCGGCATCCTCGCCGCAATGGCTGGGCATGCTGGGCATGCATGGCACCTACGAAGCCAATATGGCGATGAACAAGGCGGACCTGATCGTCTGCCTGGGCGCGCGTTTCGATGACCGTGTCACTGGCCGTCTGGACGCGTTCAGCCCGCTCAGCCGCAAGATCCACGTCGATATCGACCGCAGCTCGGTTAACAAGACGGTCGATGTCGATCTTGCCGTCATCGCCGATGTCGGCAGCGCCATGGCCGACATGATCGCCCTGTGGACCCAGCGCAACCACGAAGCCAACGACATGACCGAGTGGAACGCGCGGATCGACGGATGGCGGGCGCGCAAGAGCCTGGACTATATCGAGACCGGCACCGAGATCATGCCACAGCGCGCGATCGCTGACCTGTTCACCGCCACGAAGGCGACCGGCAAGGACGTGATCATCACGACCGAGGTCGGCCAACATCAGATGTGGGCAGCGCAGCACTATCATTTCGACGAGCCGAACAAATGGCTGACGTCGGGTGGCCTCGGCACGATGGGCTACGGCTTCCCGGCGGCGATCGGCGCGCAGATTGGCAACCCGGACTCGCTGGTCATCTGCGTCGCGGGCGATGCGTCGATCCAGATGAACATCCAGGAGATGGGCACCGCGAGCCAGTATCGCCTGCCGGTCAAGATCTTCATCCTGAACAATGAATATATGGGCATGGTCCGCCAGTGGCAGGAACTGACCTATGAGAGCCGCTATTCCAACAGCTACAGCGACTCCCTGCCGGACTTTGTAAAGCTGGCAGAGGCCTATGGCTGGACCGGCATCCGGATCGAAGGACCGCAGGAATTGCAGGCAGGCATCGCCCAGATGATCGAGACGCCAGGGCCGGTGATCGTCGATTGCCGGGTGGCGAAGCTCAGCAACTGCTTCCCGATGATCCCCTCGGGCGCGGCGCATACCGACATGCTGTTGGACCCCAGCCAGGTTTCAGGCACAATGAACGATGAGGCCAAGGCATTGGTCTGAACATAGCCGGGGGGGCCGCCATCATGACCGCACATCTCAAACTTCGCCTGCATATCAGCGAACCCTTTGATTTTGAGCGGATCACCGGCCTTGAGGAAGTGTTCGGGTGGACGGTGGACCATATCCCGCCCGAAGACGAAGAACCGAACGAGGAATGGGAAGTGACGTTGGACGAAGGCTTTGACTATCATGGGCGCCGCATCCGGCGGCTGCTGGTTAGTCCTCGCTATGTCGGCGAGCATCTGACCCGCATATTCGACGCAGTGGTGGGCTTTCCCGTACGGGTTGCCCATCGCCAGGACGGCGGATGGCATTATGCCCTGACGGGCATGCTCTCCATCCGCCCCGATACCGAAGACGATCACACAGAAAAGACGGATTGATGCACATCCAGGAAGAAACAAGCCAGCGACACGTCCTGTCGCTGACGGTCGCCAATGAGGCCGGCATTCTCGCGCGAATCGCGGGCATGTTCACCGCGCGCGGCTACAATATCGACAGCCTGACCGTGGCGGACATCACGCCTGATCATGCGATCAGCCGGATCACCATCGTCACCAACGGCCCGCCCAAGGTGATTGACCAGATCATCGCGCAACTCGATCGATTAGTGCCGGTGCACAAGGTCACCGACCTTAGCGAAAACGGCCCCTATGTCGAGCGCGAGCTGGCGCTGGTGAAGGTCGCGGGAACCGGCGAGGACCGGATCGAGGCGCTGCGCCTGGCTGACGTGTTCCGCGCTAAGGTCGTCGACACCACGATCGAAAGCTTCATTTTCGAAATTACCGGCCCGTCCGACAAGATCGACACGTTCGTCAGCCTCATGCGCCAGATCGGCCTTGTCGAGGTTGGCCGGACAGGCGTCGTCGGCCTCGTCCGGGGCAAGGAACCCATTTGAGCTAATTGCTCCTTCACGCCCTTTCGAGGGCACATCATCCTAGGGAAGAGATTGAACAATGCGCGTTTATTACGATTCTGATGCGGATATCGGCCTGGTCAAGGGCAAGAAGATCGCCATCGTCGGCTATGGCAGCCAGGGCCACGCCCACGCCCAGAACCTGCGCGACAGCGGCGTCGCCGAAGTCGCCATCGCCCTGCGTCCCGGCAGCGCCACCGCGAAGAAGGCCGAAGGCGCGGGCTTCAAGGTGTTGAGCAACGCCGAAGCGGCAAAGTGGGCCGACATCGTCATGATCCTGGCGCCCGACGAGCATCAGGCGGCCATCTATGCCGACGATCTGCACGCGAACATGAAGCAGGGCGCAGCGCTTGCCTTCGCGCACGGCCTCAACGTCCATTTCGGCCTGATCGAGCCGCGCGCCGACCTCGACGTGTTCATGATCGCGCCCAAGGGTCCCGGCCACACTGTGCGCAGCGAATATGTGCGCGGTGGCGGCGTTCCCTGCCTGATCGCGATCGCGCAGGATTCGACCGGCAACGCCCATGACGTCGCCCTCTCCTATGCCTCGGCCGTCGGTGGCGGCCGTTCGGGCGTTATCGAGACGACGTTCCGCGAGGAATGCGAGACGGATTTGTTCGGCGAGCAGGCCGTGCTGTGCGGTGGCCTGACCCACCTGATCCAGGCGGGTTTCGAGACGCTGACCGAAGCCGGCTATGCGCCGGAAATGGCCTATTTCGAGTGCCTGCACGAAGTGAAGCTGATCGTCGATCTGATGTATGAGGGCGGCATCGCCAACATGCGCTATTCGATCAGCAACACCGCAGAATATGGCGACATCCACACCGGCCCGCGCATCATCACCGCCGAGACCAAGGCCGAAATGAAGCGCGTTCTCGCCGACATCCAGGGTGGTCGTTTCGTCAAGCGCTTCATCCTCGACAACCGCGCCGGTCAGCCGGAACTGAAGGCTGCGCGCAAGCTGGCCGCCGCCCATCCCATCGAACAGACCGGCGAGAAGCTGCGCGCCATGATGCCATGGATCGGCAAGAACGCTCTGGTGGACAAGGCGAAGAACTGATTCCGGAGGAAGCCGGAACATTGCGTTTCCGGTTTCGCATCTGGAACAATCGAGGGACGTGGTCTATTTCCAGGCCGCGTCCCTTTTTCTTTCCCCGGACCAACCCCAAGAACGGAGACCGATGTCGATGCGCAAGATACTCCTCCCCGCCGCCCTCGCCCTCTCGCTGCTCGGCAGCGCGGCAGTCATCGCCCAAGGCATGACAAAACCCGGCTCGCCCGATCCCGCACTGGTGACCGGCGGCAACTATGTGGTTGATTCCGGCCATACCCAGATTTTCTTCGCCTATGATCATATGGGCTTTTCCAACAATATGGGGCTGATCTCCCAGCCGACCGGCACGTTGAGCCTCGACCCGAAGAACCCTGCGGCCGCCAAGGTATCGATCACCGTTCCGATCCAAAACCTTCGGACCGGCATTCCCAAGCTCGACGAGCATCTGATGACGCCGGACTTTTTCGACAGCGCCAAATTCCCGACGGCGACCTTCGTGTCGACCGGCGTGAAGGTTGACGGCAAGAGCGCCGACATCAGCGGCAACCTGACCATCAAGGGCGTCACCAAGCCGGTGGTGCTGGATGCAACCTTCTATGGCGCAGGCAAGGGCCCGCCCCAGATGGGCGGCAAGGAAAATGTCGGCTTCAACGCCACCGCGCTGATCAAGCGCAGCGATTTCGGCATGGGTTATGGTGTGCCCATGGTCGGCGACGAGATCGAACTGAAGATCACGGCCGCCTTCCAGAAAGAATAGGACTTAGGGAAGCGACGCCTTCCCCTGCTTCACTCCGTCATCCCGGGCTCGACCCGGGATCGATTGGCCGCTCGGTCGCATGAACATGCCACCGTTTGCGCTCATAGATTCCGAACCGAGTTCGGGATGGCGAGTCTGAGACGTACTACATCGCCACAAAAACGGCTGGACGTCCTTAACTCTTTGCCGTTATAGCCGCCACATCATGCAGCGCGCGCTTCTATCCCTGCTACGACTTATACGCCCTTAGGCGTGGTTTTCTCGTGCGCGCCTTGCATGGCGGCACACATCGCCTAAGGGCTTATCCGAACATCGACAGTCACCGGGCAGAGAGCGCCTTGCGCCCGCCCGAAGCAGGAATGCCGTTATCATGATGCTGAGCGACCCTTCACAGAAATACCGCGCCTTTCCCCAGGTGGATCTGCCCGACAGGCAATGGCCGTCCAAGACCATCACGAAAGCGCCGCGCTGGCTTTCCACCGACATGCGCGACGGCAACCAGTCGCTGATCGACCCGATGAACGCCGAAAAGAAGCAGCGCTTCTTCGACCTGTTGATCAAGGTCGGCATAAAAGAGATCGAGGTCGGCTTTCCGTCCGCCGGGGCGACCGAATTCGATTTTATCAGCGGCCTCGTCAAGAATGGCAGCATCCCCGACGATGTCATCGTGCAGGTTCTGACCCAGGCGCGGCCGGAGTTGATCTCCACGACCTTCGAAAGCTTGCGCGGGGCGAAGCAGGCCATCGTCCATGTCTACAATGCCGTCTCCCCGGCATGGCGACGCATCGTGTTTGGCATGGAGCGGTCCGAGGTTAGGCAGATCGCCATCGACGCCGCAAAGCTGCTGCGCGACAATGCCGCAGCACAGCCGGATACGGACTGGTTCTTCGAATATAGTCCGGAAACCTTCTCGACCGCCGAACTGGATTTCAGCCTGGAATGCTGTGAGGCGGTGATGGACATCCTGCTGCCGACGCCAGAAAAGCCGCTGATCCTGAACCTGCCCGCGACGGTCGAGGCGGCCAGCGCCAACATCTATGCCGACCAGATCGAATGGATGTGCCGCAATATCTCCCGCCGGGACAGTGTGGTCATCTCGCTCCATCCGCATAACGACCGGGGCACCGGCGTCGCGGCGGCGGAACTCGGCCTGATGGCCGGGGCCGACCGTGTCGAGGGATGTCTGTTCGGCAATGGCGAGCGCACCGGAAATTGCGACCTCGTGACCGTTGCGCTCAACATGTACACGCAGGGCGTAACGCCCGGCCTGGATTTCTCCGACATCGACGAGGTCATCCAAACGGTCGAATATTGCAACCAGTTGCCCGTCCACCCGCGCCACCCCTATGCTGGCGAGCTGGTATTCACGGCCTTTTCCGGCAGCCATCAGGACGCGATCAAGAAGGGCTTTGCAGCGCAGGAAGCCCGCAACGACCTGATGTGGGACGTTCCCTATCTGCCCATCGATCCCAAGGACCTCGGCCGCGATTATGAGGCGGTAATCCGCGTCAATTCGCAGTCCGGCAAGGGCGGCGTCGCCTGGGTGCTGCAGCAGGACAAGGGCCTCAAGATGCCCAAGCGCATGCAGGCCGATTTCAGCCGCGTCGTGCAGGAACTGGCGGACAGCACCAGCCGGGAACTGGGCGCCGCCGATATCTGGGAAGCGTTCGGGCAGCATTACCGCATCGGTGGAGAGCAGCCCTACACGCTGGTCGACTATCATGAGACCGGCCCGGCCGGCGATCGCGTATTCGTCGGCAAGATCGGTTTCGAAGGCGGCGAGCGCAGCATATCCGGGCGCGGCAATGGCCTCATATCCGGCGTGCTGGCGGCGTTGCGCGATGAGCTGGGACTCGAACTGGAAGTCGCGGATTATAGCGAACATGCGATCGGCGCGGGCACGGATGTGCATGCGGCCGCCTATGTCGAGTGCCGCACCCCGGACGGGCAGACGATTTTTGGCGTCGGCATGGACTGCGATGTCGCTACGGCATCGGTGCAAGCCGTGCTGTCGGCAGCCAACGGGCTGGCTGCGCGCAGAAAATAGGGGTTTACCCGGGGCTTTGCTTTCTCCAATCCGTCATTCCAGCGCCCGGCTGAAGCCTGCGCGAGAATGATGGATTGGACCGCCGCAACATGCCTTTGCCTTCCCCCCTGTTCGATCGCCTGCGCCTCCCCGTCATGGGATCGCCCATGTTCCTGGTGTCGGGGCCGGAACTGGTCATTGCCCAGTGCAAGGCAGGGATCGTCGGCAGCTTTCCCGCGCTCAACGCCCGGCCACAGAGCCAACTGGACGAATGGCTGCATCAGATTGGCGAAGAACTGGCGGCGTGGGACAGGGAGAATCCCGACAATCCAGCCGCGCCATTCGCCGTCAACCAGATCGTCCACAAGTCCAACAACCGGCTGGACGAAGACATGGCGACCTGCGCCGCGCGCCATGTGCCAATCCTCATCACCTCGCTTGGAGCAAGGGAAGATGTGAACCAGGCGGCGCACGGCTGGGGCGGCGTCGTTCTTCATGACGTCATCAATGACCGCTTTGCGCGTAAGGCGGTGGAAAAAGGCGCGGATGGCTTGATAGCGGTTGCGGCGGGCGCTGGGGGACATGCCGGAATGCTGTCACCCTTTGCGTTCATGCAAGACATTAGGTCATGGTTCGACGGACCGGTGGCGCTGTCAGGCGCGATCGCGCATGGGCGGTCGATCCTTGCGGCCAAGGCGCTGGGTGCGGATCTCGCCTATATCGGCAGCGCCTTCATCGCGACAAAGGAGGCGCGCGCAGTCGAGGACTATAAACAGGCAATCGTCGCTGGGCAGGCAAGCGACATCGTCTACACAAACCTGTTTACCGGCATCCACGGCAATTACCTGCGTGCGTCGATCTTTGCGGCCGGGCTTGATCCGGACAATTTGCCCGAGAGCGATCCCAGTAAGATGAACTTTGGTTCCGGCGGAAATCAGGCGGCGAAGGCCTGGAAGGATATCTGGGGGTCCGGACAAGGTATTGGCGCCGTCACGCGAAGCCAACCGGTTGCACAGTTCGTGGAACAGCTTGCAGTGGAATATGCGGCGGCCAAGGTCAGTATCAACTGACGACCCGCCTTAACGCCGATTGTCTCCAGACGTGCGCAAACCGGCAATCAGTATGTCCACAAGCCGGTTCGCGCTCTCCTGCCAATTGGATTCGGCCCCGACATAGGCAACCCCGGCCACAGCGCGCAGAAGATCAAACGGAGCAATCTCCGGATCGATACTCCCATCGGCGACGGCGCGGTCGATCAGCATTCCGATCGCGTCCTTCATCTGATGGGTTGAGGCCGCGTAGAGATCGGATGCCCCACCAACTAGCGCGTTAAGCGCTTCGGCCATCATCTGTTTGGTTGCCATATGATCGACAAACAGCTTCATCCAGGCGCGTAGAGCCTCTACAGGCGGATGTTCATCCGCAAGGCGGGCCGCGGCATCCGCCAGATTTTGCGTCTCATGCCGATACACGGCCTCAATCAGGGCATCACGGGTAGGAAAATGGCGATAGAGCGTGCCGATACCGACATCCGCCGCCCGCGCGATTTCATCAAGGCTGGCGTCCGATCCCTTTTCCGCGAAAACCCGTTTAGCGGCGGCAAGCAGGGATTGCCGGTTGCGGGCGGCGTCGGCGCGTATCTTGCGCTCGCCCGACGGATCCCTTTTCTCAACCACTATCCACGATCTCTTGATAAACGGAGGATGGCTCCGTATATACTAAACGGAGAGTTCCTCCCTTTATACCCATAGGTTTCTTTCGGCAACATTGTTGGTGGATAGACCAGCGCGCTCTTAACCGAGGATATGATCATCATGACAATTTTTAACGGTACATCGACCACAGACGACGTCCTTGGAAATATCGATCTTAGCGGCAAGCGAATCCTAGTTACTGGCGTTTCGGCCGGGCTTGGCGTCGAGACGGCGCGCAGCCTTGTCGCGCGTGGCGCTCAGGTGGTCGGCGCAGCCCGCGATCTGAAAAAGGCGGATGCGGCAACGGAACAGGTGCGGGCGGAGGCCGCCAACGGCGGCGAACTGGACCTGATTGAACTCAATCTTGCGTCTCTCGCCAGCGTGCGGGCCTGCGCGGATGCGCTTGTGGCGGAGGGTCGTCCCTTCGATCTCATTATCGCCAATGCGGGTGTCATGGCCCCGCCGCAGGGCAAGACAACGGATGGCTTCGAAACGCAGTTCGGCACCAACCATCTGGGGCATTTCGTGCTCGTCAACAGCATAGCCTCCCTGATGGCTCCGGGGTCGCGGCTGGTAAACCTGGCGTCATCCGGCCATCGCTTCGCGGACGTCGACCTCGATGATCCCAATTTTGAACGTACGCCCTACGAGCCATTTGTCGCCTATGGCCGGTCGAAAACCGCAAACGTCCTGTTCGCCGTTGAGTTCGACCGGCGGCACAAAGATCGCGGTGTACGCGCCATGGCGGTTCATCCGGGCGGGATAAATACCGAACTTGGTCGCCATATGAGTGCGGAAGATCTGGCGCAGTTGATTGCCACCATCGATGCTCAAGCGGCCGCAGAAGGCAAACCGCCGTTCCAGTGGAAAACCGTCCCTCAAGGGGCGGCAACCTCAGTTTGGGCGGGCGTGGTAGCGCCTATCGAAGACGTCGCCGGACGCTATTGCGAGGATTGCCATGTTGCGGAAGTGACTGATGACCTTAACAGCTCAGCAAGTGCTGGCGTGCGGTCCTATGCTCTGGATGCGGAACGCGCCAAGGCGTTGTGGGCAAAGAGTGAGGAAATGGTCGGCGAGCGTTTCTAACCTCCCCTGATGGCGATATAGAGGGACTCGGCGCAGGATCGTCGCGTTCCTTTTCGCCTCGCTCTCTGGAGGCCTTGGTCGCATGCCGCCAACCGTGACCTGGGAAGAGGCATTGCGCCGATCGGCCGTGCTCGACCTGCTGGCGGAATTCCATCCGCAGGTTGTCGGCACCCTGCCCCTGGATCTAGCCGTTGAGGGCAGCGACATCGACATTGTCTGCCAAATTCGGGACGCAGACAGTTTTTCCGCGTTGTTGTGGCGCCACTTTGGCAGCAAGCCAGACTTCACCCTGTATCAATGGCTTGCGCAACCACAGCCCGTCATAGCCAGCTTCATCCACGATAGCTGGCCGATCGAGATTTTCGGGTCGTCCGAGCCGGTCGAACGCCAATCAGGGTGGCGTCATTTCGCGGTGGAGCGCCGTTTGCTTGCGCTCGCCCCCTCATCCTTCCGCGATGCCATTATGCGCCATCGTCACGCCGGCATGAAGACCGAACATGACGTAATCGCGGGAGCGCCGGCCATTGGCCAGATGCACGGGATTGCTGGAAGGTTGGTTGCCCCCCGGTAAGATGAAGAACGGGCTCACGATTTTGGACCGGGCCCAGCATCAATGGAG
>Ga0207658_10000028_pt1 | contig 174550 bp, 164 predicted proteins | sample KBSS33metaG_FD_184322 | JGI IMG/M metagenome (GOLD analysis project Ga0207658, IMG submission 184322) | Switchgrass rhizosphere microbial communities from Kellogg Biological Station, Michigan, USA - KBS S3-3 metaG (SPAdes) (version 2) | ecosystem: Host-associated > Plants > Roots >... | reverse complement strand
CGTGCGAGCTGCCGGAAGGCGTCGAGATGGTGATGCCGGGCGACAACGTGAAGATGGTGGTGACGCTGATTGCGCCGATCGCGATGGACGAGGGCCTGCGCTTCGCGATTCGCGAAGGCGGCCGTACGGTCGGCGCCGGCGTGGTGGCGAAGATCATCCAGTAACAAGCGGGAATCGGGATGAGGGAATCGGGAATCGGCAGAACAAGACGATTCCCATCCCCGATTCTCGATTTCCAGGCGGCGCGAAGCGTCGCCGCAGTAACGAAGGCTTCACTTTTTAGTTTCTTCGTACTATAGTAGGCGACTCACTGCCGACCTGGTCGCAAGGCCGGGGCGGCGAAGACAGCGAAATGAGGCGCAGGAAGCGCTTCGAATTCGCCGGCCAGGATGGTCGACCGCGTCGGTCGCGGTCGCAAAGCGACATCCGCTTTGACGATATGCGCCGATGGCGACGAGTTTTCGAGTTTGGGCGGACCGGAAGCGGTCCGCCCATTCTTTCGTAGTGTCGGTGACGAATGGCGGGCGATCCTTCACCTTGGGCTCGCGGGCGGGATTCAAGAAATTCCGCTGTCGAAGAAATAACGTTCTTTCAGATTAGGAAACGGCAATGGCGGACCAGAAGATTCGTATTCGGCTCAAGGCCTTCGATCATCGCTTGATCGATCGTTCGGCGAGCGAGATCGTCGAGACGGCAAAGCGCACCGGCGCACAGGTTCGCGGCCCGATTCCGCTGCCGACCAAGATCGAGCGCGTCACGATCCTGACCTCGCCGCACGCCGACAAGGACGCGCGCGACCAGTACGAGACGCGCATCCACAAGCGCGTGATGGACATCGTCGACCCGAACGACAAGACCGTGGACGCGCTGATGAAGCTCGACCTCGCGGCTGGCGTCGACGTCCAGATCAAGTTGCATTGATTGTGAGCAGGGAATAGGGAATCGGGAATAGAGAATCGTCAAAGCGCAGTAGCTGGCTTCCAACGATTCCCCATTCTCCACTCCCGATTCCCGAAAAAGAGAGATACGACGATGAGTATCGGGTTGGTAGGTCGTAAATGCGGCATGAGCCGCGTCTTTACCGAAGATGGTCGTTCGGTTCCGGTGACGCTGATCGAAGCGACGCCGAATCGCGTGACGCAGGTCAAGACGGTCGAAGTCGATGGCTACAGCGCCGTCCAGGTCACTGCCGGCGCCAAGCGCGCGGCGCTGATCAACAAGCCGTTGGCCGGGCACTACGCCAAGGCGAAGGTCGAAGCGGGCCGTGGTCTGTGGGAATTCCGCGTCGAAGCGGGTGACCTCGGCAAGTTCGCGGTCGGCGGCGAAGTGAAGGCCGACGAGCTGTTCACGGTCGGCCAGAAGGTCGACGTCGCCGGCGTCAGCAAGGGCAAGGGCTTCCAGGGCACGATCAAGCGCCATCACTTCAAGATGGGCGACGCGACGCACGGCAACTCGCTGTCGCATCGCGCGCCGGGCTCGATCGGTCAGCGCCAGACGCCGGGCCGCGTGTTTCCGGGCAAGAAGATGGCCGGTCACATGGGCAACGTGAACCGCACGTCGATGAACCTCGAGGTCGTGAAGATCGACAACGAGCGCCATCTGATCGCGATCAAGGGTGCGGTGCCGGGCGCTCCGGGCGGCAACGTGATCATCCGTCCCGCCGTGAAGTCGAAGTAAGGAGGACGCCATGGAACTCAATGTCATCGGCGCCAAGCCCGTAGCCGTTTCCGAAGCGGTGTTCGGCAAGGAATTCCGCGAAGACCTCGTGCACCAGGTCGTCGTCGCCTATCGCAATGCCGGCCGTTCCGGCACCAAAGCGCAGAAGACGCGCTCGGAAGTCAACGGAACCACCAAGAAGTCGAAGAAGCAGAAGGGCGGCGGTGCGCGCCACGGTGCGCTGAAGGCGCCGATCTTCGTCGGCGGTGGCGTCACGTTCGCTGCCAAGCCGCGCAGCTTCGCGCAGAAGATCAACCGCAAGATGTTCCGCGGCGCGATGATCTCGATCCTGTCGGAACTGAACCGTCAGGGACGCATCGAGCTGGTCGAGTCGTTCGGCGTCGAACAGCCGAAGACCAAGGTCCTGGTCGGCAAGCTGGACGAGTTGAAGGCGAGCGGCCGCGTCGTGCTGGTCGCCGAGAACGCGCCCGAGGCGCTGTTCCTGGCCGCGCGCAACGTGCCGTACGTGCACGTCGTCGACGTCGCCGGTCTCGATCCGGTCAGCCTCGTCGGTGCGGACAAAGTCGTGCTGACCGTCGAATCGGTCAAGCGCATCGAGGAGTGGCTGGCATGAAAGATCGTCTCTTCAGCGTCCTGCGTGCGCCGCACATCTCCGAGAAGAGTGCGCGCCTGCAGGAACACAACCAGTACGTGTTCGAGGTTGCACAGGGTTCGACCAAGGCCGATGTGAAGGCCGCCGTCGAAGGACTGTTCAGCGTCGAGGTGCAGTCGGTGAACCTGGTCAACCAGAAAGGTAAGGCCCGGGCTTTCCGCAACCGCGCCGGTACGCGCAGCAACAAGCGCAAGGCATATGTGCGCCTCGCCGATGGCCAGACCATCGACGTGACGGCCAAGCCCTAAGGTGGACGTGGGCGCCTCGCGCGTCCATGGAAATCAGGAAATCAAATCATGGCACTGATTACAGTTAAACCCACCTCGGCCGGACGCCGCGCAGTCGTACGCGTGGTCACGCCTGGCCTGCACAAAGGCGATCCGTACGGTCCGCTGACCGAATCGCAGTCGAAGACCGGTGGCCGCAACCACTACGGTCGCATCACGACGCGCCACAAGGGCGGCGGTTCGAAGCAGAATTACCGCGTGATCGATTTCAAGCGCGACAAGGAAGGCATCGCCTGCCGCATCGAGCGCATCGAATACGATCCGAACCGCACCGCGCACATCGCGCTGCTGCTGTTCGTCGACGGCGAGCGTCGCTACATCATCTCGCCGAAGGGCGCGAAGGTCGGCGACCAGCTGATGTCGGGCCGCGACGCACCGATCAAGGTCGGCAACGCGCTGCCGCTGCGCAACATCCCGATCGGCTCGACCGTGCATTGCATCGAGATGAAGCCGGGCAAGGGCGCGCAGATCGCGCGTTCGGCCGGTACCTCGGCGCAGCTGGTTGCGCGCGAGCAGGGCTATGCGACGCTGCGTCTGCGTTCGGGCGAAATGCGCAAGGTGCCGACCGAGTGTCGCGCGACCATCGGCGAAGTCGGCAACTCGGAGCACAGCCTCGAGAAGCTCGGCAAGGCCGGTGCGAGCCGCTGGCGCGGTGTGCGCCCGACCGTTCGCGGCGCCGCGATGAACCCGGTCGACCATCCGCACGGCGGTGGCGAGGCGAAAGCCGGTCAGGGTAACCCGCATCCGGTTTCGCCCTGGGGCCAGCCGTCCAAGGGTTACAAGACCCGCAAGAACAAGCGCACGACGCAGTTCATCGTCCGCGATCGCAGAGGTTAAGCAATGGCTCGTTCCCTCAAGAAAGGTCCGTTCGTCGATCACCACCTGCAGAAGAAGGTGGAAGTGGCGAGTGCGGCAAACAACAAGCGTCCGATCAAGACTTGGTCGCGCCGCTCGATGATCATTCCGGAAATGGTCGGCCTGACCCTCGCGATCCACAACGGACGTCAACACGTTCCGGTGCTGGTCAACGAGAACATGGTCGGTCACAAGCTCGGCGAGTTCGCGGTCACGCGTACTTTCAAGGGCCATTCCGGCGACAAGAAGGCCGCCGAGGCCAAGAAGTGACGGTGAGCACGATGGAAGCCAAAGCCATACTGCGCAGCGCGCGCATCTCCCCGCAGAAAGCCCGCCTGGTCGCAGACCAGGTGCGCGGTCTCGCGGTCGGTCGAGCGACCAACCTGCTCGCGTTCAGCGACAAGAAGGCGGCACAGCTGATCAAGAAGCTGCTGCTGTCGGCCGTCGCGAACGCCGAGAACAACCTCGGTGCGGACGTGGACGAATTGAAGGTCGCCAAGATCTTCGTCGACGAGGGTGCGATCCTCAAGCGCATGCATGCACGCGCCAAGGGCCGCGGTTCCCGCATTTCCAAGCGCACGAGCCACATCACCGTGGTCGTCGGCGAATAAGGCACAGGAACCGATACGATGGGTCATAAAGTTCATCCCACGGGTATCCGCCTTGGCATCAGCAAGGATTGGAACTCGAAGTGGTTCGCGGGCAAACGCGAATATGCCCAGTACCTCGGCGCCGATCTGAAGGTGCGCGAGCTGCTGAAGAAGAAGCTCGCCCAGGCCGGCATCTCGAAGATCACGATCGAGCGCCCGGCGAAGACGGCGCGCGTGACGATCCACACGGCTCGTCCGGGCGTGGTCATCGGCAAGAAGGGCGAGGACATCGAGAAGCTGCGCAAGGAAGTGTCGCAGGTGATGGGCGTCCCGGCGCACATCAACGTGACCGAAGTGCGCAAGCCCGAGCTCGACGCGCAGCTGGTCGCCGAGTCGATCGCGCAGCAGCTGGAGCGCCGCATCATGTTCCGCCGCGCGATGAAGCGCTCGGTGCAGAACGCGATGCGCCTCGGCGCGCTCGGCATCAAGGTCAACGTCGGCGGCCGCCTCAACGGCGCCGAGATCGCGCGTTCGGAGTGGTACCGCGAAGGTCGCGTGCCGCTGCATACGCTGCGTGCCGACATCGACTACGGCTTCGCCGAAGCGAAGACCACGTACGGAATCATCGGCGTGAAGGTGTGGGTCTACAAGGGTGAGATCTTCGACCTGCATGCCTCACAGCAGGCCGCGACGGCGGAAGCCGCGGAAGAACGTCCGCAGCGCCGCGCGCCGAAGGCGGGAGCGTAAGTCATGCTGCAACCCAAGCGCACCAAATACCGCAAGGTCCAGAAGTCCCGCAACCGCGGCCTGTCCTATGTCTCGAACAAGGTCAGCTTCGGCGAGTACGGCCTCAAGGCGACCACGCACGGCCACCTGACCGCGCGCCAGATCGAATCGGCGCGCCGCTGCATCACGCGCTACGTCAAGCGCGGCGGCAAGTTGTGGATCCGCGTGTTCCCGGATAAGCCGATCTCGAAGAAGCCGATCGAAGTCCGCATGGGCAACGGCAAGGGCAACGTCGAGTTCTGGGTGGCGCCGGTGCAGCCGGGCCGCATGCTGTACGAGATGGAAGGCGTGACCGAGGCCGAAGCGCGCGAAGCGTTCCGTCTGGCCGCGGCCAAGCTCTCGGTGCAGACCCAATTCGTATCCCGGACGGTGCTGTGATGGAACTCAAAGAACTCCGCCAGAAGAACCCGCAGCAGCTGACCGAGCACCTCGGCGAGCTGCGCCGCGAACAGTTCAATCTGCGCATGCAGAAAGGCTCCGGCCAGCTCAGCCAGACTCACCAGTTTGGTCGCGTCCGCCGCGAGATCGCGCAGGTCAAGCACCTGCTCGGCGCGAAGAAGCAGGAACAGTGACATGACCGAACAGTCGACCGAAAACCAGAAGGCACAGCGCACCATCGAAGGGCGCGTCGTCAGCAACAAGATGCAGAAGACGGTCACCGTCCTGCTCGAGCGCCAGGTGCAGCATCCGCTGTACGGCAAGATCGTGCGCCGCTCGACCAAGGTGCATGCTCACGACGAGACCGGCGAGTGCAAGGAAGGCGACGTCGTCCGCATCGCGGAATGCCGTCCGCTGTCGAAAACCAAGAACTGGCGCGTCGTGAAAGTCGTCACGCGCGCTGAAGCCTAAAGCGTGGAGCGGAAGGAGAAAGCGACATGATCCAGATGCAGACCACGCTGGCCGCGGCGGACAACAGCGGCGCCAAGGAATTGATGTGCATCAAGGTGCTCGGCGGCTCCAAGCGCCGTTACGCCGGCATCGGCGACATCATCAAGGTGTCGATCCGCGATGCGATTCCGCGCGGCAAGGTGAAGAAGGGCGAAGTCTACGACGCCGTCGTCGTGCGCACCCGCAAGGGCGTGCGCCGAGCGGACGGTTCGTTGATCCGCTTCGACGGCAACGCCGCCGTCCTCCTCAACAACAAGCTCGAACCGATCGGCACGCGTATCTTCGGACCGGTCACGCGCGAGCTGCGCAGCGAACGATTCATGAAGATCGTTTCGCTGGCGCCCGAAGTTCTGTGAAGCACGCGAGTGCCGCAACGAGGTTGATGTCATGAACCGTATCAAGAAGGGCGACCAGGTTCTGGTGATCGCCGGCAAGAACAAGGGTCAGAGAGGCGAGGTGACGCGCGTCGCGGGTGATTCCGTGTTCGTGCAGAACATCAACCTGATCAAGCGCCACACCAAGCCGAATCCGCAGGCGAACCAGCCGGGCGGAATCGTCGAGCGTGAGGCGGCGATCCATATTTCCAACGTAATGTTGTTCAACTCCGCCACCGGCAAAGGTGAGCGCGTGGGATTCAAGACGCTCGATGATGGGCGCAAGGTCCGCGTGTTCCGTCCGTCCGGCGAAGTGATCGACGCCTGAGGCCGCAGCGATGACGACGCGTCTTGAAAAAATCTACAAAGAACAGGTCACGCCGAAGCTCGTCGAGCGCTTCGGCTACACCAATCCGATGCAGGTGCCGCGCCTGACCAAGATCACGCTGAACATGGGCGTGGGCGAGGCCGTGGGCAACAAGAAGATCCTCGAGAACGCGGTCGCCGACATGGCGAAGATCGCGGGCCAGAAGCCGATCGTCACGTTGTCGCGCAAGGCGCACGCCACGTTCAAGATCCGCGAGAACTGGCCGATCGGCTGCAAGGTGACCTTGCGCCGTGCGCGCATGTACGAGTTCTTCGATCGCCTGATCAACATCTCGCTGCCGCGCGTGCGTGACTTCCGCGGCATCTCGGGACGTTCGTTCGACGGCCGCGGCAACTTCAACATGGGTCTCAAGGAACAGATCATCTTCCCCGAGATCGACTTCGACCAGATCGATGCGCTGCGCGGCATGGACATCGCGATCACGACGACCGCGCGCACCGACGAAGAAGCCAAGGCGCTGCTCGAAGCGTTCAGCTTCCCGTTCCGCAACTGATTGGGACCAAGACATGGCAAAGCGTTCAATGATCAACCGCGACGTCAAGCGCACCAAGCTGGTCAAGCAGCACGGTGCCAAGCGCGTGGAGCTGAAGAAGATCATCTCCAGCCCCACCGCTTCGTACGACGACAAGCTGGCGGCGGCGGTGAAGCTGCAGAAGCTGCCGCGCGATTCCAGCCCGAGCCGCCAGCGCAACCGCTGCCTGCTCACGGGTCGTGCGCGCGGCGTCTACAGCAAGTTCGGCCTCGGTCGTCACAAGCTGCGCGAAGCGACCATGCGTGGCGACGTGCCGGGTCTGCGCAAGGCGAGCTGGTAATTCGTTCTACCTTCGCCGCCTCGGCGGCGAACGGACAATCTGATTTGGGCTGCCGCTGGCAGTCCGGATATCGATGCTAGATAAGGAACTGCAACATGAGCATGACTGATCCCATCGCCGACATGTTTACGCGCATCCGCAATGCGCAGGCCACGGGCAAACGTTCCGTGGTGATGCCGGCTTCGCGCGTCAAGCAGGCGATCGCCAACCTTCTGAAGAACGAAGGCTATGTCGCCGACGTGCAGACCCTCAGCGAAGAGGGCAAGCCGAAGCTCGAGATCGCGCTGAAGTACTACGAAGGCAAGCCGGTCATCGAGCGCATCCAGCGCGTCAGCCGCTCCGGTCTGCGCGTGTATCGCGGCAAGGACGAGCTGCCGAAGATCCTCAACGGTCTCGGCATTTCGATCGTCTCGACCTCGTCCGGCATCATGACCGACGCGCAGGCCCGCAAGCAGGGTCTCGGCGGCGAAGTCATCGGTCTGGTCGCCTAAAGCTTTGGTGGAGACAAAACCATGTCACGTGTAGGAAAGAAACCCGTCGCACTGCCGAAAGGCGTCGAATGTCAGGTGCAGGCCGATGCGATCACCGTGAAGGGCCCGAAGGGCACCCTCAAGATCGCCGCGCCGGCCGGCTTCGACATCGCCATCAACAATGGCGAAGTGCAGTTGACCTCGCACAGCGAGAACGACAACAAGATGACCGGCACCGCGCGTGCCCTGATCAACAACATGGTCAAGGGCGTCAGCGAGGGCTATACGCGCAAGCTCGAACTGGTCGGCGTCGGCTACCGTGCCGCGCTGCAGGGCAAGGACTTGAACCTGAGTCTCGGCTTCTCGCATCCGGTGCTGTTCAAGGCGCCGGAAGGCATCACGATCGAAGTGCCGGCGCAGACCGAGATCCTGGTCAAGGGCGCCGACAAGCAGCGCGTCGGCGAAGTGGCCGCGAAGATTCGCTCGTTCCGTCCGCCGGAACCCTACAAGGGCAAGGGCGTGCGCTACTCGGGCGAGCAGATCACCATCAAGGAAGCCAAGAAGGCGTAATGCGGGAATTTCCGCGGGAGTCAGGTCCTCATCGAGCCGACTCTCCCAAAGGCCTTCAGCTTCAGGAGAACGAAAGTGGAAAAGAACATCGCTAGACTCCGCCGCGCCAAGACCACGCGTGCGCACATCCGTTCGCTCGGCGTGCCGCGCCTGAGCGTGCATCGCAGCTCGCAGCACATCTATGCGCAGGTTTTCAGCGCAGACGGCGAGACGGTGGTCGCGGCCGCTTCGACCGTGCAGAAGTCGATCGCCGAAGGCCTGAAGGGCACCAAGAACAAGTCGGCGGCGGCTGCGGTCGGTAAGGCCGTTGCGGAACTCGCCCTCAAGGCGGGGATCGAAAAGGTGGCATTCGACCGTTCGGGCTTCCGTTATCACGGTCGCATCCAGGCGCTGGCCGATGCGGCACGCGAAGCCGGCCTGAAGTTCTGATCCAGCGTTACGAGTCTCACCGGCAACACGAAACATCACAACTCCAAGCGGCTACGCCGCAAGCAGAAGTCCGCATCTCCCAGAGAGCGGCATGAAAGGTGAAACATGGCGAACAACAACGAACGTGAAAGCGCGGATGGCTTCCTCGAGAAGCTGATCGCGGTGAACCGCGTGGCGAAGACCGTCAAGGGCGGACGTCAGATGAGCTTCACCGCGCTGACCGTCGTCGGCGACGGCGATGGCCGCGTCGGCTTCGGCTACGGCAAGGCGCGCGAAGTGCCGGTCGCGATCTCCAAGGCGATGGAGCGTGCGCGCAAGGGCATGGTCCGCGTGCAGCTCAACAACGGCACGCTGTTCCATGCGGTCAAGGCCAACCATGGCGCCGCCAAGGTGTTCATGCAGCCGGCTTCCGAAGGTACCGGCGTGATCGCCGGCGGCGCGATGCGCGCGGTGCTCGAAGTGGTCGGCGTGAAGAACGTCCTGGCCAAGGCGGTCGGTTCGCGCAACCCCATCAACCTGGTCCGTGCGACGATCAATGGTCTGCAGGCGATGGTGTCGCCCGACCGTATCGCGTCCAAGCGCGGCAAGACCGTCGACGAGGTGCTCGGCAATGGCTAAGACGAAGGCAAGCGAAAGCAAGAAGATCCGCGTGCGCCTGTTCAAGAGCATCAACGGATGCCAGGCGCGCCACCGCGTCAGCGTGCGTGCGCTCGGTCTGCGCAAGCTCAACGACGTGCGCGAACTGCAGGATTCGCCGTCGGTACGCGGCCTGATCAACCAGGTCAGCTACCTGGTGCGCATCGAAGACAACGCATAACACGCCGATGGGGCATTGAACCCCCGCGTTCATTGCCTCACATCTGCACATTGGTAGGAGTTCACTCGCATGCGTCTCAATACTCTCAAGCCTGCTGACGGCGCCCGCAAGGACCGCGTTCGCGTCGGTCGCGGCATCGGTTCCGGCCTCGGCAAGACCGCCGGCCGCGGCCACAAAGGCCAGTTCGCGCGCTCCGGCAAGGGCAAGGTCAAGGCCGGCTTCGAAGGCGGCCAGATGCCGTTGCAGCGCCGTCTGCCGAAGGTCGGCTTCCGTTCCAAGAAGCTGAAGGACATCAGCGAAGTGCTGCTGTATCAGCTCGATTCGCTGAAGGGCGACGTCGTCGACTTCGCGGCGCTGAAGGCAGCCGGTCTGATCACGACACGCGCCACCAAGGCGAAGATCGTCAAGAAGGGCGACATCAAGCGCGCAGTGACGCTGAAAGGCGTTGCCGTGACCGCGGGTGCCAAGGCGGCTATCGAGGCTGCCGGCGGCAGCGTGGAGTAATTCAGTGGCGTCGTCGCAGTCCAATATGCTCGCTTCGTTCGGCAAGTTGACCGAACTCAAGCAGCGCCTGCTGTTCGTGATCGGTGCGCTCGTCGTGTACCGGCTCGGCACGTTCATCCCGGTGCCGGGCGTGAATCCGGAGGCGATGGCGAAGCTGGTCCAGCAAGGCGGCGGCCTGCTCGACATGTTCAACATGTTCTCGGGCGGTGCGCTGAGCCGATTGTCGATTTTTGCGCTCGGCGTGGTGCCGTACATCTCGGCGTCGATCATCGTGCAGATGTTCGCGACGGTGGTGCCGGCTTGGCAGGCGCTGCGCAAGGAAGGCGAGTCGGGCCGGCGCAAGCTGACCATGTACACGCGCTTCGGCACGCTGGCGCTCGCGTTGTTCCAGTCGTTCGGTGTCGCGACGATGCTGCAGGCCCAGGTGGGCGTGGTCTACGCCACGGGTCCGAGCTTCATCTTCACGACCGTCGTCGGCCTCACGGCCGGCACGATGTTCCTGATGTGGCTCGGCGAACAGATCACCGAGCGCGGCATCGGCAACGGTATTTCGCTGCTGATCTTCTCCGGCATCGTCGCCGGGCTGCCGGCGGCCGTGGTGCACACGCTCGGCATGGCGCAGAGCGGCGAGCTGCCGATCCTGCGTGTGCTGATCGTGTTCGCGATCGTGCTGGCGGTTACTGCGTTCGTGGTGTTCATGGAGCGCGGCCAGCGCCGCATCACCGTGAACTACGCGCGTCGCCAGGGCGGTGCCGGCAAGGCGTACATGAACCAGAGTTCGCACCTGCCGCTGAAGATCAACATGGCCGGCGTGATCCCGCCGATCTTCGCCTCCTCGCTGCTGATGTTCCCGGCGACCGCGGCGACGTGGTTCAACAATTCGAGCGAGATCCACTGGCTGCAGGTGCTGACCGCGTCGCTGGGTCCCGGCGAGCCGCTGCACATGCTGATCTACGCGCTGCTGATCATCGTGTTCGCGTATTTCTACACGGCGCTGACGTTCAATTCGCAGGAAACCGCGGACAACCTGAAGCGTTCCGGCGCGCTGATTCCGGGCCTGCGCCCGGGCAAGGCGGCGACCGCCGACTACATCGGCGTGCTGACCCGCCTGACCGGCGCCGGCGCGCTGTACCTGGTCGCGGTGTGTCTGATTCCGGACATTCTGCGCAACGCGTGGCACGTACCGTTCTACTTCGGCGGCACCTCGCTGCTGATCGTGGTCGTCGTGGTGATGGACTTCACGGCCCAGATCCAGGCGCACCTGGTGTCGCACCAATACGAAAGTCTGCTCAAGAAGGCGAATCTGCGCGGCCGTTGAGCAGGCCATGGCGTCATGGGAAGGGGGTTCGGACAGGGGTTTCCCTGCTGCGCCAATCCGGATATAATGTCAAGTTCTCTGCGCAATCAGTAGTTTCTTTGGAGACAAATAAGCATGGCACGCATTGCGGGTGTCAATCTGCCGGTTCAGAAGCATGTCGTGATCGGCCTGCAGAGCATTTTCGGCGTCGGCCGTTCGCGCGCCAAGAAGGTTTGCGCCGATGCCGGCGTCAACCCGGCCGCGAAGATCAAGGATCTGACCGAAGCCGAGGTCGACAAGCTGCGCCAGGAAATCGGCAAGTTCGGCGTCGAGGGCGATCTGCGCCGTGAAATCGGCATCTCGATCAAGCGCCTGATCGACCTGGGTACCTATCGCGGCCTGCGTCACCGCCGCGGCCTGCCGCTGCGCGGCCAGCGTACCCGCACGAACGCCCGCACCCGCAAGGGTCCGCGTCGCGCCATCAAGAAATAAGGACACCTTTCACCGATGAACAAGCCGGCAGCCGCCGTCAAGGCAAAGAAGAAGACCAAGCGCGTGGTGACCGATGCCGTCGCCCACGTGCAGGCATCCTTCAACAACACCGTGGTCACGATCACCGACCGCCAGGGCAACGCGCTCTCTTGGGCGACCGCCGGCGGCGCGGGCTTCCGTGGTTCGCGCAAGTCGACGCCGTTCGCCGCGCAGGTCGCGGCCGACAAGGCGGCGCGCGCAGCTGCCGACTACGGCATCAAGACCGTCGAAGTCCGCATCAAGGGCCCCGGCCCGGGACGCGAATCCGCGGTCCGCTCGCTGAACAACGCGGGCTTCAAAGTCACCAACATCATCGACGTGACGCCGATTCCGCACAACGGCTGTCGTCCGCCGAAGAAGCGCCGGGTCTGAGGGGAGAATAGAGAATGGCTCGTTATATCGGACCTACCTGCAAACTCGCGCGCCGTGAAGGCGCCGATCTCAGCCTCAAGAGCCCGGCGCGCGCGATCGATTCGAAGTGCAAGCTGGAGCAGAAGCCCGGCCAGCACGGCGCCGCCGGCGCCAAGCGCGGCCGCCTGTCGGACTACGGCGTGCAGTTGCGCGAGAAGCAGAAGGTCAAGCGCATCTACGGCTTGCTGGAGCGCCAGTTCCACTCGTACTACCAGAAGGCTTCCGGCCAGAAGGGCAATACGGGCGAGAACCTGCTGCGCATGCTCGAATCGCGTCTGGACAACATCGTCTATCGCATGGGTTTCGCGGTGACCCGCGCCGGTGCGCGCCAGCTCGTCTCGCACGCAGCGGTTCGCGTCAACGGCAAGAAGGTCAACCTGCCGTCGTTTCAGGTGCGCCCGGGCGACGAGATCGCCCTGTCGGAGCGCGCGAAGTCGCAGCTGCGCGTGCAGGAAGCCCTGACGGTCTCGCAGGAAATGGACCTGGTTCCGACCTGGATCGAAGTCGATGCGAAGAAGGCCAGCGGTCTGCTGAAGACGCTGCCGGAGCGCTCCGATCTGCCGTCGGACATCAACGAAAGCCTGATCATCGAGCTCTACTCGAAGTAATCAAGCCCATCGGGCCGGGTCTGGTTTTCCGCGCAAAAACCACCATTTGAAGAGTCCAGTTGGATTCTTGGAGTCAACCTGATATGGCGGGAACGTCAACCAATGTGCTGCGTCCGCGCGGCATTCAAGTCGAGCGCATCGGCGCCGATCGCGCCAAGGTGGTCGTAGAGCCGCTGGAGCGTGGTTTCGGCCATACGCTCGGCAACGCGCTGCGGCGCGTGCTGCTGTCCTCGATTCCGGGCAGCGCGATCATCGAAGTCGAGATCGACGGCGTGCTGCACGAGTACACCACGCTCGAAGGCCTGCAGGAAGACGTCATCGAGGTGCTGTTGAACCTCAAGGACGTCGCCATCCGCATGCACGGCCACGACGAGACCACGCTCACGCTCAGCAAGAAGGGCAAGGGCGTCGTCACGGCGGGCGACATCAAGGTCGATCACACGGTCGAGATCATCAATCCGGACCACGTGATCTGCCACCTGACCAAGGACATCGCGCTGAACATGCGCCTGAAGGTCGCGCGCGGCGTCGGCTACCAGCCGGCGACGGCTCGCCGCCTTCCGGACGAAGAGGCGCGTCCGATCGGTCGTCTGCAACTCGATGCCTCGTTCTGCCCGGTTCGCCGCGTCGCCTACAACGTCGACAGCGCGCGCCTCGAGCAGCGCACCGACCTCGACAAGCTCGTGCTCGACGTCGAGACGAACGGCGCGATCGATGCGGAAGAAGCGGTGCGCAAGGCCGCCGAGATCCTGCAGGACCAGATCAGCGTGTTCGGCGACTTCACGCGCCGCGAGAGCGCCGACGCGAAGACCGACAAGAGCGGCGTCGACCCTGTCCTGCTGCGCCCGATCGACGATCTGGAGCTTACCGTGCGTTCGGCGAACTGCCTGAAGGCCGAGAGCATCTACTACATCGGCGACCTGGTGCAGAAGACCGAAGTCGAGCTGCTGAAGACGCCGAACCTCGGCAAGAAGTCGCTGACCGAGATCAAGGACGTGCTGTATCAGCGCGGCCTGCAGCTCGGCATGAAGTTGGACAGCTGGCCGCCGCCGGGGCTCGTGCACGGTATGCAGCTGGGGTGATTGGAAGCTGGGAATGGGGAATAGGGAATCGGGAGTAGTAAGAGCTGTGCCGGTTTCGAGTAATTACCCCGTTGCAGTGGGTTTGATGAAAGCGGGAATGGGTCGTAGGACATTGCGAATCTGAGAGCTGTTGTGGCTCTTGACGATTCCCGATTCCCCACTCTCCATTCCCAACAATAAAAAGCGGACTACCGCGGGAAGCCGGACACAGGCGCCGGTTTCTCATAACAATCAGATATCGAGGATTCCACCATGCGTCACCAAAAATCCGGCCGTAAATTCAGCCGTACCAGCAGCCATCGCGAAGCGATGTTCAAGAACATGGCCGCGTCGCTGTTCAAGCACGAGCTGATCCGTACCACGCTGCCGAAGGCGAAAGAACTGCGCCGCGTCGCCGAGCCGCTGATCACGCTCGCCAAGACCGATGGCGTCGCCAATCGCCGCCTCGCGTTCGCGCGTCTGCGCGACAAGCAGGCCGTCGGCAAGCTGTTCGTCGAGCTCGGCCCGCGTTACCGCGAGCGCAAGGGCGGCTACCTGCGCCTGCTGAAGTGCGGCTTCCGCGTCGGCGACAACGCGCCGATGGCCTATGTCGAACTCGTCGACCGTCCGCGTACGGACGCCGAGCCGGCCGCGGAATAAGCCTTCGCTGCCAGCGATCGGTTTTGCGCAAAGCCCGGCCCGTCCGGGGCTTTTGCTTTTCTGCGGGCACTTCGGCCGACGGCCGCGGTCTGCTGTTGCCGGTACCGTCGTCCGCCGCTTGTCTGGCTTGCGGCCAGCGACGATGATCGCCTCCCATCCGTCCGCCCGTAGCCCGGAAAAATCGATGACTCCCAATCCCTTCAAGTGGCCGTTTCGTGCCCAGTTCCTGTTCGGCGGACTGCTCTGCTTCGCCTTGCTCGCCTACGCGATCTACGAGCAGTTCGCGATGGGCATCGAGCCCTGCCCGAAGTGCATCTTCCAGCGCGTCGCCTTCATCACGATGGGCGTGTTCTTCCTGGCCGGGGCGGCACACGGTCCGAAGGCGACGGGACGCCGCGTCTATGCGGTCCTGGTCGCGATCGGTGCCGCGGTCGGTGCGGTCATCGCGATCCGCCATCTGTACGTGCAGTTCGCGCCGCACGACGAGCTGATGGAAGGCTGCGGTCCGGGACTCAACTACCTGCTCGACTCGTTCCCGCTCGCCGACGCGATCAAGAAAGCGTTCATGGCGAGCGGCGACTGCGGCGAGATCAGCTGGACCTTCCTCGGCCTCACGATGCCGGGCTGGACCCTGATCTGGTTCGTGCTGCTCGGCGTCGGCGCGCTCTGGGCCGGTTTCCGCAAGCGTGCGCGCGTCGGCGGTCTGGCAGGCCTGTAGCGCATCGTCGCACCGCCCCGCGCATCCGATAGGCGCCGGGGCGGCGCTGTGGCATCATCGTTTTTCGCACCGCAACATTCGTGATGGTCATGAGGTCGATCGAGCGCAACATCAGTCCCGTCCGTGAAGCCGCCGGCTGGACGCCTTCGTCGTGGCTGCAGCGTCCGCATACGCAGCAGCCGGCCTATGCCGACAAGGAAGAACTCGATCGTGCGCTGGCCCAGCTGCACGAGCTGCCGCCGCTGGTCACCTCGTGGGAGATCCTCGCGCTCAAGCGCCTGCTCGCCGAGGCCGCCGAAGGCAAGCGCTTCGTGATGCAGGGCGGCGACTGCGCCGAAAGCTTCGACGACTGCAGCTCGCCCCCGATCTCGAACCGGCTGAAGGTCATGCTGCAGATGAGCCTCGTGCTCGTGCATGGGCTGAAGCTGCCGATCGTGCGCGTCGGCCGCTTCGCCGGCCAGTACGCCAAGCCGCGTTCGGCCGACACCGAGACGCGCGACGGCGTGACGTTGCCGTGCTACCGCGGCGACCTCGTCAACGGCGCCGCATTCACCGCCGAAGCGCGCCGCGCCGATCCGCAGCGCCTGCTGCGCGGCCATGCGCATTCGGCGATGACGATGAATTTCGTGCGCGCGCTGATCGACGGCGGCTTCGCCGACCTGCACCACCCCGAATACTGGGACCTGGCCTGGGTCGAGCATTCGCCGCTGCAGAGCGAATACCGCCAGATGGTCGAGTCCATCGGCAACTCGCTGCGCTTCATGGAGACGCTCGCCGGCGAATCGATCGGCAGCTATCAACGCGTCGATTTCTACACCTCGCACGAAGCGCTCGTGCTGCACTACGAGCAGGCCCTCACGCGGCAGGTGCCGCGCCATTGGGGCTGGTTCAACCTGTCGACGCACTTCCCGTGGATCGGCATGCGCACGGCGGCGCTCGATGGCGCGCACGTCGAATATTTCCGCGGCCTGCGCAACCCGATCGCCGTGAAGATCGGGCCGTCGGTCACGCCGGACCAGCTGCTGCGCCTGGTCGATGCGCTCGATCCGGACCAGGACCCGGGCCGCCTCACGCTGATCCATCGCATGGGCGCGACGAAGATCGAAAGCGCGCTGCCGCCGCTGCTCGCCGCGATCAAATCCGCCGGCCGCAAGCCGCTGTGGATCTGCGACCCGATGCACGGCAACACCGAGACGCTCGGCAACGGCGTGAAGACGCGCCGTTTCGAGAACATCCGCAGCGAACTCGATCACGCCTTCGACGTCCACGCGGCGGCCGGCACGCGGCTCGGCGGCGTGCACCTGGAGCTGACCGGCGAGAACGTGACCGAATGCCTCGGCGGCGCACGCGACCTGACCGAGTCCGATCTCGCGCGCGCGTACAAGTCGCAGGTCGATCCGCGCCTCAACTACGAGCAATCGCTCGAGATCGCGATGCTGATCGTGCGCAAGCGCGGCGGCGCGTAGGCGCACGCGCGTAGGGGCGGGCATAAACGGCACGAACGAGCGCAATCGACGATCGAACCGTCGATCGCCATGCGCGGTTCGTGCGGCTATGCATGAACCGGCGACGTTCGCGAGCGTGCGCGAGCATGACTCTCGACACGGGGATACTTCCGGCACGCGGAAGCCGCCGGCGTCGGGCGCATTTTCGTTGCCGTGACGGCATCGCTGAAACGCGGGCCGCCGTGATCTTCCGCGGCTTCGGCCGCAGCCGTTCGTCGGGGGCGATCATGCGACGACTCATCCTTGCCGTGTTGTGCGGCATGTCCGTGGCAATGTGCAGCGCTGCCGAGGTCGCGTCCGGCCGCTGGCAGGGAACGATCGAGATTCCCGGCGGCGCGCTCGACGTGATCGTCGATCTTGCCCAAGAGGCGCCGAACGGCTGGTCGGGTTCGTTGATCGCGCCGGGCCTCGGCCTCAAGGGCGTACCGCTGTCGGAGATCGCGATCAAGGGCGACTCGGCTGCCTTCGCGATGCAGCGCGGCTTCGGCCGCACGCCAGACGAAAAGGCGCAATTCGATGCGCGCGTCGAAGGCGACGCGATGAGCGGCGAGTTCCGCCAGGCCGGCCACAGCGCGACGTTCGCGCTGCGCAAGACCGGGCCCGCGCAAGTCGAGCAGCCGCCGCGAAGCACGGCGATCGCCAAGGAAATCGAAGGCCGCTGGGTCGGCGAATACGAACTCGGCGGCTACACGCGCCACGTCACGATCACGCTGGCCAACCGGACGGGCGCGCCGGCCACGGCCGAGTTCGTCGTGGTCGGCAAGCGTACGACGAATCTGCCGGTCGACCTGATCACGCAGGACGAAGGCCTGCTGCGCATCGAGTCCGAGGCGTTCGGCATCAACTTCGAAGGCCGCTTCCGCAAGGAGAGCGGCGACATCAAGGGGACCTTCGAACAAGGCCCCGTCGAACTGCCGTTGACCTTGCGCCGCCCCGGTTGAGGATCGCCATGAAGACGCCGATGCTTGCTGCTGCCGTGCTGACGATCCTGGCGTGCGGACCTTGCCAGGCGCAATCGATGTTCCGCGGCGACGCTGCGCACAGCGGCGCCTACGCCGGCAAGTCGCCGCGCGCATTCCACCGCGTCGTGTGGAAATTCCAGACCGGCAGCCGCGTCGTTTCTTCTCCGGTGTGGAGCGACGGCGCGCTCTACTTCGGCAGCGACGACGGCTATGTCTACGCGGTCGACGCCGCCAGCGGACGCCAGCGCTGGAAACATGCGACCGGCGGCCCCGTCGCGGCCAGTCCCGCCGTCGTCGGCGACACGGTCTACGTCGGCAGCTACGACGGCAAGTTCTATGCGTTGAACGCGCGCACCGGCGCTGCGAAATGGAAGTTCGCGACGGGCGGCGAGCGCCGCTTCGAAGCAAAGGGCCTGCACGGCATGCAGCCGACGACGCAGACGATCGCCGATCCCTACGACGTCTTCCTGTCGAGTCCGGTCGTCGCGCACGGCGCGGTGTACTTCGGCAGCGGCGACGGTCACCTCTACGCGCTCGATGCGGCGAGCGGCGAACTGCGCTGGAAATTCCAGACCGGCGACGTCGTGCATGCCTCGCCCGCCTTGGCGAACGGCGTGCTGTACGTCGGCAGCTGGGACAGCTATCTCTACGCCGTCGACGCCGCCAGCGGCAAGGAGAAGTGGCGCTATCACGGCGGCGAGGACGCCGCCATCCACAACCAGGTCGGATTCCAGTCCTCGCCGGCAGTCGTCGACGGCGTCGTCTACACCGGCTGCCGCGATTCCAATCTGTACGCGATCGACGCCGAAACGGGCAAGGAGAAATGGCGCTTCAGCACGGGCCTCAGCTGGGTCGTCAGCTCGCCGGCCGTGGCCGGCGGCAAGGTGTTCTTCGCCACGTCCGCTCCAGCCTCTACCACGTGGTCGACGCGGCGACCGGCAAGCCGGTGCTGCAGCAGCAAGGCAAGTCGTTCGTGTTCTCTTCGCCGGCGGTGGCGGGCGACGTGGTCCTGGTCGGCGTGCTCAACGGGACGCTGGAGGCGCGCGACCTCGCCAGCGGCAATCTGCTCTGGGACTTCCAGACCGATGCCTCCAGGCGCAACGAGGGCTGGGTGCTGACGGCGGACCGCAAGTTCAACAATCCGATGCTGTTCCGTTCGAACTGGCGCGAGGCGCCGCTCGTCGCCTCGGCTCGGCAGGATTCGGTCGGTTCGATCTATTCCTCGCCCCTGGTGATGAACGGCGTGGTCTATTTCGGCAGCGCCGACGGCAACGTCTACGCGCTCGATTGAATGGACGGCCGCGGCGCGATTGGCGAGGCGGGCGGTAGCGTGGCAGGATGAGGCGGGTCCTGCCGCTGAGTCCTCTGCCATGAAGACGCGCACCTCGTTCGGCCAGAATACGCTCGCACGCGAGTACTTCACTTCGGAAGACGTCTTCCGCAGCGAGCGGGAACGGATTTTCCTGCGTTCCTGGCTGCTGGTCGGACACGTCTCGCAGCTGACGGAGGCGGGCAGCTACTTCCTGTTCGAGATCGATCGCGAAAGCGTGATCGTGCTGCGCGACGGCGCCGGCGAAATCCGCGCCTTCCACAATCATTGCCGCCATCGCGGCAGCCGCCTGTGCCGCGAGGCCGCCGGCACGCTCGGTACGTCGATCCAGTGTCCGTACCATGCCTGGAACTACGGACTCGACGGCGCCCTGCGCGCGGTCCCCGCGATGGCCGACGTCGCCACGTTCGACGCCGCCGACTATCCGTTGCACCGCGTCGCGCTGGAGATCTGGCAAGGTTTCGTGTTCCTCAACCTCGCACGCCAGCCCTTGCCGTTCGCCGAGGCGCTGCCGGCGCTGGTCGGCAAGTTCGCGCATCGGCAGGGCGCCGAACTGCGCTCGGTCCATCAGGCGGTGTACGAGGTCGACGCGAACTGGAAATTGATCTTCCACAACTTCAGCGAGTGCTATCACTGCCCGACCGTGCATCCGCTGCTCAACAAGCTGACGCCGTTCCGCAATTCCGAAAACGATCTGGACGAAGGCCCCGTGCTCGGCGGGCCGATGTGGATGAACAATCCGGAAGGCAGCATGACGATCGGCGGCGAGCGCTGCGCGCAGCCGTTCGCGCGACTGTCGGCGGAGGAGCGCGGACGCGTCTACTACTACACGCTGTTTCCGAGCGCCTTCATTTCGTTCCATCCCGACTATGTGCTCGTGCATCGCGCGCAAGCGCTCGCGCTCGGTCGTACGCGCGTCGTGTGCGACTGGTATTTCCATCCCGATGCGATCGCTGCCGAGGGCTTCGATCCCCAGCCCGCCATCGCGTTCTGGGACCTGACCAATCGCCAGGATTGGGAACTGTGCGAGAACGCGCATCGCGGCGTCACGTCGCTCGCCTGGGAGCCGGGTCCGTATTCGGAACTGGAAAGCCAGCTCGCCGCATTCGACCGCCAGTACCTGCGCGTGATGGCGCCGGACGATCCGGCCGTCCGACGGCGCCGCTGAGCGGACCGCACCAGGCGCATCCGTCGCCTTCGCCGCGAAGCAGTGCGGCCAGGCACGCATCGGCGCATCACTTCATTCTTCAACGCACTTGCCGCCGTGGCGGCGCGTGGTCGTGCGCCGTTCGCGCAGCGGATGCACATCGAATGCGCGGGCCCGCAGCCCTGCGCGTGCGCCGATCGTATTTACGAATGCTTTCGTTTCTGGCATAAATACGTAATACGTCGTACGTAAGCAAGTGACAGTTCCTGTCGTGTCCGAGGGAGGGGTGCATGCGGTCTTGCAGCGGCTGGACGATGTTCGTGTTGTGTGCGGGCGCGTTGCTGATGGCGCCGCTCTCGGGAAACGTGGCGGAGGCACGCTATCCCGATGCGCAGCCCGGCAAGGTCAGCGACACGTATTTCGGCACCCCGGTTGCCGACCCGTATCGATGGATGGAACAGCCCGACAGCGCGCCGCTGGCTGCGTTCCTGAAAGCCCAGGACGAAGCCACGCATGCGCTGTTCGGCACGCTCGCCCAGCCGCGTTCGCAACTCCTCGAACGCATCCGCCAGCTGCAGCGCGGCACGGCGAGCGTGCGCTTCGTCAGCCGCGTGGCGGATCGCTATTTCTTTCTCGAGACGCCGATCGGCGCGACCGCCGCAAACCTCGTCGTGCGTCCCGTCGCCGGCGGCGAGAAGCGCGTCCTGCTCGATCCCGCGCGCTTCGGCACGGCCGGCGGCCATCCGTCGATCGACTTCTACAGCCCCTCCAATGACGGCCGGCGCATCGCAGTCGCCGTGTCGCACGGCGGCGGCGAGGACTGGGTGCTGCGTTTCCTCGACGTCGCGAGCGGGCAGATGCTGCCGGACGAAATCGCACAGATCGCCGAACCGTTCCCGCGCTGGAGCGCGGACGGCGCCGCGGTCTACTACCCGCGCCTGCAGACGCTTGCGCCGGATGCGCCGGCGTCGGCCAAGCTCGACAACATTCGCGTCTATCGCCACGTTCTCGGCACTGCTGCGTCGGCCGACGCGGCCGTTTTCGGTATCGGCGTATCGCCGCAGATCGCGATCGACAAAGTGGCGTTCCCGGAGGTTTCCGTCTCGCGCGACGGACGCTTCGAGATCGCCGGCGTGAGCCGAGGCACGGAAGCGACGAAGGCGTTCTGGGTGCGCGACCTGAAATCGCCGGCGCCCGCGTGGCGTCAGGTCGCCGACTATGCCGACAAGATCGCGGCCCTCGCCGAACACGATGGCCGTCTGTACGGCATCAACCAGAACAAGTCGTATGGACAGGCGATCGCGTTCGACGCGGCACAGGGCAGCGCGGCCGGCGCGCGCGTCGTCGTCGACGATCCCGCGTTCGTCATCGCCACCGAAACCGGCGACCTCGCCGCGGCGAGCGATGCCCTGTACGTCACCGGCATGCACGGCGGCCTCAGCGTGATCCGGCGGGTGCCTTATGCAGAGGGCGCGGCGCCGCGCGATCTCGCGCTGCCGAGCGGCGGATCGCTGATCGAATTCACCGCCGACGAGACCTTGCCCGGCTTCAGCTTCGCGCTGCAGTCGCCGACGTTGTCGCCGCGCGTCTACCGCTACGAGCCGCAGGGCGATGCGTTCGCCGACACCGGACTGTATGTGGCCGATCCCGCGGATTTCTCCGGCATCGTCACGCGCGAAGTCGAGTTCGAAAGCGGCGACGGCACGCGCGTGCCGATGACGATCACGCTGCGCAAGGACCTCGTGCTCGATGGCACGCATCCGACGTTGATGACGGTCTACGGTGCCTACGGCTCGATCGTGCCGATGTGGTTCTCGGCGCCGAATCTCGCCTGGTACGAGCGCGGCGGCATCCTTGCGCACGTGCATGCGCGCGGTGGCGGCGAGAAGGGCGAGGACTGGCACCAGGCTGCGATGAAAACGCGCAAGCAGCACACGATCGACGACGTCGTCGCCGCGGCGCGTTGGCTGATCGATCAGAAGTACACCGCGCCCGCGCACCTGGCCGTCGCCGGCAAGAGTGCGGGCGGCATTCCGGCGGCCGGCGCGATCGTGCAGCATCCCGAGCTGTTCGGCGCTGCGCTGATCCGCGTCGGCGTGACCGACATGCTGCGTCTGGAGCAGAGCGGTCTCGGTCCCGCCAACACGCTCGAATTCGGTTCGGTCGCCGACGAGAACGAGTTCCGCGCGATGCTCGCGGTCAGCCCTTACGCAAACGTGCGGCCGGGAACGGCGTACCCCGCGGTGATGCTCGAGACCGGCATCCACGATCCGCGCGTGCCGTCGTGGCAGCTGGCGAAGATGACCGCGCGTCTGCAGGCCTCGACCTCGTCGAAGCGTCCGGTCGCGCTGCGCGTCGACTACGACGCGGGCCACGGCCTCGGCTCCGACAAGGAGCAGGTCGCCGCGCTGCTCGCGGACGAATACGCGTTTCTCGGCTGGCAGCTCGGCATGAGCGGATTTCCGCCGCGGTAGGGCAACCCGGCGTTCCACAAAAAAGTACACGAGTCGATTCGCACGTCGCACGTCGCGCGCAGGGCGCGATCACCACGATCGGATGGGAGGATCTGAAATGGGCAATCGGGGACAGGGCCGCATGCCGGCCTGCAGGCACGGGCTGCGTGCCGTTTCGATGGCGGTGCTGTTGGCGGCGGCATCGGCGGCGCAGGCCCAGGAAGACACGTCGGGCGCAGGCACCACGCAGCTGGAGCAGGTCACCGTGACCGGAACGCGCATGAAGCGCGTGGACCAGGAGGATCTGCAGCCGCTGACCGTGATCACGCGCGAGGAGCTCGACGCGAGCGGGCAGACCTCGATCGCCGGCGTGCTGCGCAACCTCACGCAGAACAGCTTCGGGCCGCCGACCGATCGCAGCGCGACGAGCACGTCGCCGGGCAGCACCACCGTCAGCCTGCGTGGGCAGGGCGCGCAATACACCTTGGTGCTGTTGAACGGCGTGCCGCTGATCGGCGAGCCGGCGACCGGCGGCGACATGCAGAACCTCAACATCCTGCCGTGGGCCGCGATCGATCGCATCGAGATCCTCGACGACGGCGCATCGGCGATCTACGGATCGCAGGCGATCGGCGGCGTCATCAACGTGATCACCAAGCAGAACTTCAGCGGCGCCGCGTTCACCGGGCAAGTCGACCGGCCGACCGGAGGCGGCGGCGACACGAATGCAGCCAGCGCGGTGATCGGCTTCCACAACGATCGCAGCCAGGCGATGCTGAGCATCGACTACTCCAAGAACGATCCGCTGTTCTCGAACCAGCGCAATTTCCTGCCGGCGCAATTCTCGCCGTACGGGGCGCCGCCGACCTGGCATCGCGACAGCTCCTCGCCCGATGTCGATCAGGCCTACCACGCCGCCGCGGACTGCCCGAGCGCGATCGGCACGAGCCGGCTCTATCCCAATTCGCAAGTCAGCCCCGTCGACACGGACGGCTCGACCTATTGCGAATACAACTTCGCCGCCGACGCCGAGCTGCTCGCGGCGCTCGAACGCAAGACATTGCTGGGCCAGGGCTCTACGCAGCTCGGTGACGACTTCAACCTGCACGCGATCTTGCTCGTGACGAAAAATCGCGCGCGCTCGGAACTCGCCGCCGCACCGGCGAACGGTCTTGCCGATGCGATCCCTGCCGACAGCCCGTTCAACCCGACGCTGGGCGAGGTGGCGCCGGGTGTCGGCTATCCGCTCGATCTGCTCTACCGCCCGACGCCGGTCGGCCACCGCATCACGATCAGCGACGAGGACGTGCAGCAGCTGACCACGGGCATCGGCGGCAAGCGCATCGGCGGCTGGGACGCAGACTGGAACGTCGATCTGACCGGAACGCACTACGGCGAAGAATTCGTCGGCAGCAACTACGTCAGCCGTTCGCGCCTGCTCGCGGCGCTCGCCGACGGCACCTTCAACCCGTTCGCCGATCCGTCCACGCAGGATTTCTCGCAGTTCACCACCGGGTTCCGCAATACGGCCGCGCACCGCACGCAAGGCGTCACCGCGCAACTGCAGCCGGCCTCGTTCTCGCTGCTCGGCGTTCCGCTCGACGTGCTCGGCGGCGTCGACTACACGCACGAGACGCTGGAAGTGCGCGACGATCCGCTGGTCGACGCCAACGACATCGTCGGCAGCCCGCCGGGCACGCCGACGGACCGCACGCGCAACTATCACGCGTTCTTCAGCGAGCTCGCCTTGAATCCGAACGGGCGCTGGCAGATCAAGGCGGCGATCCGGCGCGACGACTACAGCGACGGCGGCGCCGCGACGAGTCCGAAGCTGGCCGCGATGTGGAAGGTGACCGACTCGCTGCTGCTGCGCGCGAGCATCGGCAAGGGGTTTCACGTCCCCGACCTGGTCACGCTGTCGACGCCGTCTTCGCTGTCGGAACTGCAGATCCCGGACCTGCTCGGCTGCCAGTTGCGGCCGAACGATCCGATCGCATGCGGCATGCCGTTCCGCCAGGTGCTGTACTACCCCAATCCGACGCTCGGACCGGAAACCGCGCGGCAGGTCAGCGTCGGCGCGGTCTACTCGCCGACGCCGGATTTCAGTGCCGGCATCCAGGCATTCCGCACGCGCTACAGCAACGCGATCACCTCGCTCGATCCGTACGCCGTGCTGCAGAACGACATCAATTGCTACGAGCAGGGACGCACGTGCGATCCCAATCACGAAGGCCTGGTCCAGCGCGGACCCGACGGCGAGATCACGCAGGTGCTGATCCCGCAATCGATCAACGCGGCGAGCAGCCTGTCGCGCGGCTTCGACGTCAACGTGCGCGCCGCGCACGACTTCGACATCGGCCGCTTCGGCGCGCAGCTCGCGTGGTCGCGGCTGACGCAGACGCGGCAGCGCTTTCCGGGCGGCGAGGACGACGACCTGCTCGGCTACCTCGGCAGTCCGCGCGATCGCGTCAACCTCGGCATCGACTGGCGCCGCGGCGCGTGGAGCGCGTCGGCGACCGCGCATCTGATCGGCTCGCAGCACAACTGCGACTATTACGACCTGACCGCCGACACGTGTGCGCAGAACGTGCCGCGCTACACGACGGTCGATGCGCAGGTGACGTGGGACGCGACGTCGAAGACGACGTTGAGCCTCGGCGCGCGCAACATCGCCGATCGGCAGCCGTTCATCGACTACAACGGATCGTACGGCGCGGGCCTGTACGACGCGATCGGCCGCGTCGTCTACTTCCGCATCGAGCAGCGCCTCTGACGGCGCTGCTCTTCTTGCGAGGTCACGCCGCCTGGCGCGACGCCCGCTTGCGGTCGTTCTCGGTCAGGTGCTTCTTGCGCAGACGGATCTGCTTCGGCGTGACCTCGACGAGTTCGTCTTCCTCGATGAACTCGAGCGCCTGTTCGAGCGACATCTTGATCGGCGGGGTCAGCTGCACGTTGTCGTCCTTGCCGGCCGCGCGGATGTTCGTCAGCTGCTTGGCGCGCAGTGCGTTCACCGTGAGGTCGTTGTCCTTCGAGTGGATGCCGACCAGCTGGCCTTCGTAGATCTCGTCGCCTTCGCTGACCAGCAGGCGTCCGCGTTCCTGCAGGCTGACCAGCGAGTAGGCCGGGGCGGGGCCCTGGCCGTTCGAGATCATCACGCCGTTCGGCCGCTTGGCGATCGCGCCCTCGGCCTTCGGGCCGTAGTGGTCGAACACGTGGAACAGCAGGCCGGTGCCGGCGGTGATCGTGCGGAATTCGGTCTGGAAACCGATCAGGCCGCGCGCCGGGATCATGTAGTCGAGGCGCACGCGGCCCTTGCCGTCCGGTTCCATGTTGGAGAGCTGGCCGCGGCGCATGCCGAGGCGCTCCATCACGCCGCCCTGGTACTGCTCTTCCATGTCGACGACGAGCTGTTCGATCGGCTCGCTGAGGACGCCGTCGATCTCCTTGATGATGACCTCGGGGCGCGACACGGCGAGCTCGTAGCCTTCGCGGCGCATCGTCTCGATCAGCACGGACAGGTGCAGTTCGCCGCGGCCGGACACCTTGAACTTGTCCGGGTCCGACGTCTCCTCGACCTTCAGCGCGACGTTGTGCAGCGTCTCGCGCATCAGGCGCTCGCGGATCTGGCGGCTGGTCAGGAACTTGCCGCCGCTGTGTTCCTTCTGCCCGGCGAACGGCGAGTTGTTGACCTGGAACGTCATGCTGATCGTCGGTTCGTCGACGGTCAGCACCGGCAACTGCTCCGGCGCTTCCGGCGCGCAGACGGTGTCGGAGATGCCGAGCGCCTCGATGCCGTTGATCGCGATGATGTCGCCGGCTTCGGCTTCGGCCACTTCGCGGCGTTCCAGACCCATGAAGCCGAGCACCTGCAGCACCTTCGCGTTGCGCTTCTTGCCTTCGCGATCGAGCACCGCGACCTGCATGTTCGTGCGCACCTTGCCGCGCTGGATGCGGCCGATGCCGATCAGGCCGACGTAGTTGCTGTAGTCGAGCTGGCTGATGCGCATCTGGAACGGGCCTTCCGGATCGACCTTCGGCGGCGACACGTGCTTCATGATCGCCTCGTACAGCGGCGTCATGTCGCCCGAGCGCACGTCGGGATCGAGGCCGGCATAGCCGTGCAGCGCCGAGGCGTAGACGACCGGAAAGTCGAGCTGCTCGTCGGTTGCGCCGAGGCGGTCGAACAGGTCGAACGTCTGGTTCAGCACCCAGTCCGGGCGCGCGCCGGGGCGGTCGACCTTGTTGATCACGACGATCGGCTTGAAGCCCATCTGGAACGCCTTCTGCGTCACGAAGCGCGTCTGCGGCATCGGGCCGTCCATCGCGTCGACCAGGATCAGCACGGTATCGACCATCGACAGCACGCGCTCGACCTCGCCGCCGAAGTCGGCGTGTCCGGGCGTGTCGACGATGTTGATGCGGTTGCCCTGCCAGGTGATCGCGGTGTTCTTCGACAGGATCGTGATGCCGCGTTCCTTTTCCTGGTCGTTGCTGTCCATCACGCGTTCGGCCAGCACGGTGCGCTCGCTGAACGTGCCGGACTGCTTCAGCAGACAGTCGACGAGGGTGGTCTTGCCGTGATCGACGTGGGCGACGATCGCGATGTTGCGGAGATTTTCGATGGACATGGCAGTGAGTCCCGCCGCGGACGGCAGGATAGGGCTCTCGGGCAGAATTCCCGCGATTATACCTGTTCGGCGGGCGGAATGCCGCGTCGCAGCACGTTCAGGCGGCAGGTCCCCTCGGATGCCCCCTGCGCGCGAATCGGTTAGGCTGCGCGACCCCAAAAGCAACACGGAATCCGCAATGTCCACACTTCCCGAATTGACCGCCGAGATCGCCACCAAGCACGGCACGATCCACCTGCGTCTGTTTTCGGATCAGACCCCGCTGACGGTCGCCAGCTTCGTCAACCTGGCCCAGCGCGGCTACTACAACGGCCTCAGCTTCCACCGCGTGATCGCCGACTTCATGATCCAGGGCGGCTGCCCGCACGGCAGCGGCACCGGCGGTCCGGGCTACAAGTTCGAGGACGAGATCGTGCCGGCGCTCAAGCACGATCGCGGCGGCATCCTGTCGATGGCGAACGCCGGTCCCGGCACCAACGGCAGCCAGTTCTTCATCACCCACACGGCGACGCCGTGGCTCGACGGCAAGCACACCGTGTTCGGTGCCGTCGTGGACGCGGCGGACAAGGCGATCGTCGACAAGGTGCGCAACGGCGATGCGATCGAATCGATCACGATCAAGGGCGACAGCGCGCCGCTGCTGGCGAAGGAAAAGACCCGCGTCGACCAGTGGAACGCGGTGCTCGACCGCGCGAAGTAACGACGCGAATGCCGTGACCGGCGCCGTCGGCGCCGGTCACGTGCGAGTCCGGAAAGGAACTCGGAAAAGCGCGTTCAAGAAGACCAGCTTCAAGAAGACGTGTTGCGGCGAACCAGGTGATAGATCAGCAGCAGGATGATCGCGCCGATGACCGAGCCGATGAAACCCGCGGTCTGTCCGGCGTGATACCAGCCGATCGCCTGGCCGAGCCAGGTGGCGACGAACGAGCCGACGATGCCGATGATCGCGGTGACGATGAAGCCGCCGGGATCCTTGCCGGGCATCAGGAACTTGGCGACGATGCCGACAATCAGACCGATGATGAAGGTCATGATGATGCCGTGGGAACCGCCGAATACTTCCATTGCGAATCTCCTGTGCGGGTTGTGGAACGAGGTGAGCGTCGACCTGTCCGGCCGCGGGCGTGACGATCGCGGCTGGCGCCGCCGAAGTTTGCGCGTTCGCATCGGCAAAGGCGAGCGTGCCCCGGCAAGCGTTGGTGAGTAATGCAATTGTTTACAAATGCCGTATTCGCGACGAAGTGCGGATCGAACCGCTGACCTGCCAGGAGCCGAACGATGAACGCGCAAGCGACCACGGCCCGAATCGAAGGCGCTGACTCCGAGGCGCGCATGCAGGAGCTGTTGCAGGCTCAGCAACAAGCCTTCCGCGTCGACATGAATCCGCCCTGCGACGTACGCCTGGACCGCCTCGCGCGCCTCGAGCGACTGCTCGACGCGGATGCCGAGCGCGAGTTCGCCGCGCGCATCGCCGAAGATTTCGGCACGCGTTCGCGCACCGAAACCGTGTTCGCCGAGATGTTCCTCGTGCGCACCGGCGTGAAGCACGCGCGGCGCCATCTGCGCGCATGGATGAAGCCGCGCCGCGCCGCGACCGCGCTGACGCAGCGGCCCGGCCGTTCGCTGCTGCTGCGCCAGCCGCTCGGCGTCGTCGGCATCATCAGTCCGTGGAACTACCCGCTGCAGCTCGCGCTGGCGCCGCTGATCGGCGTGCTCGCGGCCGGCAATCGCGCGCTGCTGAAGCCGTCCGAGCTGACCCCGCGGTTTTCCGAGGCCTTGAAAGCGCGCATCGCCGGCGTATTCGGCGCCGACGAAGTGGCGGTCGTGACCGGCGGGGCCGAGGTCGGCAAGCACTTCGCCGCGCTGCCGTTCGACCATCTCGTGTTCACCGGTTCGACCGCGGTCGGCCGCCTGGTCGCGCAGGCAGCGGCGAAGAACCTCACGCCGGTGACGCTGGAACTCGGCGGCAAGTCGCCGGCGATCGTCGATCCCTCGGCGCTGGCGACCCCGGCCGACCTTGCACGCACCGCCGAACGCCTCGCCTTCGGCAAGCTGCTCAATGCCGGCCAGACCTGCATCGCCCCGGACTACGTGCTGGTCCCGCAGGCGCAGCGCGACACCCTGGTGGAGGCGTTGCGCGCGAGCGCGGCGCGGCTGTATCCGACGATCCAGGACAACCCCGACTACACCAGCATCGTCAACGAACGCCACTACCAGCGCCTGCAGGGCCTCATCGAGGACGCGCGTGCGCGCGGTGCCCGCGTGATCGAGCTCGTCGGCGACGGCGCGCCGGCCGATCCATCCCGGCGCAAGCTCGTGCCGACCGTGCTGCTCGACGTCGACGACGGCATGCGCGTGATGCAGGAGGAAATCTTCGGCCCGATCCTGCCGATCGTCGTGCGCGACACGCTCGACGATGCGATCGGCTACGTCAATGCGCGCGAACGTCCGCTCGCGCTGTATTGGTTCGGCCACGACGCTGCGCGCCAGCGGCACGTGCTGGCCCATACCCTCGCCGGCGGCGTCACGATCAACGACACCTTGCTGCACATCGCCCAGGAAGGGCTGCCGTTCGGCGGCGTCGGTCCGTCGGGGCAGGGGCACTACCACGGCGAATTCGGCTTTCGCCAGTTCTCCAAGGAAAAGCCGGTCTTCGTGCAGTCGCGGTTCGCCGCGATCCGGCTGCTCTATCCGCCCTACGGGCCGCGCACCGAGCGCCTGCTGCGGCTGCTGTCGCGGCTTTCCTGATCCCTCCGCGGCGCGGCCGCAAGTGCGTTCAGGCAGGCAGGGCGTGCCGGCGGGGTGTGGTAAAATCGAGAGCTGCACGCACAGCATCCCGAACACTTCCCCGAGGTAGTCATGCCCAATCTTGCGGCGCGAATGAGCCGCGCCAAACCCAGCGCGATCATGGCGGTGGCCGAGAAGGCCAAGGCGCTCAAGGCCGCCGGTCGCGACATCATCAGTTTCTCCATCGGCGTGCCGAATTTCCTGCCCGGCGAGCACGTCTACGCGGCGGCGCGCGAGGCGCTGACCAAGGACAGCGGCCAGTACGGTTCCAACCGCGGTCCCGACGCGCTGCTCGACGCCTTTCTCGTTCACATGGAAGGCACCGGCCTGACCGGCTACACGCGCAAGAACCTGGCGACCGGCATCGGCGCCAAGCAGGTGCTGTACAACCTGGCCGAAGCGCTGCTCGATCCGGGCGACACGATCGTGTTCCCGGTGCCGTACTGGACCACCTACGTCGACATCGCAGACATCGTCGGTGCGAAAACGCGCCTCCTGCCGTGCCCGGCCAGCCAGAACTACAAGCTGACGCCGGCCCAGCTCGACGCCGCGCTGCCCGGCGCGAAGGTGTTCCTGTTCAACAATCCGTCCAATCCGACCGGCATGGTCTACACCAAGGACGAGATCGCCGCGCTCGCCGAGGTGCTGGTCAAGCATCCGGACGTCTGGATCGTCTGCGACGACATCTACAACCGCATGGTGTTCGACGGCGTCGGCTATCACAACTTCGTCAACGCGCGCCCCGAGCTGCGCGACCGCACGGTGCATGTCGACTCGCTGTCCAAGACCTACGGCATGCCGGGCTGGCGCGTCGGTTTCGTCGCCGGGCCCGAGAGCGTGGCGCAGGCGCTCGTCACGCTGAACTCGAACCACATCACGAACCTGCCGGAGGTCGTCAACGCAGCGGCGGTAGCGGCGCTGACCGGTCCGCAGACGGTCACCGAGCAGAAATGCGCGGAATTCCAGGCCAAGCGCGATCTGGTGATGGCCGCGATGCTGTCGATCCCCGGCGTGGTGTGCCCGCGTCCGCAGGGCGCGTTCTACGTGTTCCCGGACATCTCGGTCGCGTTCGGCAAGAGCCACGACGGCGTCAAGATCAACAACGACGTCGAGCTGTGCAACGCACTGCTCGAATCCAAGGGCGTCGCCTGCGTGCCGGGTTCGGCCTTCGGCGAACCGAAGTCGCTGCGCATCTCCTACACCTGCCCGACCGAGCAGCTGCCGGATGGGCTGAAGCGGTTCTGCGAGTTTTTTGCTGAGATGGGAATCGGGAATGGGGAATAGGGAATCGGAAAGCATGGAGCGATTGCCGCTCCAGGCGTTCCGCTCGACGCCCGATTCCTGACCCTTGCCGACTCCCGATTTCCCGTCCATTCCCTATTCCCTATTCCCCATTCCCGGAAATAAAGCCATGAAATCCCCCGTCCGTGTTGCCGTCACCGGCGCCGCCGGCCAGATCGGTTATGCCTTGCTGTTCCGCATCGCCTCGGGCGACATGCTCGGCAAGGATCAGCCCGTCATCCTGCATCTGCTCGAAATCACGCCTGCGTTGCCTTCGCTGCAGGGCGTCGTGATGGAGCTCAACGACTGCGCGTTCCCGACCCTCGCCGGCATCGTCGCCACCGACGACGTCAACGTCGCGTTCAAGGACGTCGACTACGCGCTGCTGGTCGGCGCGCGTCCGCGCGGCGCCGGCATGGAACGCAAGGACCTGCTCGAAGCCAATGGCGCGATCTTCTCGCCGCAGGGCAAGGCGCTGAACGAGCATGCCAAGCGCCACGTCAAGGTGCTCGTGGTCGGCAACCCGGCCAACACGAATGCGCTGATCGCGCAGCAGAACGCGCCGGACCTCGACCCGAAGCAGTTCACCGCGATGGTGCGCCTGGACCACAACCGCGCGCTGTCGCAGCTGGCCGAGAAGACCGCCGCGCACACGACCGACATCCGCAAGCTGACGATCTGGGGCAACCACAGCTCGACGCAGTACCCGGACATCCATCACGCCAGCGTCAAGGGCCAGCCGGCGATAGGCCTGGTCGACCAGGCCTGGTACAAGGACACCTTCATCCCGACCGTGCAGCAGCGCGGTGCGGCGATCATCAAGGCGCGCGGCGCTTCGTCGGCCGCATCGGCGGCGTCTGCCGCGATCGACCACATGCGCGACTGGGCGCTCGGCACGCCGGACAGCGACTGGGTGTCGATGGGCATTCCCTCCGACGGCTCGTACGGCATCGCCCCGGGCGTGATCTACGGTTATCCGGTCACGATCAAGAACGGCAAGTACGAAATCGTGCAGGGCCTGGAGATCAACGCGTTCTCGCGCGAGCGCATGGATGCCACCGACAAGGAACTGCGCGAGGAGCGCGCCGGCGTCGAGCATCTGTTCGCCAAGCGCTGATGTCACCGGCCCCGTCCCGGTCCGTTGCAGGATCGGGACGGGGCTTTTCTTTCCGGCACGCGCCGGCAACCCAGCTCCTTCGGTAGATCCCTCGCGCATCGACTCCGGCGCTCGCCGGTATGACGTCATCGTCGGGATCGGCAAGGACACCATTCCGGAGTTTCGATGAACAAGATCGCCGTAGCGCTCTTCCTGATGTTCGTCACCGCCAGCAGCGCCATGGCCGGCGAAGGCATGTGGACGCCCGACAACCTGCCGAAGAAGGACGTGCAGGCGCAGTACGGCTTCACGCCGGACGCGAAGTGGGCCGATCACGTGCAAAAGGCCGCGCTGCGCCTGGCCGGCGGCTGCTCGGGATCGTTCGTGTCGCCGAACGGCCTGGTGCTGACCAACCATCACTGCGTGAACAGTTGCGTGCAGCAGCTGTCGAGCGCGGACCGCGATTTCATCAAGAGCGGCTTCCTCGCCAAGGAAGAGAAAGACGAAATCAAATGCCCCGAGATCGAGCTGAATCGTCTCGACCAGATCACCGACGTCACCGCGCGCGTGAAGCAGGCGACCGCGGGCAAGAGCGGCGAGGCGTACAGCAAGGCCGAGAAGGCGGTGAAGTCCGACATCGAGAAGGAATGCGTCGGCAAGGACAGCGAGCACACGCGCTGCGACATCGTCGACCTCTACCATGGCGGCGTCTACGACGTGTATCGCTACCACCGTTTCCAGGACGTGCGCCTGGTGTTCGCGCCGGAACTGGCGATGGCGTTCTTCGGCGGCGATCCGGACAATTTCAACTTCCCGCGCTACGACCTCGACATGGGCGTGCTGCGCGCCTACGAAGGCGGCAAGCCGGCCAAGGTGAAGGACTATTTCCCGTTCTCGAAGAACGGGGCGGATGAAGGCGAGGCGACGATCATCGTCGGTAACCCGGGCGGCACCGACCGCCAGCTGACGATTGCGCAGCTGGAGTCGACGCGCGACGACATGCTGATTCCGTACTTGCTGCTGCTGGCCGAGCGCCGCGGCGTGATCGAGCAGTTCCGCAGCACCAGCGCCGAGAACTGGCGCATCGCGCAGAGCGACCTGTTCGGCGTCGAGAATTCCTACAAGGCACTGCGCGGCCGTCTCGAGGCGCTGCAGGATCCGGCCGTATTCGAACTCAAGCGCAAGCAGGAACAGGAACTGCGCGATTTCGTCGCTGCCGATCCGGCGCGTCAGTCGAAGTACGGCGCGGCCTGGGACGAGATCGCCAAGGCGACGCTGATCGAAAACGACATCGGCCAGCGCTACGGCTTCATCGAAGGCGGCCGCGGCTTCCTCTCGCGCTACTACGACTATGCGCGCCTCCTGGTGCGCGGTGCAGCCGAGCGCGGCAAGCCGAATGCGGAGCGGTTGCGCGAGTACACCGAATCGAAACTGCCGAGCGTGACGCAGCGTCTGTTCTCGACCGCGCCGGTGTATCCGGACTACGAGAAGGTCAAGCTCGCCTGGTCGCTGACCAAGCTGCGCGAATGGATCGGCAGCACCGATCCGTTCGTCAAGCAGGTGCTCGGCAAGGAGTCGCCGGAAGCGATGGCCAAGCGCCTCGTCGAAGGCACCCAGCTCGGCGATCCGGCCGTGCGCAATGCACTGTGGGAAGGCGGCGCGGACGCGGTCGCGAAGTCCGACGATCCGTTCATCGTGCTCGCGCGCAGCGTCGATCCGCAGGCGCGCGCGATCCGTACGCGCTACGAGAACGAGATTGAATCGGTCGTCGACAAGAACGCCGAGCTGATCGCCTCGGCGCGCTTCGAGAAGTACGGCACCAGCGTGTATCCCGACGCGACGTTCACCGAGCGTTTCTCATTCGGCGAGGTCAAGGGCTGGGACGAGAAGGGCGTGCCCGTCGCTCCGTTCACGACGATCGGCGGCGCGTTCGAGCATGCGACCGGATCGGAGCCGTTCGCGCTGCCGCAGTCGTGGCTCGATGCGAAGGCGAAGTTGAATGCGGACCAGCGCCTCAACTTCACGACGACCAACGACATCATCGGCGGCAATTCCGGCAGTCCGGTGATCAACGCGAAGGCCGAGGTCGTCGGTCTCGTCTTCGACGGCAACATCCATTCGCTCGGTGGCGACTACTGGTACGACGGCCGCCTCAACCGCGCGATCTCCGTGCACAGCGGAGCGATCCTCGAAGCGCTGCGCAAGGTGTACGGCGCCGATGCGCTGGTGAAGGAGCTGGAAGGCGCGCGCAAGCGGTGAGGTTATTCCGGTCTCCTCATCGCGTGTGATGGAGGAGATCGAACCCTGCATCGAGTTTGCGGCACCCCGTGTAATGCCGTCATTCCCGCGAAAGCGGGAATCCATTTTGCTTTTTCGACTTCAGAAGCCAATGGATTCCCGCTTTCGCGGGAATGACGGTGTAACAATTGAGACGGCTTTTCCAGGCTGCTATGGATGATTCGTCACGTCATTGGCGCCAGCCGGTCAAACTGGAAGCCTCGCATCAATCCAACCGCTTCCGAAACCTCAGCACGGCCATCGTCAGGACGATCGTCACGAACGCAGCCAGTGCTGCCAGCTCGTGCCACATCTCCATCAATGCCGCGTCGCGCAGCATGATGCCGCGCACGAGGCGCAGGAAATGCGTCAGCGGAAAGATCTCCGCCAGCCACTGCGCCGCGCGCGGCATGCCGTCGTACGGAAACATGAAGCCCGACAGCAGTATCTGCGGCAGGAACGTGAAGAACGCCATCTGCATCGCCTGAAACTGGCTGCTCGCGGCGGTCGAGATGAGCACGCCGAGCGACAGCATCGCGGCGATGTAGGCGAACGCGGCGAGATACACCTCCAGCAGCGAACCGCGCACCGGCACGTCGAACACGAACCGGCCGAGCAGCAGGATCAGGGTGACCTGGATCAGCCCGATGCCGACGTAGGGCAGCACCTTGCCGAGCGTCAGCTCGAACGGCGACAGCGGCGTGGCGATCAGCATTTCCATGTTGCCGCGCTCGCGCTCGCGCACGATGGCCATCGCCGTGAAGATCACCATCGTCATCGCGAGGATCACGCCGATCAGGCCCGGCACCGTGTTCAGCGGCGCGCGCCGCTCCGGATTGTAGAAGTTGACGATTTCCACCGACGGAACGGCGACGGCGCCGGGCGGATTCGCGGCCGAGCCGTAGTCGAGCGCCGTCATCGGGAACGCGGAGAGCTGGCGCGCCGCAGCCTGTACAGACTGGTCGGAACCGTCGACGACGACCTGCCAGGCCGGCCGGTCAGGCCGTGCGAGGCGCGTTTCGAAATCCGGCGGAATCACGATCGCGGCGCTGATCTCGCCGCGCCGCAGCGCCGCATCGATCTCCTGCGGCGCCGCCACGCGGCGGCGGAAATCGAGCACCTGCGAAGAGGCGAGCTCGGCGATCAGTTCGCGCGAGTGCGCGGTGTTCGCCTGGTCGAGCACGGCGGCCGGCAGATGGCGTATGTCGAGGTTGATCGCGAAGCCGAACAGCAGCAGCTGGATCGTCGGGATGCCGACGATCATCGCGAAGGTCAGGCGGTCGCGGCGCAACTGCGTCAGCTCCTTGCGCACGACGGCGAGCAGGCGCGCGAAGCTCATGCGGCCGCCTTGCGCGGTGCGCTGGTCGCGGCCACGAAGACGTCCTCGAGATTCGCGCCGACCGGTTCGATCGTCGCATTCGGGTCGATTCCATGGACCTGCGTGCGCAGCCAGCCCGCGCCGCCCGCGCGGCGTTCGAGCAGCACGCGCAGGCTGCTGCCGATCTGCGCCACGCCGAGCACGGCCGGCGCCTGCGCGAGGGCCTGCTGCACGCGGCGCGGCTGCGCGCAGTCCACGCGCAGCGTTTCGCCGGGAAGATCGGCCATCAGTTGTTGTGGACTGCCGTTCGCGACGAGGCGGCCGCGGTCGAGAATCGCCAGACGATGGCAGCGTTCGGCTTCGTCCATGTAGTGCGTGGATACCAGCATCGTCGTGCCGCCCTGGGCGAGATCGAACAGCGCATCCCAGAAGTCGCGGCGCGACTGCGGATCGACCGCGCTGGTCGGCTCGTCGAGCAGCAGCAGCTCCGGCTTGTGCATGACCGCGCAGGCGAGCGCGAGGCGCTGCTTCTGCCCTCCCGACAACGTGCCCGCGAGCTGGCCGGCGAGGTCGTTCAGGTGATATTGCGCGGACAGCTCCTCGATGCGCTGGCGTGTGGCGTTGCGTGCGACGCCGTGGATCGCGGCGAGGAATTCGAGGTTTTCGCGCACGCTCAAGTCCTCGTACAACGAGAACTTCTGCGTCATGTAGCCGATCGAGCGCTTGACCGCCTCCGCTTCGCGCGGCAGCGCGTGTCCGAGCACGGTGATGTCGCCGGCGCTGGGTTCGAGCAGGCCGCACAGCATGCGGATCGTGGTCGACTTGCCGCAGCCGTTCGGACCGAGGAAACCGTACACCTCGGCGCGGCGCACCTCCAGGTCGAGCCCGTCGACCGCGACCAGCGAACCGAAGCGCTTGGTTAATCCGTGCGCGACGATGACCGCGTCGCCGGCCGCCGCACTCACGGTGCTTTCCCGTGCGCGCGATCGGCCTGCGTCGAACCACACGTCGCCTGTGTCGGCAGACCCGCCGGCAGCTTCGTCGCCGCGTCGCCGGCGAGCAGCAGTTCGGCGCGATAGGCGAGGCGGCTGGCGTCGTCGCCGGTCAGCGCGTAGTACGGCGTGAAAGCGGGATCCGAGCGCAGCGTACGTATCGTCGCGTCGAACGCATTCGCGATGCCTTGCACGTGCACGTGGCAATGCATGCCTTCGGCGAGCGACGCGCGCTGCGTGGCCGGCACGTAGACGCGCGCATACGGAGCCGGCCCCGCGAGCAGGCTGACCAGGCTCGCACCGAGCGGCGGCTGGTCGCCGAGCCGGAACGGCAGCGCATCGACCTCGCCGTCGCGCGGCGCATGCACGTCCAGGCGCGCGCGCGTGAGCGCCAGGTGCTGCGTCGCCGCCTGTGCCGAAGCCAGGGCGGCTTCGGCCTGGTCGATGTCCTCGATGCGCGTGCCGTTCAGCAGTTCGTTCAAGTTCGCGCGCGCCGCGTTCGCGCTGGCGGCGGCGGTACGCAGCGCGGTTTCCGCATTGTCCAGATCGGCCTGCGCGATCAATCCGCGCTTGCGGACTTCGGCGAGCCGGTCGCGTTCGCGCTTCGCATTGGTCTGCGTCGACTCGGCGCCGGCGAGCGTCGCGCGTGCCGCATCGATCGTCTCGATGCGCGTGCCGTGGCGCAATTCGGCGAGGGCGGCTTCGGCCTTGCGCTGATCGGCCTGCGCCTGCGCGAGCTGTGCATCGGTGCGGCGCGGGTCGAGACTCAGGATCAGGTCGCCGGACCGCACGCGCGCGCCTTCGGCGACGGCGATCGCCAGTATCGGTTCCGACGCCTCGGCGGCGACGGCGACGCGATCCCATTCGAGCGTACCGAGCAACGGCGGCGGCGCATGGTCGCCGCAACCGGCGATGACCAGCAGCAAAGGCATGCCGTGGAAAGCGCGTGACAGGGCGGTGCGTTTCATCGGGAAGCTCCCAGGCCGTGTTCGAGCAGGGTCAGCGTGTGGCGTGCGAGGTCGTCCGGACCGATGTCGCCGGCATCGAGCAGGCGCGTCCACAGCGGGCGCGCGGCAAGCGGGAACAAGGTCAGGCCGATCAGCGAGACGACGACCAGGCGCGGATCGAGAGCGGGATTCAGCGCGCCCTCCGCTTGCGCCGCGGCGATCGTTCCGCTGAGGCGCGGCGCGATGCGCGCGCCGATGTGGGCGAGCAGCCTTTCGCGCAGCAAGCCGCCTTCGCTGAGCACCTCGCGCAGCCACAGCGTCGGCAGCCAGGGATTGGCGGCGAGCAGCGCGAACAGGTCGCGCACGAAGGCGAGGATGCGCTCGCGCGGCGCCAGCGTGGCCGCGTCGAGGTCGCCTTGCAGGGTCGCCATCAGCGGCACGATGCGCTCGTCGACGAGCGCATCGAGCAGCCGTTCGCGGTTGCCGAAGTAGTAGTGCAGCATCGCCGGCGTCACGCGCGCGCGGCGCGCGATCGCGCTGAGCGGCGTCGCCGCGATGCCCTGCTTGCCGAACAGGGCGATGGCGACGTCGAGCAGGCGCTCGCGCTGGTCGCCGCGCGATTTCGCCGGGCGTCCGGGACTGCGGCCGGGGGATTTGCGGGCGTCGATCATCGCCAAAATATAATTAACTGAATAATTAATTTCAAGTCGGAGGCGAAACGCCCGTTTGCCCAAGGCACCTTCCTACGACTATGGTCGAAACCATGGCGCCAGCCAGCTGTTCTAGGCTGTAGCCGAGGCGGGGCAGGACGCACATGAACTACGAAGCGCTTTACCGGCAGTCGATCGAGCAGCCCGAAACGTTCTGGGCCGAGCAGGCGAAGGCGATTCATTGGCACACGCCGCCGCAGCAGATCCTCGACTACTCGAACCCTCCGTTCCGGCGCTGGTTCGCCGGCGGCGAGACCAACCTCTGCTACAACGCCGTCGACCGCCATCTGGCCGAGCGCGCCGGCCAGCCCGCGCTGATCGCGATCTCCACCGAAACCAACCTCACGCGCACGCTGACCTATCGCGAGCTGTATCGCGAAGTGAACACGTTCGCGGCGGTGTTGAAGTCGCTCGGCGTCGGCCGCGGCGATCGCGTCGTCATCTACATGCCGAACATGGCCGAAGCGGTCGTCGCGATGCTCGCCTGCGCGCGCATCGGCGCGGTGCATTCGGTCGTATTCGGCGGCTTCGCCGCGCACAACCTGGCCCTGCGCATCGACGACGCGGCGCCGGCCCTGCTGATCTGCGCCGATGCCGGCATGCGCGGCGGCAAGGTGATTGCGTACAAGCCGCTGGTCGACGAGGCGACGCGGGCGACGCGCGCGCCGCCGCCGCATGTGCTGGTCGTCGATCGCGGGCTCGATCCGGGTCATGCGCGCATCGACGGCCGCGATCTCGACTACGCCCGCTTGCGCGCGCAGTACGACGGTACCGAAGTGCCGGTCGAATGGCTCGAATCGAACGAGCCGAGCTACCTGCTCTACACCTCGGGCACCACCGGCAAGCCGAAGGGCGTGCAGCGCGACGTCGGCGGCTATGCGGTCGCGATGGCGATGACGATGCGCACGACGTTCGACATCGGCCCCGGCGACGTGATGTTCTGCACGTCCGACGTCGGCTGGGCGGTCGGACATTCGTACAACGTCTACGGACCGCTGATCGCGGGCGCGACCGGCATCCTCTACGAAGGCCTGCCGACGAACCCCGATGCCGGCATCTGGTGGCGCATCTGTGCCGACTACGGCGTGCGTACGATGTTCTCCTCGCCGACCGGCATCCGCGTGCTGAAGAAACAGAATCCGGACTGGCTGCGCGCGCATGACCTGTCGCGCTTGAAGTGGCTCTTCCTCGCCGGCGAACCGCTCGACGAGCCGACCGCGAGATGGATCACCGAGGGCATCGGCAAACCGGTCATCGACAACTATTGGCAGACCGAAACCGGCTGGCCGACGCTGACGCTGCTGCCGGGGCTCGATCTGAAGCCGGTCAAGTTCGGCTCGCCCGGCTTTCCGAATTTTGGCTTCAAGATGCGCCTGATCGACGAGGTCAGCGGCCGCGACGTCGCTCCCGGCGAGAAAGGCGTGCTGACGTTCGTGCCGCCGCTGCCGCCCGGATGCCTGACGACGATCTGGAACGACGACGCGCGCTTCCTGCGCAGCTATTTCGGCCATTTCAAGGAACTGCTGTACAGCTCGCTCGACTGGGCGATCCAGGACGAAGAGGGCTACACGTTCTTCCTCGGCCGCACCGACGACGTGATCAACGTGGCCGGCCATCGCCTAGGCACGCGCGAGATGGAGGAAGCGGTCGCTTCGCATCCCGCGGTCGCCGAAGCGGCCGTCGTCGGCGTCGCCGATGAACTGAAAGGGCAAGTGCCGATCGTCTTCGCCACGCTGAAGCAGTCGGCGCAGGGCACGCCCTCGGAAACCGCCGAAGGCATGCGGCAGCGCGTGGACGCGCTGCTCGGCAGCGTGGCGAGGCCGGCGCGCGTCTACATCGTGCAGGTCTTGCCGAAGACGCGTTCGGGCAAGCTGCTGCGCCGATCGCTGCAGGCCATCGCGCAGTCGACCGATCCGGGCGATCTGTCGACGCTGGACGATCCCCATGCGCTCGAGGAATGCCGCAAGGCGCTCGCACGCGGGCCGGAAGGCGGCTCGTAGCCGAAGGGCTGGCGGCGCCGGGGGGAACCGGCGGCGGCAGGTTCGGCTAAAATGGCGATCTTTGTTCGCGGAGCCGTCATGTCCCAGCTCGCTTCCGCCGGCGCGCAGTTCCGCGCAGCCGTCGCCGAGGAAAAACCCCTGCAGGTCGTCGGAGCGATCACCGCGTATGCCGCGATGATGGCCAAGCGCGTGGGCTACAAGGCGATCTACCTCTCCGGCGGCGGCGTCGCGGCGAACTCGCTCGGCATGCCCGATCTCGGCATCAGCACGATGGAAGACGTGCTGATCGACGCGCGCCGCATCGTCGATGCGACCGGCTTGCCGCTGTTGGTGGACATCGACACCGGCTGGGGCGGGGCGTTCAACATCGCGCGCACGATCCGCTCGTTCATCCGCACCGGCGTCGCCGCCGTGCACATGGAGGACCAGGTCGGGCAGAAGCGCTGCGGCCACCGGCCCGGCAAGGAAGTGGTCCCGGTCGAGGAAATGGTCGATCGCGTGAAGGCCGCGGTCGACGCGCGCACGGACGCCGGCTTCGTCATCATGGCGCGCACCGACGCCGCCGCGGTCGAAGGCGTGCAGTCGGCGATCGATCGCGCGTGCGCGTACGTCGAGGCCGGCGCCGACATGATCTTCCCCGAGGCGATGGCTACGCTGGACGACTACCGGCGTTTCAAGGCGGCGGTGAAGGTGCCGATCCTGGCGAACCTCACCGAGTTCGGTTCGACGCCGTTCTTCACGGTCGACGAGCTGCGCTCGGCCGACGTCGATATCGCGCTGTACTGCTGCGGCGCCTATCGCGCGATGAACAAGGCCGCGCTGAATTTCTACGAGACCGTGCGCCGCGACGGCACGCAGAAGGCCGCCGTGCCGACGATGCAGACGCGTGCGGAGCTGTACGATTTCCTCGGCTATCACGCCTACGAACGCAAGCTCGACGAGTTGTTCGCCGGCGGCAAGCGCGAAGGCTGAGCCGGTGTCGTCGCAGCGCAATCCGTTGGCGGGACGCGGACCGGTGCAGAATTGGGATGCCATCGCGGCCGTGATCGCGGCGCTGATCGGTCTGCTCGCGCTGTGCGTCTCGGCGTACACCGCCAGCATCCAGCGCCAGCAGGCGAAGGCGCAGGTGTGGACGCACCTGATGTTCGCCAATTCGGATACGGAGCAGGCCCTGCTCGTGCTCAACAAGGGCGTCGGTCCCGCGCTCGTCGGCAGCTTTCGCGTGTACGTCGACGGCAAGCCGCAGCGCAACTGGGACGGCGTCCTGGCCGCCCTCGGCATGCCTGCGCCGGAGTCTCTGGAGCAGTCGACCGTCAACGGATCGGTGATCGCGGCGAACGAGAAGATCGACTACCTCAAGCTCGGCGAAAAGGCCGATTGGAAGGCGTTTCACGCGCTCAAGAGCCGCGTGAGAATACGCGCATGCTATTGCTCGGTGCTCGACGAGTGCCGCGTCTACGACGAACGCGCCAAGCGGCGCGAAGACGCCGAAACTCCGGTTTCGGCGTGCGAAGTTTCGGAAAACGAAGAGTTCGAGCAGTAGCGCGGACTTCGGCACCCTTTCATTGCGTCAATGATCAGAAGACGGAGACACACCATGAGCCAGGCGGACCAGCCCGTACCTTTCAAGCCCAAGAAGTCCGTCGCGCTGTCGGGCGTCGCCGCCGGCAATACCGCGCTGTGCACGGTCGGCCGCACCGGCAACGACCTGCACTATCGCGGCTACGACATCCTCGATGTCGCCACCGCGTGCGAGTTCGAGGAGATCGCCTATCTGCTGGTGCACGGCAAGCTGCCGAACCTGGCCGAGCTCGCCGCCTACAAGACCAAGCTGAAGTCGCTGCGCGGCGTTCCGGCCGCGGTGAAAACCGTCCTCGAACAGCTGCCGGCATCGACGCATCCGATGGACGTGATGCGCACCGCGGTGTCGGCACTCGGCTGCACGATGCCCGAGAAGGACGACCACAACCATCCCGGCGCGCGCGACATCGCCGATCGCCTGATGGCATCGCTGGGTTCCCTGCTGCTGTACTGGTACCACTACGCGGTCAACGGCAAGCGCATCGAGGTCGAGACCGACGACGATTCGATCGGCGGCCATTTCCTGCATCTGTTGCACGGCGAGAAGCCGAGCGCGCAATGGGTGCGCGCGATGCACACCTCGCTGATCCTGTACGCCGAGCACGAGTTCAACGCGTCGACCTTCGCCGCGCGCGTGATCGCCGGCACCGGCAGCGACATGTATTCGGCGATCGCCGGTGCGATCGGTGCGCTGCGCGGTCCCAAGCATGGCGGCGCCAACGAAGCCGCGTTCGAGATCCAGGAGCGCTACGACTCCGCCGACGAAGCCGAGGCCGACATCCGTGCGCGGGTGGAGCGCAAGGAAGTCGTGATCGGCTTCGGCCACCCGGTCTACACCGTCAGCGACCCGCGCAACAAGGTCATCAAGGAAGTCGCGCGTGAGCTGTCGGCCGCGCAGAAGAACATGAAGATGTTCGACATCGCCGAACGGCTCGAATCGACGATGTGGGGCATCAAGAAGATGTTCCCCAACCTCGACTGGTTCAGCGCCGTCAGCTACCACATGCTCGGCGTACCGACGGCGATGTTCACGCCGCTGTTCGTGATCTCGCGCACGTCCGGTTGGAGCGCGCATGTCGTCGAACAGCGTATCGACGGCAAGATCATCCGCCCGAGCGCAAACTACGTCGGGCCGGAAGACCTGAAGTTCGTACCGATCGAGAAGCGCCAGTAGCGTTTCGGCTTCCTGCTGCCGTCATTCGCGCGGAGGCCGGAAATCCGAAGAGGGGCTTCGATCTCCTTCCGCCGTCATTCCCGCGTCCGTGGGAATGACGAAGTGGAGTTCTGGATGGGATTTGCTTCGCTGCGGCACGATCTCGCAGCTTCGAAGCACTTCCGCAAGCGCGCGCACCGTTTCAGTCTGCGTCTGCCGTCATTCCCGCAAAAGCGGGAAGCCAAAGGCTTTGCTGTGCCTTGAATGCAAAATGGATTGACCAGCTTCGCTGTTGTAAAGCCCTTCCGCGTTCACGGGAATGACGACATGGAGGACTGGGTGGGGCCAGTCCGCACCGCGCCGCGATGCGTCGTCGGATCACAGCATCGCCGCCAGCCGCGTCCCCTGCGCGATCGCGCGCTTCGCGTCGAGTTCGGCGGCGACATCGGCGCCGCCGATCACATGCGTGGCGACGCCGTTCGCGGCGAATTGCGCGTGCAGGCTGCGGTTCGGCTCCTGGCCCGCGCAGATCACGATCGTGTCGACGGGCAAGGTCTTGGCTTCCTCGCCGATGCGGATGTGCAGTCCTTCGTCGTCGATGCGTTCGTAGCTGACGCCGCCGAGCATCGTCACGCGCTTGGCTTTCAGCGTCGAGCGATGCACCCATCCGGTGGTCTTGTTGAGGCGCTTGCCGGGTTTGCCGGGCGTGCGCTGCAGCAGCCAGACCTCGCGCGCCGGCGCGTCGGGCGCCGGCGTGGCCAGGCCTCCACGCGCGGACAGCGTCGTGTCGACGCCCCATTCGTGCGTCCAGCGCGCGATGTCGGTCGTCGGTGACGGCGCTTGCTCGACGAGGAATTCGGCGACGTCGAAGCCGATGCCGCCCGCGCCGATGATCGCCACGCGCGCACCGACCTTCGCGCCGCCGCGCAGCACGTCGACATAGCTCAGCACGTTCGCGCGTTCGCTGCCGGGAATCGCCGCCGCGCGCGGGTTCACGCCGGTCGCGAAGACGACTTCGTCGAAGCCCTGCAGCGAGGCAGGCGTCGCGGTCGTGGCGAGACGCAGCTCGACGCCGGTCTGCGCGATGCGGCGCGCGAAGTAGCGCAGCGTCTCGTGGAACTCCTCCTTGCCGGGGATCCGCTTGGCCATGTTGAACTGGCCGCCGATCTCCTGTGCCTGGTCGAACAGCGTGACCGCATGGCCGCGCTCGGCCAGCGTCGTCGCGCAGGCGAGGCCGGCCGGTCCCGCGCCGACCACGGCGATGTGCTTCTTCGTCGTCGCAGGGCGGATCACCAGTTCGGTTTCGTGGCAGGCGCGCGGATTGACGAGGCAGCTGGCGAGCTTCTTCTCGAACACGTGATCGAGGCATGCCTGGTTGCACGCGATGCACGTGTTGATGTCGGCGGCGCGGTCCTCCCGCGCCTTGCGTACCCAGTCCGGGTCGGCCAGCAGCGGGCGCGCCATCGAGACCATGTCGGCGTCGCCCTCGGCGAGCACGCGCTCGGCGACCTCGGGCATGTTGATGCGGTTCGTCGTGATCAGCGGAATGCGTACTTCGGCTTTCATGCGGCGCGTCACCCACGCGAACGCCGCGCGCGGAACGCTCGTCACGATCGTCGGGATGCGTGCTTCGTGCCAGCCGATGCCGGTGTTGATCAAGGTCGCGCCGGCGTTTTCGATCTTCTTCGCCAGTTGCACGATTTCGTCCCAGCGCTGTCCGTTCTCTACCAGGTCGAGCATCGACAGGCGATAGATGATGATGAAGTCGCGTCCGACCGCCGCGCGCATGCGCCGCACGATGTCGACCGCGAACCGCTGGCGCTTGTCGACGCTGCCGCCCCAGTCGTCCTCGCGCCGGTTGGTGCGCTCGGTCAGGAACTGGTTGATCAAATAGCCTTCCGAACCCATCACCTCGACGCCGTCGTAGCCGGCGTCCTGCGCTCGCTTCGCGCACGCGACGAAATCGCCGATCGTGCGTTCGACGCCGCGTGCCGACAGCGCGCGCGGCGTGAACGGCGTGATCGGCGACTTGATCTTCGACGGCGCCACCGAGAGCGGGTGATACCCGTAGCGGCCGGCGTGCAGGATCTGCATGCAGATGCGGCCGCCCTCGGCGTGCACCGCGCGCGTGACCCTGCGGTGGCGCGCGACCTGCCACGGCTGCGACAGGCGGCTGGCGAACGGCGACAGCCAGCCTTCGATGCTCGGCGCGATGCCGCCGGTCACCATCAGGCCTACGCCGCTGCGTGCGCGTTCGGCGAAGTAGGCGGCCAGCTTGTCGTAGTCGCGTGCGTGGTCTTCCAGACCCGTATGCATCGATCCCATCAGGATCCGATTGGGCAGGGTGGCGAAGCCGAGATCGAGCGGGGTGAACAGGTTCGGGTAGCGCACGCGGCTGCCTTCCTTCGATTCAAACGATCGTATGAAGATGCCCGGAATAGGGCTTCGCGACAAGCACCCGTTTCGACGGATCGACGAATCAGTCGGTCACGTGCAGCACGATCAAGGTCTGGTCGTCGACGCCGAGCGGACTGCGCTGGTGCGCGATGACTTCGTCGCGCAGCAGGGCGAGCAGGGCGGCGGAATCGGGTGGGCCGCCGGCGACCAGGTGGGCGAGGCGTTCGGTGCCGAACGGGCGCTGCGCGCCGTCGCGCGCCTCGATGATGCCGTCGGTGTAGAGCACCAGCATGTCGCCGGCCGCGACGTCGAACGTGCGGTTCTCGAACGCGTGGTCGCGCAGGATGCCGAGCGGAATCTGCTCGCCGGCGCCGCGCAAGGTCACTTCCTCGCCGCGCTTGTGCAGCAGCGGCGGATGGCCGGCGGCAACGTACGTGGCACGGCCGAGATCAGGCCGGTACAGCAGCGCGAACGCGGTCAGGAAGTGATGACGCTGGCGGCGCGAGAAGAAATAGCGGTTCGCGTAGGTCAGCGCGCCGGCCGGGCCGGCCTCTTCGTCGCCGTGGTAAGTGCGCAGGATCGCGTCGAACTGCACGGCTTCCATCGCGGCCGCGGCTCCGTGGCCGGAAACATCGGCCAGCGTGATGACCCAGGTGTCGTAGCGATCGCGCGGGAAATCCGGCGGCGCGTACTGGGTGAGGTCGACCAGGTCGTAGTAGTCGCCGGCCGCAGTTTCCGCGGGCTGCCAGTGCACGGCGTAGTCGAGGCCGCGGATGCGCGGATTGTCCGGCAGCAGGAGGCGCTGCACGTCGGCGAGGCCTTCGATCGCTTCGCGCTGGCGCGCGGTTTCGTCGCGCAGCGCGCGTGTCACGATCGGGCGCACGACGAGACTGGTGGCGAGATTGGCCTCGAGCAGCAGCGCGGCGAGATCGACGTGGTCGAAACGCGGATGGAAACTGCTGCCGAACACGAGCCAGTGGTTGACCGCGCCGGTGTTGGCCAGCGGGATGCCGATCAGGGCCGCCGGACTCAGCAGCGCTTGCTCGAACGGCAGCGCGAATTCGGTCGGCGCGACGCGCAGCGTGCGCGGCTCGGCGGTCGCGAACAGGCGGGCCGTCAACGCGTCGTCGAACAGCGGCAGCGTGGAGCGGTCGCCGAACGGATCGACGTTCGGCACGTGTTCGCGTGCGTCCGGCCCGATCAGCCCAGCGAGCCGGCACTGCCCTGGCGGCAGGCCGCGAACGAATACGAGGGCGAGCGAGCAGTCCGGGAAGCGCTCGGCGAAGTGCGCGTGCACGGTGCGCAGCGCGGCCGCGGAATCGCCGTCGAAAGCGCTGAGGCGCAGGATGCGGTCGAGGGTCGGCAGGATCGAGGACACGGCGCGGCCGATCAGCGGAGGCGGCGCGATTCTGCACGCCGCCCCGCCGCACGCCAAGCGCCGCCGCTACCAGCCGGCCAGCGCGAGTTTGCCGATCGTGGTGCCGGATTCGAGGCGGCGATGGGCCTCGCGTAGGTTCGCAGCGTCGATCGCGCCCAGCGTCTCGGTCAGCGTTCCCTTCAGTTCGCCGGCATCGACGAGGTCGGCGACGCGGTCGAGCAGGCGGTGCTGCTCGATCATGTCGGCCGTTTTGAAGCGTGCGCGCGCGAACATCATTTCCCAGTGGATGCCGACGCATTTCGCCTTGAACGGGTCGCCGATGTTGAGCGGCGTGGTTGGTTCGACGATCAGGCCGATGCGGCCTTGCGGCGCGATGATCTCGCCCATCGCTTGCCAGTACGGCGCGCTGTCGGTGAGGTTGAGGATCGCGTCGACCTCGGCGATGCCGAGCGCCGCGAGTTGAGGCGCCAAGGGCTGGCGATGATCGATCACGTGCTGCGCGCCCATCGCGCGGCACCAGGCGACCGTTTCCGGGCGCGACGCGGTCGCGATGACGACGAAGCCGGCGCGACGCGCCAGCTGGATCGCGATCGAGCCGACACCGCCGGCACCGGCGACGACCAGCAGCGAGCGGCCGGCATCGGCGCCGTCGGCGTCATAGCCCATGCGATCGAATAGCAGCTCCCACGCGGTGATCGTGGTCAATGGCAACGCGGCGGCTTGCGCGAAATCGAGCGTGCGCGGCTTCCTGCCGACGATGCGTTCGTCGACGAGCTGGAACTGTGCATTGCTGCCGCTGCGCGTGATGTCGCCGGCGTAGTAGACCGCATCGCCCGGCTTGAACAAGGTGACGGACGATCCGACCGCTTCGACGACGCCGGCGGCGTCGTAGCCGAGGATTTTCGGCTGCGCTTCGACTTGCGCCTTGGGCGAGCGCACCTTCGTGTCGACGGGATTGACCGACACCGCTTCGACGCGCACGAGCAGATCGTGCGCGCCGGGTTCGGGCTTTGCGAGTTCGACGTCGAGCAGCGATTGCGAGTCGGCGATCGGCAGGTAACGCGTGAGTCCAACGGCTTTCATGACACGACTCTCCGGAAGTGGAAATCAGAACGCGGACAGGACCAGGCCGCCCTCGGCGCGCAACGCCGAACCGTTGATCGCGGAGGCGGCGGGGCTGGCGACGAAGGCGACGAAACGTGCGATCTCGACCGGCTCGATGAAGCGGCGCAGCAGCGAAGTCGGACGGATCGTCTCGAAGAACTTCTTCTCGAAGTCGGCGGCGCTGATGCCTTCCTGCTCGGCCAACTGCTCGACGAACGTGCCCACGCCCTCCGATCGCGTCGGTCCGACCAGCACCGAGTTCACGGTGACGGCACTGCCGCGCGTCAGCTGCGCCATGCCGCTGGCGATCGCGATCTGCGCGGACTTGGTCATGCCGTAGTGGATCATCTCGGCCGGAATCTGCAGCGCCGATTCGCTCGAAATGAACACGATGCGACCGCGGTTGCGCTCGAGCATGCCGGGCAGGTAGTGCCGCGACAGGCGCACGCCGCTCATCACGTTCGCATCGAACAGGCGCTGCCAGTCGGCGTCGGCGATCTCGGCGAACGCGCGCGGCTCGAAGATGCCGACGTTGTTGATCAGGATGTCGGCCTGCGGCACTTGCGCGATCAGCGCGGCGGCGCCTTCGGCCGTCGACAGGTCGGCGGCGACGCCGCGCAGCGAGGCGCCCGGCACGGCCTTGGACAGCGCAGCGACGGCAGCGTCGACACGCGCCTGCGTGCGTCCGCTGACGACGACGGCGGCGCCGTTGCGGGCGAGTTCTTCGGCGATCGCGTAGCCGATACCGGCGGTGGAACCGCTGACGATGGCCGTCTGGCCGGAGAGGGGAGTGCTCATGACGGAAGGTTCCTGCTGGAGGTGGAAAAGTGGATGAATGCGACTGCGCAAGACATGTTGCTACGAATGCGTGGCACGTGTCGGAAGATCGAGGGTCTATGCCCCTTCCGTCGCGCAGGCTGCCGTGTCGAGGGCGGCTGTACGCGGCGTGCGATCCAGGCGCGCGCTCCACAGCGCGATGCCGAGTCCGCACAGCGTCACCAGCGCCGCGACCCAGCTGACCGCGCCGAGGCCGGGGCCGCGTTCGATGACCACGCCGCCGAGCCACGCGCCGAGCGCGTTGCCGAGATTGAACGCGCCGATGTTGAGGCTCGAGGCGAGACTCTGGCCGGCGCCGTCGGCCTTGTGCAGCACCCACAGCTGCAGCGGCGGCACCGTCGCGAACGCGGCGACGCCGAGCAGGCCGACGAAGACGACCGCAGCGATCTTGTCGTGCAGCGCGAACGTCATCAGACCGAGCACGGCCGCGAGCGCGATCAGCGTCGCGAGCAGGGCAGGCATCAGTTTGCGATCGGCAAGACGGCCGCCGATCAGGTTGCCGGCGATCAGGCCGACGCCGAAGACGAGCAGGATCGGCGACACCGCGCTGTCGGCGAAACCGGTCAGGCGGGTCAGGATCGGCTGGATGTAGGTGAACACCGCGAACACCCCGGCGAAGCCGAATACGGTCATCAGGAGGCCGAGCAGCACCTGCGGCCGCTGCACGACCTTGAGCTCCTCGCGCAGCGCGATCGGCGTGTGGCCTTCGCGGTCGGCCGGCACGAGCGCTGCGATCACCACCATCGCGACCAGGCCGATCGCGGTGACGGCCCAGAACGTCGCACGCCAGCCGAAGTGCAGGCCGAGCCATGCGCCGGCCGGCACGCCGAGCAGCGTCGCCACGGTAAGACCGGTGAACATGATCGAGATCGCCGAGGCCTTGCGGTCCGCGGCGACGAGGCCGGTCGCGACGATCGAGCCGACGCCGAAGAACGTGCCGTGTGCGAGCGAGGTGATCACGCGCGCACCCATCAGGACGGCGTAGTTCGGCGCCAGCGCACAGGCGAGGTTGCCGATCGTGAAGATCGCCATCAGGCCGACCAGCACGCGCTTGCGCGGCATCCGGCTGGTCGCGACGGTCAGCAGCGGCGCACCGACGAAGACGCCGAGCGCGTAGCCTGAAATCAGCAGGCCGGCGGTGGCGATCGAGACGTGCAGGTCGGCGGCAACCTGCAGCAGCAGGCCCATGATCACGAACTCGGTCGTGCCGATGCCGAAGGCGCCGGCGGTCAGCGCGTACAAGCCGGGCGGAAAGCGCGGGGAATTCACGGAGCGGGTGGTCATGAGATGGGCGGCATCGAAAAAGACCACGCCAGCATAGGTGCTTGCATCTTCATGAAAAACGGTCAGTATCGCGAATCAGTTTATTCAATTTATTGATAATCATGGACCGCATCGGCGACCTCGTGCTGTTCCTGCGTGTGCTCGACCAGGGCTCGATCAGCGCCGCTGCGCGCAGCCTCGACATTTCGGTCGCCGTCGCCAGCCAGCGGCTCAAGCGCCTGGAGCGCGAACTCGGCGTGCGCCTGCTGCACCGGACCACGCGGCGCCTGCATGCAACGCCGGAAGGCGCGGCCCTGGCCGAGCGCGGCCGGACGCTGGTGGAGGACCTGGAAGCGCTGACGACCGACGTGCGCCAGAGCGGCGGCGAAGTGTCGGGCACGTTGCGCATGACCGTGTCGGCCTCGTTCGGCCGCCAATACCTCTCGCCGCTGCTGCCCGAATTCCTCGCGCGCTATCCGCGCGTGCGCATCAGCGTCGATCTCAGCGACCAGATGCAGGACCTCGTCAGCGCCGGCTACGACCTCGCGATCCGCATCGGATCGCTGGTCGATTCCAATCTCGTCGCGCGCAAGATCGCCGTGAACGATCGCGTGCTCTGCGCGGCGCCGGCCTATCTCGACCGCCACGGCGTGCCTTCGACGCCGGAGGACCTGGCCGCGCACGAATGCGTCGTCCTCGTCGGCAGCCAGGGCCGGCAGGATCTGTGGCGCATGAGCGACGCCGGCGGCCGCGAGGCCGCCGTGCGCGTCGGCGGCCGCTTCGAGTCTAATTTTGGCGAAGTGCTGCGCGACGCGGCCGTCGCAGGCCTCGGCATCGCGCTGCACAGCACCTGGCACGTGCACGAGGACCTCCGTGCCGGGCGGCTCGTGCAGGTGCTGCCGCGCTGGCGCATCGCCGCTTCCGGCATCTACGCGGTGATGCCGCAGCGCCGCCTGGCGCCGCTGCGCGTGCATGCGTTCGTCGAATTCCTGATCGAGCGCTTCGGCACGCACCCGCCGTGGCAGCGCACGCCGGCTGCGCGCGGCAAGACCGTGCGCAAGGGCTGAGACGGCCTCGCGCGGCTGCGGCGGTCCCGGTTTCGCTCTGGCACAATGCGCGCCCCGCGCGCGCTGCGATCCGTGCATCGTCCGCCGAAACTTTCCTACCGATACGGAATGCCCATGTCCCAACACGATATCCGCTCGGCCGTGCGGCCGGATCCCGACCAGCCGATGGTCGACATCGCCAACTACGTCGCCGACTACAAGATCGACTCGACCGAGGCGTTCGACACCGCGCGCTACATGCTGCTCGACTCGCTCGCCTGCGCGATGCTGGCGATGAAGTTTCCCGAGTGCGTGAAGCACCTCGGACCGCTGGTGCCGGGTGCGGTGCTGCCGGGCGGTGCGCGCGTGCCGGGCACGAGCTGGGAGCTGGACCCCGTGCAGGCCGCCTACAACATCGGCGTGCAGGTGCGCTGGCTCGACTTCAACGACACCTGGCTCGCCGCGGAGTGGGGCCATCCTTCGGACAACCTCGGCGCGATCCTCGCCGTCGCCGACTATCTCTCGCGCGAGGCCGTGCGCGAAGGCGGCAAGCCGCTGACCGTGCGCGACGTGCTCGGCCACGCGATCAAGGCACACGAGATCCAGGGCTGCTACGCGCTGAAGAATTCGTTCAACCGCGTCGGCATGGACCACGTGATCCTGGTGCGCCTGGCTTCGACGGCCGTGGCCACGCAGATGCTCGGCGGCGGCAAGGAAGAAATCATCAACGCCGTCTCGCACAGCTGGATCGACAACGGCGTGCTGCGCACCTATCGCCACGCGCCGAACACCGGGCCACGCAAGAGCTGGGCCGCCGGCGACGCCTGCCGTCGCGCGGTCACGCATGCGTTGAACGCGGTGAAGGGCTGCGTCGGCTATCCGTCCGCGCTGTCGGCCAAGACCTGGGGCTTCTACGACGTCGCGTTCAAGGGCAAGCCGTTCGAGTTCGAGCGCCCGTTCGGCAGCTACGTCATGGAGAACGTTCTGTTCAAGATCAGCTATCCGGCCGAGTTCCACGCGCAGACCGCCGTGGAGTGCGCGATGACGCTGCATCCGCAGGTCGCCGGCAAGCTCGACCAGATCGACCGCATCGTGATCGAGACGCAGGAAGCGGGCGTTCGCATCATCGACAAGACCGGTCCCTTGGCCAATTACGCCGACCGCGACCACTGCATCCAGTACATGGTCGCCGTGCCGCTGATCTTCGGCCGCCTGACCGCAGCCGATTACGCCGACGATGTCGCTGCCGATCCGCGGATTGATGCGCTGCGCAACAAAATGGAAGTGCGCGAGAACCCGCAATTCACGAAGGATTACTTCGATCCCGACAAGCGCTACATCGGCAATTCGCTGCAGGTCTTCTTCAAGGACGGCAGCTCCACCGACAAGGTGTCGATCGATTTTCCGATCGGTCATCGCAAGCGCCGCGCCGAGGGTATCCCGGTCCTGCTGAAGAAATTCGAGGCGGCGCTGTCGGAGCATCTGCCCGCCAAGCGCGTCGAGGCGATCCTGGCCGCCAGTCGCGACCCGGCACGACTGGATGCACTCCCAATTCACCAGTTTGTGGACTGGTTCGCGCTCTGACTGACTCCTAACTTAACGGCATCTTCACAAAAGACTGGCTGCGGCGGGAACCTGCCGCTAAACTTCCGCCGCAGCCCTGAACCCGTGGTAATGTGTTAAGTACACGTTTCCTCCGCGTCATTTTGACGTAGAATAGGAAGAGTGTTGCGTCCTGCGAGGGGTTGGGCGGACGCGTACGAATACCAAAACGAGAGAGGAGACTCTGAATGAAACGTAATGCCCTAAGTGCGCTCATCGCCCTGGCGCTCGTCGGCGGCAGCGCCGCAGTGCACGCGCAGGATTCCGGCAACTGGTACATCGCTCCGCGCATCGGCGCGGACATCTCCGACAGCGACCGTCATACCGACACCTCCGTGTGGGGCGGTATCGGCGTTGGCGTGTGGGTCAACCCGCACCTCGCCGTCGACTTCGAATACACGACCAACAACGCTGACTTCGACGACAACTCGTTCCGCAGCGGCCACCAGTGGGAAAGCGTCGGTCTCGGCGTGACCGGTCGCTGGTTCTTCGGCGACGAAGGTTCGCAGTGGCGTCCGTACGTCCTCGCCGGCGTCGGCGCGCTGCGTCACAAGGCCTACTCGGGCACCCTGCTGAAGGGCGCGGGCTTCTCCGAGGACGGCGGCTGGGATCCGATGGCCACCGTCGGCGGCGGTATCCAGTACAACCTGTCCGATCGCGTTGCGCTGCGCGGTGAAATCGCCGCCCGCTACGACCACGACAACAACACCGAAAACAACATCGCTGAAGCGCTCGGCTACGCCGTCAAGCGCAAGAGCGGCTTCACCGACGGCATCGTCAGCGTCGGCCTGACCTACAGCTTCGGAGGCCATGCTGCTCCGCCGGCGCCGTCGGCTCCGCCGGTTGCACCGCCGCCGGCTCCGGATTGCCATTCGCTCGACGACGACCATGACGGCGTCAACAACTGCGACGACCGCTGCCCGGATACGGCTGCCGGCACCGTCGTGGGTCCGGACGGCTGCCCGCAGAAGGTCGTCATCGACCTGCGCGGCGTGAACTTCAAGTTCGACCGCCCGAAGGTTGGCGAGCACAAGATCGAGCCGACCCTGCAAGTCCCGACGGCTGACTCGATCGCGATCCTCGATCAGGCGATCGACGCTCTGAACCGCTACCCGGCGATCAAGGTCGAACTCGACGGCCACACCGACTCGGTCGGTACCGACGCGTACAACCAGAAGCTGTCCGAGCGTCGCGCGCAGATCGTTGCCGACTACCTGACCGCGCACGGCGTCGACGCGAGCCGCATCACCGCGATCAAGGGCTTCGGCGAGACGCAGCCGATAGACACGAATGCGACCAAGGAAGGCCGTGCGCGCAACCGCCGCACCGAGCTGAAGGTCGAGAACCCGCAGTAATCGGGGTTCGCAGTACCGATGACGAAAAAGCCCGGCGCAAGCCGGGCTTTTTCTTTGTGGGGTTTGCCGTTGCGATCGATCCTGCGGCCCCTTGCGGGCGATGGCATCGTGGGAGCGATTCAGTCGCGATGTTCAGGGCGGCGAAGCGTCGCCGCCAACGCCGCTTTCTCGACGTGTCGCTTGCAGGAGCGACGTCAGCGAGGTTCTGGAGTGGAGCGGTAAGGCGTCGCGGTCGAAACCGCGCTCACGCCGGCTCGCATTCGAGCACGTGTGGGAGCCGGGGCGGCCGCGCATCGACGTCGTTCAGCCGGAGGGCAGCCATCGCGCCCTGCACGAACGCTCAAAGCGTCAGCGGCGAAGCGATCTCGGGCGCGATCGTCTTCACGATAGCGGCAGCGATGCTGACGTTGCCTGCAATCAGGTGGCCGCTCTCGGGCATGCCGTCGCGGCCGACGAAGTCGCAGTAGCGTCCGCCGGCTTCGCGCACGAGCACACAGCCGGCGGCCATGTCCCAGGGCTTGAGGCCGATCTCCCAGAAACCGTCGAAACGGCCGGTGGCGACGTAGGCGAGGTCGAGCGCGGCCGATCCGGTGCGGCGGATGTCCTCGGCTTCGGCGAGCAGAGCACGCGTCATGCCGAGCTGCGCTTCCAGGTGCCGGCGCTGCCGGTACGGAAAGCCGGTCGCGAGCAGGGCGCCGCCGATGCCGTCGCGCCGGCCGACGCGGATGCGGCGATCGTTGAGATAGGCGCCATTGCCCTTGTCGGCCGTGAACAGCTCGTCGCGCAGCGGGTCGTAGACGACGCCGAGCGTCGGCTCGCCGTTCTCGAGCAGGCCGATCGACACCGAAAAATGCGGAAAGCCGCGCAGATAGTTGTGCGTACCGTCGAGCGGATCGATGACCCAGACGTTGCGCGAATCGCCCGATGCGCCGGACTCCTCGCCGAGGAATGCGTCACGCGGGAAGGCGCGCTTGAGTTCGCGCAGGATCTCCGCCTCCGCGAGCCGATCGACTTCGGACACGTAGTCGTGGCGCTGCTTCTCGACGACATCGAGGCTGTCCAGTCGATTCATGTAGCGCAGGATGATCTGACCGGCGGCGCGCGCGGCGCGCACCGCCACATTGACGGCGGGTCTGGGCATACGGATTCCGCTGGGAAAGAACGAAGCACCGCGCACGAACGCGCGAGCGGCGCGCAGGGTAGCAGATAGCGGCAGGCTCACCAAACGCGCAGTCGCGTTACCATCGCGGCAAATCCGCACAACTGTTGGAATCCATGATCGAACCAGCGCCCGGTTCCGCGCTCGAGCGCATCCGCTTCGTACTGGCGCGTACCTCGCACCCCGGCAACATCGGAGCGGCCGCGCGCGCGATCCGCACGATGGGCTTGCGGCGCCTCGTCCTCGTCGCGCCGCAGGCGTTTCCGCATGCGGAGGCGAGCGCGCTCGCGGCCGGTGCCGACGACGTGCTGGATGCGGCCGTCGTCACCCCCGACCTCTCGCCGGCGATCGCCGACTGCCGCCTCGTGCTCGGCGCGACTGCACGCCGACGCGGCGTCGTGCTCGAAGAGCTCGACCCGCGCGAAGCCGCGCAGCGCGTTCTCGCTGCGGCTGCGGCCGGCCACGAGGTCGCGCTGCTGTTCGGCAACGAGCGCGTCGGCCTGGACAACGACGAGATCAAGCGCTGCCATGCGGCGATCATGATCCCGAGCGATCCCACGTACTCGTCGCTGAACCTCGCGCAGGCCGTTCAGGTCGTCGCCTACGAGGTGCGCGCGGCGTGGCTCGCCGCCGGTGCGCAGCAGGCGTTGCCGCCGCGCACGGACCCGCCCGCGAGCAGCGCGGAGATGGAGCACTTCTTCGTGCACCTGGCGCAGGCGCTGGACGATATCGAATTCCACAAGGGACGCTCGCCGCGCACGATCCTGCAGCGCCTGCACCGCCTGTTCCTGCGTGCCCAGCCGGATCGGCGCGAGCTGCGCATCCTGCACGGCATCCTCAGCGACGCGCAGCGGATGGCGGGGTTGGTTCCCAAGGACGGCGCCTAGCTGGTCCGTAGCGCGGATGTGCGTGCGGTGGAGAAGACCTTTCAGGCGTCCGTCTTCGCCGCGTCGGTCCTGCCGATCAGCAGCTTGTCGATGCGCGTGCCGTCGAGGTCGACGACCTCGAAGCGGAAGCCGCCCCAGCTGAAGTGCTCGCCCGGCTGCGGAATGCGGCCGAACTGCGCCATCACCATGCCGGCGGCCGTGCGGAAATCGTGCTCTTCCTCGTTCGGAAGCTCGGTCAGGCCGAGCAGCTCGCGCAGGTCGTCGATGCCGACGCTGCCGTCGACCAGCCAGCTGCCGTCGTCGCGCTGCACGATCGGATGGCTGCGCGTCTCGGCCAGCGGTGTCGCGGTGCGTCCGACGACCGCGGACAGCAGGTCGTTCAACGTCACCAGCCCTTCGATGTCGCCGTATTCGTCGACGACCAGCGCCAACGGCGTTTCCGCGTCGCGGAATTCCTCCAGCAGGTCGAGCGCACGCGCGGTCGCCGGCACGTAGAGCGGCTTGCCGAGCGTCGCGAAGAGGTCGGCCTGCGCACCGCGCGCGATGCGGCCGATCACGCGCTTGACTTCGAGCACGCCGAGAATTTCCTGTTCGCCGCCGCGGTAGACCGGGTAGCGCGAATAGGGCGTCTCGCGCATCGTCGCGAGGTTGTCGTCGGTCGATGCGGCAGCGTCGAGCCAGGCGATGCGGATGCGCGGCGTCATCACGCTGTCGACGGTGCGGTCGCCCAGGCGCAGCACGCGATTGACCATGTTGCGCTCGTCCGAATCGATGACGCCCTGGTCGGCGCCTTCGGCGACGAGCAGGCGGATCTCCTCTTCGCTGACATGCTCGCGGCTGGCCTTGTCCAGGCGCAGCAGGCGCAGCAGCAGGCGCGTCAACGCGATCAGCACGAACGCGAACGGCGTCGCCAGCCAGGTCATGAAGCGCATCGGCACGGCGACGGCGATCGCGAACTTCTCCGGATCGACCAGTGCGATGCGCTTGGGAGCGAGCTCGCCGAGCAGCATGTTGAGGAACGTGATGCCGGCCACGCTCAGCGAAACGCCGATCGCGACGCTGTAGTGCGCCAGCCAGGGAATGTTCAAGGCGTCGAACGCCGCGCCGATGCGATCGCCGATATCGGCGCCGAGCGCTGCGCCCGCACTGATCTGCAGCAAGGTGATGAACACCTGTACGGTCGCGAGGAAACGCTCCGGCTGCTGTACCAGTGAAAGGGCGAGCTGGGCGCGGCGGCTTTCGCGCGCGAGCTGTTTGAGGCGGCTCTGGCGCGCCGTCATGAGCGCCATTTCGCTGAGCGCGAAGAAGCCGTTGAGCAGCGCCAGCAAGACGACGAGAACGAATTCGATCAGCATCCGGGACCGGTTACCCCCGAGGGTCCAGCATGGAGTGTAGCAAGTGGCAGGCGGCGCCATGGACGCGCCGCGGGGGAAGCGCTCGCTGTCGATGCTGCGGTAACATAACCGTCACATTCCGCTGCGCCTCGCGCGCAACTCCGGCGGCCTCCGGGCCGCCCCGTCACAGGAAGGCGCGCCCATGTTCTCGCTGCAGACGATTTTCGGCAAAGGCGACAAGTTCTACGGACTGCTCGAAGCCAGCGCGGATGCGGCGCGCGACTCCGCCGCGGCCCTCGTGCGCATGTTCCAGGCGCGCCCGCAGTCGCCGTCGCTGGACGAGTTCATGCTGGCGCGCAAGCGAGAGAAAGACCTCTCGGCGCAGATCAGCCAGGAACTGGTCAACACCTTCGTCACCGCGCTCGACCGCGAGGACATCGAAGCCTTGTCGGCCGCCCTGAACAAGATCACCAAGTCGATCTCGAAGTTCGCCGAGCGCTACGCGCTGGCGGCCGACCGGCTCGGCGACATCGATTTCACCGCACGCGCGGCGTTGCTGGAGAAAGCCGGCGAGGTCATCGCGCAGATGGTCGCGCAGCTGCGCAAGGGCATGAACCTCGAGGCGATGAAGTCGCTCAACGATCGCCTGCAGTCGATCGAGAACGAGGCGGACCGGCTGCTGCTCGACCTGTATCGCGATCTCTACAGCGGCCGCCACGAACCGATCCGCATCCTCCTGCTGAAGGACTTGTTCGAACTCCTCGAAAAGGCGATCGACCGCTGCCGCGACGCCGGCAACGTGGTGTACCAGATCGTTCTGAAGAATTCCTGACGCCGCTCAGCGAGAAGGACACTCTTCGATGGAACTCGCCCTCGTCCTGCTGGTCGTCGTGATCGCGCTCGCGTTCGAATACATCAACGGCTTCCACGACACCGCCAATTCGATCGCGACGGTCGTCGCGACCAAGGTGCTGAGTCCTGGCCAGGCCGTCCTGCTCGCGGCAGGCACGAACCTCGTCGGCGCGCTCGCCGGCACTGCGGTGGCGAAGACGATCGCCTCCGGCCTGATCGACACGAACGTCGTCGCGGTGACGCCGGTCATGCTGATCTGCGCGCTGCTGGCCGGCGTGATCTGGAACCTGATCACGTGGTGGTGGGGCCTGCCGTCGAGTTCCTCGCATGCGCTCGTCGGCGGCCTGTGCGGCGCTGCGCTCGCTGCCGCGAGCGACAACTGGGCCGCGATCATCTGGTCGCAGGGCGGCGCGCACTGGTGGGGCGAGAAGGGCGTGCTGCCGAAGGTCGTGCTGCCGATGGTCACGTCGCCGGTCGCCGGCTTCATCCTCGGGCTGCTGCTGATGGGGCTGCTGTTTTCGCTGATGGAGTTCCTCGGCAGCACGCGCGGGCCGCTGCAGAAACTCGGCCGCACGCGTTTCGCCAATTCCTTCTTCGGCAAGGCGCAGCTGGTTTCGGCGAGCGCGATGGGTCTTTCGCACGGCCTCAACGATGCGCAGAAGACGATGGGCATCATCGCGCTGGCGCTCGCCGGCGCGACCGCGTCCGGAACATTCGATCACGTGCCGGCCTGGCTGCATTTCCTGCGCATCGACGAGGATGCGGGCAAGCAGTTCGAGATCGCGACCTGGATCAAGGTCGTCTGCGCGCTCGTCATGGCCGCCGGCACGGCGGTCGGCGGTTGGCGCATCATCAAGACGCTCGGCCACAAGATGGTCAAGCTGCATCCGATCAACGGCTTCGCGGCCGAGACGGCGTCGGCGAGCATCATCCTGACCGCCTCGCACTTCGGCATTCCGGTGTCGACGACGCACAACATCTCGGCCGCGATCCTCGGCGTCGGCGTCGCCAAGCGCGCCAACGCGATCCGCTGGACGATCGTCGAACGCATGGTGTGGGCGTGGATCCTGACGCTGCCGATCACCGGGGGCCTGGCCTGGCTGATGTTCCGCGCCGCACGCTCGCTCGGCTGGGCGAACTGAGCGGCCGGCGTCAGCGCTCGAGTTTCATGCGCGCCGTCAGGTACAGCGCGAGCACGGTCTGCAGCACGATGCCGGCGATCCAGCCGGCCGAGTAGACGGGGCAGAAGAACTGCGCCAGCAAGGCCGCCGCGAACCACGACGGAACGATTCTCGGCTGCGCAGCGATGCCGCCTTCGAGCAGGATCATCGAGACGGCCGACGCGACGGCGGGCAGCCAGAACAGGATCGTGCCGAACAACATCGCATGCTCCGAGTTGCGGTCCGAATCCGTCGTGGCCGGCGCGCGCCGGCGCCGGCGTCGAACGCTAGAACGAATCGCCGCCGCTGGAAATCGCCTGCTCCATGCGGTCGCCGAGGCTGCCCAGCTCCTTGATCAAGCGATCGATCTCGGCGTCGGTGAGCAGGCCGTAGGGACGGTTCTCGCACAGCTGCAGATACGGCGAGCCGTCGAGATCGCTGACCGCGAGGTAGCCGGTGCGCTGTTCCCAGTTGAAGCGCAGGCAGCGCAGGCCGTCCATGCCGGTGTACGGACCGATCGGTGTCGACACGCGCAGGTACTTCGTCCCGTCCTCGTCGTCCATCTCGGCGAGGTACAGGCCCTGGTGGCGGCCGTCGTCGAGGGTCAGATCGAAGCTGATCAGGTACGGATCGTTCGTCCGCAGCGCATGTTGCGCGCCGACGTGGGAGCGAATCTGTTCGAAACTCTGCACGGCGTTCCTTCGTTCTGGACTGGCGCCTATGCTAGCGTGCGGGGCCGATGAAGTCAGTCAATCCCGACAGCGCGCGCCAGCATGCGGCCATCCGCCGCGTGATCGCCTCGATACCGGCCGGGCGCGTCAGCAGCTACGGAGAAATCGCCACGCGCGCCGGCCTGCCGGGCCGCGCGCGGCTGGTCGGCCGCGTGCTCGGCGAAGCACCGGCCGAACTGGAACTGCCTTGGCATCGCGTACTGCGCTCCGACGGACGCAGTGCGTTCGCACCCGGCAGCCGCGGTTTCCGCGAACAGGTGCGCCGCCTGGCCGGCGAAGGCGTGCTGGTGCGCAACGCGCGCGTCGATCTCGCCCAGCACGGCTGGGAACGCAATCTGGACGATCTGCTGTGGGGGCCGCCGCCGCGAAAGAAGGGGCCGGCTGTGCGGCGAGGGAAGACCGGCAAGGCGGGTTGATGCCAACTGCGGCTTGCGTCATGGCCTGCGCCGAACGATCACGCTAGAGTCCGCCCCGCATCCGACACGCCGTCGTCCGATGCGGGGAGGCTTGATGATCTGGGCGAGAGTGCGTCGTTTTCCGCGCTACGCGGCTGCTGCTGCGCTGCTGATGGGCTTGCCCTTGCGCGTGCTGCACGCGCAGGCGCTCAGCCATTGGCCCGATGCGGGCTTCCACGACGGTTTCGACGGCATCGCCGGCACGATCACGCGCGACGCCGACGCGGCACGTTTTCTCGCACAGGCGACGTTCGGCGCCACGCCCGACGACATCGCGCATCTGCGCCTGGTCGGCTACCAGGGCTGGTTGAACGAGCAGTTCGCCGCGCCCGTCGCGACGCAGTCGCAGTATCTGGACTGGGTCGCCGCGCAAGACCCGGACGAATACCTCAGCGACGACACGCGCCTGGAGAGCTGGAGCATCAACTCGGCGGGAACGCCCGATCCGAGCCGCAGCGGCTATCCCGACAACGCGCCGACCGACCAGCTGCGCCAGCGCGTCGCGTTCGCGTTGAGCGAGGTCTTCGTGGTGTCCAACAGCAACGGCACGCTGGCCTATGCGCCGTGGTCGCTGACGAGCTACTACGACATGCTAGCCACCGACGCGTTCGCCAACTATCGCGTCCTGCTCGAAGACGTCGGCAAGCACCCGGCGATGGGCATCTTCCTGAGCTCGATCCAGAACCGCAAAGCCGACCCGGAGCAGAATGTCCACCCGGACGAGAACTACGCGCGCGAAGTCATGCAGCTGTTCTCGATCGGCCTCGAACAGCTCAATCCCGACGGCTCGCAGCAGTTGTCCGGCGGGCAGCCGATTCCGACCTACGACCAGACCACGGTGCGCGGCTTCGCCGCCGTCTTCACCGGCTGGGACTGGAACAACACGAGCTGCAACGCGACCGACAGCTGCTGCGACGAAGACACGTTCTTCTACTGCGGCGCCGGCAATACCGATGCGCCGTCCTGGCGCCTGCCGATGCAGCCGGTCGAGGCGTACCACGACGACACGTCCGACAAGCAGCTGCTGGTGTATCCCGGCGTCGCGCTCGCCAACGGCATCCTCGTGCACGGCGGCGATGCGCAAGCCGAGCTGACGGCCGCGCTCGACAACATCTTCCATCATCCGAACGTCGGCCCGTTCATCGCCACGCGGCTGATCCAGCGCCTGGTCACGAGCAATCCGACGCCACAGTACGTGCAGCGCGTCGCGCAGGTCTTCAACGACGACGGCAGCGCGCAGCACGTGCGCGGCAACCTGCAGGCGGTCGTACGCGCGATCCTGCTCGACAGCGAGGCGCGCTACGGGCAATGGCAGCGCCCGGATACGTTCGGCAAGCTGCGCGAGCCGCTGCTCAAGGCCACGCATCTGTGGCGCGCGCTGGCCGGTCGTTCGTCCGGCGGCCGCGTCGCCAACCTGCGCACGTATCCGACGATCGAAAATCTGTACGGACAGGCGCCGCTGCGCTCGCCGACCGTGTTCAATTTCTTCAAGCCGGACTTCCAGCAGCCGGGCGAAGTGCAGGATCGCGGCTTGCACAGCCCGGAATTCCAGATCCTCAGCGACACGATGGTCGTGGCGACGCCGAACGATCTGTTCCATCAGATCTTCTGCGACTACACCGACAGCGATGCCTGCTGGGGCAGCGACGATCCCGCCACGCTGCAGATGAACGAAGCGCGCGATGCGGCGCTGGCCGCGAGCGACCCCGCTGCGCTCGTCGATGCCTACAACGACCTGCTGATGAGCGGTCAGATGTCGCCGTTCATGCGCGACGTGCTGATCACGCGCCTGAATGCACTCGATGCGGACGACTACGGCGCCGACCTCGGCCGCGTCCGCGTGCAGCATGCGCTGTACCTGATCATGAATTCGCCCGAATACTCGATCCAGAAATGAGGCTGCCGCCATGCACGTGAACCGCCGCGACTTCCTGCGCAGAAGCATCTGCGCCGCGCTCGGCGGCGCGAGCCTGTATTCCGCCCTCGGCAACTTGCGCCTCGTGGCCGCGGCGGCGAACGCACGCCGCTACGCGTTCTCCGACTACAAGGCGCTGGTCTGCGTCTTCCTGTACGGAGGCAACGACAGCTTCAACACGATCGTGCCACTCAGCGGGCAGGCGCGGACCGACTACGAATCCTCGCGCGGCGATCTCGCGCTGCCGGTGTCGGGTCTGCCCGCGCTGACGCCAGCAGCCGGCGGCGGGCCGGCCAACTACGGCGTGCATCCGGCGATGACCGAAGTGGCCGGGCTGTTCAATGCCGGCAAGGCGGCGATCGTCGCCAACGTCGGCAGCCTGCTGTACCCGATCACGCAGTCGCAGTACCAGAACGGCGGCGTGCCGACGCCGCCGCAGCTGTTCTCGCACGACGACCAGAGCAGCCAGTGGCAGACCTCGCGGCCCGACGATGCGAACGCGAACGGGTGGGGCGGCCGCATCGCGGATCTGCTCTACACGGCGAACGCGGGACAGATTCCGATGAGCATCACGCTCGGCGGCAGCGATCTGTTCCAGCGCGGCGCGATCGTCAATCCGTACGCGATGGATCCGTCCGGCGTGACGCGGCTGAACTACTCCGACGACGGCCCCGAAGCGTGGATCCTGCCGGGCAACGACAACACCGCCGGCACCACGGCCTACAACGCGCTGATCGCTTCGGGCACGCAGGCGCACGTGCTCGAGCGCGCGTTCGCCGACGCGGCGACGCGCTCGATCGCCAACTATCGCATCATCGACGCGGCGCTCGGCGATCCGCCGACGTGGACGACGCCGTTCCAGGACACCGATCTCGGCAACCAGCTGCAGATGGTCGCGCGCCTGATCGGCGCACGCGGCGCGCTCGGCATGAGCCGCCAGGTGTTCTTCGTTTCCGCCGGAAACTACGACACGCACAGCGACCAGTCCTCGAACCAGCAGGACAACCTGACCCAGCTGTCGCAGGCGCTGAAGGCGTTCTACGACGCCACCGTGCAGCTCGGCATCGCCGATTCGGTGACCGCCTTCACCGCTTCGGATTTCGGCCGCTCGCTGGCGGTCAACAGCAGCGGCACCGACCACGGCTGGGGCGGCCATCACTTCGTCGTCGGCGGCGGCGTCGCCGGGCAGCGCTTCTACGGCACGATGCCGTCGCTGGCGCGCTACGACGACGACAATCCGTCCAGCAATCCGGACGACACCGGCTACGGCCAGATCATCCCGACGCTGGCGGTCGATCAGTACGCGGCGACGCTGGCGCGCTGGTTCGGCGTCGATGGCGGCGGCATCGCCGACATCTTCCCGAACCTCGGCCGGTTCGGCAGCGCCGATCTCGGGTTCATGGGTTGATGCCGGCGCGCATGCGGATCGCGGCGGCGATCGCCGCCGTCGGCTGCGCCACCGCGCGCGCGGCGATCCACGTCGTGACGGCCAATCCCGATCTCACGTTCACGCCGGCGGCGATCACGATCTACCAGGGCGACACGATCGCGTTCGAAAACGCCGGCGGCGTGCACAACGTGCATGCGGACAACAACCGCTTCATCTGCTCGGTCAACTGCACGACGAACAACGCGCCGAGCGCGGCCGAGTGGCGCGCGAACGTGCAGTTCAACCAGCTCGGCACGTTCGGCTACTACTGCGACGCGCACGGCGACCTCAGCGGCGGCATGCGCGGTGCGGTGACCGTGATCGACCGCATCTTCGTCGACGGTTTCGACACGGCGCCCGCGCCGCGAGGCGAGTGATCCGGCACCCCGCGTATTGAATCTCGCGGCCGCTCACCGCATCCTGCGCGCTTCGTGCCGATCCGTTGCAGGCTCGGCGACCGCCTCGCAGGAACTCCATGCCCATCGATCTTCCGCCGGTGACCCGTGCACTGCTGCTCGCGAACGTCGCCATGTACCTCCTGCAGCTGTGGCTCGGCGAGCCGTTCGAGGCGCCGCTCGAATTGTGGCCCTGGGGCGCGCACCAGCAGGCGCTGCTGCCTGACGGGGATTCGATCACGGTCGGCTTCGAGGTCTGGCAGGTCGTGACGTACGGGTTCCTGCACGATCCGAACAGCATCACCCACATCGTCTTCAACATGCTGGCGCTGTGGATGTTCGGCGGTCCGATCGAACGCCTGTTCGGTGCGCGGCCGTTCGCGATCTACTATCTCGTCTGCGTGATCGGCGCTGCCGTCGCGCAGCTGTTCGTCATGCATTTCTTCACCGGCGGCTTCTACGCGACGCTGGGCGCGTCGGGCGGCGTGATGGGGCTGCTGCTCGCGTTCGGCATGATGTATCCGAACGCGCGCGTGATCGCCTTGCTGTTGCCGATCCCGATGCCGGCATGGCTGTTCGTGATCCTCTACGGCGGCCTCGAACTGTTCCTCGGCGTCACCGGCACGCAGGCCGGCGTCGCGCATTTCGCGCATCTGGGCGGGATGGCCTTCGGCTTCGTGCTGATCCAGTACTGGCGCGGCAAGCTGCCCTTGAAGCCGAACCGAATCCTGATGCGCTGAGCGGACCTATGTCACCCGACCCGGGCCTCGTGCCGGTCACGCTGGAGGACTGGCTCGACTATCAGCAGCGCGTCCACCCGCGCGCGATCGAACTCGGCCTCGATCGTGTGCGTGCGGTCTGGCAGCGGCTCGGCGCGCCAACGCCGGCGCCGGTCGTCGTCACGATCGGCGGCACCAACGGCAAGGGATCCACCGTCGCCTTCCTCGAAGCGATGCTCGCCGCTTCCGGGCGGCGAGTCGGCGCGTACACCTCGCCGCATCTGCTGCGCTACAACGAGCGCGTGCGCGTGCTCGGGCTCGATGCGAGCGACGCGTCGCTGGTCGACGCGTTCGCGCGCATCGAGTCGGCACGCGGCGACATCGCGCTGACCTATTTCGAATACGGCACGCTGGCGGCGTTGTGGATCTTCGCGCACAGCGCGCTCGATGTCGTCCTGCTCGAAGTCGGTCTCGGCGGCCGTCTCGATGCGGTCAACCTGATCGACGGCGACGTGGCGATCGTGACGACGATCGACCTCGACCATCAGGATTGGCTCGGCGACGACCGCGACAGCATCGGGCGCGAAAAGGCAGGCATCTTCCGAGCAGGGAGGCCGGCGATCGTCGGCGAATCGGATCCTCCGGGCGGATTGCTCGATGCAGCCGGGCGGATCGGAGCGGATCTGCGGCGGGCCGGGCGCGATTTCGAGTTCGCGCGCTCGCCGGACGGCGGCTGGCGCTGGCGCGCGGGCGATGTGGAGCTCGACTTGCCGCTGCCGCACCTCGCGGCGCCGGCGCAGTTGGCGAATGCGGCAGCCGCGGTTGCCGCGTTGCATGCCCTGCGCGGGCGCCTCGGCTGGAGTCCGGCGGCCATCGCTGCGGGCGTGGCCGGCGCTCGCATCGGCGCGCGCCTGCAGCGTTTCGGTTCCGATCCATTCCTGATCGTCGACGTCGCGCACAACCCGCAGGCCGCGCGCATGCTGGCCGACTGGCTGCGCTCGGTGCCGGTTGCCGGGCGCACGCTGGCGGTCTTCGGCGCGCTCGGCGACAAGGACGTGCGCGGTATCGCGGATGCACTCGCGAGCGAGATCGACGCCTGGTTCATCGGCGGCCTCGAATACGATTCGCCACGCGGGCTCGGCGCCGGCGCGCTCGTGGCATCGATCGCCGAGCCGGCGCGCGCGCGCGCGATCGCGCATGACCGCATCGACACGGCCCTCGCCGCCGCATGGGCGGATGCGCGCAGCGGCGATCGCGTCATCGCATTCGGTTCGTTCTTCGTCGCCGCTGCCGCGCTGCAGTTCGCGCAGGCGCGCCGGCTGGCCGCGAGCTGACCGCGGCGCCTGCTCCGCGTCAGCGGCGATACAGCGCCGCGGGGGCGTATAATCGCGCCGGTTTTCCCGATGCGGACTCGTGATGGATTTGTCGCTGAAACAGCGCCTGCTCGGCGCCGCCGTGCTGATCGCGCTGGCCGTGATCTTCGTACCGATGTTCCTTTCCGGTTCGGCGCCGCAGAAATCCGCCGAAATGGAGACCTCCAACCTGGCGATCCCGCCCGCGCCGGACCGCGAGTTCCAGACGCGCGTGCTGCCGGTCGATCCGGCTGCGCAGAACCCGACCGGCCCGTCGACGCAGACGTCGCCCGATCACATCACGACGGTCGATACCGCGACCGCGCCGAAGCCGGAGCCGCCTCCTGCGGCTGAGCCCGCTCCGGCTCCCGCGACCCCCACGCCGGCCCCGGCCGCACCGATGCCGGCAGCGCCGAAAACGGCCGCCGCCGCGCCGAAACCGGCGCCGGCCGCCGCCGAGCCGCCGAAGCTGGTGCCGGGCCAGGCCGCGAATGGTCATTTCTTCGTTCATCTGGGCGTCTATTCGGCGACCAAGAATTCGGACGAACTCGTGGCCGCGCTGAAGAAGGGCGGCTTCCCGGCGTTCGCCGAGAGCAGCGAATTCCAGGGCAAGCCGGCGCAGCGCGTGCGTGTCGGGCCGTTCGAGGATCGCGCCGCCGCCGAGGCGGCCCGCCTGCGCATCAAGCAGCTGAAGCCGAACGTGCCCGGCAGCGTGGTGCAGCTCGCCGGCGACGCGTCCGCGGATGCCCCGGCTGCGGCTTTGCCGAAGACGCATGCGGGCGGCTGGGCCGTGCAACTGGGCGCGCTGAAGACCGCCGACGACGCCAACAAACTGCGCGACCGCCTCAAGAACGCCGGCTTCGTCGCCTTCGTCGACAAGCTCGACGCCAACGGCACTACGCTGTGGCGCGTCCGCGCCGGCCCGGAGGTCGATCGCGGCGCCGCCGACAAGCTGAAGTCGAACATCAAGGAGAAGCTGAAGCTCGACGGGATGATTGTGACGCTGTGATGGAGGAGCGGGGAATGGTGAATAGGGAATCGGGAATGGGAAAAGCGATCAAGACTCGCGCAACCAAGCTCTTCCCATTCCCGATTCCCGATTCCCGATTCCCGGCCCCCCGATGAACTGGGCCGACTACACCATCCTCGCCGTACTCGGCCTCTCGGTGCTGATGGGGCTGTGGCGCGGCTTCATCGGCGAGGTGCTGGCGCTGGCGGTCTGGGCGTGCGCGTTCTGGGTCGCCTGGCTGTTCGGGCCGGCCCTTGCGGAACGGTTTTCCGCCAGCATATCCACGCCGTCGGTACGCATCTTGCTTGCTTATGCGCTGTGCTTCATCGCGGTGTTGATCGCAGGCGCGATCGTGACGTTCCTGATGCGCAAGCTGGTCGAAGGCAGCGGCCTTTCCGGCAGCGATCGTTTGCTCGGCATGGTGTTCGGTCTGGTGCGCGGACTCGCGCTGGTGGTGCTGGTGGTGCTGCTGATGGGATTCACGCCGTTTCCGCGCGATCCGTGGTGGAGCGAGTCCCGTTTGCTGCCGAGTTTCGAAAATGGCGCGCGTTGGCTTGGTGCGCGCCTGCCGGCCGAGGTGGCGCGCTACCTCGAGCCGATGGATGCCTTGATCAAGCCGCTGGCGCCGCTGGTGCCGCAACAGAAATCGACGCCTCCGGCAGCCGAAAGGAAGCCGGCGGCGCCACCGAAATCCCCGTCTACCTGAAGCAGCCCAACCATCATGTGCGGAATCATCGGCATCGTCGGTCAGTCGGAAGTCGCCTCGGCGCTCTACGACGCGCTCACCGTCCTGCAACACCGCGGCCAGGACGCCGCCGGCATCGCCACCATCGACGGCAATCGCCTGCGCCTGCACAAGGGCGGGGGCCTGGTGCGCGACGTGTTCGATCGCGAAAGCATGCTGGGCCTGCGCGGCAACGTCGGCATCGGTCATTGCCGCTACCCGACGGCGGGTTCGGAGGGTTCGGCCGAGGCGCAGCCGCTGTACGTGAATTCGCCGTACGGCATCGCGCTGGCGCACAACGGCAACCTGATCAACACCGATACGCTGCGCCGCGAGGTGTTCGAGGACGATCGCCGCCACATCAACACCGATTCGGACTCGGAGATCCTGCTCAACGTGCTCGCGCACGAGCTGCAGATCCAGGACCGCATGACGTTGTCGCCGGACAACATCTTCAAGGCCGTGGCCGGCACGCACGCGCGCTGCGTCGGCGGCTATGCGGTGGTATCGGTGCTGCTCGGCTACGGCGTGCTCGCGTTCCGCGATCCGCACGGCATTCGTCCGCTCGTGCTCGGCGAGCGCGAGACGGCGACCGGCAAGGAATACGCGGTCGCCTCCGAGTCCGTCGCGCTCGACATCCTCGGCTTCAAGCTGCTGCGCGACGTCGCGCCGGGCGAGGCCGTGCTGATGACGCTCGACGGCAAGCTGTTCGCGCGCCAGTGCGCCGAACCGGCCGTGCATGCCCCCTGCATTTTCGAGTATGTGTACCTGGCGCGGCCGGACTCGATGATCGAGGACGTCTCGGTCTACAAGGCGCGCCTGCGCATGGGCGAGAAGCTCGCCGAGAAGATCCTGCGCCTGATGCCGGACCACGACATCGATTCGGTGATCCCGATCCCCGATACCTCGCGCACGGCGGCCGGTCCGCTCGCGCAGGCGCTCGGCGTGCCGGTGCGCGACGGTTTCGTCAAGAATCACTACATCGGCCGCACGTTCATCATGCCGGGGCAGAGCGAGCGCGTGCGCTCGGTGCGCCGCAAGCTGAACCCGATCGGGCTGGAGTTCCGCAAGAAGAACGTGCTGCTGGTGGACGACTCGATCGTGCGCGGCACGACCTCGAAGCAGATCATCCAGATGGCGCGCGACGCCGGGGCCAAGAAGGTGTATCTCGCCTCCGCGGCCCCGCCGGTGCGCTACCCGAACATCTACGGCATCGACATGCCGGTCGTCGCCGAGCTGGTCGCCAACGGCCGCACGGTCGACGAGATCGAGAAGATCCTCGGTGCCGACAAGCTGATCTACCAGGATCTGGACGACCTGATCTGGGCCGTGCAGGACGGCAACGAGGACCTGAAGCACTTCGACACGTCGTGCTTCTCCGGCGAGTACGTCACCGGCGTCGAGCCGACGTATCTGCGCGACCTCGAATTCGCCCGTTCCGACGATGCGAAGAGGCAGCGCCGGCAGGCTGGGTGATTCCTCGCCGGCGTGCTGAACGTTTTCTTTGCGCCCTTTGCCGCATCCTTGCGGATGGTACTCGTGGATAATGCGAGCCATTTCGTCGCAGGGAGGAGCGGGACCACATGGCGAGCGGCGCCCCGGACAATCTGTTTGATGCGGCAGCACAGTGCCTTGCGTGCTGCGATCCGGCGGCCAAGCTCGCGCTGACGCAGGCGCACGCTGCCGCCATCGTCGGTGGCGACCTTCGCTCGACGGACGTGTCGCACGCCCCTGAGCCGATCGGCGCGCCGGGCCGTCCGCCGCGCCCGCACCTGGTCGCGCCGCGCCGGCTCGCCCAGCGCGGCCTCGGCACGGCCGAGGGCAGGGCGGCGCTCCTGCACGCCGTCGCGCACATCGAATTCAACGCGATCAACCTGGCCTGGGACGCGGTCTACCGCTTTCGCGGCATGCCGGCCGAGTACTACCGCGACTGGGCGCAGGTCGCCGCCGACGAGGCGCGTCATTTCGGTCTGCTGGCAGCGCGGCTGGCCGAGTACGGGCACGCCTACGGCGACTTCGATGCGCACGACGGCTTGTGGGACATGGCCGTGCGCACCGCCGATTCCTGTCTTGCGCGCATGGCCCTGGTGCCGCGCGTGCTGGAGGCGCGCGGGCTGGATGTGACGCCGGGCATGATCGAGCGCCTGCGCGGCGTCGGCGACCTGCCGACCGTCGCGATCCTCGAGGTGATCCTGCGCGAAGAGGTTGCGCACGTCGCTGCCGGCTCGCGCTGGTTCGCCTGGTGTTGCGAGCGCGCCGGCGTCGACGCGCCGGCCACCTTCCACGAGTTGCTCGAAACGCATCTGCGCGGAGGCGTGCGCGGTCCGTTCAATACCGCGGCGCGCCTGCGTGCCGGCTTCACGCCGGCCGAACTCGCACGACTGGACGAACTCGCCGCATGAAGCGCGCGCTCTTCGCGCTCGCGCTGGCGGCGAGCTGGCTGTTGCTGTTGGCGTGGGCGGCCGGAGTCGACTGGCATTCGCCGCTGACGCCGGCCACGCAGCGCATGCTCGCCGGCAGCCAGTTCACGTCCGTGTTCGGCCAAGGCTCCATGCGCGACGGGCGTCTGCACGTCGAATCCACCGCCGAGGATTTCTCGAGCCTGCAGTCGGTCGGACTGCCGAACCTGGATGCGCGCGAGTTCGCGATCTTGCGCTATCGCTTCGCCGATTTTCCGCGCACGCTGGAATTGTCGCTGGTATTTCGCACCGCCGAAGCGCCGGAGGACGTGCAGACGATTTCGCTGCCGTGGCCGGGCACCGGCGAATCGAGTTTCGATCTCTCACGCGTGGACAAGTGGCGCGGCACCATCGTCGAGATCGGCTTCGCGCAGTTCGCAACCGGCCAGGTGGTACCGCCCGAGCTCGGTTTCCGGCCGTTCGATCTGGTCGGTGCGCAATTGTGGTCGCCCTCGTGGCGCGGCGACATCGGAGCCCTGATGACCGACTGGCTCGGCGCGTGGCCGTGGAGCCAGCGTTCGGTTCACGCGCTCGGCCGCGAAGGCGACACCCCGCGCGCACAATCGGCTGTGCTGGTAGCCGCGCTCGCGGCGGGACTCGCGATCGCCTGGGCCGCTCTGCTGCTCGGCTTGCGCGGTCAGCGCTTGCTCGCCGCCACCGTGGTCTGCGTGGCGCTCGCCTGGGTCGCGCTGGATGTACGCTGGCAGGCCGGTCTCGTACAGCGCCTGCTGGCGACGCGGACGTTGTATGCAGGATTGGATTGGCCGCAGCGCTCGCGCATCGTCGGCGACAGCGACATCCTGCAGGCGGCCGACGAAGTCAGGCAGATCCTGCAGGATGAGCCGGCCAACAGCCGCATCCTGGTCGACGCCGGGAGCGGCTACGAGTGGCTGCGGCTCGCCTGGCACTTGCTGCCGCTGAACGTCGCCGGCTATCCGCTGGCGCGCGTGTTCGGCGCATCGCTGCCGGAAAACTGCTTGCTGGTCTTCTACGACAACGATACCTGGCGCACCGATCCGGACATACGCAAGCTGCTCGCCAACAGCCAGCGCGTGACATCCGCGGCTTCCATCCATACGAGCGGCTTCGAAGGCGGCCGCGTCGTCGTGTTCCGGTTTCATCATGCGCACTGAGTACTTGCTCGCCTGGCTGGTACCGATCGTCGTCGGCGGCGGATTCTGCTGGCTCGCCGGCGCGCGCCAGCGGCGCGGCGGTGAAGTCGCGTCCGCGATCGGCATGGGGTGGATCGGCGGCGTGTTCATCGCCGCGTTCGCGCTGCACCGGTTCGCGCGCGCCGATACGGTTCACGCGCTGGCGAACGCGTGGCCCTGGCTGGCCGCGCTCGGAGCGCTCGGCTGGGGCGCCGGCATCGCAAGCGGTCTGCGTGCGCGCTCGCCCGGGGCGGATCGCGCGATGCCCGAACGCGGCGCGTGGGCGCGTCTGCTGTGGTGGGTCTTGCTGGCGCTGATCCTGACGCGCCTGCTGCTGCTCGCCGACGAGGCCTCGCTGCGTCCTCTGTTTCCGTGGGACGCATGGTCGGCATGGGCAGTCAAGTCGAAGACCTGGATGCTTCTCGGCCACGCCGAGCCGTACGTTTCGATCTCGCGATGGCTGGCCAATCCGGTGGCGCCGACGCGCAGCATGGCGACCTGGAACTATCCGGAACTGCTCCCCTGGCTGCAGGTCTGGTTCGCCAGCGGCGCAGGAGGCTGGAACGAACCCCTGGTCAACCTCGCCTGGTGCGGCGCGCTGGCGGCATTCGCGCTGGCCGCCTACGGCTACTGGCGCAACTTCGGATTGCGTCCGTCGCTCGCGATCGCGTTGGTCTATCTGCTGGTGTCCTTGCCGCTGATCGATGCGCACGTCGCGCTGGCCGGCTACGCCGATCTTTGGGTCGCGGTCGCGCTCGGGCTCGCGACGCTGGCGTGGACGCGCTGGATGCTCCATCGCGAACGCGGGCAATGGCTGCTCGCCGTGGCATTCGCACTCTGCCTGCCCGCGATCAAGCACGAAGGCGCCATCTGGCTGCTGGCATTTTCCGTCGTCGTCGCGCTCGATCTGCTGCCGTCGCACTGGCGCCGCATCGTAGCCGCCGCGATTGTGCTGCTGATCATCGTCGGCCTGCTGCTCGGCGGATTCGTGCTGCCGATGCTCGGCCTCGGCTGGGTCCATGTCGCGTGGGGCAGCGTGTCGATCCCGACGATCGGGCGGTTCGACCTGGCCTGGCACCCGGTCGGCGGCGCGATGCTGGCGAGCCTGTTCACGCTGCCGAACTGGCATCTCCTCTGGTACCTGCTGCCGCTGCTGGTCGCGCTGCGCTGGCGCGCCCTGGTGCGCGATCACGTGGCACGCATGCTGTGCCTGTTCTTGCTGCTGCAGCTGGCGTTCCTGTTCGTGCTGTTCTTCTTCACCGACGCCGCGGCCTGGGCAAACGATTTCACCAGCGCCAATCGCCTGATCCTGCAGATCGTGCCGTGCGTGTTCGTGTTCGCCGCTGTGCTGCTGCGCGAGGGCGGCGCGGCGCGCGCCTTCAGGTCTCGAGCGTCCGGTATATCGCGCGGACTGCTGCGGCCGATCTCGCCAGCGTGAACTGCGCGCGCCAGCGCGCGCGCCCGGCGCTTCCGAACTCGCTCCGCGCCTGCGCATCGCGCATCCGCGCGAGCGCGCGCGCGAGCGCATCGGCGTCGGCGGGCCGCACCAGCAAGCCGGTACCGCCGTCGACGACCACGCTGCCGACGCCGGAGCCTTCGATCGCGCTGGCCACCACCGGCAGGCCCGACTGCATCGCTTCGAGCAGGACCAGCCCGAACGCCTCGCTGCGGTCCAGCGACGGCAGCACGAAGACATCGGCGCCGGCATAGGCGGCGGCAAGGCTGGCGTCATCGAGCGCGCCGGCGAAGGCGATGCGGTCGGAGAGGCCGCGCGCCTGCGCCTGCGCGCGCAGCTGCACGCCGCATTCGCCGCTGCCGACGAGCAGCAAGGTCGCGTCGGGCACCTGCGCAAGCGCCTCGATCAGCGTTTCGAACCCTTTGTAGTGACTCAGCCGGCCGACGGCGAGCAGGCGCAGACCGGAAGGCTGCGGCCACAGGCTGGGCATCGGCGGCGTTTCGGCGCGGTCGCCGGTGCCGAGCGGGACCACAGCGACCTTCGCGCGCCACGACGCGAGCGCGAGGCTCGCATCGAGATACGGTTGCGAGGTTGCGACGATCCTCGCCGCGCGTTTCAGCACCGCCCGTTCGAACGGGCGATAGAGGCGATAGGCCATGCGCAGGCGCCAGTCGTGCGAATCCGGCGACACGTCGGCGTGCCAGTGCACGACCCACGGAAGCCGCCGCGCAGCGGGACTGGCGAGTGCGGCGAAGCAGGACGGATTGGGAAGGTGAAGATGCAGCACATCCGGACGGAATTCGCGCAGTGCGCGCGCCAGCGCGAACGGGAATCCCGGACTCAGCGGCGCGTAGACCAGCTCGCCGATGTTGCCGGCGCGGCGCAGTTCGACCCCGTTGATCGTGTCGCGCGCGCCACGCCAGCGCCCTGGCGGCTGGTGCACGAGCACGCTGACCGCGTCGCCGCCCGCGGCGAACCATTCGGCGAGATCCTGCGTATAGCGTTCGATGCCGCCGCGTTCGGGCGCGTAGTACTTGCCGAGATGGAGGACGCGCATGCGCGGCCGCGCCTTGCTCAGGCTTCGTCGGCGTCGGAACGCGCGTCGCGTCCGGGGTGGCCGCCGAGGCGATCCAGTTCCTGTTCGAGGATCGCCAGCTTCTGCGTCAGGCGACGGATCTGGCGTTCCTGCTTGGAGCGGTCGATGTCGAGCTTGAGCATGCGGATCAGGATCAGCGAAACGCCGACGATGATCGGCAGGACCGGCGCATAGACGATACCGGTGAGCCGGCCGAGCCAGACGACGAGGATCGGGAAGACGCCGAGCGCGAACGTCGCCGCGGCGACCGCGAACCACCACAGTGCATACGGTCCGTGAAGGTGATCGCGGCGGACCAGGAAAAGGATCGCGGCGGTCAGGCCGATGCCGAGAATGGCGGAGGTGATCTGGCCGGTCAGCATCATGCCGCACCGTTCGCCGGCGCATGCCCGTGACGGCGGCCGGCATCGATCTGGGCCAGGCAAAGCACCGTCGTATGCAACAGATAGCGAGCGACCACCCACCAGGACGCGAAGACGCGCGAGTGCCCCAGGCGGCGCGGCAGCATCGGTACCGGCGTCTCCTCGATCGCAAGCCCGTGCTTGGCCAGCAGCATCAGTACGCCGACGTCCTGGTAGTCGAGCAGGCTCGCTTCCGGACCGGCCAGGATCTCGACCGCGCGGCCGTCGTACAGGCGCAGACCGGACGTGAAGTCGGTCAGACGCAAGCCCGTCAGCGTGCGCAGGTACCGCCATGCAATGCGCTTGGCCAGGCTCAGGCGGCCGACGCAGGTGCCGATGACGAGGTGGGCGCCGGTCTGCCGTTGCGCCTCGAACAGGGCCGGCAGCGATTCCGGCAGGTGCTGGCCGTCGGCGTCCAGCGTGATCACCCCGGCGAAGCCGTGGCGCAGCGCGTAGCGAATGCCCGCCTGCGTGGCGCCCCAGGCGCCCAGCCCGAGCGGCAACGTCAACGACAGGGCGCCGGCCGCCTGCGCCTGCGCGCAGGTCGCATCCGTGCTCGCGTCGTCGACGACCAGCACTTCGCAGCCGAGCGCCGCGCGCACGCCGGCCACGACCGAACCGACGGTGGCCGCTTCGTCACGGGCAGGGATGACCGCCAGGCAATCGGCGGCGCGCAAGGGGAGGGGAGTGTCGGCCACGGCAGGGGTACGCGAAAGGAGGCGCGATTCTCCGGGTCGGGTCGGACGAGGTCAACGGCGGCGTGGGTGGAGATCGAAGCCGGCGCGGACATTGTGCGACCGCCATCGCAATCCGCCTTCGCTCGACGGCTTGCGCGTCCGGCACGCCTTTGGGCAGACTCGATCCCGGGCGGACGGCAGGGGATTTCGTGCCGCGGGCGGGCCGGAGAAAGAATTTTCCGGATCCGTGTCCGGTTCCTGTCCGCTCATGCGTCATACAGCTTCGTGGGCTGGAGGCGCTGCGCCGACAGCCGGGAAAGGACCGCATGCAGTTGGGGACTCCCTTCTCGAATCTGGCAAGGTTAGCCAGGCCCACGCTCGGTCAAGTTGACATGGTGTTAAGACTTCACTATCGTCCGCGCGATCGGGCTTGGTTAACCAGTATTCACAACCAAACGGGGATGGGGACTGCACCCTGCCCGAGACACTCTAGGGAGATATCCATGAACACCAAGATGAAGCTTCTTTCGCTGGCTCTGGTTGGTCTGTGCGGTTTTGCGGGTAGCGCCATGGCGGCTTGCCCGGCCGGTCCGGATACGGCGCACGGCGGTGCGTGGAGCGCGGTGAACGCTCTCGGTGGCACGGCGGTGATTGCGACCCCCGGCTACGCCACGACCGAGTGCCGTCTCGACTCCACCCTGACGGGTGACGCTTCCGCTTTCGCTACGGTCGAAGACGACTCTCCGACGGCTGAGCCGAGCTATCGCGCTGCGTTCATCATCAATGCCGACAACCTGACGACGCTGGGCGCGATCGATGCGGCCTACATCTTCAATGCGAACTCGGGTACCGGTCCGCAGATCTCGCTGTCGATCGTCGGTGACGGCGCGGGCGGTCATCTGGTCAGCTACGTGGTTCCGGATACCAACGCTGCCGGTGGTTCGGACATCGGTTCGTTCCCGCTGACGGCTGGCGAGAACCATATCGAAATCCAGATCGCCAGCCCGACGTTCGGCATCTGGGTGAACAACAACAATCCGTCGAGCCCGAACGCCACGGTGACCAATGTGGGCGGTGCCACCGCGATCGACACGGCGTTCCTGGGTCTGGCCGGCCCGACCCCGGGTTATATCACCAGCTCGAACGGCAAGGCGGTTGGTTTTGACCAGTTCGATTCGCGTCGTACGACCTTCATTGGTTTCTAAGCGACACTGAATTTTTTCAATTTAACGGAGTGATAAATATGAAGAAGCTTTCTGCTCTGATCGCGCTGTCGCTGTTCGCAGCGTCGTCCGCGTACGCGCAAGACGGTAGCAGCTGCGCCGCTGCTATCACGCTCTCGGCGCCGACCCCGGGCACCGTTGTCAACGTTGACACCACCACCGGCTCTGGCTGGATCAACAACTACGGTCCGCTGGTCAGCCCGTCGAACGATATCGTCTACACGTTCACGACCCCCGCTGCCGGTGCGACGGGTCAGATCTCGGCGACCGCTTCGAGCTACCAGTTCGCGATCTACGTGCTGAGCAGCTGCACGGCCGGTGCGGGTCCGACCCCGATCGGTGCGACGAGCACGCTGAACGCGCCGATCCAGCTGTCCGGTATCACCTCGCCGAACACCCAGTACTGGGTGGCCGTCACGGGTACCGCCGCGGGCGGCGCCGGTGCGAACGGCACGGTGACCCTGGACGTCGAACCGACGCTGCCGGTCACGCTGCAGGGCTTCCAGATCGACTGATCATCCGGTCTTACGGGATGTTCGAGAGCCCGGCTATGCCGGGCTCTTTTTTTTTGAGGAGCGCTCGGCATTGGGATGTTCGCCGCTTCCCTCGACATGCGTGGCCGCCGACCACGGATATTATTTAGCTATCACCGATAGGAACGAACGGATGTTGCTGAACCGCCTTGCCGCGAGGCTACTGACGCCGATGCTTCTGCTGCTTGGAGCGACGCCATTCGTCGCGTCCGCGGCCGACGACGTGCTCGTCGTCAACGATTGCAGCTACGGTGACGTCTATCAGTTCACACCAGCGAGCTGCATTGCATCGATTGATAACAAGGGCGCGACGCCGCTGAAGCTGTCGATCGTCCCGGTCCAGCCTGGGACTCGTGTGGAGCCGAGCAAACTTACCCTCGCACCGGGCGCGCATGCGAAGCTGTCGCTGCACGTCATGACCGAAAACATCGCTGGCGGCATCACCTGGACCTACAGAATCGACAGTGCTCGCATGGAGTCGCATTTTGTACGCGCGAGCGGTTTCGTCAGCTCGGTGCTCGACGTGGGTCATCCGGAGATCAATTTCGGTTCGATCGATCCCATGAAGTTGCCTTTCATGCGGACCATAGCGTTGACGAGCAGCCTGGATCCCGATGTACGCGTCACGCAAATCCTGTCCGCCCCGCCGATGCTTCATGCAGTGATCGGCCCCGATGCGAGATCGTTGACGGTCGAGATGGGCGCCGATGCGCCGTGGGGTTCGTTCGATGAGATCATCAAGCTCGCGCTCGATCACCCGCAACAAAAGCAAGCCTGGGTGCATGTGGCGGGTAGCATGGTCGGAGACATCGGACCGCGTACCAATCCTTTTTGGCTTGGCGAGATTGCTTGGCAACAGACAAACGTGCTGAAGGTTCCGCTGATCGACCACGAAGGCCGAGACTTCTCGATCGGTGCCGTCACCTCGGGCGATTTTGCTGCGACCTATGACAGTGCGCCGTGCGAGCCGGTACAAGCCGGTTGTCGCAATCTGTTGATTCACGTATCCGATTCGCAGCCGGCAGGCATGTTCAAGAGCAATCTTGATGTCTCGCTGCCGGACCGCAAGAAACATCTTATGGTGGCGATCTGGGGAGTTCTCGGCGAGCGGCCGAAACCCGGCGAAGCGGCAGTACCTCCGACGCCAGAAGATTCCGCTTCCGGCCTCAAAAGCTGATGATGGCGTGACGGCGATGCCGCCGTTGAAAGTCCAGCCCGATCCTCCTGGCGACGGGCCACTCCTCAAGTGGACGATCGACCAGCAACAGTCTGTACACGGCTATCAGATTCTTCGCGGCGAATCGGCCGACGGACCGTTCAAGCTGATGGAGCCTTCCCTCATTCCGAAGCTGGACAATGGCAGAGGCTCAGTTGCCTATCGCTGGCGCGACACGAGCGCAGTGAAAGGTCGCACGTACTGGTATTACATCACCGTGATTTATACGTCTGGCGATCGCCGGGCGCTGTCAGCACCGCAGCAGACGATTGCGAAATAGCGAAGAAACTCGGAATGCAGTCGTCGGGCTGCGAAGACTGTGCTTTGCTGGCGCTGGGGAGCAGCTCTGCGTTATCGTTTGGAATTGGCAGAACAACACGTTTGAGCACAGGGCTGGGTCGCTATCGGTTTTAGCTATTCACTTGGCTATGCCAGCTCTTGATAGCCTCCGAGCGACAACAATTTTCATTCGATCCATAACGGAGTAGCTGACCATGAAGAGATTGTTTGTACTGGTCGTATCGACTTCACTTGGAGTTTCAGCCGCCTACGCACAGGACGGCGCCAGTTGTGCGGGAGCCATACCGCTGAGCGCTCCGGTACCGGGCACGGCAATAACCGTGGACACAACAACCGGCACGGGCTGGATCAACAACTACGGCCCTCTCGTCAGTCCGTCGAACGACATCGTTTACACATTCACAACCGGCGCTACTGGCCCGACGGGTTCGATCGTCGCTGTGGCATCGAACTATGCCTTTGCGGTTTACATACTGGGCAGTTGCACTGCCGGAGCAGGTCCGACTCCGATCGGCGCAACCTCTACACTCAACAGTCCGATTACACTGGCAGGCATCACGCAAGCCAACACCCAGTACTGGGTGGCGGTCACCGGAACCGCAGCTGGCGGCGCCGGAGCGAACGGTACGGTGACATTGGACCTTGAGCCCCCGTTTCCGGTCACGTTGCAGACGTTCCAGATCGACTGATCGTTCGAAGTACGGCTGTTCATGGGCCCGACAAAGCCGCGGCAGCGACAGCGAAGATTCGGTGGGTTGAGACACTTGCGCTCTGCGGCTCAAGATCGAGCGCGGGGTGGGATACGATCAAGGTAGACGTGAGTGCGATTTCCTCGTGTCTCCCGAGCTCAAAAAAACAGCACACCCACGTTCGCCACTGACGAGAACGTGGGCGTGCTCGCGGTAGATCATCAAATTGGCGCACTTGGCTCGCCTACAATCATGGACTGTTGCGGAACGCTGATTGCGCTACTTTGATGTGCATGTGTTCCCCGAAATATCGATTCGATTCGGTCCGATGATGTCGATTGCGCCGCCTGCACTCCGCACGTCGACGTACCAGTGCCCAGGAACTTGTGCACCAATGAAATGGTTCAGGTGCGCAGGACCAAGAGGAACACTTGTCTGGTCATCCAGGTGCAACATCGGCATTGTGATGCCGCTTATGGTGTCGGTAATACCATAGGCGCCGCCCGGGAAAGCGTTTCGGTCCCAAATGACTCCTGTTTGTCCTGATGGCGCCGTCAGCGTGATCTGAAGCGTCGGTACTTCAGAGGTCGGACCGCTGGCAATCCCTGTCGGCATACCTATGTCGAGATTGACGTCAGTCACGCAGTAGCTTGTGGCCCCTGTTAGATCGAAATCAAATCTAGCGGCGGGACCGAATGTCTGCCCTTGGCTCGGTGATGTCAGCAGCGTCGAGCTTTGGGCGCTTATGACTTTCCGTTCGTTTCTGCGGAAATGAATATTGCGCTGCTGTACATCCTGAGCGCTGCATTGATAGTTTGTATTGGCGAAGTCGATGAAGAGGTTGTAATCCGTGTTCGGGCTGGTTACAGCGTTGATGCTCGAAGAGATACCTACGACGAAGGTCGCAGTGTCGGTTGGAGAACCTGCGGGACCCAACGTGGCAGTCGTTAGGCCGCCGCCGTTTATCGTCACGACACTGCTTGGCAGATCGCCTCCCGCATAGACCTCTATTGTTGTTGGCGAAGGCCGAACATTCTTCACGGTATACGTACGAGTTGCAGGGTAGCTAGGGCCAAAATCCTCGATGATCCAATCGTCCTGTGGCTCTGCATTAATTTCGACGAGTCCAACCTCGAATCGGTGTCGAATGTAATTGTTCTCATTCCGGGAGATGTCGAGCACATTTTCGACGTAGTCCCATGCTCCGCATTGAGTAATTGCCGAAGTGTCCGCGTTGAAGTTGAGAGTCATGCCGCCGGCAGGCACCGTGTAGATTCCCGGGGAGGGGCTGAGCGAAACGACAGGGGTGGTATTCGCTGCTCCCGAGGGACCGCTGATCGAATTGAGAAAGATTAAGTTACCGCCGGAACTGGCAGGCGAAATGCTGTAGATTGTAACCGGTTGGTCCGTTGGCGCTCCGAGCGCTGATTTGTGCAGCACATCTACTAGCGGCTTTACGAGAATCTCGTAACGCGGAATGCCCGATTCGATATCGACGAGCGGGCCATTTGTTGGGCTCAGCGCGCCGTTGTCGTACGCGTACAAGCATCCGCCTTCGTCAAGATTGGCGGTCCAGCCAACGGTCAGCGATCCCTTAACTAGGGCGTCGATGGTCTCATCGCTCACGTCATAAACCGGGCTGCCGGAGCTTCCGGGAAACCCGTTAAGATTGTTTGCGTACTCATAGTCTCCGACATAAAAAGGCGGCAATGTTTGAGGGTAGAGGCCTGCGAATACGCCGGCTGAACTGACTTTCTCCGCGGTGTTCTGTGGGTAGCCGGGAGAGACTGCGACATCTCCGATCTTCGGAGAGCCTGAGCGGCGGATTTTTACCGGATCGCGACCGATCACTGAACGATTCAGCTGAAAGACTGCATAGTCATAGCGGTTATCAGTAGGCCCCACATAGAAATTGGCCACAGTACTCGTCGAAGCAGGAACATATACATCATTCGCCGGGATGCCGGTCCATGTGAAGTTCGAGCAACCGGTTGCGCCGGCAGTTACTTGCGAATCCCTAAAAACCACGACCCACTGCGTAGGGTCCAGTGGGTTGGCGTGCGCTGCAGTCAGGATTAGATCAGGTGCGATCAATACTCCGGTCCTGCCTCCAGAGACAGCGGGCTCACTGTACATGCGTGAGTCCGAGCAAATAGGGTGTGGATTGTTCGGAAGGTAGGTGAGTGGTGCGTTGTCAATATGGTAGGTTCCACCCGCATCAAGGTGCACCGCACCCGCTGGAACGAGGAACGCAGTTGCATTCACTAGCCGGGCTTCTTGAGGAGAAGCTACGAAACTGCAAGCGTCTTTGAGGTCATCCAACTGGTCTAGTGCGCTGGCGCTACTGGCTATCACGCTGAGACCAAGTGCAACAGCAACCGGAACTTTCACGGCCATACAATTCCCCTCCACCGTTCGGTTGGGTCTCGATAGTGCAGTGACGGCCGCCTGGCGAGGGTGACAGCAATCACAATCTTGGAACCTTCAAAAATGCGCGCGAATCGCACGCTGCGCAGTCTTCGATGAAATAGTTGGACTCGCATCATCCTCGCAAAAGCATATGGATTCGTAGCGGCTGCAAGTCGTTTCAAGTTGGCTCATCGCTCGCCATGAAATTCGGCCTCGCGCTTTCCGTCGGCTTGCGTGGCATTGAGCATTTCCGCGGCAAGTAGCGGACGCCTGCCTCGCGCGGTCGCGCCGCTTTGCGATCGAGTTCGGCCTGATGGGTGTGCAGATCGGTTGTTTTGGACTGCGCAGCAGGCGTTGTGAAAACGGTGAAGTCTTCTCTGGGTGAGAAGCTATTTCATGGTCCTATCGACTCGCCGGTGAACGAAGAATTCGTGGGTCTACGATCTTGGAATGTCATTCCAAGCCGACAAGACACTTCCTTCATTCTGCCGACGCAACACGCTCCCCTGGTGGTACCAGTCGCCGAGTACGATCCGCTCGGCGACCTTGTTCTCGAAGTCGATCCGGTGCATCGCCGGGCGGTGCGTGTGGCCATGGATCAGCTGCAGCACGCCATGTTCGTTCAGGGCGCTGCGCACGGCCCCGTCGTTGACGTCGGTGATCGCATCGTCGACCGAGCGCGTGTAGCGCTGGCTCTCCGCGCGCGCCTGCGCCGCGAACGCCTGGCGTTCTTCGATCGGACGCGCCAGGAACGCGCGTTGCCACGCAGGCGCATGCGCCTGCTGGCGAAACGCCTGATACGGCGCGTCGTCGATGCACAGCGTGTCGCCGTGCATCAGCAGCACGCGCTGGCCTTCGATGTCGACGACGCTCGGATCCGGCAGCAGCGTCATTCGCGCGCGGCGCGCGTAGGCGTCGCCGAGCAGGAAATCGCGATTGCCGTGGATGAAGAAGCACGGCACGCCTTGCGCGTGCAGCGCGGCGAGCGCCTCGGCGACCTGGTCGGCCGTCTCGTCCTCGGTATCGTCGCCGATCCACGCTTCGAACAGATCGCCGAGGATGTACAGCGCCTTCGCCTGCACGGCTTCGCGGCGTACGAAGTCGACGAACAGCCGCGTGATGTGCGGGCGGCTGGCGTCGAGGTGCAGATCTGAAATGAAGAGTGTCGTCACGGTGGCCTCTTCATGCGGCGGTCCGGCCCATGCAAAGCCCGGCTCGTCACGGTGCCGATGGATGCCCGCGTTCGCGGGCATGACGTCGACGCAAGCGTGTGCGTTTGCGCGCGGCCGGAGATGGAGCCGGCCGGCGCCGCGTTACGGTGCCAGCGTGACCTTCTCGATCACGACGGGAGTGACCGGAACGTCGCTGCGGAACGGGCCCTGGGCGCCGGTCTGCACGGCCTTGATCTTGTCGACCACGTCGAGGCCCGCGACGACCTTGCCGAACACGGCGTAGCCCGGATTGGCATCGCTGACGTAGTCGAGGCGCGGGTTGTCGACCGTGTTGATGAAGAACTGCGCGGTCGCCGAGTTCGGATCCCCTGTGCGCGCCATCGCGAGCGTGCCGCGCATGTTGCTGAGGCCGTTCTTCGATTCGATCGCGATCGGCGCCTTGGTCGACTTCTGGTGCAGGTCCTTGGTGAAACCGCCGCCCTGGATCATGAAACCTTCGATGACGCGGTGGAACACGGTGCCGTCGTAGAAGCCGGACTTCACGTAGCCGAGGAAGTTCTCGACCGACTTTGGCGCCTTGTCCGGATACAGCTCGAGCGTGATGTCGCCGAGGCTGGTCTTCAGCAGCACCTTGTTCGAGGTCGCCGGCGCATCGGCCGCCTTGTCGACCGGCTTGGCCGGCGCCTTCGCGGCCGGCTTGGCGGCCGCCTTGGGCGCGGCGGGCTTGGCCGGGGCGGGCGTGGCCTGCGCGAAGGCGAAGGCGGGGGCGAGCAGGAACAGCGCGAACAGCAGGCGTTTCAGCATGGAATTCTCCGGGATGGATGACATCGGACTGCGCATGATAGGGGCTGGCGCGGAGCGCGTCATGCCTTGCGCGGGCTCGGCGTTCGGGCTGGCGGAGGGGAGGCCTATGCCGCCATCTGGTCGAGCGCGCGCACCTGCAGCTTCAGGTCGAGGATCTTGAAGTAGTCGCGTTCCTGCTCGAGGTCGGCGCGCGTCAGCGGGTGCTGGTCGAGCCAGTCCGACGGCAGCTCCAGCCGCAACGACTTGTCGTCGGCGACCAGCTCCAGCGGCGGCAGTGCGTCGGTCGTACGCGCACGCTGCAGCAGCGCGGCGAGGCGGAGCAGGGCGGTCAGCCGCCGCGTCGGCCGGCGCAGGCGTTCGGGCAGCAGATCGATCGCCTCGCGGTCGGGCTTGCGCCGGTGCGAGCGGATGATTGCGGCGAGTTCCTGCTGCCCTTGCCGGCTGAAGCCGGCGAGATCGGAATTGGCGACGATGTAGGCGCCATGGATGTGATGCAGGCTGTGCGCGATCGCGAGGCCGATCTCGTGGATGTCGGCGGCCCAGCCGAGCAGGTCGCGGTCGAGCGCGCCGAGCTGCCAGGCGTCGGCGACCTGATCGAACAGTTCGAGCGCGGTGTGATGCACGCGCGCCGCCTGGGCGCGCTCCACTGCGTAGCGTGCGGCGAGGGCGGCGATGCTGCCGGCGCGCGGGTCGCGGTGCATCGAACGGCCGACCATGTCGTACAGGATGCCCTCGCGCATCGCGGTCTCGCACACGCCCATGGTTTCCAGCGCGAAGGTCGCGAAGATCGCTTCGAGGATCGCGACGCCGCCGGCGATGACTTGCGTGCGGTCTTCGGCGAGCCCGGCCAGGCGCAGGTTGTCGATGCTGCCGGCTTCCAGGATCGCCTCGCGCAGGCGCGCCAGCGACGATGCGGTGATGCCCTGGTCGCTCCAGCCGTTCGCCTGCACGATGTTGCCGATCGCCTTGGCGGTGCCGGAAGAGCCGATCGCCTCGCCCCAGCCGCGCGCCTTGTAGTCGGCGGCGAACTGCTGCAGTTCGACGGCGATCTCGGTCTGCGCCTGGCGCCAGCGCTTCAGCGTGAATTTGCCGTCGCCGAAGAAGCGCAGCGTGCTGGCGACGCAGCCCATCTGCAGGCTTTCCTTCTCCAGCGCCTCGAAGCCCTGCCCGATGATGAATTCGGTGCTGCCGCCGCCGATGTCGACGACGAGGCGGCGCTGGTTCGACTTGGCCAGGTCGTGGGCGACGCCGAGATAGATCAGGCGTGCCTCCTCGCGGCCGGCGACGATCTCGATCGGATGGCCGAGCGCCGTTTCGGCCGGCAGCAGAAACGCCTGCGGATTGGCGAGCTGGCGGACCGTGTTGGTCGCGACCGCACGGACGCGCTCGGGCGGCAGCGCGCGCAGGCGCTGGCCGAAGCGGGCGAGGCATTCGAGCGCGCGCTCGCGCCGTTCCGGCTCCAGCGAGCCGTCGGGGCGCAAGCCCATCGCCAGCCGCACGCTGTCGCGCAGGCGGTCGATCAGGCGCAGCCCGCCATGTTCGTAGCGTGCGACGACCAGGTGGAAGCTGTTCGAGCCTAAGTCGACGGCGGCCAGCAGTTCACCGTCGCGGATGTCGGGGGCGCTCGCGTCCGTCACGTGTCCTGCTCGCATGGAAGCCGTGCCGATTGTCGCACGTCCCCGCCGCCCTGCCGATTTCGCCATCGGTGCAGCGCCGCCTCAGGCCTTGAACAACGCGAGCAGCGTCTGCTGCGCCGAATGCGCAGGTTCCGCGCCCGGCGTCAGGCGCGTGTAGCTGCCGTCCTGCTCGAGCACCCAGGCCTGCGTATTGTCGGCAAGGTAGTTCGCCAGCGATTCGTCGAACACGCGCTGTGCGAGCGTGGCGTCGAGGATCGGGAAGCACGTCTCGATCCGGCGCAGCAAGTTGCGCTCCATCCAGTCCGCGCTGGAGCAGTAGATCTCCGGAGCGGTGTCGTTCTGGAACCAGTACACGCGGCTGTGCTCCAGGAAGCGGCCGACGATCGAACGCACGCGGATGTTCTCGGACACGCCGACGATGCCCGGGCGCAGGCTGCAGGCGCCGCGGATGATCAGGTCGATCTGCACGCCGGCCTGCGAAGCGCGATAGAGCTGCTCGACGACGTTTTCCTCGTTGAGCGCGTTCATCTTCGCGATGATGCGCGCCGGCTTGCCCGCCTGGGCGTGCACCGTCTCGCGCTCGATCTTCTCCATCAGCCCCTTGTGCAGGGTGAACGGCGAATGCAGCAGGCGCTTGGTCTGGATGATCGGACCGAGCCCGGACAGCTGCAGGAACAGCAGGTGCGCGTCCTCGCCGATCTCCGGGTTCGCGGTCATCAGGCCGAAGTCGGTGTAGATGCGCGACGTGACCTGGTGGTAGTTGCCGGTCGACAGATGCACGTAGCGGTGCAGCAGTCCTTTTTCGCGGCGCACGATGAGCAGCATCTTGGCGTGCGTCTTGAAACCGACGACGCCGTAGACGACCTGCACGCCGGCCTCCTGCAGGCGGTTGGCCAGGCGCAGGTTCGCTTCCTCGTCGAAGCGGGCGCGCAGCTCGACGACGACGGTGACGTCCTTGCCCTGGCGCGCCGCCTCGATCAGGTGATCGACCAGCGGCGAGGCGTTGCCGACGCGGTACAGCGTCTGCTTGATCGCCATCACGTCGGGATCGAGGCTGGCTTCGCGCACGAGCTCGATCACCGCGTTGAACGATTCGAACGGGTGGTGCATCAGGATGTCGCGCTGGCGGATCGCTTCGAACAGGCTCTGTTCCTCGACCACCGCCGGCAGCACGCGCTGCGTGAACGGCGGGAACTTCAGGTCCGGCCGGTCGACCTGGTCGTAGATCGAATTGATGCGGCTGACGTTGACCGGCCCGTCGCAGCGGTACACCTCCGGCTCGGTCAGCTCGAAGTTGTGCATCAGCATGTCCGAGATCGCCTTCGGACAGTTGTCGGCGACTTCCAGGCGCACGGGTTTGGCGAACCCACGGCCCTTGAGTTCGTCGCGCAGCGCCAGGGCGATGTTTTCGACTTCGTCCTCGTCGACGACCAGTTCGCTGTTGCGCGTCACGCGGAACTGGTACGAGCCCTTCACCTGCATGCCCGGGAAGAGCTCGTCCATGAACTCGTGCAGCACGCTGGAGAGGAACACGAAGTCGTACGGCGACTCGCTGACCTCGGCCGGCAGCCGGATGATGCGCGGCAGCGAACGCGGCGCACGCACGAGCGCCATGTGGCCCTCGCGGCCGAACGCGTCGCGTCCCTTGAGGACGACGGCGAGATTCAGGCTCTTGTTGAGGATGCGCGGGAACGGATGCGCCGGATCCAGGCCGAGCGGCGACAGCACCGGCAGGATCTCGTTGCGGAAATAGCCTTGCAGCCAGCGCTTCTGCTTGACCGTCCAGGCGTCGCGCTTGGAGAAGCGCACGCCTTCGCGTTCCAGTTCCGGCAGCAGCGTCGCGTTCCAGAAATCGTATTGCGCCTTGACCAGCGTCAGTGCGCGCTCGCGGATGCGCGACAGCACCTCGGCCGGCGGCAGCTGGTCGGGACCCGGACGCATTTCGCCGAGGCTGTAGTGTTCGCGCAGCACGGCCACGCGCACTTCGAAGAATTCGTCGAGGTTCGTGCACGAGATGCACAGATAGCGCAGCCGCTCCAGCAAGGGCACGCCCGGATCTTCGGCCTGCGCGAGCACGCGGAAATTGAATTCGAGCTGGGCCAGCTCGCGATTCAGATAGAGGGCCGGATCCTTGAGATTCTGAGGCACTTCGCGATTCATACGGCAGTCTGCTCGTTGATGTTCATTCGGTCGATTGCTCAGTCGGTCAACTGCGTGCGCTGCGCCGCGCGTTCGGTCGGGTCCAGCGCCAGAAATCCTTCCTGCCGCGCCAGCGCCTGGCCTTCATCCGACAGCACGTACGCGAGGAACGCCGCCGGCAGCGCCGCCAGTGCGCGCCCCGGCGCTCGGTTGAAATAAATATACGAGGCGCGCGCGAGAGGGTAGCGCCCGTCCGTGACACTCGCGCTATCGGGGAGCGTGCCGGGGTCGCCCGCATCGCGCGCGAGGGCGAGCGGCTTGACCAGGCCGTTCAAGTAGCCGGCGCCGGCATAGCCGATCGCTTCGCGGTTCGTCGCGACGGTGGCGATGACTGCGCCGTTGCCGGGCCACGCGACGACGTCGGCGCGATAGTCGCCGCCGCACAGTACCGAGGCGCGGAACATTTCGTAGGTGCCGGAAGCGCTGTTGCGGCCGCTCGCCAGCAACGCGTTCGCGTTCGCCGGCATGTCGACGGCGAGGTCGCTCCAGTGCCGGATCGGCTCGGGCTGACCGCAGTGCCGATGCGCCGAGTAAATCGCGTCGAGCTCGGCGAGCGTGATTCGCCGCAGCGGGTTGTCGGGGTGCACGAACACAGCGATGGCGTCGTGCGCGATCACGATGTGTGCCGGTGCGTAGCCGTAGCGGGCCTGGAACGTCGCCAGTTCGTCCGCGTTCATCGGGCGGCTCATGGAACCGAGATCGGCGCCGCCACCGCTGAGCGCTGCCGGTGCGCTGGCCGAGCCGACCGCCTGCACCTGGACGCGCACCTGCGGATGCAGGGCCTGGAACGCGCCGGCCCAGCGCGTGATCAGCGCGCTCGCGGTGTCCGAGCCGACGCTGGTCAGCGTGCCGCTGAGATCGGTTTCGGCAGACGCTGCCGCGCACGCGAACAGCAACACCGCGGCAAAGCAGGCGGCCGCCGCGCGTTTCATATCGTTTCGGCCAAGAGCAGCGGCTCCAGTAGGCGCTCGTGGCCGAACACGCAGCTGAAGGTACTGCCGACGCCGAGCTCGCTGGTCACTTCCAGATGCGCCTGATGCAGCTGCAGAACGTGCTTGACGATCGACAGGCCGAGGCCGGTGCCGCCGGTGTCGCGCGAGCGGCTGGTCGATACGCGATAGAAGCGCTCGGTCAGGCGCGGCAAATGCTGCGGCGAGATGCCGGGACCGGTGTCGGTCACCGACAGACGCGCGCCGTTCGTGTCGCTTTCCCAGCGCAAGGTGATGCGGCCACCGGCAGGCGTATAGCGCACCGCGTTGCTGACCAGGTTCGAGAAGGCGCTGTGCAGCTCCTTGGTCGAGCCGAGCAGATCGTGCCGCCCACGCAGATCGGTCGTGACGACGTGCTCGCCCTGGCTCAATGCGACCGCTTCGCGGCGCAGCGCTTCGAGCAGCGGACGCAAGGCAACGCGCTCCTGCGGCAGGTCGCCCTGCGCTTCGAGGCGCGACAGCGTCAGCAGGTCCTCGACGATCTGGGTCATGCGGCGCGACTGGATGCGCAGCTCGTGCAGGATCGGTTCGTACTCGGGAATCTGCTCCGGTTCGATCATGTCGAGGTAGCCATGCACGACCGTCAGCGGCGTGCGCAGCTCGTGCGACACGTTCGCCACGAAATCGCGGCGTACCTGCTCCAGGCGCATCAGCTGGCTCACGTCGCGCGCGACCAGCAGCGCCTGGTCGCCGGCGTAGCGGATCAGGCGCAAGTTGAGGCGAAGGTTCTCGTCCGCCGGCGCGGCGAGATCGTTCAGCGGCTCGGCGGTTTCCCGATGCAGCCATTCGGCGAAGCGCGGCGCGCGCACGAGATTGGTCAGGTGGCCGCCGATGTCCTGCGGATACTTGAGTCCGAGCAAGTGGCTGGCGGCGGCATTGAACCATTGGATGCGCTGTTCGCGATCGAGCGCCACGACTGCGTCCGGCAGCGCCGCTGCGGCATCGCGGAACGAGCGCAGCAGACGCACGAGGCGGCGCTTGTCCTCGAACGCGGCGCGCTGGCGGCGGCGCAGCAGGTTCTGCATCTCGTCCCAGATACCGCTGCCCTCGGCGGGCGGCAGCCATTGCGGCCGCGTCAGGAAACGTCCGAGCCGGGCGAAGCGGAACACGCCGACTGCGAAGCCGCCGGCAATGACGACGAGCAGGCTTTGCGGGACCGCGTGCAGCCACCAGCCGAGCGCGAGCGCGACGGCCGCCAGCGCCGCGAGGCGCCAGAGGGTGGAGCGCCAGGCGCGGCCTAGACGGGACGGCATGCGACGGTCTTCAGAAGGGACGAGGCGGTGCGCATGGCGGAGCGGATCGTGGACATGCCGGTTGCAGCATCATTCCTGTCCGGCCTCCCGCACAGCGCCATCAGACGCTGGTCGAGAAGCGGTAGCCGGCACCGCGCACGGTCTGCACGAGCGCATCGCGGCCGAACGGTTCGAGCGTCTTGCGCAGGCGGCGGATGTGCACGTCGACCGTGCGCTCCTCGACATAGACGCCGCCGCCCCACACATGGTCGAGCAGCTGGCCGCGCGAATAGACGCGCTCGGCGTGCGTCATGAAGAAATGCAGCAGGCGATATTCGGTCGGCCCGATATGCACGGGCTGTTCGCCGGAGAACACGCGATGCGCGGCGCTGTCGATGCGCAGGCCGCCGAGTTCGACGACGCCCTCGGCGTCCTCGCCGTGCGTGCGGCGCATGACGGCGCGGATGCGTGCGAGCAGTTCGCGCGTCGAGAACGGCTTGACCACGTAGTCGTCGACACCGGCGTCGAGGCCGCCGACACGATCGGTTTCCTCGCCGCGCGCCGTCAGCATGATGATCGGCACTTCACGCGTCAGGTCGTCCTTGCGCAGGCGTCGCGCGAGGTCGATGCCGCTCATGCCGGGCAGCATCCAGTCGAGCAGGATCAGGTCCGGCACGCGCTCGCTGATGGCCGTCTGCGCGGCGCGCGCGTCGGCGGCGTGCATCGCTTCCATGCCGGCTTTGCGCAGCGCGAACGCCACCATGTCGCGGATCGCGGTTTCGTCTTCGACGATGAGAATGTGTTTTTGCACGAGGCCACCCGGAGGGCGCGATAGGCGCGCTTTATGACGCCATCATTGCAGCGATATTGTGTTACGCCAGAATGACAGGCGTCGCTGTTGCCTCTGGTTATTGCACCGAACGCCCTGGTTTCAAGCGAAAGAATATTTCGGAAATATTACATCTTTCGGCCGGAAAGCGGTTGCGGCGAGGCTCCCACGGCCGGTCGGCAGCACGAGAAGGCCGGCGCCAGCGAATCCGGCGCATCCGGCGTGCTGCGCTTGCGCAGCTCGAGCACGGCGGGGGTCAATTGGGTGATGCGGGCGTCGATGCGGCTGCGTTGGTAGTAGGTCAGGTCCGACTGCTTGGACAGCGCTTTCAACTGGTTCAGCGCGTCCTCGGCGTGCCCGCCGAGGTAGGCCGCTTCTGCATAGGCCTCGGCCGCACGCACCTTGTCGCCGGCCAGCTGGTTGGCGCGTGCGTAGCTTTTTTGCAATTCCGGATCGTCGCTGTAGCGCTCGACCAGCGGGCGCAGCAGATCGAGCGCATGCCTGGCGCCTTTCTCGTCGGCCTGTGCCAGCAGCGCGTCGGCGTGCGCCAGCGTGATCGCGCGATTGCCGGGAAAATCGTTGTCGAGCTGCTCGTAGATCTTCATGGCACCGGCTTTGTCGCCGCCGAGGTCCTGCGCGTTGGCGAGGGCGAGGCGCAGCACCGCCGAATTGGGCTGGCGTGCCGTCAGCGTTTTCAGTTGCGCGACGGCGTGCGCGGCGTCGCCGGTCGACATCAGCGCGAGCGCATAGCCGTAGCGGTTCGCCGTGGTGTCGAACGCGGGATTGTCGCGCAGGTTGTCGGCGTAGAACGCACGCATGACGGTGCTGGAATTCGCCGTGAGCACGCGGGCGCGCTCGCGCATCAATTCGAAATAAGCCTCGCGTGCACTGCCGCGCACGTTGCACGTGCTGATCGTGACCTGCGGCAAGGTCTTGCCGCCGGGCGTCGCCGGGTCGACGGTCGCGGTCGTCGCATTGCTCGCCGCCATGATGCTCGCCTCGTCGACGGCGTCGGCGTTCGCATCGGCTGCGTGCGGATTGGGCACCGAGAGGTTCAAGGTCCCCACCGGCGTCGTCGCCGGCGTGGCGGCGCGCACGCGCGGCTGACTCGGGCAGCCGAGCTGCTGGGCGCGTTCCTTCGCTTCGGCAATGCGCTTGCTGTCGAGCGGATGATCGAGCAGGAACTCCGGCACGTCGACGCCGTTGACGCGCATGACCCGCTGCAGCGCCTGGAATGCGCCGGCCATCGCGTTCGGATCGAAACCCGAGCGCGACAGCGTCTGGATGCCGAAACGGTCGGCCTCGGCTTCCTCGCCGCGCGTGAAGTTGATCTGGCGCTGCTGCATCAGCGACGTGCCGGCCATGATCCCGGCCATGCCGGCATCGTCGGTGCGGTGCGCGCTGGCGATCAGCACGCCGAGCATCGCGAGCATGATCGGCACCGACATCTTCTTCACGTCTTCGAAAGCGCGCAGGATGTGCTGCTGCTGCACGTGCGAGATCTCGTGCGCCAGCACGCCGGCAAGCTCGTCTTCGCGCTGCATCGCGGTGATCAGGCCGGCGTTCGCGGCGACGAAGCCGCCCGGCGCGGCGAAGGCGTTGATCTGGTCGTCGCGCACGATGAAGAACGTGAACGGCTGGTTCGGGATCTCGCTGTTGGCCACCAGCGTGTAGCCGAGCGAGTTGATGTAGTCGTTCAGCAGCGCGTCGTCGAGAACGAGGCCGAGTCCACGCATTTCCTGCAGCATGGCGGCGCCGTAGTCGTGCATTTCCTGCGGCGAGGCCAGACCCGCGGCCGAACTCCCGATGTTCGGCAGCTTCACGTCCGGTTCGCCCGCGCCGGCAAGCGCGCTGGCGCACGCGACGGCGAGTACGCAAAAGCCTCGGAGAACACGCATGACGGCACCGGCATCCAAAACGATGATCGAGACCACATTAGCGCGCGGCGGTTCCCGCCGCCACCGCGGTGCGGCGATCGCCGCCGTGGGCTGCGGGCTTGCTCAGGAGCGGTTCATTCCGCCGCAGACGCAGCGGCGGGCGATCTTGCAACTGCGCCCCGAGCACCCCAATCTAGGCACGCGCCAAACGCCGGAAATCCGCAATGACTCGAGCCCTGATCTATACCACCGCCGTCTGCCCCTACTGTGTCGCCGCCAAGAATTTTCTTCGTCAGAAAGGCTTCGAATACGAGGAGATTCGCGTCGATCTCGACGCGGCACGGCGCGACGAAATGCTGGCGCGCAGCAGCGGTCGCCGCACGGTGCCGCAGATCTTCATCGGCGACACGCACGTCGGCGGCTTCGACGATCTCGTCGCAGCCGATCGAGCCGGCCGCCTGAAGTCGCCGACGGAGTCCGCCTCGTGAGCGACCGCATCAAGGAATTCACCGCATTCCGCCAGCGCATGAACGAGCGCATTCTGGCGCAGGACAATCAGGTCGTTCGCCGGTTCTTCGCGCTCGACACACAGACCTACAAGCCCGGCGCGCTCGACGTGAAGACCAAGGAGATGCTCGGGCTGGTCGCCTCGCTGGTGCTGCGTTGCGACGACTGCGTCAGCTACCACGTCGCGCAGTGCGCCGAGGCGGGCGTGAGCGAAGAAGAGTTCTTCGAAGTGTTCAGCGTCGGCCTGGTCGTCGGCGGTTCGATCGTGATTCCGCACCTGCGCCGCGCGGTCGATTTCCTCGACCAGACGATCGGCAAGCCGCCGGAAGATTCGGCTGCGCCAGCCTGAAGCGTTGCGCGCGGCGAAACGCGTGTAAGGGTTTTCAGCGCGGGACGCGCATCAGCCTGACGCGGCCGCCGTCGCTGCCGCGGCCGCTGAGGTGGTCGACGCCGACCTGATCGAAATCGGCGAGCGTCTCCGTTGCGGCCGACAGCGTGCACATTTCCGGCTGCTGCGTACCGGCGGCGAGGCGGCAGTCCAGTGCGGCGTCGTGGCCGACATCGGCCAGATGGAACGTTTCGGCGTCGTGGCTGCTCGCGCTGGCGAAGTCGAACAGGCGTGGCGCGCTTTCGTCATCCGGCAGCAGCACCCACTGGCCGCTCCAGGCACTGCCCACAGGCCCGGTCGCGAAGCGCGAACGCGACAGCATCAGCGTGCGCACGTCCATGTCGCGGCCGGCTTCGCTGCGCACGAGGTAGGCGCGTGCGCGGCTCGGCGAAAGGAATTCGAGCTCGAGGCGCGGACCAGGCAGGGCGTTGGGCTGCGTGGCGGTCGCGGTGAAGCTGGAGTCGCCATCGGCCAGCTGCACCAGTGGCGCGCGTGCGACGCGTCCCTGCAGCGACGCGCTGCCGAACGTCCACGTCGCCGCGCCGGAATCGGCGAAGCCGAACAGCCCGACGGCGAGCTGGTCGCCCTGCACTTCGATGCTGGCGCCGTTGCCCGGTGCCGCAGGTCCCGTTTCGCTGCTCGCTTCGGACCACCAGAAGCCGTTTTCCGGCTGGGCGGCCGCCGTCGCGCCGCCGAGGTCGAGCAGGCTGAAGGCGAGCAATTGCGGGGCGCCGTCGCCGAGCGAATACACGCGGATGCGATAGACCTGGCCGGGAAGGGCCGACAGACCCGAGCCCGCGTTCGGATCGACGCGCAGGGAGAACGCTGCCGTTCCCTTGGCGCAGGCCGTCGTCGCCGGCTGCAGGCCGATGTTGAGATTGTTGCCGTCCAGCGTCACTTGCCCGACGGTCGGAGCGCATCGGGCCGGTGCCTTGCCGGAGATGCCTATGACTTGCGCCTGCACCGAGGTCATCGCCGACGCCACGGGCGACACCAGGCGCACGCGGATGTCGGTCGGAGCGGCCGGGTCGGCGTGCGCCAGCGACGTCAGCGCGGGTGCGCAGACGAGGACGGCACACCGCGCCCACGCGGCGAGTTTTCTTGGACGGCTCGGGAACATTCGCGGATAATGCGCGTCCGCGCCGGCGCCGGCAAGCCGGAATTTCGCAAGTTCCTTGTCCTGCAAGGATTTTTTGTGAAACGCCCGGGCGCGACGGCAGCGCAGCCGACCCCTCCGATGCACCGTGAACGATCGGGTTTCGTCGGGTCCGGCCGCCGCCGGCACCCGAAATTTTCGCCGCGACCTCGCTCGCGCACTATGGAGATCAGATGAGCACGACCATTGCAGTGATCCGGGGCGACGGCATCGGCCCCGAGATCATGGACGCCACCTTGCGCGTGCTCGAAGCCCTGCACCTGGGTTTCGAGTACGAATTCGTCGAAGCCGGCCTCGCCGCCCAGCAAGCCGTCGGCGAACTGCTGCCGCAAAAGACCCTCGACGCGATCGCCAAGCATCGCGTCGCGCTGAAGAGCCCGCTGACGACGCCGGTCGGCGAAGGCTTCAGTTCGATCAACGTGGAATTGCGCCGGCGCTTCGATCTCTACGCCAACGTGCGCCCGGCCATCTCGTTCCCGAATACGCGTTCGCGCTTCCCGGAAGACGTCGACCTGATCACCGTGCGCGAGAACACCGAGGGCGCCTACATCGGCGAAGGCCAGCAGGTGTCCGAGGACGGCGCGACGGCGACGCTGACGCAGCGGATCACGCGGCGCGGCTCCGAGCGCATCGTGCGCTACGCGTTCGATCTGGCGCGTCGCACGGGACGCAAGAAAGTCAGCGTGGTGCACAAGGCGAACATCCTCAAATCCACTTCGGGCCTGTTCCTGAAGGTCGCGCGCGAAGTCGCCGCGGAATATCCGGACATCGTCTGCAACGAACTGATCGTCGACAACTGCTGCATGCAGCTGGTGATGAAGCCCGAGCAGTTCGACGTGATCGTCACGACGAACCTGTTCGGCGACATCATTTCGGACCTGTGTGCCGGCCTGGTCGGCGGTCTCGGGCTCGCGCCGGGCGCGAACATCGGTGCCGACGCGGCGATCTTCGAGGCGGTGCACGGTTCGGCGCCGGACATCGCCGGCAAGGGCATCGCCAATCCGAGCGCGCTGCTGCTCGGCGCGGCGCAGATGCTCGACCACCTGCAGCGGCCGAACGAAGCAGCGCGTCTGCGCGCGGCGATCCGCGAGACCTTGCAGGCGCGCGATCGCCTCACGCCGGACCTCGGCGGCGACGGCACCACGCATACGTTCGCCGACGCGCTGATCTCGCGCGTCGCCAACGGCTGATCGAGAATGGCCGATCGCCGGCGGCAGCGTCAGCGCGCCGCCGCCAGGTGATCGAGCACGCGCAGTCGACCGCGGCCGGGCCGGTAGCCGGCCGCGAGCGCCTCATGCACGAAATCGATCGCGTTCTCGACGGCTTCTTCCAGCGTCGCCCCGCGCGCGATGCCGGCCGCGATCGCCGACGAGAGACTGCAGCCGGTGCCGTGGCTTTCGCCGCGAATCCGCCGCTGGTGAAACCAGTGTTCGCCGCCCGGCGTCAGCAGCACATCCGAGATGTCGTTTCCGGGCAGGTGGCCGCCCTTCAGCAGCACGGCACGGGCACCCGCGTCGAGCAGCTGGGCGGCAGCCGCGCGCATGTCGTCGACGTTTTCGACCGATCGCCCGAGCAGGCGTTCGGCCTCCGGAATATTCGGTGTCAAAAGGTCGGTGCGCGCCAGCAGATGCCGCCGCAGCGACGCGACCAGGTTCGATTTCGCCAGATCCGCACCCGTCGTCGCGACCAGGACGGGATCGAGGATCAGCGGGACGTGCGGATACGCGTGCAGCGCGGCGGCGACTTCGCGCGCCAGTTTCGCGCTCGCGAGCATGCCGATCTTGATCGCGCCGACGCGAAAATCGGCCAGGATCGCGTCGATCTGCGCGCGCAGGATGCGCGGCGGAATCTCGTGGATCGCCGCGACCCCGAGCGTGTTCTGCGCGGTGACGGCCGTGATCGCGCTGAGGCCATGCACGCCGAAGGCGGCGAACGTGCGCAAATCGGCTTGGATGCCCGCGCCGCCGCCCGAATCGGAGCCGGCAATGGTCAGGGCGAGCGGTGGGGAAGAGGTGCGGTTTGGGCGAGTCATGTCGCATTTTAGCAACGAATTGCTTTTCGGCAGGTCGCTCCGACGAACGGATTTTTTCCCCCGCACGCAATCACTTGAAGCTCCGAATTGCAAGCCGAGCTTGACATTTGTTGCTTTTTCGCAAAAATAGCGACGGGTTTCACCACAGTTTCCATCACCGCAGCCAGGGGCAATGCAGCGGGCAACAGCAACCGCAGGGAGATGGATGGGAGCGCTAAGCGCAGGGCTGGCGCTCCCATTTTCTTTTTTTGCGCACGCCGGCAACGCTGACGGCACGTCGGCGGCTGCCTCGAATATTCCCGCCTACGAAGCCTCTTCCGAGCGCGAGTCGGCATTGTCGCGCTGGCACGCGTACGCGCTCGCCACCATCACGCCGCAGTTCTCCTGGGCCGTGTTGCCGCAGGCCTACGGTCCGCCGCAGGTGCTCGACAATTACACGGGCGTGGTCGCCTCGCAGTCGCCGCTGTTCAATCTGCACAGCGCGCCGCCGGCCCGTTTCAACATTTCCGTGGCGACCGGCACGGTCGCCGACACGCCGGGCGTGCTGTCGAACCAGCCGGTGCATCTGGTCGATCGTCCGCAGTCCGGATTGCAGCGCACCGTCGTCGCGCCCTCGCTGGCGCGCGACTGGGGCGATCATGGAACGGTCCGGCTGACTGGTGTATTCGCCTACCAGCGTTTCGCCAGCCTCGGCATGGGAACCACGGCAAGCCAATGGACGCCGATGCCGAGCTGGTGGAACGACAGCTCCTACGGCGTCGGCGCGCGCTTCGATGTCGGCAGCACGCTCTCCAACCGGTTGAGCTGGACGCTCGGCTATCAATCGCGTGTCGGCATGGGCGTGTTCGCGAACTATCGCGGCGTCTTCGCCGATCGCGGCGATTTCGACATCCCGGCCAGCGCGAATGCCGGTCTCGGCTATGCGCTCACGCCGAATTTCGATGTCGACGTCGGCGTGCAGCGCGTGCAATACAGCGCGATCACGCCGTTCACCAGTTCGAATCTGCCGACCCGCTTCCTGGCGTTGCTCGGCGATGGCTCGAGTCCGATCTTCCGGTGGCGCGACCTCAACGTCTACAGCATCGGCTGGACGCTGCACGAGGAGGATCTGGGCAGCGTGCAGCTTCGCTACACGACGCGCCAGCAACCGCTGCCGACGTCGCGTCTGCTCGAAAACGCGCTCGCCCCGGCCACGGCGAACGACATGATCTCGCTCGGCTGGACGCGCGCATTCAGTGCGAATACCAGCCTCAGCCTCGGCGCGAGCTATGCCACCTCGCCCTACTACCTGCTGATGCCGACGTACACGCAGCGCGAAAACGGCACCGCCAGCCAGTTCGAATTCGAAGCGCTCTGGACGGCGAGGTTCTGAGAGCGGGGAATGGGGAATGGTGAGTAGGGAATAGTTAAAAGCAAGCTTTTTCTATTCCCCATTCTCGATTCCCGGGAATAATCAGAAGCCGTCGCTTTTCCTATTCCCCAATCCCCAATCCCCAATCCCGATTCCCGAATCCCGGCTCTCAAAGCATCTCCGACGCGTAATCCGCCAGGCGCGAGCGCTCGCCGCGGCGCAGCGTGATGTGCGCGCTGTGCTCCCAATCCTTGAAGCGGTCGACCGCGTAGGTCAGGCCCGACGTCGTCTCGGTCAGGTAGGGCGTGTCGATCTGCTCGACGTTGCCGAGGCAGATCATCTTGCTGCCGGGACCGGCGCGCGTGATCAGCGTCTTCATCTGCTTCGGCGTCAGGTTCTGCGCTTCGTCGATGATGACGTAGCGGCCGAGGAACGTGCGTCCGCGCATGAAGTTCATCGAGCGGATCTTGATGCGCGAAGCGAGCAGGTCGTTGGTCGCCGCGCGACCCCAGGCGCCGCCTTCCTGCGGATTGGTCAGCACTTCGAGGTTGTCCGTCAGCGCGCCCATCCACGGCGTCATCTTTTCTTCCTCGGTGCCGGGCAGGAAGCCGATGTCCTCGCCGACCGAAACGGTCGCGCGCGTCATGATGATTTCGCGGTAGCGCTGCTGATCCATGACCTGGGCGAGGCCCGCGGCCAGCGCGAGCAGGGTCTTGCCGGTGCCGGCCGTGCCGAGCAAGGTGACGAAATCGATATCCGGGTCCATCAGCGCGTTGAGCGCGAAATTCTGTTCGCGGTTGCGCGCCGAGATACCCCACACCGTGTGCGAGCCGCTGCGATAGTCGTCGACGATCTGCAGCACCGCCTTGTTGCCGTCCAGACGCAGCACGCGCATCTCGACCTCGTCTTCGCCCGGCAGGTAGAGGCTCTGGTTCGGGTGCCAGTCCTCGTCCTTGCGCCGCTTCACCTCGTAGAACGTGCGGCCGCGCTCCGACCACGAACGCAGCTCGCCGTGGCGGTCCCAGAAGTCCTTCGGAAGTTCGGCAAGGCCCGTGTACAGCAGGCTGAAATCGTCGAGGGCGCGATCGTTCTCGTAGTCTTCGGCGGTGATCCCGTAGATCGTCGCCTTGATGCGCAGGTTGATGTCCTTCGACACCAGCACGACCGGCTCCTTCGGCCGCTGCTCGCGCAAGGCGACGACGGAGGCGAGGATGAGGTTGTCCGGCAGCGTGCGGCGGTTGCTCTTGTCCGCGGCGACGTGCGCGGTCGTCTGGAAGTAGAGACGTCCGGCCTTGCCTTTCTTGTCGAGCTGCAGGCCCTGCGGCAGCCGCAGGTCGACGCCTTCTTCGATGTGCCGCCCGTTGCCGGCGACGATCAGTTCGTTGAGGAAACGGCTGACTTGGCGCGCGTTGCGCGAGGTTTCCGAGGTTCCCTTCTTGGCGGCGTCGAGTTCTTCGAGCACCGTCATCGGGATGAACACGTCATGTTCTTCGAAGCGGAACAGGGAGGTCGGGTCGTGCATCAGCACGTTGGTGTCGAGCACGTAGATGCGCTTGCCTCGGGTCATGCTGGGGTCTCGATGGGAAGGGATGCGGCATTTGCCGCGGACTGCGGACGGCACCAATAGCAGATTGGCGTGACGATCGGGATCGCGCAGGTCACGATCTCGCCGGTCAAGGCTGCGTCAGCCGGGCGAGCACGGCCGCGGCATGGCCGGGGACCTTGACGCTGCGCCACTCGGCGACGAGCACGCCTTGCGCGTCGATCAGGAAGGTACTGCGGATGACGCCGATGAATCGGCGGCCGTACAGGCTTTTCTCGCCGAGGACGCCGAACGCGTTGCACCAGGTCTCGTCGGTATCGGCGACCAGTGGAAACGGCAGCGCATGCTTGTCGCGGAATTTCGCGTGCGAGGCCGCGGAGTCGCGCGATACGCCCACGATCTCGCAGCCGTGCTCGCGGAATCGCGCGTAGAGGTCGCGAAAATCGTGCGCTTCGTTCGTACAGCCGGGGGTCTGGTCCTTCGGGTAGAAGTACACCACCACCGGCGCGCCGCGCAGGCCGGCCAACGAGAGGCTGCTGCCGTCATGCAGCGTGCCGGTCAGCTTGGGCGCTTTCTTGCCGACTGCGAGCATCGTCAGAATTTCATCGGGTCCATGATCGCGTCGAGGTTCAGCCCGTCGCAGAACTCGAGGAAATCGTCGCGCAGGGCGGCGATATGCGTGGTATTGGGAATGCCGATCGTGATCTGCGCCGAGAACATGTCGGCGCCGGTCTGCATCGCGCGATAGCGCGTCGAGTGCAGCTGCTCGATCGTGATGTTCTGCTGCGCGAAGAATTCGGCGAGCTGGAACAGCACGCCGGGCTTGTCGGCGGCGACCACCTCGACCACGTAGGGCAGCAGGTTCGACTGCTGCTGCTTCGCGCTCGTGCGGAAATGCCCCAGGCGGATTCCCCCGTCGCGCTCGAGCCGCGCCAGCGCGTTCTCGAGCTTGGCGATCGCGTCCCAGGCGCCTTGCGCGAGGGCGAGCACGCTGAGGTCGCTGCCGAGCGTGGAGACGCGCGCTTCGGCGAGGTTGCAGCCGCACTCGGAGATCCGTTTGCTGATCGCGACCAAAGGCGACTTCTCGGGCGCGCTGAACGCACTGATCAACAGATAATTCTCGTTCGACGCGGGCCGCAGCGTCGTGTCGGCCGCGGCTTGCCTTCCTGCTTGCTTCACGGTTCCATGGCCCTGTCGATAGCGGCACCGCGTGTCGGCGCTCGGCGACCAGAATACTTGTGGGGCAGGGGGGTCGCAAGAGAACCGGCGGACGGCCCCGGACTGCCCGCCTCGCGCCGCCGGACGCGCCAGGCCGCCGGCGGCGGCATCGCGTCGGAGGCGGCCCGCGCGTCGCCCGCGGGATGGACTTGTTCAGCATGCCGCCAGTAACATCCTGCATTCCGCACGCGCCCGACGACCCTGTCTTGACCCTTTCCGGCAGCATCTGTGCACTGGCCACGCCATTGCGTTCGCGCGATGACGCGGTCGACCTCGACGCCTTCGGCCGTCTCCTCGACTATCAGCTGTCCGGCGGCACGCGCGCCATGGTCGTGGCAGGCTCCACCGGCGAAGCCGCGGCGCTCGATGAAGTGGAATATTCCACTTTGCTCGAATTTGCCGCCGCGCGCGTGGCGCGCCGAGTGCCCCTGCTCGCGGGAACCGGCCTGTCGGCGACGCGCAAGACGATCGCGCAGACGCAGCGTGCGCGCGCTGCCGGCATCGACTATGCGCTGGTGGTCGCACCCGCCTATGTGCGGCCGACGCAGGAAGGCCTCTATCGCCATTTCAGCGAAGTCGCCGAGCATGGCGGCCTGCCGGTCGTCCTCTACAACGTGCCTTCCCGCACGGCCTGCGACCTGCTGCCGGAAACGGCGGCGCGGCTCGCCCGGCACGGCAATATCGTCGGCATCAAGGAAGCGCTGCCCGAGGTGGAACGGATGCAGGCGCTGTTGCCTCTGAAGAGCCCGGCGTTCAGCGTTCTGTCCGGAGACGATCCGACGGCGGCGCGCGCGCTGCGCGCCGGTGCCGACGGCGTCATCTCCGTGGCGGCCAACGTCGTCCCGGGCTTGTTCGGAGAATTCTGCGACGCCGCCATCGGCGGCGATTTCGCGCGCGCCGAGGCCATCGATGCCCGGCTGCGCCCACTGTATGCCGCGCTGGCCGCCGAGCCGAATCCGATTCCGCTGAAATGGTGCCTGGCCGAGATCGGCATCGGCGAGCGTTACCTGCGCCTGCCCCTGCTGCCTCTTTCCGCCGCGCACCATGCGGCGACCCGCGAGATTCTGGCGCGCCTGGGGCTGGTCGAGACTGCGCGCGCAGTCGGGTAGACTAGCTCGATAACTTACGACGGGATGGTATCTGTGAGACGGATTATTTATGCCTTGCTGACGACGCTGGCGCTGACTTCGCTGTTGAGCGGATGTGGCTTCATCCACCGTCATTTCGATCGCAAGGACGACAGTTACAAGAAATCCGTCAACGAGCGGCCGCTCGAAGTGCCGCCGGACCTCGATACGCCGAACAGCAGCGGCGCTCTGGTCGTTCCCGCGGCCGGCTCGGGCGGCGCGAGCACTGCCCCGGCCGCCGTATCCGAAGCGCCTGCGACGGCTGCGCCGACGACCTCGGGCGCGCCGCCCGCGGTGGCAGCGCCTGCCGGTGCGGTGGCGATCGGGGGCGACAGCCTCGGCGTCGCCGACAGCGTCGAAAGCACGTGGTCGCGCGTCGGACTTGCGCTGGAGCGCTCCGGCGCCGCCAAGATCCTCGGCCGTGACGAGGCCAATCGCACGTACACCGTGCAGACGACCGGCCAGACGACCGCCAAGCCCGGCTGGTTCAAGCGCGTCGTCACGCTCGGCATGGCAGGCGGCAAGACCACCGCACAGGTACAGCTGACCGTGCGAGTCAGCGCCGACGGCAACACGAGCAAGGTGGGCGTCGAAGGTGCGACGGACGAAGCTTCGCAGGATGCCGCGCGCGCACTGCTCGCGACCTTGCGTCAGCGCTTGTCCTGATCGAATGTCCCGCAGGGCGCGCTTGTCGTCGGCAAGCGCGTCGTCAGCGAACAGGAGCGAGATGAACGCGCCGGACGCAGGACCCTGCGTTCAGCGCTGCAGCAAACCGAGCTTGTCGGGTTTGCCTTCCCATTCCTTGGCGTCTTCCGGTGCATCCTTGCGTTCGGTCAGCACCGGCCAGGCTTTGGCGAGTTCCGCGTTGAGCGCGATGAAGCGCTCCTGGCCGGCCGGCACGTCGTCTTCCGGATAGATCGCGTTGATCGGGCACTCCGGCTCGCACAGCGTGCAATCGATGCATTCCTCGGGATCGATCACGAGGAAGTTCGGCCCTTCATGGAAACAGTCGACCGGGCAGACTTCGACGCAGTCGGTGTACTTGCATTTGATGCAGTTCTCGGTGACGACGAAGGGCATGTCGGGGCTTCAGCAAATGGCGCTCCCTACGAGGTTCGAACTCGTGTTCCCGCCTTGAGAGGGCGGTGTCCTGGACCACTAGACGAAGGGAGCGCAGTTTTCGAATTGCGGGGCCGCGTAGTATAACGAATCGGTAACATGCGGCAAACCATTGGAGCATCAAGAGCGGATGAGTTCGCAAGCAAGCGCACAGGACACGTCGACGACCGGATCGTTTCGCATCATTCCGCGCGCCGGGCACTCGATTTCGCGCAAGGATATCTCGCCGGGCGCGCTGCGCGTGCTGTACCGGCTGCATGAGGCGGGCTTTCGGGCTTGTCTCGTCGGCGGTGCAGTGCGCGACCTGCTGCTGGGCGGCCATCCGAAGGACTTCGACGTCGCCACCAACGCGACGCCCGAGGAAGTGCGCGGCCTGTTCCGCAACTGCCGCCTGATCGGACGCCGCTTCCGCCTCGCGCACGTCGTGTTCGGACGCGAGATCGTCGAAGTGGCGACGTTTCGCGGCAGCAGCGACGACGGCAGCGGCGATCGCCACCTCGTCGACGGCCGCCTCGTGCGCGACAACGTCTACGGCAGCATCGAGGAAGACGCGGTACGGCGCGACTTCACGATCAATGCGCTGTACTACGACATCGCCGATTTCAGCGTGCTCGATTCGGTCGGCGGCATGGCCGACCTCGAACACCGGGTGCTGCGCCTGATCGGCGAACCGGAATTGCGCTATCGCGAAGATCCCGTGCGCATGCTGCGTGCAGCGCGGTTGGCCGCCAAGCTCGCGTTCGACATCGCGCCGGACACCGCTGCACCGTTCGCCTCGCTGGGTGGATTGCTCGCCGAGGCGCCGCCGGCGCGCTTGTTCGACGAATCGCTGAAGTTGTTCCTGAGCGGCTACGGCCTCGCGAGCTTTCGCGCGCTGGAGCGGTACGACCTGCTGCAGCACGTGTTTCCGGCGACCGCCCGCGTGCTCGGCGCACACGCGCCACCGTACGTGCGCAGCCTGCTCGAACAGACGCTCGCGAGCACCGACGAACGCGTGCGCGCGGACAAGCCGGTCACGCCGGCATTCCTGTTCGCTGCCATGCTGTGGGAGCCCGTGCGCCAGGCGGCGCAGGCGATGATCGCCGAAGGCGTCGAGCCGATGGTCGCGTGGGCGCATGCGTCCGATCGCATCCTGCGCGAGCAGGCGCAGCGCGTCGCGATCCCGCGCCGTTTCACGATCACGATCGAGGAGATTTGGGCGCTGCAGTTGCGTTTCGCGCAGCGCACGAAGAAGCGCGCGTTCCGGCTGCTCGAACATCCGCGCTTCCGCGCCGCCTACGACTTCCTTCTGCTGCGCGCGGACGAGTCGCCGGAGCTGGCCGAACTCGCGCAATGGTGGACCGAAGCGCAGCAAGTCGACCAGGCCGAACTGGTCAACCGTCTCGCGGCAGTGCCGGCGACGCCGGAAGAAGCGCCGCCGAAATCGAAGCGCAAACGCGCGCGCCGGCGCCGGCGCAAGGCGCGGTCCGGCGGCGACGCGACTGTGCAGAGCGATGCCGGCGAGTGACCGGCCGCGCGTGGCGCGTGCCTACGTCGGCCTCGGCAGCAACCTCGACGACCCCTTGCAGCAGATCGAGCGCGCGCTGCATGCGCTCGCCGGCCTGACGCAGACGCAGCTGCTGCGCGCGTCGCGCCGCTATCGCACGGCGCCGTGGGGGTTCGCCGAACAGCCGCCGTTCGTCAACGCGGTTGCCGAGCTCGCGACGCACCTGCCGCCGCGGGACTTGCTCGATGCCTTGCTCGTTCTCGAGCGCGCACAGGGCCGGCACCGCGACGGCGCACGTTGGGGGCCGCGCACGCTCGACCTCGACCTGCTGCTCTACGGCGATCTGCAGATGGAGGCGCCGGGTCTCGTGCTGCCGCATCCGCGCATCGCCGAACGCGCGTTCGTGCTGGTGCCGCTGGCCGACCTCGATGCCGATCTGGAGATTCCGGGCGCCGGCGTGGTGCGCGACCTGCTGACGCGGGTCGATGCCGGCGAGTGCGTGCCGATCGGCTGAATCGCATCGCTTGAGCTGGCTCGGTCGCGCGGGGAATAATGCGCGCCCACGCCTGCCGACGATACCCCTGCGATGTATTCGAATGCCGCCAACGGCGCGCCGCTCACGGTGCCTGCGCTTCACGCGTGCAAGGCGCGTGCGCAAAAGATCGTCGCGCTGACGTCGTACGACGCGAGCCTCGCGCTGCGCGCGGACGAGGCCGGCGTCGACCTGGTCCTCGTCGGCGATTCGCTCGGCATGGTCGTGCAGGGCCACGCGAGCACCTTGCCGGTCAGCGTCGACGACATGGTCTACCACACCGCCTGCGTCGCGCGCGGCCTGCGCCGTGCACTGCTCGTCGCCGATCTGCCGTTCATGAGCTACCGCAACGCCGATGTCGCGCTGACGAATTCGGCGCGCCTGCTAGCCGAGGGCGGTGCCGCGATGGTCAAGCTCGAGGGCGCCGGCTGGGTTTGCGAGGTCATCGATGCATTGAAACGGCACGAAATACCGGTGTGCGCGCATCTCGGACTGACGCCGCAATCGGTGCACAAGTTCGGCGGCTATCGCGTGCAAGGGCGCGACAGCGCCGATGCGGCGCGTCTCAAGGCCGACGCGCTCGCGGTGCAGCAGGCCGGCGCGGACTTGCTCGTGCTCGAATGTGTGCCGGCGGCACTCGCCGCCGACATCACGAAGTCGCTGCGTATTCCGACGATCGGCATCGGCGCCGGTGTCGATTGCGACGGCCAGGTGTTGGTGATCCACGACCTGCTCGGCATCACGACGGGCAAGCGGCCGCGCTTCGTCAAGGATTTCCTGGCTGGGCGCGGTTCGGTGCTCGAGGCGATCGCCGCCTACGCGAGCGACGTGCGCACCGGCGTCTTCCCGGCCATCGAGCACAGCTACTGACATGCAGATCGTTCGAGGCAGCACCGCGCTGCATGCGCTCGTGGGCGACATCCTCGGCAGCAAGCAGCGCATCGGCCTCGTGCCGACGATGGGCAACCTGCATGCGGGCCATCATTCGCTCGTCGCGCTGGCGCGCCGGAGAGCCGACGTCGTCGTCGCCAGCGTGTTCGTCAATCCGACCCAGTTCGGCCCGAACGAGGATTTCTCGCGCTATCCGCGCACGCCGGATGCCGATGCGGCTGGTCTGGAAGCGAGCGGCTGCGACGTGCTCTTCCTGCCGACGGTCGAGGACATGTATCCGTACGGCATCGAGCGCAGCGTGTGCGTCAGCGTGCCGGAGCTGCCCGACATCCTCGAAGGCGCGATCCGCCCCGGACACTTCGACGGCGTCGCGACCGTCGTTTCCAAGCTGTTCAACCTCGTGCGGCCGCACGTGGCCGTTTTCGGCCAGAAGGACTACCAGCAGCTGCTGGTGATCCGCCGGTTGACGCGCGACCTCGGCTATCCGATCGACATCGTCGCGGCGCCGATCGTGCGCGAGGCGAACGGACTGGCGATGAGTTCGCGCAATCAGTATCTCAGCCCGGAGCAGCGCGATCAGGCCAGTGCGATCCACGCGACCTTGCGGCGCATGGCGGACGAGGTTCGCAGCGGACGCGCCGTCGGCGAGATCGAAGCGGAGGCGCTCGCGCATCTGCGCCAGGCCGGCTTCGTGCCCGATTACGCGGTCGTGCGCCGCGCGGAGGACTTGCGCGAGCCCGCCGCATCGGACCGCGACCGGGTGGCCCTGATCGCGGCGCGTCTCGGCAGCACGCGACTCATCGATAATTTCATCATCGAGATGTAGCGTTTTTGCCGGAGGCTGTGGTATTCTCCCAACTGTCCGAGGGGTTTTCGCAACGACAGCCGTTGTTCCCGAAGACAGCAGGGCGCATTGTAGGTAATCGTCACTCCGATTGAGACCCTCGCAGCGGCAACGCGCGAGGGTTTTTTTTGACCTGAGGTTTTGTCAGGTCATTGAAATTGCTGAAGATTATTCGCGCGACTCGAACTTCGTGCTGCATCAGCACATGCCTTGATATAATGGCATCCGCCGCCATGTTGCGCGCGTACAACAAGCTACGTCGGAGAACTCATGCACCTCAATATGCTCAAGGCGAAGATCCATCGCGCCACGGTGACCCATGCCGAGCTGCACTACGAGGGCTCCTGCGCGATCGATGGCGATCTGCTCGACGTATCCGGCATCCTCGAATACGAGCAGATCCACATCTACAACGTGAACAACGGCGAGCGCTTCTCGACCTACGCGATCCGCGCGGACGAGGGCTCGGGCATCATTTCGATCAACGGCGCGGCGGCCCACCGCGCGCAGCCCGGCGACATCATCATCATCGCCGCGTACGGCGGCTATGACGCCGCGGAAGCGGCCAAGCACAAGCCGCAGCTGGTCTATGTCGACCGCCACAACAAGCTGAGCCACACGAATACGTCGATTCCGAAGCAGGCCGCCTGATCGCGTGCGGCTGCGCTCGCGGCCGCTTCTATCGATCTATTCGGACGCGGCGATGCGACTCGCCGCCGCGCCTGCCCGGTCCCGTCGCTGCGCATGCTGCTGCAGCGCCCACGCCACATGTTCGCGTACCAGCGCCGACGGATGTTCGGCGCGCGATTGCAGCGCCGCGATGACGCGCTCGCTGCGCTGCGCGTTGCCGAGCGCGACCGCGATATTGCGCAGCCATCCTTCGTAGCCCGTTCGGCGGATCGCCATGCCTTCGGTGCGATCGAGGAACTCGCGCTCGCTCCACGCGAACAGGTCGACCAGCGCAGCGCCGTCCAGCCCGTGGCGCGGCGCGAAGTCGGCTTCGGGCGTGCTCTGCACGAACTTGTTCCAGGGGCAGATCAGCTGGCAGTCGTCGCAGCCGAAGATGCGATTGCCGATCGGCGCGCGCAGCTCCTCCGGTATCGATCCGCGCAGCTCGATCGTCAGGTACGAGATGCAGCGGCGCGCGTCGAGCTTGTACGGCGCCACGATGGCTCGCGTCGGGCAGATCTCGATGCAGCGCGTGCAGGTGCCGCAGTGCGCGCTGGCGGGCGTGTCGATCGGCAGCGGCAGGTCGGTATAGATTTCGCCGAGGAAGAACCACGAGCCGGCATCGCGGCTCAGCAGCAGCGTGTGCTTGCCGATCCAGCCGAGCCCGGCGTTGCGTGCGAGGGCTTTTTCGAGCACCGGCGCCGAGTCGGTGAAGACGCGATGGCCGAACGGCCCGGTCACCTCTGCAATGCGGTCGGCCAGCTTCTGCAGGCGATGGCGCAGCACCTTGTGATAGTCGCGCCCGAACGCGTAGCGCGCGACGTAGCCCTTCTCGTCGTCGTCGAGCACGTGCCAGGCATTGCCCAGTGCCGGCGGTGCGTAGTCCATGCGCGCCGAGATCACGCGCACGGTTCCGGAATGCAGTTCGGCCGGCCGGCTGCGCCGCAAGCCGTGCCGCGCCATGTAGTCCATTTCGCCGTGGAAGCCGGCGTCGAGCCAGTTCAGCAGATGCGCTTCGTCGTCGCCGAGCTCCACGCCGGTCACGCCGACGCGCTGGAAGCCGAGCTCGGCACTCCAGCGATCGATGTCGGTGCGCAGCGTCTGGAAGTCGATGGCGTTCATGCGGGTCGTCGGCGTCGCGCATTCCAGCATAGCGCGCGATGCTGCCCACGAAGGAGGCCCGGCCTTAGAATCGCTCGATGAGCGATGACGTTCGCGCCACTTCCCTGTACACCGCCGCGCAGGTCCGCCGCATCGACCATGCGGCGATCGAGCGCCTCGGCGTTCCCGGTTTCGCGCTGATGGAGCGTGCCGCCGCGGCGGCGTTCGCCAGCCTGCGTCGACGCTGGCCCGCTGCCCGCCGGATCGCGCTGTATGCCGGCAACGGCAACAACGGCGGCGATGCATTCCTGCTCGGCCGGCTCGCGTTGCAGGCCGGTTTTGCGGTCGAGGCGGTCGTGCTGGCGGATCGTTCGAACGGCGACGACGCGATGCGCGCGCGCGTCGCGTTCGTCGCGGCGGGCGGCAGCGTCCGCATCGCCGATGCCGAGAGCGCCTGTCCGGCGGCCGACGTGCACGTCGACGGCTTGTTCGGCACCGGCCTCGCGCGCGCGGTCACCGGCATCGCGGCTGCACTGATCGATCGATTGAACGCGATGCGCGAGCCGGTGCTCGCGCTCGACGTGCCTTCCGGGCTCGACGCCGACTCCGGCAGCCGTCTCGGCGCGTGCGTGCGTGCGGCCGCGACGGTCAGCTTCGTCGCGTGGAAGCGCGGCCTGTTCACGGCCGACGCGGGCGACTGCTGCGGCGCGCTCGAACTGGCGACGCTCGATATTCCCGCACAGGCTCTCGACGGCATCGCCGCGGATGCCGAGCTGATGAGCGATACGCTGGCGCCGCTGCTGCCGCCGCGCGGCAGCAATGTCAACAAATCCCATTATGGACACGTGCTCGCGATCGGCGGCGACGACGGCATGGGCGGCGCGATCCGCTTGAGCGGCGAGGCGGCGTTGCGCTGCGGAGCCGGCCTGGTCAGCGTCGCCACGCGGGCGAGCCATGTCACGGCATTGAATACCGCGCGTCCCGAATTGATGGCGCGCGGCGTCGACGGCGCTGTGGCGCTGGCGCCGCTGATCGAACGCGCCAGCGTCGTCGCGATCGGCCCGGGGCTGGGGCAGGGCGAGTGGGGGCGCGCGTTGTTCGAGGCGGCCGTCGCGAGCGCCAAGCCGCTGCTGCTCGATGCCGACGCATTGAACCTGCTCGCGCACTCTCCACGCGCGCTGCCCCCGGCGACCGTGTTGACGCCGCATCCCGGCGAAGCGGCGCGCCTGCTCGGCTGCGATACGGTCGCGATCCAGCGCGACCGCTACGCCGCCGCACGCCAACTCGCTGCCCGCTTCGCGGCGGTCGTCGTACTGAAAGGGGCAGGAAGCCTGGTCGCCGAACCGGCCGGTCAGGTCGCCGTCTGCCCGTGGGGCAATCCCGGCATGGCCTCGGGCGGCATGGGCGACGTCCTGACCGGCGTCGTCGCGGCGCTGCTCGCGCAGCGACTGGCACCTTGGGATGCCGCGCGGCTCGGCGTTGCGCTACATGCGCGCGCGGGCGATCTCGCGGCCGGGGCGGCGCCGCGCGGCCTGCTCGCGAGCGACTTGTTCGATCCATTGCGTCAGCTCTCGAACGGATTCTCGACATGAGCGACGCGCTCGTATTCGAGGCGATCGACGAAACCGCGCTGCAGGCGCTGGCGCAGCGGCTCGCACCCGCCGCGCGCGCCGGCGGCGCGATCCACCTCGCCGGCGAACTCGGCGCGGGCAAGACGACTTTCGCGCGCGCGCTGCTGCAGGCGCTCGGGGTCGGCGAGCGGGTCAAGAGTCCGACCTACAGCTTGATCGAGTCCTATCGCGTCGGCGACCTCGATATCCATCACCTGGATTTGTACCGCATCGCCGATGCCGGCGAATTGGAATGGCTGGGTCTGGACGAACTGTGGAATCCGGCGACGCTCGTGCTGATCGAGTGGCCCGAGCGCGGCACAGGCACGTTGCCGCCGCCGGACCTCGCCTTGCGCCTGTCGCATGCCGGCGACAGGCGCCGGCTCGAGGCTGCAGCGAACGGCGTGCGCGGGCGGGCGTTGCTGCAGGCGTGGGAGCTTGCCGGCAGCCGACCTTGAGTCGTTCGGTGTCGCTGCGCTGCAACGTATCCTGAGCAAAAATTCATGAAGTTGCCCCACATGACGGATTTTGAAGGAAAAAGCTTGCTTTTTTTGGGCGCTTTCGAGTTGAATACGCGGCATGTGGGGAATCCGCGACCTGACTTCGGTAATTGCCTGCAGTGCAGCGCTGCTGCTGACTGCCGGTAGCGCGCGCGCCACTGAAATCAAGAACTTGCGCATTTGGGCCGGGCCCGAATATACGCGCGCCGTGTTCGATGTCTCCGGCCCGGTCGACTACAAGCTGTTCGAACTCAGCAAGCCCGACCGCATCGTGCTCGACATGCGCGGCAGCGAGCTCGGCAGCGGTTTCAGCGCGCCGGCCGCGAAAGGACTGCTGAAGAGCCTGCGTGCCGGCAAGCAGGGCAAGGCCGATGCCCGCGTCGTGTTCGACCTCGCCGAGGGCGTACGGCCGAAAAGCTTCCTGCTGCCGCCGGCCGACAAGTTCGGCTACCGGCTCGTGCTCGACCTCTACCCGGCCACGGTCAAACCGACGCCGGTCAAGACGGTGGCCGAGGCGGCGAACGGCAAGGCGCGCAATGTCGTCATCGCCGTCGATGCCGGCCATGGCGGCGACGATCCCGGCGCCACCGGCAGCAGCGGCACGCACGAGAAGGAAATCACCCTCGCGGTCGCACGCCAGCTGAAGAAGCAGATCGACCGCACGCCGGGCATGACTGCGGTGCTGACGCGCGACGGCGACTATTTCATCCCGCTCGAGGATCGCTACCGCAAGGCGCGCGAGGCGAAGGCGGACCTGTTCATCTCGATCCACGCCGATGCGTTCACCAGCAGCGACGCGCGCGGCTCGTCGGTATGGGTGCTGTCGCCGCGCGGTGCGACCAACGAGGCTTCGCGCTGGCTGGCCGACCGCGAAAACCGAGCCGATCTGGTCGGCGGCATCTCGCTCGACGACAAGGACGACACCCTCGCCAAGGTGCTGCTCGATCTCTCGCAGGGCGCCACGATGGGCGCGAGCAATGCCGTCGCCGAACAGGTGCTGTCGGCCCTGCGCAAGCTCGGCCCGACCCATCGCGCCTATGTCGAGCGTGCGAACTTCGTGGTGCTGCGTTCGCCGGACGTGCCTTCGATCCTGGTCGAAACCGCCTTCATCAGCAATCCGTCCGAAGAAGCGCGCCTGAAGAATCCGGACCACCGCGAGAAGCTCGCGTCGGCGATCCTCGGCGGCGTCAACGACTATTTCCGCGCGTCGCCGCCGCCCGGCACGTTGTTCGTGAAGGGCGCGACACGCGATCGCGACAGTGACGGCGAGCGTGCGGCGAGGACCGAACGCTACGTCGTCAATCGCGGCGACACGCTGCGTACGATCGCCGAGCGCCACGGCATGACGACGGCGCAGCTGCGGGCCGTCAACGAGCTCGCCGACGAACGCGTGCGGCCCGGCGAGATCCTGCAGATCCCATCCGGCTGATCGGCCCGGCGCAGCCGCCGGCCGAGCCCCGTCCGCGTTCCGCTATGATGCGAACCCTTCCCGTGGTTCGATCATGTCGCGCATCCGTTCGCTGCCCCCCGAACTCGTCAACCAGATCGCCGCCGGCGAGGTCATCGAGCGCCCGGCCTCGGTGGTCAAGGAACTGGTCGAGAACAGCCTGGATGCCGGCGCGCGCCGCATCGAGATCGACATCGAAGAGGGCGGCGCCCGCCTGATCCGCATTCGCGACGATGGCGGCGGCATCGAGGCCGACGATCTGCCGCTGGCGGTATCGGCTCACGCGACCAGCAAGATCGCGTCGTTCGACGATCTCGAACGCGTCGGCACGCTCGGTTTCCGCGGCGAGGCGCTGCCGTCGATCGCGTCGGTGTCGCGTTTCGCGCTGACCTCGCGTCGCGCCGGCAGCGACGCCGCTTGGCGCATCGAAGTCGACGGCGGCAAGCCGCGCACGCCGGCGCCGGCGCAGCATCCGCAGGGCACCAACGTCGAGGTGCGCGATCTTTTCTACAACCTGCCGGCGCGGCGCAAGTTCCTGCGCGCCGAACGCACCGAATTCAATCACATCGACGAACTGGTGAAGTCGATCGCGCTGGCGCGCACGCAGGCGGAATTCCGCTTGAGCCACAACGGCAAGCCGGTGCGCATGCTCAAGCCTGCGCTCGACGACGGCGATGGCGCGCGTCGCGTCGCCGACGTGCTCGGCGAGGAATTCCTCGGCCAGAGCCTGCGCATCGAGCATGCCGGCGCGGGGCTGCGTCTGCACGGCTGGGTCGGGCTGCCGACCGCATCGCGTGCGCAGGCCGACCAGCAGTACTTTCACGTCAACGGCCGTCTCGTGCGCGATCGTCTGGTCGCGCATGCGGTGCGGCAGGCGTACGCGGACGTGCTCTACCACGGCCGCCATTCGAGCTTCGTGCTGTTCCTCGAACTCGATCCGGTGCTGGTCGACGTCAACGTGCATCCGGCCAAGCACGAGGTGCGTTTTCGCGAAGGCCGCCTGGTGCACGATTTCCTCTATCGCACGCTCGACGATGCGCTCGGCGGCACGCGTGCCGGCTCGGTGTCGTCGACGGCGGCAACGTCGGCTCCGTCGTTTACCGGATTGCCGTCCGCATCGTCGGCGGGCCCGGCGGGGTCGTCCTATGCGACGACGTATCGGCAAGGCGGCCTCGGCCTCGGCGTGCGCGAACCGCTGGCCGACTATGCGGCGCTGTTCGGCGAAGCGCGCGCATTGCCGCATGCGTCGTCATCGACGGACTCGGCCGACGGGCTTCCCGCCCGGCGCGACGAGCACGACATTCCGCCGCTCGGTTTCGCGCTCGCGCAGTTGCATGGCATCTACGTGCTCGCCGAGAACGCGCACGGACTGATCCTGGTCGACATGCACGCCGCGCACGAACGCATCACCTACGAAAAGCTCAAGGCCGCGCAGGACGGCGAGGGCATCCGTTCGCAATTGCTGCTGGTCCCGCTGACGCTCAGCCTCAGCGAGCGCGAGGCGGCCGTGGTCGAGGAACAGGGCGAACGCTTCGCTTCGCTCGGCTTCGACATCGCGCGCAGCGGTCCGCAGAGCGTCGCCGTGCGCCGCATTCCGGTGCTGCTCGACGGCGCCGATGTCGCCCAACTGGTGCGCGACGTGGTCGCCGACCTCGTCGTACATGGCGAAACGCGGCGCGTCGAGGAAAGCGCGAACGAACTGTTGAGCACGATGGCGTGTCATGGTTCGGTACGCGCGAACCGCAGGCTCGGCGTGCCGGAGATGAATGCGCTGCTGCGCGAAATGGAAGCGACCGAGCGGTCCGGCCAGTGCAACCATGGCCGGCCGACCTGGGTGCAGCTGGCGATTCCGGAGCTGGACCGGCTTTTCCTGCGTGGAAGATGATGTTTGTTTTTGCGATCCGTCCGGGATCGCCGTGAGCTGGATGGTTGCGGCGCTGCTAGTAAGTTTCGACTTCGAAAGATCTACCCGCGGCCATCCATGGCCGCACTTTTAGAGAAAATCCATATCACCGAGGATTCATGATGCTCAAAACCAGTCTACTGCTCGCAGCGAGCTTCGCCGGAGTGCAACTGATGTCAGCGAATGTCGAAAGCAGCAAAGCGCCTGCCGACTACACCAAACAGATCGAAACCTGGCGCGCGCAGCGCGTCGAGCGCCTGAAGGCACCGAACGGCTGGCTCAGCCTGATCGGCCTGCCGTGGCTGAAGGAGGGCGCCAACAAGGTCGGCAGCGCGAAGGACAACGACGTCGTGCTGACCAAGGGTCCGGCACACCTCGGCACGATCACGCTGAAAGACGGCAAGGCGACGATCGCCCTCGACGCGAAGGCGGACGCGACGATCGACGGCAAGAAGGCCGCTTCGGCCGACCTGCTCGACGACACGCACGAGAAGCCGACCACCGTCGCCTTCGGCACGGCGAGCTTCTACGTGATCGACCGCAGCGGCAAGAAAGGCCTGCGCGTGAAGGACAGCGAAGCGCAGACGCGCACGAAGTTCACCGGCATCGACTATTTCCCGATCGATCCGTCCTGGCGCGTCGAGGCGAAGTGGGAGCCGTACCAGCCGGCGCATACGCTCGACATTCCGACCGTGCTCGGCACGGTCGACAAGATGCCGGTGCCGGGCAAGGTGGTGTTCGAGCGCGGTGGCAAGAAATACGAGCTGCTGCCGGTGCTCGAAGACAAGGACGCGAAGGAACTCTGGTTCATCTTCGCCGATGGCACCACGAGCAAGCAGACCTACGGTTCGGGCCGCTTCCTCTATGCCGACATGCCGAAGGACGGCAAGGTCATCATCGACTTCAACAAGGCCTACAACCCGCCGTGCGCGTTCACGCCGTATGCGACCTGCCCGCTGGCGCCGCCGGAGAATCGTCTCGCGCTGCCGGTGACGGCCGGCGAGAAGAAATACGGCAGCGGCCATCACTGAGCGAACGCCGTGCGCGTCCTGCTGCTGTCGGACACGCACGGCACCCTCGACGAGCGCATCGCCGAGCGTGCGCGCGGCAGCGATGTCGTCGTGCACGCCGGCGATGTCGGCTCGGCCACGGTGCTCGAGGCGCTGCGCGCGCGATGTCCGCGCGTGATCGCCGTGCGCGGCAACAACGACGTGTCGTCGAAATGGGCGGCGTCCGAGCGCACGGCGATGGAGGCGCTGGGCGAGCAGGCGCAGGTCGACCTGCCGGGCGGCGGTCTCGTCGTGGTCCATGGCGATCGCTTCCCGGCCGCACAACGGCATCGGCGGCTGCGCGACGCGTTCCCGCAGGCGCGCGTGGTCGTCTACGGGCACAGCCATCGGCTCTGCATCGACGAAAGCGAGCGCCCCTGGGTGCTTAATCCCGGCGCAGCCGGCCGCGCGCGCACGTTCGGAGGCCCGAGCTGCCTCGAACTCGTCGCGACGGTGCGGCGCTGGCGCGTCGAAGCGCTGCGTTTCCCGCTCTAGCGGGTTTTCCGCTCCAGTTCAGCCGCGGTCGGGATGATACGGGTAGCTGCGGCGACCGCGCCCAGGCCGAACTTTGCCCGCTTCCCGCGTTCCCAGGCCCGGCGTTTTGGACCGCGGCGCGGCTCGGTTACACTACCGCGCTTTTCGATCCGGCTCCCGCTGGGCTCGATTTCCCCCGATTCGCAGATAACCCGGAGGTTTCACGCATGAAGTTCGGTTGGTCACTCGCCCTTGCGGCGCTGTTAGTCACAGGGTCCGCGCTGGCGCAGGACACCACGTCCGACAAGGGCAAGATCTCCTACGCCATCGGCTACCAGATCGGTTCGGGTCTGGCCGATCGCAACATGGACGTCGACATCGCGACGGTCACGCGCGCCGTGCAGGACGCATTCTCCAAGAAGCCGCCGGCCGTGCCGGAAGCGGCGATGAAGGACGCGCTGTCCAAGCTCGACGCGAAGATGAAGGCGGAAGCGGACAAGGCGCTCGGCGACAACAAGCGCACCGCCGACCAGTTCATGACCGACAACAAGACCAAGAAGGGAGTCATCGTGCTGCCGAGCGGCGTGCAGTACCGCTCGATCGAGGACGGCAACGGCAAGCCGATCACGCCGGCTTCCGAAGTCACGTTCCATGTGCGTGTCTCGCTGACCACCGGCCGCGAAATCCGCAGCTCGTTCGTCGGCGAACCGATCAAGGCCAAGGTCAGCGACATGCCGAACATCTTCGGCACCAAGCTGCTGCCGGAAGTGATCCAGAAGATGAAGGTTGGCGACCATTGGATGATCTTCCTGCCGCCGGAGCAGGCGTCGGGCAATCAGGTCTTCATCTGGGAAGTGAAGATCATCGATGTGAAGTAAGGTCAGGACGACCTTGTCCCGTGCACGCCATGGAGGGCCGATGGCACGGGATTCACACGAAACGATCTCATCCCGGACAGTACGGAGATGTAGCTGATCCGGGATGCAGATGGGTTGAACACCCGCAAACGCCGCGTCGACCGCGGCGTTTGCATTTCAGGGCAACGATGAACGCTGTTTCGCCACACCCGATCCTGAGTCCGTGCATCGGCATCTGCCGGCTCGGCGCGGACGGTTATTGCGAAGGCTGCCTGCGCACGGGCGAAGAAATCGCCGCCTGGCTCGCGATGGGGGAGCGCGAGCGCCGTCGGCTGATGGACGAAGTCCTGCCGCAGCGCGAAGCGAGTTCGACGTGAGCACGATGCCGTCGGTGATCGACAGTGGCCGCCTGCGCCGTGCCGTGCGCCCGCTCGACGATCCGCCCGGCACGCCGAGCCGCATTGCCGCGCAGGGCGATCCCGCCGAGCCGTCGCCGTCGCCGCGCGCGGCCGCCGTGCTGGTGCCGTTCGTGCGCCGCGCCGATGCGCTGTCGATCCTGTTCACGCGACGCAACGAGAACCTGCGCACGCACGCCGGCCAGATCAGCTTTCCGGGCGGCGGCGTCGAGGAAAGCGATGCCGATGCGATTGCCGCCGCCCTGCGCGAGACCGCCGAGGAAACCGGCATCGCTCCCGGCCTGGTCGAACCGTTCGGCTATCTCGACGGCCTCGACACCGTGTCCGGCTACAACGTGACGCCGGTGACCGGTTTCGTCAGCGGAGACTATTCGCTGCGCCTGCATGCGGAAGAGGTCGACGAAGTCTTCGAAGTGCCGCTGCCTTTCATCCTGGAACCGGGGCGCCTGCAGCGCGAACATATCCTCTGGCGCGGACGCGAGCGCGACATCTACGCGGTCGTGTGGGAAGGGCGGCGCATCTGGGGCGCGACCGCGGCGATCTTGAAGAACCTGCTCGATCGACTGGAGAAAGCGACATGATGTCGACCCGTACACTGATCGGTGCGGCCGAACTCGATGCATTGCGCGCCGGCGAAGGCGTGCTGATCGTCGACGCCCGCTTCGATCTCGCCGATGCCGGCAAAGGCGCGCGCGACTACGCGGCGGCGCATGTGCCGGGCGCGGTCTACGCGCATCTGGACAACGACTTGTCCGATCTGTCCCTGCGCGGCTTCGGCCGCCACCCGTTGCCCGACGACGATCGCTTTTCCGCGGCGCTGTCGCGCTGGGGCTGGCAGCGCGATCTCGATGTCGTCGTCTACGACGATGCGAACGGCGCGCTCGCCGCCGCGCGTTTGTGGTGGCTGCTGCGGCTGGCTGGTCACGAGCGCGTCGCCGTGCTCGACGGCGGCCTTGCCGGATGGCGCGCGGCAGGCCTCCCGCTCGAAGGCGTCGTCGTCGAACGCGAGCCGGCCGACGTGCACGTCGCGCTCGATCGCGACGGCGTCGTGTGGTTCGACGAACTCGAACGGCGCCGCGAAGACGGCAGCGCGCTGCTGCTCGATGCGCGCGCCGCGCCGCGCTACCGCGGCGAGGTCGAACCGATCGATCCGGTCGCCGGCCATGTGCCGGGCGCGCGCAACCGTCCTTTTTCGGAGAATCTCGCGGCGACAGGCGCGTTCAAGCCCACCGCCGAACTGCGCCGCGATTTCGAGACGCTTCTGGCCGGCCGTGCGCCGGCCGACGTCGTGCACATGTGCGGCTCGGGCGTGACCGCCTGCCACAATCTTCTGGCGATGGAACACGCCGGACTCGCCGGCTCGCGCGTCTTCGCGCCGTCGTGGAGCGGCTGGATCAGCGAATCGTCGCGGCCGGTAGCATCGGGCGCGTGACGCCGGCGGTCATTTCGACTTGAGGCGCGCGACCAGCGCCTTCAGTACGACTTGCGCTTCCGGCGCGAACCAGCCGTCGAGAAAATCCTCGACCGGCAGCTTGTCGGGCTCGGCGAAGATCGCGGCGAGATCGGCGCGCGCGAGGCGGCGTGTCTCGCGCATCGAATGCCGCGGCAGCTTGAGCAGATCGCCGAGCCACAACAGGCCGCGCGCAACGACGAGATCGGGTTCGACCAGTTCGTCGACCAGGCCGATCGCGTGCGCCTGTTCCGCCTCGAGCATCGCGCCGGCGACCAGCAGTCGTTCGGCGCGATAGGGGCCGAGCAGACGCCGCAACGCGGCCTGGATGCACTCGGGCACCGACAAGCCGACCTGGACTTCGTTGAGGCCGATCTTGAACGGCCCACGCGCCATCACGCGGTAGTCGCACATGATCGCGAGCACGGCGCCGCCGGCCGGGCTGTGTCCGGTGATCGCCGCGGCAACCGGTATCGGCGAACGCGCCAGCGCGGCGCAGAGCCCGAAGAAATCGTTCCAGAACACGCGGAAGGCGGCGCGGTCGAGTTCGAGCAGCGCCGGAACGTCGAGGCCGGCGGAGAACAAGCCCGGCGCACCCGACAGCAGCAACGCCTGCGCGCCGTTCGCGGGCGCCGCTTCGACGGCCTCGCGAAGCCGTCGCACCAGTTCGGGGCCGAGCGCGTTGACCGGCGGACGCGCCAGGCGCAGTTCGTGGATGCCGTCGTGTTGGATGAGGTCGAGCATGGGGATTTTGTTCTTCGAGTGGAGGTGGTTGTTTCGTCATCCCGGCGAAGGCCGGGACCCAGCGCCTCGACGTGCTGCATGAGATGCCGACGGAGCAGACACGGGGTCCCGGCCTTCGCCGGGATGACGATGGCGTGGGGCGCGACTACTCGTCCGCCGGCATCCACGCATAGCGCACGGCGTAGTCCAGTGTCGCCTTGCCCCCGGCCGGCACGGCGACACGAAACTCCAGCGTGTCCGGCGTCTGCTTGTCCGGCTTCTGGCTCGACGACAGCAAGCTCCAGCCGCGCCAGCGGTTCGGATGTTCGCGCACGGTGACGGTGCGTGCCGCTTCGCCGGAGTTCGTCAGCGCGATGCGGAAGCCTTCGTTGAGTTCGCGCGCGGCGCGGTCGATGCTGAAGGTCGTGCGCTCGCGCGTGGCGGAAAGATCGAACGCGACGCCGAGCGCAATGTTCACGTCGCGGCCCTTCGCGGTATCGCCGATGCGGTTTTCGCCGAGCAGTTCGGTACGGCCGTCCTTGTCGCGCGTGATCACGCGCAAGTTGCCGCCGGGCAGGTTCTCGGCCGCGGCAAACTTGAGCTGGCTGCTGATCGGGCCGCTGCCGCCGTCGTTGCCTTCCGGCGCCAGCATCGGCTTGGCCGGGAACCAGACGCCGCCGGATTCGAGCAGCCAGCGGCGTTCGCACAACAGTTCGCGGCTCGCGTACAGCGGCACCTGGGTGACGCTGGCGTCGGGCAGGTCGAGATTGCCGTCGATCGCGTAGCTGCGGTAGTCGCCGAGCGCGGACTGCTCGGGCATCTGCTCGGGGGCGGCCGATGCGGCCATCGCCTTCATCACCATCGGCCGCGGACCGCCGCCGGCACGCGCGAAATTCGGCGTGCCGGCGATCAGCTTGAGCTTGGCCGCGGGGAAGTCGCGGCCGCTGCGGTTGGCGATGCTGGCGAGCGCGTCGAGGCGGATGCGGCACTCGCCGTCGAGCAGCAATGCCGAGTACGCCGCGCGCCAGCCGAGGCCGCTGGTCGGGTAGGTCAGCGTGGCGGCGGCGGCGCCGGGCTTGCCGTCGACGACGACCTGCAAGGTGCTGCCGGGCCGGCCGGAACCCTCCGGGAATTGCACCTGCGCATACTCGCGGATGTAGCTGACGCGTCCGTCGCTGCCGCGCACGCCGAGATTGCCGCTGTCGAGCGCGATCAGGGTGCCGTCCGCGATGAGCTTGTTGTCGTCGCCGAATACCTGGACGTGTTCGCCGCGGTGCGCCGCCAGTGCCCCGGCGTCGCCGCCGGACAGCACGCGCTGCGCGAGCACGCGGCCCGCGCCGCCGAGGTCGATCGCGACCGCTTCGGTATCGAGCATCGTCGGCAAGCCGTCGACGACGAGCGTCTGGCGGCCGCCGCCGAGCTGCAGCGTGCGCTGTTCGTGCACGACCGCGTGGCCGTCGGCGACGGCGGCGCTGCCGGCATCGAACAGCGCATCGCCGTCGCTGCGATAGATCGTCACGGCGGGATCGGCTGCGTAGGCGGTGGCGCTGACGAGTGCAGTCATGGCAAGGGCGAGCATTGGCTGATGCATGGTCGCATTCCGGTTGCGGGCGGCGTTGCCGGTATCATAGCGGCCACGATGGAGGATGCCATGCGTAACCGGGTCGGTGGGTTCATTGGGATGGTTTTCGCGCTGCTCGGCAGCGCAGGCACCGCGCAGGCGGCCGGCAAGCTCGGCGTGACCGACGCCTGGATCCGCGAGGCGCCGCCTGGCGCATCGATGCTGGCCGGCTATGCGACGCTGAAGAACACCGGCGACGCGCCGATCACGGTGCTGACCGTGCAGAGCGATACGTTCCGCATGGCGTCACTGCACGAAACGCTGAACGACAACGGCGTTTCGAGGATGCGCGAACTGCACCGGATCGAACTCGCACCGGGCGCGAGCGTGACGCTCAAGCCGGGCGGCAAGCATCTGATGCTGATGCAGCCGCGCCAGGAAGTGCATGCCGGCGACAAAGTAGAGATGCTGTTCCTGCTCGAAGACGGAACGCGCCTGGAAACCTATTTCGACGTCGTCGCGCCGAGCACTTCGGACGAAGACTGACAGGCGTCGCGGATCGCTTCCGGCAGCGCGACCGAGCGTCCGCCGGCCGGATCGATCCACACCATCACGACCTCGCCGTCGGCATAGACGCAAGCGGAGTCGTCGGCGGCGAGGATGCGATGCGCGATCGTCAGCGAGGAATTGCCGACGCGCGTCGGCGCCAGTTCGACGACGATCTGCGCCGGCCAGGCGAGCTGGCGGCGGTAGTTCATCTGCACCGCGGCGACGACCGGCATCATCGTTTCGTCGAACCAGGCCCCTTCGATCTGTGCGAGCCAGGCCAGCCGCGCTTCCTGCACGTAGACGAGGAACGTCGCGTTGTTGACGTGATTGAAGGCATCGAGATCGCCCCAGCGCACCGCGAGCGGCACACGCGCCATCGGCGCCGGCATTGCCGTTGCCGATGGCGCCGTCGATGCCGCCACGGACTCGGCGGGTGCGGTACCTGCCGCATCGGCCTTGGATGTCTTCGAATGCTTCGCGGCGCGCTTGCGCGGCTCGCTGCGCGGCGCGTTCAAGCCGCTTCCTTGCGGCTGCGCGCGCGCGGGCGGGCGGTCGTGCCGAGGCTGCGCGCGAGGAAATGGCCGGTGTACGAGGCCGGCGTCTTCGCGATCTGCTCGGGCGTGCCGGTCGCCAGGATCGTGCCGCCGCGATCGCCGCCGTCGGGACCGAGATCGATGATCCAGTCGGCGGTCTTGATGACATCGAGGTTGTGCTCGATCACGACGACGGTGTTGCCGTCCTCGGAAAGGCGGTGCAGTACCTTCAGCAGCTGCTCGATGTCGTGGAAGTGCAGGCCGGTCGTCGGTTCGTCGAGGATGTAGAGCGTGCGTCCCGTGTCGCGCTTGGACAGTTCGCGCGACAGCTTCACGCGCTGCGCTTCGCCGCCCGACAGCGTCGTCGCGCTTTGGCCGAGCTTGATGTACGAGAGGCCGACGTGCATCAGCGTCTCCAGCTTGCGCGCGAGTACCGGCACCGGCTCGAACAGCTTGAAAGCGTCTTCGACGGTCATGCCGAGCACGTCGGCGATCGTGTGGCCCTTGTAGGTGATCTCCAGCGTCTCGCGGTTGTAGCGCTTGCCGTGACAGACGTCGCAAGGGACGTAGACGTCCGGCAGGAAGTGCATCTCGACCTTGATCAGGCCGTCGCCCTCGCAGGCCTCGCAGCGGCCGCCCTTGACGTTGAAGCTGAAACGGCCCGGGCCGTAGCCGCGCGAGCGTGCTTCGGGCACCGACGCGAACAGCTCGCGCAACGGCGTGAACAAGCCGGTGTAGGTGGCCGGATTCGAGCGCGGCGTGCGGCCGATCGGTGACTGGTCGATGTCGACCACCTTGTCGAACAAGTCGAGTCCCTCGACTGCGCGGAACGGCGCCGGTTTCTCGTTCGCGCCGTTGAGTTCGGCCGCGGTGTGGCGGTAGAGCGTGTCGTTGATCAAGGTCGACTTGCCCGAGCCCGATACGCCGGTCACGCAGACGAACAGGCCGGCCGGAATCTCGAGGTCGACGTTCTTGAGGTTGTTGCCGCTGGCGCCGAGGATCCTCAGCATCTTGTCCGGGTCGGGCTTGCGCCGCTGCTTCGGGACTTCGATGCTGCGCTGGCCGGACAGGTACTGGCCGGTCAGCGAGCGCTTCGACGACAGGATCGCCTTGAGGTCGCCCTGCGCGACGATTTCGCCGCCGTGCACGCCGGCGCCGGGGCCGATGTCGACGACGTAGTCGGCCAGGCGGATCGCATCCTCGTCGTGCTCGACGACGATGACCGTGTTGCCGAGATCGCGTAGCCGGTTCAGCGTGCCGAGCAGGCGCTCGTTGTCGCGCTGGTGCAGGCCGATCGACGGCTCGTCGAGCACGTACATGACGCCGACCAGACCGGCACCGATCTGCGAAGCCAGGCGGATGCGCTGCGCTTCGCCGCCGGACAGCGAATCGGCCTGGCGGTCCAGCGTGAGGTAGTCGAGACCGACGTCGACGAGGAAATGCAGGCGCTCGCGGATTTCCTTGACGATCTTCACCGCGATTTCGCCGCGCCAGCCGGCCAGGGTCAGCGTCTTGAAGAAATCGAGCGACTGCTCGATCGGCAGCGCGGTCAGCACCGGCAGGTTGCGGTCGCCGACGAACACGTTGCGCGCGCTGCGGTTGAGGCGCTGGCCGCCGCAATCCGGACACGGACGCGAGCTGATGAACTTCGCCAGTTCCTCGCGCACGGCCGGCGATTCGGTTTCCTTGTAGCGCCGTTCGAGGTTCGGCACGATGCCTTCGAAACGGTGCTTGCGGGTGACCGCGCCGCTGCTGCCGGTCACGTAGCGGAAGCTGATCTGCGTATCGCCGGAACCGAACAGCACATGATCGCGCGTCGCCTTCGGCAGGTCTTCCCAGGCCGTGTCGACGTCGAATCCATAGTGCTTGGCCAGCGACAGGATCAGCTGGAAGTAGTACTGGTTGCGCCGGTCCCAGCCGCGCACCGCGCCGGCGGCGAGGCTCAGCTGCGGATTGACGACGACGCGCGCCGGATCGAAGAACTCGGTGACGCCGAGCCCGTCGCAGGTCGGGCAGGCGCCGACGGGCGAGTTGAACGAGAACAGGCGCGGTTCGAGCTCGGGCAGCGAGTAGTCGCAGATCGGGCAGGAGAAGCGCGAGGAGAACGTCGTCTCCGCCGTTTTCGTGCTGTCCGCGTCGAGGTCGACCACGATCGCGATGCCTTCGCCGAGCCGCAGCGCGGTCTCGAACGATTCGGCCAGGCGCTGCTTGATGTCGGCGCGCGCACGGAAGCGGTCGATCACGGCTTCGATGGTGTGCTTCTGGCGCAGCGCGAGCGGCGGCACGGCATCGAGTTCGTAGACGTGGCCGTCGACGCGCGCACGCACGAAACCCTGCGCGCGCAGCTGCTCGAAAATCTGCACATGTTCGCCCTTGCGCTCGCGCACGACGGGAGCGAGCAGCGCCCAGCGCTTTTCCGGATCGAGGGCGAGCGCGGCATCGACCATCTGGCTGACGGTCTGCGCTTCGAGCGGAATGCCGTGATCCGGGCAGCGCGGCGTGCCGACGCGCGCGAACAGGAGACGGAGATAATCGTAGATCTCGGTGATCGTGCCGACGGTCGAACGCGGATTGTGCGACGTGGCCTTCTGTTCGATCGCGATCGCCGGCGAGAGACCCTCGATGTGATCGACGTCGGGCTTCTCCATCACCGACAGGAACTGCCGCGCGTACGCCGACAGCGATTCGACGTAGCGGCGCTGGCCTTCGGCATAGATCGTGTCGAACGCGAGCGACGACTTGCCGGAACCCGACAGCCCGGTGATCACGATCAGCTTGTCGCGCGGCAGATCGAGGTCGATGTTCTTGAGATTGTGCGTGCGTGCGCCGCGGATGCGGATCGTGTCCATGGGAATCGGGCTCGGGCAGACGGGAAGGCGTAGCGCGATGCCGCTTTTGCGGCAATGTGCACTATGCGATGAAACCTTCGGGTGGTCGCAGCAAACGAGACTGGCGATCCAACGCGACTGTATGCCGTCATCGGCGGCCGAATTCAAGGTTGGCCGGGCGTTCCCCGCGTTCAGGCGTCCGGTCCGAGGTCCTTCGGCATCGCGCTCAGCTCGACGCGGGCGGCCGCGAGCGCGGGATCGTACGGAACGCGGATGCTGCCCTTCGCGTCGGTCGCATAGCGCTGGTCGCCGCCCGGTGCGTGCACGACCAGGGACTGCGCCGCGCCGGGCTCGAAATCGATCTTCAGCCCTTTCGCGGAGGGCATGAACGCTCGGGCGAGCAGGCCTTGGCTGGCGACCACGCGCTGATAGGCCGGCACGCTCGCCATGAGCTGCGCGTATGTCGGCGCCGTCGATGTCGGCAGGCGACCGCTGATGCCGACGACGGCGCCTAGTTTCATCGAGGTATTCTTGTGCAGCACCGCATTGTGTTCGACCCATTCCGCGTTCGCCGGCAGCTCGAAGCAGTGCGCGGCATCGAGCGGGATCGGGATGTGGCGGTCGCCGTCGCGAATTTCCAAGGCGAGATCGGCCGGCAACGTTTCGCCCTTGTCGGCCGGCTGCAGGCACATCTCGATGCGCAGGGCATCGTCGGGGTCGGCCGCCTTGGCCGGTCCGAGCTGCTTGTAGTAGTCCGCATAAGGCCTGTCGGTACCCGGCTCCTCCGCGTGCGCTGCGGTCAGGGCAAGCGCGGCGAGAGCGGCGAAAATGGCTTGGCGCATGGCGATTCCGGCAAAAGGGGCGCCCAACCTAGCCGATCGGCGGGTGCCGAGACTTAGTCGCGAGTGAACGGTTCTGTGAACAATCGCCGCCGGGTCGGCCCGGCTTGCGGGCAATTGCATGCGTCGCCGGGCTCGGCTAGAATCCGCGGTCCTTTTCTGGCCCGAGGCCGGGAAAGGTTGGCGGTTTTCAGAATAACTACAGAGGCATAGCCATGTACGCAGTCATTGTCACCGGCGGTCGTCAGTACCGCGTGGCGCAGGGCGAGACCCTGCGCGTGGAAAAGCTCGTCGCCGATGTCGGCGCCGAGGTGAAGCTCGACCAGGTCCTGATGGTCGGCGAGGGCGACGGCGTCACCGTCGGCGCGCCGCTCGTCGCCGGAGCCCTGGTCACGGCCAAGGTCGTCTCGCACGGCCGCGGCGAAAAGATCCGCATCGTGAAGTTTCGTCGCCGCAAGCATTTCCGCAAGGAGACGGGGCATCGTCAGCACTACACCGAAATCGAAATCGTCGGCATCACCGGCGCGGGCAAGAAGGAGTAAGTCATGGCACATAAGAAGGCAGGCGGCTCCACCCGCAACGGTCGCGATTCCAACCCGAAGTACCTCGGCGTCAAGGTGTTCGGCGGCCAGGCGGTCAACGCCGGCAACATCATCATCCGCCAGCGCGGCACGCGCTTCCATCCGGGCACGGGCGTCGGCCTCGGCCGCGACCACACGATCTTCGCGATCGTCGACGGCACGGTGGAGTTCAAGGCCAAGGGCCCGCAGGCGCGCAAGACGGTCAGCGTGATTCCGGCCTGATCCGATACGCGCCAACAAGCCTGAAGAGCCCCGCTTCGCGCGGGGCTTTTCGTTTGTGAAGCCGGGATTCGGGATTGGGGATTCGCAACGGCGAAAACACAACTGCGGCCCTTGACAGCCATGACCGCGTTTCAAACTGCTCAGGATTCGAGAAGTGCTACCAGTGAGCCAAGCGTCTAAGCTCTTCCGAATCACCAATATCCAATCCCCAATCCCAGCTCCCCCATGAAATTCGTAGACGAAGCCATCATCGAAGTCCACGCCGGCAACGGCGGCAACGGCTGCGTCAGCTTCCGGCGCGAGAAATTCATTCCGTTCGGCGGTCCCGACGGCGGTGACGGCGGCGACGGCGGCAGCATCTGGATCGTGGCCGACGAAGGGCTCAATACGCTGGTCGACTTCCGCCACACGCGCGTCTATCGCGCGCAGCGCGGCGAGAACGGCATGGGCCGGCAGATGGCCGGCAAGGGTGGGGAAGACACGCTGATTCGCGTGCCGGTCGGCACCGTCGTCATGAATGTCGCCACCGACGAGACGATCGGCGATCTCGACGCACACGGTCGCCGCATCCTCGTCGCCCAGGGCGGCCGCGGCGGCCAGGGCAACATCCACTTCAAGAGCTCGGTCAATCGTGCACCGCGCCGCGCGGTGCCGGGCAGCCCTGGCGAGGAGCGCGAACTCAAGCTCGAGCTCAAGGTCCTCGCCGACGTGGGCCTCCTCGGCTTCCCGAACGCCGGCAAATCGACCCTGATCCGCGCGGTTTCGGCGGCGACGCCGAAGGTCGCCGACTATCCGTTCACGACCTTGCAGCCGCACCTGGGCGTCGTACGCATCGAGACCGACCGCAGCTTCGTCATCGCCGACATCCCCGGTTTGATCGAAGGAGCGGCCGACGGCGCCGGCCTCGGCATCCAGTTCCTCAAGCACCTGGCGCGCACGCGCGTGCTGCTGCATGTCGTCGATATCGCGCCGCTCGACGGCGTCACCGATCCGATCGCCGAAATCCGTGCGATCGAGAAGGAATTGAAGGAATTCGACGCCGAGCTGCTGCACAAGCCGCGCTGGCTCGTGTTCAACAAGATGGACCTGCTGGCGCCGGAAGAGCGCGAGAAGGCGGCCAAGGCGATCGTGCGCAAGCTCAAGTGGAAGCAGCCGTGGTATCTCGTGTCCGCGATCGCGCGCGAAGGCACCTGGCCCCTATGCCTGGATATCCAGCGTTTCTTCGACGAACAGAAGCTCGCCGCAGCCGAGGCGGAGCAGGCGGAGCGCGCCGGCGCATGAGCCGCGCGGACACGCGAACCAGCCGCGTGTGGACAACAAAAAAGCCGGCACAGGCCGGCTTTTTCGGGACTACTCGTACAGCGAGCTCAGGCGAGTTCGCGGATGTGCGCAGTCAGGCGGCTCTTGTGGCGCGACGCCTTGTTCTTGTGGATCAGGCCGCGCGCGGCGTAGCGGTCCATCACCGGCTCGGCAATCTTGAACGCGGCTTCGGCGCGCGCCTTGTCCTTCGCTTCGATCGCCTTGACGACGTTCTTGATCGCGGTGCGAACCATCGAACGCGCGCTCGCGTTGCGCTGGCGGTGCTGCTCGGACTGGCGCGCACGCTTCTTCGCGGATTTGATGTTGGCCAAGGGAAGACTCCAGTAAACGGGTTCGGAAAAAGACCCGCGATTATGCAGTCAGTTGGCTGTCCAGTCAAACGCTTCAACTACCGATTCCGGGGGGCTTTTTGCAAGGGCGATACGGCAGCCAGCCGGCGCGCTTGTCCCCATTCCCCATTCCCCAATCCCCAATCCCGGCCCCACCCATGACCCGCCCCAGCCTCCTTCGCTCGATGCTGAGCTTCAGCGGCGGCACGTTCGTCTCGCGCATCCTCGGCCTCGTGCGCGAGATGGCGATCGCATCGGCCTTCGGCGCGAGCGCGGCGACCGACGCGTTCTGGGTCGCGTTCCGGATTCCGAACTTCATGCGCCGGCTGTTCGCCGAGGGCTCGTTCTCGGTCGCGTTCGTGCCGGTGTTCACCGAGGTCAAGGAGACGCGGCCGCACGCGGACTTGAAGGAGCTCGTGGCGCGCACGGCCGGCACGCTCGGCGGCGTGCTGTTCGTGATCACCGCGCTCGGCATGCTCGGTGCGGGCTGGGTCGCGGGCGGCTTCGCGCCGGGGTCCATCGACGAGCCGCAGAAGTACGCGTTGACGACCGATCTGTTGCGCGTGACGTTTCCGTTCCTCTTCTTCGTGTCGCTGACCGCGCTGGCCGGCGGGGTCCTCAACAGTTTCCACAAGTTCGCATTGCCGGCGCTGACGCCGGTGCTGCTGAACCTGTGCATGATCGCCGCGGCGCTGTGGTTCAAGCGCTATTTCGACGTGCCGATCATGGCGCTCGGCTGGGCCATCTTCGTGGCCGGCATCCTGCAGTTGCTGGTGCAGCTGCCGGCGCTGCGTCAGCTCGACCTGCTGGCGCTGCCGCGCTGGGGCTGGTCGCATCCGGACGTGCGGCGCGTCCTGAAACTGATGGTGCCCACGCTGTTCGGATCGTCGGTCGCGCAGATCAACCTGCTGCTCGACACCTTGATCGCTTCGTTCCTGATCACCGGTTCGCAGACCTGGCTCGCGCAGACCGATCGGCTGCTGGAATTCCCGCTCGGCCTGTTCGGCGTCGCGCTCGGCACCGTGATCCTGCCTTCGCTCTCGCGCCATCACGTGGCGACCGACCATGCCGGTTTCGCCAAGGCGCTCGATTGGGGATTGCGCACGGCACTGCTGATTTCGGTGCCGGCAATGCTCGCGCTGGTGCTGCTCGCCAGGCCGATCATTTCGACCTTGATGCAGCACGGCCAATTCACCGCGCACGACGTCGACATGGCCGCGCTGTCGCTGTCGGCGCTGTCGTTCGGCCTGCCGGCGTTTGCTTTGGTCAAGGTCGTCGCACCCGCGTTCTACGCGCGCCAGGACACGCGTACGCCGGTGCGCGCCGGCGTCGTCGCGATGATCGCGAACATGGTGATGAACCTGTGTTTCGTCGGCCTGCTGCTGGCGCTGTGGCACCGGCCCGGCGATCTCGACAACGGCATCCTGGCCGCACTGGCGAAGGTGCCGGGTCTGCACATGGGCCTCGCGCTGGCGAGCGCGCTGGCGAGCTATCTCAACCTCGGTCAGCTCTGGCTCGCCTTGAAACGCGACGGCATCTACCGCCGGCAGCCGGGCTGGACGACGCATTGGGTCCGCCTCGGTGCGTCCTGCGCGGCGATGGTGGCCGTGATCGGCGTCGGACTGTGGCAATGGCCCGATTGGAGCGCGTGGGAATGGCCGGCACGCGTGGCGCGGCTGGCTGTGCTGATCGGCGCTGCCAGTGCCGCATTCGTCGCCGTTCTGTTCGCCACCGGCTTCCGCCTGCGCGACCTGCGCGGGGAGTAGCCGCGTGGCCGGCTATACTGCGCCGATGAGCCTGCTTTTCCGGGATGTCGCGGGGCCGAGCCTGGCCCCCGGCGGCAGCGTGTTGTGCGTGGGAGCGTTCGATGGCGTGCACCTCGGCCATCGCGCCCTGCTCGCGCGCGTGCGTGAGCGTGCCGCCGCGCGCGGCCTGCTGCCGCTCGCACTCAGTTTCGAACCGATCCCGCGCGAATTCTTCGCGCGCGGCGCGCCGGTGCCGCGCCTTGCCAGCGCACGCGAAAAGATTGAATACCTTTTCAACGGCGGCATATCGACCTTGCTGTCGCTGCGCTTCAATGCGGCGCTCGCGTCGATGTCGGCCGACACCTTCGTCGAGCAGGTGCTGCATCGGCGCTGCGGCGCACGCGAGGTTTGGATCGGCGCGGATTTCCGCTTCGGCCACGCGCGGCGCGGCGATGTCGCGCTGCTGCGCGAACACGGCGCGCGACTCGGCTTCGGCGTGGAAGTCATGGACGACGTGTGCATCGACGGCGAACGCGCCAGCAGCAGCACGGTGCGAGCGCATCTGGCGGCCGGCGAATTCGACGCGGCGGCGCGCCTGCTCGGACGGCGCTTCGCGATCGGTGGGCATGTCGTGCGCGGCCAGCAGCTCGGCCGCCAGCTCGGCTATCCGACCGCGAACATCCGGCTCGGCCGGCGCACCTCGCCGGTCGGCGGCATTTTCGCGGTGCGCGTGCATGGCATCGGCGGGGCGGCGCTGCCCGGCGTCGCGAGCCTCGGCGTGCGCCCGACCGTGCATGGGGTCGAGCCGTTGCTGGAAGCGCATCTGTTCGATTTCGACGGCGATCTGTACGGCCGGCGCATCGACGTGGAATTCGTGCAGAAACTGCGCGACGAGGAAAAATTCCACGATCTCGATGCGATGGTGCGGCAGATCGATCGCGATGCGGCCGAGGCGCGAAGTATTCTTGGCGTCGAAGCGGGCGCGGGCGTTCCGTGAAATGCATGGAGCGGTCTCGTCGCCTTCGCGTCTGCGAAAGCGGAATCCGATGCGTATTCGGCAGCACTGGAAAAATGGATTCCCGCTGTTGCGGGAATGACGCCGGCACAGAGCCTGACGGCAATACACAACCAACGGTTGCAGCATGAGCAAGGACTACAAAGACACGATCAACCTGCCCAAGACCGACTTCGCGATGAAGGCCGATCTCGGCAAGCGCGAACCGGGCATGCTGGCCGAATGGGAGAAGGCCGATCGCTACGGCGAGATCCAGCGCCGGACGGCTGGGCGCGAGCACGCCTTCATCTTGCATGACGGGCCGCCGTACGCGAACGGCATGATCCATCTCGGTCACGCGGTCAACAAGATTCTCAAGGACGTCGTCGTGAAGTCGGCGCTGCTGGCCGGTTTCCGCTCGCCGTACGTGCCGGGCTGGGATTGCCACGGACTGCCGATCGAGGTCGCAGTCGAGAAGAAGATCGGCAAGGTCGGCCAGAAGGTCGATGCGGCGACATTCCGCGCGAAGTGCCGCGAATACGCCGCACAGCAGATCGACCTGCAGCGTGCCGACTTCAAGCGCCTCGGCGTGCTCGGCGACTGGGCGAACCCGTATCGCACGATGGATTTCAAGTACGAGGCCGACATGATCCGCGCGCTCGCGCGCATCCATGCGAACGGTCACGTGATGCGCGGCTTCAAGCCGGTGCACTGGTGCTTCGACTGCGGCTCGGCGCTGGCCGAGGCCGAGATCGAATACCAAGACAAGCAGTCGACCGCGATCGACGTCGCCTACGACGCGCTCGATCCGAAGAGCCTGGCGGCGAAGTTCGGCGTCGACGTCGCCGACGACGCCATCGTCGCGGTGCCGATCTGGACCACGACGCCGTGGACGCTGCCGGCGAGCGTGGCGGTGACGCTCGGGCCGGAACTCGACTACAGCCTGATCCAGGGACTTGCGCGCGATGGGCGGCCGCTCTGGCTGGTCGTGGCGACGGTGCTGCAGGGCCGCTGCGCATCGCGCTACGGTTCCACCGACGAACACGGCGCGGCGATCGCGCAGCCGCGGGCGGTGCGTGGCGCCGCCCTCGAAGGCGTTCTTCTGCGCCATCCGTTCTATGCGCGCGAGATCCCGGTCATCCTCGGCGATCATGTTTCCGCCGAAGAAGGCACCGGCGCCGTGCACACCGCGCCCGGACACGGCGCGGAGGACTTCGCCGTCGGCCAGAAATATGGATTGGTGGAAAAGTATCCGGCCAACGTGCTCAATCCGGTCGGCGGAAACGGCATCTACGTGCCGGGCACGCCGATCTTCGAGGGCCAGCACGTCTGGAAGGCGAACGACGCGATCGTCACCTTGCTGCGCGAGCGCGGCGTGCTGCTGGCCGAAGCGAAGATCACGCACAGCTATCCGCACTGCTGGCGCCACAAGACGCCGGTGGTATTCCGCACGACGCCGCAGTGGTTCATCGGCATGGACGTGGCGGGCCTGCGCGCCGCTGCGCTCAAGTCCGTGCGCGACGACGTCGACTGGTTCCCGGCCTGGGGCGAGGAGCGCATCGCCGGCATGGTCGCCGGGCGCCCGGACTGGTGCATCTCGCGCCAGCGCACCTGGGGCGTGCCGATCGCGCTGTTCATCGACAAGGTCGACCACCAGCCGCATCCGCGCAGCGTCGAGCTGATGGAGCAGGTGGCGCAGCGCGTGGAGCAGGGTGGTGCCGATGTCTGGTACGACCTCGACGCGGTCGAACTGCTCGGCGACGAGGCCGATCGCTACGAGAAGGTCACCGACATCCTCGACGTCTGGTTCGATTCCGGCGTCACGCACTGGTGCGTGCTCGACCAGCGCGCCGAGCTCGCGCGCAAGCCGGGCGACAAGGTCATGTACCTGGAAGGGTCGGACCAGCATCGCGGCTGGTTCCAGTCGTCCCTGCTGACGTCGACCGCGCTGCACGGCCGCGCGCCGTACGACGAAGTGCTGACGCACGGCTTCACCGTCGATGCGCAGGGCCGCAAGATGTCCAAGTCGCTCGGCAACGGCATCGAGCCGCAGGACGTGATGAAGAACTATGGCGCCGACATCCTGCGCCTGTGGATCGCGTCGGCCGACTATCGCAACGAGATGGCGCTGTCGGACGAGATCCTGAAGCGCGTCGCCGATGCCTATCGGCGCATCCGCAACACCGCGCGCTTCCTGCTCGGCAATCTGGACGGCTTCGATCCGGCCGTGCATCTGTTGCCGGTCGAGAAGAGCCTGCTGCTCGATCAATGGGCGGTACAGCAGGCTTACGACGTGCAGCAGGCCGTTGCCGCCGCCTATGCGCGCCACGATTTCCCGGAAGTCGTGCAACGCGTGCAGAACTTCTGCACGAACGAGATGGGCGCGTTGTATCTGGACATCACCAAGGATCGCCTCTACACGATGCCGGCCGACAGCCACGGCCGTCGCAGCGCGCAGAGCGCGATGTATCGCGTGCTGGAATCGCTGGTGCGCTGGATCGCACCGATCCTGTCGTTCACCGCCGAGGAGATCTGGCCGCTGGTGCCGGGCCGGCGCGGCGATTCGGTGCTGTTCGAGACCTGGTACGAAGGGCTCGCGTCGACGCAGTCCTCGCCCGAGCAGCGCAAATGGTGGGCCGACCTGTTCGCGATCCGCACCGCGGCGTCGCGCCTGCTCGAAGGCATGCGTGCGACCGGCGCGATCGGCGCATCGCTGCAGGCCAAGCTGGTCGTGCATGCCGATGCGGCTACGCGCGCGCGCTACGCCGAAGTCGCTCCCGAACTGCGCTTCTTCTTCATCACGTCGGAAATGACGCTGGCCGATCTCGCCGTCAAACCCGATCCGACCGAACGCGGCGACGTGCAAGGGGCGGACGTGGAAGGCGCCGAGGTCTGGGTCGCCGCGCAGCCGAGCGATGCGCCGAAGTGCATTCGCTGCTGGCACTACCGCACCGACGTCGGCATCGTTCCGGCGCATCCGGAACTGTGCGGACGCTGTGTCGAGAATGTCGATGGCGGTGGCGAGGTGCGGCAGTGGTTCTAGTCGCCTGCGTCAGCACGGCCGTGGCGGGGGAGCGTCGATGAAGGCCAAGCCCAACGCGCTGCCGTGGCTGCTGCTGTCCGTGCTCGTCATCGCGCTCGACCAGTGGACCAAGCACATCGCGCTCGGCGCGCTGGAGTACTTGAGGCCGGTCGCGGTCATCCCGGGTTTCCTGAACTGGACGCTCGCGTTCAACACCGGCGCGGCCTTCAGTTTCCTGGCCGGCGAGAGCGGCTGGCAGCGCTGGCTGTTCACCGCGCTCGCGATCGGCGTCAGCGCCGCGCTGGCGCTGTGGCTCGCGCGCACGCCGCGCGGCGACTGGCGCAACGCCGCGCCGCTGGCGCTGATCATCGGCGGCGCGCTCGGCAACCTGATCGACCGTACGCGCTTCGGCCACGTCACCGATTTCATCGAGGTGTACTGGCGCGACTGGTCGTTCCCGGCCTTCAACGTGGCCGACTCGGCGATCTGCGTCGGCGCGTTCCTGCTGATCCTGTTCGGCTTCGCCGGTAGGAAAGCACCGGCCGGCGGAGGATAATCGCCGCCATGGACGTCATCCTCGCCAATCCCCGCGGCTTCTGCGCCGGCGTCGACCGCGCGATCGAGATCGTCGAGCGCGCGCTCGAAACGTTCGGCGCGCCGATCTACGTGCGGCACGAAGTCGTGCACAACCGCTTCGTCGTCGACAAGCTGCGCGCTCAAGGCGCGGTCTTCGTCGACGAGCTGGCCGAGGTGCCGGACGGTTCGACCGTCATCTTCAGCGCGCACGGCGTCTCCCAGGCCGTGCGCGGGGAGGCCGACGAACGCGGACTGCGCGTGTTCGACGCGACCTGTCCGCTGGTCACCAAGGTACACATGGAAGTCGCACGCCACGGCAAGGCCGGGCGCGACGTCGTGTTGATCGGCCACGCCGGGCATCCGGAAGTGGAGGGCACGATGGGGCAGTGGGACCCTGCCAACGCCGGCGCGATCCATCTGGTCGAGACGCCGGAATGCGTCGCCGACCTCGATCCGCGCAACCCCGAGCAGATCGCCTTCGCCACGCAGACGACCTTGTCGATCGACGACACGCGCGCGGTCATCGCGGCGCTGCAGCAGCGTTTCCCGGCCATCGTCGGGCCGCGCCACGACGACATCTGCTACGCCACGCAGAACCGCCAGGATGCCGTGCGCCGGCTCGGCCAGCAGTGCGACCTGGTCCTGGTGGTCGGCTCGCCGAACAGCTCCAACTCGAACCGCCTGCGCGAACTGGCCGAGAAGCAGGGCGTGCCGGCGTATCTGATCGACGGTGCCGACGACATCCGTCCCGAATGGCTGGAAGGCCGCCGCCGCATCGGCGTCACGGCCGGCGCCTCGGCGCCGGAAAGCCTGGTTCGCGAAGTCGTCGCCCACCTGCGCGAATCCGGCGCAGCCGGGGTGCGCGAACTCGACGGCGAGCCGGAAAACGTCACCTTCGCGCTGCCGAAGGAATTGCGGCTGCGGGTCGTGGCATAGCGAGCGCCGCCGCTGGCCGCCGTTCGTCCGCCAAATCCTACCTAGTACACGTGTACACCTTGTCCGCCTGACGGGCACCGCTTAGCGTTGACCGTGGAATTACGCGGCTCCGCAGGGGGAGCGATGCCAGTCGATAGCAATCGTCGGTTCTTGTCGCGCACGATCAGGGTTCGGGCGGGCTTCGGCCTCGTCGAATTGATGGTCGTCATCGCGATCGTTGCCATTCTGGCGGCGCTCGCGTTGCCGAGCTATCAGCAGACGATCAAGAACAATCGCTCGGCGACCGAGGCGAATGACCTGCTGACCGCGTTGGACATGGCGCGTACGGAGGCCGTCACGCGCTCGCGCTTCGTCAGCGTATGCGCCAGTAATGCGGATGCCAGCGCTTGCATCGACCCAGCCGACTGGACCAAGGGGTGGATCGTTTTCCTCGACGACTACAACAATGTCGGCACTTTCGAAGCCGGTACCGATACGGTCGTGCGAGCATGGCCTCCGAACAGCGCCCTTCAAACGGGGCAAGACGCGATTACATCGACGCTTTCGGGAGCCCCGGTCAGCTCCATCAGCTTCAATCGGCAAGGCACGCCTCTTGTAGCCGGCACAGCTCTCACGGCTGGTACCGCTGTTTCGTTCACGGTGAAGCCGGTGTCCTGCCCTGCGGGAAAGCAGTTGGTGCGCACGCTAACAATGCCGACATTGGGCCGGGCATCGGTCACGACGTCGGCCTGTCCGTAGCTGGAATTTGCATGAGGTATCGGCAGTGATCATCCGGAAGGGCTTTCCCAGGCAAACCAGTGGCTTCTCGCTGCTGGAAGTGCTGATCACGATTGTCATCGTCAGTATCGGTCTGCTCGGGATGGCGGCGTTGCAAGCTTTTTCGCTGAAAGCGAACCAGAGCGCGAATTCCCGTACCAAGGCGACGGCACTGGCCTACATGATCGTCGATCGCATGCGTGCACATGGCGGCGGCGCATTGGCGACGGCAGCGGCCTATTACGGCGGGGGCTATGGAATCGCTCATCAAGACCTCCTCGATTGGCAGACGGCAATAGGGGACGAATTAGGTGCAGGCGCTACCGGCAGCCTCGATTTCTCGACGGCGGGTTCCATCTCTGTCGCCATCAGTTGGACGGACGCGCAATGGGCGATCGGAGCGCCTACGACCTGCCCCGGGGTGACCGATCCCACGCAATGCAAGTTCACGCTGGTTACCGGACTATGAAGAGCGAGTCTATGCCAAGTCATTTGTCGGGGCGCCGCTCGAATCTAGGGCTGTCGCTGATTGAAATTCTCGTCGCATTGGCGATCGCAGCCCTTTTGCTGCTCGGCCTGAGTCAGATATTCATCGGTTCGAAGCAGGCTTATTCGGTTCAGACGGCAGTATCCCGTTCGCAAGAGAACGCTCGCTTTATTCTCGGATTTCTGGAAAGCAACGTACGCATGGCGGGCTATTTCGGCTGCGGAAGCGAGTCTTCGATCGGCAATAATTTTTATAATCATCTGGTCGGGTCGGCAGGCCCTATCCCTTTCAACCAGCGATTTCAGCGGCCAATTCAAGGATTCCGCAGCACGGTCTGTCAGGCGGGCTCTTGCACGCTTGGAGATCCTGCGCCTGGCGCCAGTGCGAATTGGACTCCAACGATTCCGACTGATGGGTTCCCGGCGGCTCCGGCTCCGGCTCCGATAATTGGTTCGGATATTCTGATCTTGCGTGTACTCAGCGCACAGAGCGCGCCGACAATGGGCCTATTCAATCCCTCTGCGACTCCGGATGCGGCCAACCCGACTTTCAAAGTCCCGAACGTGCCTGGCGATACGGCATTCATCACGGCAGGAAATGTCTATGCGATTGCCAATTGTTCGCCGCGCGTCGATATCTTCAAGGCAAGTGCAGGTTCGACAGGCAACATCGTTCTCGCCGCTTCGGCAGACAACCCGTTGTTGAACCCCACCAATCCGGCGGATCCGTCGACATGGGCCTGGACGCAAGCCGAAGGTGACTACAGGCAACCACCGAACGGCCAGCTTCCCGGTACGGTGAATGGTGAGGTCTACAAGGCTCAGTACATGGCGATCTACGTCGGAATCAATCCGAATGGGGCGCCCGCACTCTATGTGCAACAGCCTGGCGCGATCGGTACTCAGGAAATTGCCGATGGCGTGGAGAGCATGCAGATCCAATATGGAGTGGACAATGTTGGAAACGATGGCGTTGCGGATGAGTTCGTTGGCGCGGATGGTGTGGTCAACCCTCCCACGGCGGACCAGAATCTGATCGACGCAGCCTGGCGCAAAGTGGTCAGTGTGCACATCGGCTTGCTGATGCGTGCGTCGGATCGTGCGGGTGTTCCTGCTACCGCATCAGGAAATCAGTACTCAGTGAGCGGAGTGACCGTTACCGCCACGCCGGATGGCCGCTTTCGCGACGTTTACGAAACCACGATTGCATTGCGCAATCGATTGTCGAATTTTTGATCGGATGCCGTCATGAATCCCATCGTGTCGCCTAACCTGCTGCAGTTGCGCTCCGGCGCCGCCATTGGCGGCGGGCGCGTTCGCGGCGTCGTTCTGTTCGTCGGCCTGATCATGCTGCTGCTCCTGTCGCTGATTGGCATCACAGCCATGCAGATGACCTTGCTGCAGGAACGCATGGCGGGCAATTTCAAGGTGCAGCACGATGGATTCGAAGCCGGCGAAATTGCGCTCGGGCAGGGGCGCGACAATGTCCGCGCCGTGGCGAATGCAGGCGGCGGACTTTCGTTGAATATTTTTTCGATGAATGGGACGAACCAATTCCCATGGACGGCTTGGTTGACGTCCGACACGTTTCCTCCGGCTGCACCGAATACTTCGCCGATGACGACACGGCGCTGGGCGCCTGCGCAAGGCGCCTCGCTGCCGACCAATGGCAATGCTTTGTCCTATTACTCGATTGCGGCAGTCGGTGCCGATCCGAGCACGGACGCCAAAACCGCTCTGCAGGGCGTTTACGTATTCTGACCGGCGGTCGTACGCCGGTAGGGGAGTTGTTATGAAGTGGCTCGATTTCAAATGGATTGCATTCGCAGCGGCAACGACAGTCATGGCGGCTTTCGGGCCGGCGGCGGCGTGGGCGCAGACGATTCCGGTGACCAACTCACCGCTGTTCACGACGTCCGGCGTACCGCCGTTGATGATGATGGTGATGTCGCGCGACGAGCAGCTGTTCAACAAGGCCTATACGGACTATACGGACCTTGACGGCGACAATCTGCTGGATACGACCTACCAGGATCGATTCGACTATTCCGGCTATTTCGATCCGGCGCTTTGCTACACATATTCGGGCGGCCTGTTCGCGCCATCGGCAGCGGCGACCGGAACTTTGGCGGCGGGGCAGAAGTATCCGCACAAATGCAGCAGCAAGTGGAGCGGCAACTTCCTCAATTGGGTAACGATGAGTCGCCTCGACATGTTGCGATTCGTGCTCTACGGCGGCTATCGGTCGACCGATACTGCTACGAGCACCGTGCTCGAGCGCGCTCCGATTCCCAATGACTTGCACGCGTGGGTCAAGGTCTATCTTGGCTCGGATATCGGTTCATTCGCGCCGCTGACTCAGAGTGCAACCAAACCCGGTTGGTCGTTCTGCAACGCGACCATCGGTGTAGGCACTCCGTTGGGCTCTCCGCTCATGCGAGCTGCGCAGGGAACGTATACCGAGTGGGCGGCGACCGCACTGCAGCAGTGTACGTATGGCTCTGGCGACAACGCGCCGAGCGGAACCGACTACACGGTGCGCGTGACCGCGTGCGGCAACGCGAGTTTCCGTGAGAGTTTCTGCGAGAAGTACACGACCAGTGCCGGCGTAGCGAGCTACAAGCCGGTGGGATTGCTGCAGAACTACGGCGAAAAGGGGTTGATGCGCTTCGGCCTGGTCAGCGGTACCTATTCCAAACCGCGTTCGGGCGGTGTTTTGAGACGAAACATCGGCCTGATAGGCGGTAACACGGGCACTTTGGATGCGCAAGGTTGCGCTCCCGGCGACGAGGTCAATTTGTCGAACGGTACGTTCTGCACGCATCCGTCGACCCCGGCGACAGAGGGCATCATCAAGACGATGAACGGATTCCGCCTGACCCAATGGGGGAACTCCGGCAATTCCGCGGTATGGAACGATTGCAACACGTACGGTATCTTGAATCGCAACGGTGTCGGCTCGTCGTCGTATCTGAACGATCCCGGCGTCGGCAGTGGCGCGCAGAATTGCAGTGCGTGGGGAAATCCATTGTCGGAAATGTACGCAGAGGCGCTGCGCTACATCTCTGCGGGAAGCGACAGCACGCCATCGTCGGCGTTCGCAGGTGGAACCGATCTGACAGGATTGCCCACCCCGAGCTGGGTCGATCCCTATGGCGCAGCATCCACGGCAAACGGGAGCAACGCGGGCGGCAATCCGTATTGCGCGAGCTGCAGCATTCTCGTCCTCGCGAGCGGCTTGAATTCATTCGACAGCGACGAGCTGCCGACCGTGAACTCGATCGGCACGACGGCCGCGGCGGCAACGACGACCGTGGGTGCAAACGAACCGGTAACCGGCAACTATCTGATCGGACGCGTGGTGACCAGCCAGGCCCAGCTTGCTGTGGGCGCCGCAGTGGATACGTATGCAGACCTGTGCACGTCGAAGGGTGTTGCCGATCTGAGCCTCGCACGCGGCATCTGTCCCGATATCCCTCCGCTGGAGGGCAGCTATCTGATGGATGGCTTGGCGTGGAAGGCCTGGACGACCGACTTGCGTCCGAGCCTGTTGAATTCGCGCGGACAGCCGAAGCCCCCGAATGCGTGGAACCAGGTTCAGACCTACGCGGTGGCGTTGGCGGAAAACCTTCCGAAATTCCAGATTCCGGTCGGCGGCGGTTTCGTCACGCTGGCTCCGTTGGCTCAGGCGAATAACGACGGCAGCGCGACAGCGGCGAGTACGGGCTGGCGCAGCAGCTTCCTCGGTTCCGTGACGATCGGTCCGAAGACTTCGTCGGTCTCGCCGTTCTACGTCTATGGCCGCGCGCTGGCTGCCGACAACACCGAAGGCAGTTTCAGCTGGGTGTGGGAAGACTCGCTGTGGGGCAACGATCACGACAATGACGTCGTGACGATGGTCACGTATTGCGTCGGTACGAAATGCGCCAAGTCAGGTACGTATTCCGGTTACGCCGGTAAGGATATTTGCTGGCGTACGGTCAATACGGGCGCAGCCGCTTCCCCGGTTTGCGGAACGACCGGTATTCCGACGGTCGCTGCAGACGAGGCGTTGGTTCGCATCGAGAATCTCTCGGCCTATGCCGGCAATGCGATGCTGACCGGCTATACCGTTGCCGGGTCGGGCACTGCGACCGACGGTCCACAGCGCCTGACGCTGCGTCCCGGCAGCACGGACAATTCGGTACTTACCTCGGTCGCGAATCCGCCGGCGACTTGGTATGCACCGATGGTGAAGAAGTTCAAATACGACCCGACGTCTGCAGCCAAGCAACTGGAAAATCCGTTGTTCTACGCGGCCAAGTACGGCGGTTTCACGAAGCCCGACGCGGCGAATCCGGGCAAGCGGCGCAATCCGATTGGCGGAGAAATGCCGGGCGCCGGCGACTGGGAAGCGCTCGATGCCAACGGCAATCCGACCACGACGCCGAACAACTATTTCCTCGTCCGCGATCCGACGCGGCTGAAGGACCAATTGCAGAAGGTCTTCGACGCCGTGCTCGCCAACTCGAGCCCGAGCGGAAGCGTATCCGCCAGTGCTGGTCGCTTCACGGTTGGACAGACGCTCGCGTATCAGGCTTCCTATTCTTCCGACAATTGGACCGGCGATCTCAAGGCGTTCGAACTCTTTTCAAATGGCGCTTTGGGTGGCCAGGCGTGGGCGGCCGCATCGCAACTACCTCCTGGAGCGCGCAGCGATATCTGGATCGGCGTCAAACCCGACGGTGCCAGCCCGGTCAACGCGAACACGTTCTCCGCGAAGGCATTTACGCTCGCCAATCTGCCGACCAGCATGCAAACGGCGTTGACCACGGCAGGTGGCTGGCCGGCCGGCAGCCCGTCGGTCGACAACATCATCGCCTATCTAAAGGGCGACCAGACCAACGAGGAGCCGGCAGGCAACTACCGCAAGCGTGCAACGGCGCAGCGTCTCGGCGATATCGTCAATTCTTCACCACAGACCGCGTACAAGCTCAGCTACGGCTACGATCGTTTGGCGACGCCTGCAGGTTGCGGAGGCGCCGTGCCGTGTTCTTATCCGCCAGGTTGCGGTGCGGCCTGCGCCGGCACCTACCAGGCGTTCGTCGACTCGAAGACCGCGACGACGGTATTCGTCGGCGCCAATGACGGCATGCTGCATGCGTTCGATGGCGCTAGCGGCGGCGGCAACGAGTTGTTTGCGTATATTCCCTATGCGGTCAGCGCAAAGCTCGGCACGTTGCCGAAGCCGGGCTACGCGCATACGTTTTTCGTCGACGGAACGCCGACGATCGGCGACGCCTATATCAGCGGCTGGAAAACACTGCTCATCGGTTCGGCTGGTGCCGGCGCGCCCGCAGTGTTCGCCCTCGACGTAACCAATCCGAGTTCTTTCGGTACGACCAGCCTGTTGTGGGAATTCAACAGTGCCGTCGATTCCACGATGGGGCAATTCACCGGCATTCCCAGCCAGCCCACGCTGACGGCAGACGGCAGATGGGTCACAGCCTTCGGCAATGGCTACAACAGCTCGCTCAACAAGGCAAAGCTGTTCGTGCTCAATGTCGCCGATGGCAGCAAGGTCACCGTCGACGACATCACCAACAGTGCCAATGTGGCGCCGAATGGTCTCGCCACGGCAACGATCGTCGATGCCAAGGGAGCCTGTCCGGATGGAACGAATGTCTGCGCTGATGGCATCGGCGACACGATCTATGCGGGCGACTATCAGGGCAACGTCTGGAAATGGGAGCTCAACAGCTCCGGAACGAGTTGGCAGATCGCTGCCAACCCGCTGTTCCAGGCACGCGACGCCAATAACGTGGTGCAGCCGATCACCAGCGGCATGTATGCGGTCAGCAACCCGCTCGGCGGCGTGATCGTCTACTTCGGCACCGGCAAGTATCTGGCCACGACGGACAACGATCCGAATGCCCAGCCGCAGATCAACTCGATCTACGGAATCTGGGACAACGGAAGTGGTTCGACCGTCACGCGTTCGCAGCTGCAGCAGCAGCAGGTGACGGCGTACGCTGCGCCCAACTGGTCGATCACCGAGAACCAGTTCGGCTACCTCTCGGCCAACAACCCCGCGCCGAACGGCAAGATGGGCTGGTTCCTGGATCTGACCGTCGCCGGCTCGACGCCTGCGAACGATCCCTTGCGCGGCGAGCGTGTAGTCGCGGCGCCGAGCGGTACGCTGGGACAGCTTTTCGTCAACGTATTCCGCCCGACCGGCGACGTCTGTTTGCCCGGTGGTCTCAATAGTTTCCTCGATCTCGATGCGCTCAATGGAGCAGCCGCATTCGGCGGAAACTTCGGCAATCTCGGCGGGGGCTCCAGTGGCGGATCGGGACCCGGTGGTCAGGACATCGGCAACGGACCGCCTTTGAACTCACCCAATCCCGTGGTTTCTATCCCGGGCCAGACGGGCATTCCGCAGATCGGCTGTCCTGTGGGGCAGACGTGTCAGACGAATACGGCAGCTTGGTGTGTCGCTGGCGTGCCCGGATATCCGTATTGCCCCTGCGCCAATCCCGCCGCGCCGCCGGGAACCGATCCCAGCAGCTCGACATGCAATCCGCCGCTGACGTGCACGCCATCGTCGCAGGGATACCCTTATTGCCCGAATACGCAGCAGTGCAGCATCACGCCCAATCCCGGTACGTCGGTCGGCAACCAGGCGTTCCAGTGCCGCGCGTCGTGGCGTCAACTTCGCTAGGAGTACATCGTGATCACCAGCCATCCTGCGGATGTAGCCATGCGCCCGTTGCTCGCCAAATGGGGAAAGGGCGGCCATAGGCGGGGTTTTACCCTGATCGAACTCGTCATTGTCGTAGCGATCGTCGCCATCCTCGCAGCGATTGCCTTGCCGAGCTATCAGCAGCAAGTGAGGAAGTCACGACGTTCGCAAGCCAAGGCGGACCTGACCGAATTGGCGCAGCAGCTGGAGCGTACCTACACGCTCAATCGATCGTACGATGCGGCTTCGTTCAACTTGGCGAATTCCGGTATCACGCAATCGCCGCGCAACGGCAATCCAATCGTCGCCTACACGATCCAAATCGCTCAGACGGCAACAACCTACACTCTGACGGCAACAGCAACCGGCGACCAGGTGCACGATCGGTGCGGAAATTTGACACTGGACAACGCCGGCAGGAAAACCCACGGCGGAAGCGGCACGAACGCCGATTGCGATTGGGGCACTGGTCCCTAGTGCTTCACGGCACTATTTGTAGTTGAGCGTCCGCGATTGCACCGCTATACTCCGCGCCCCTCGCCGGAATAGCTCAGTTGGTAGAGCGCGTCATTCGTAATGATGAGGTCGTAGGTTCGATTCCTATTTCCGGCACCATGTCTGGTACAGAGCGGCGCGACGGCGTCGCGCCGCTCTGGCAGGCGTCTCGCTACGCGCGAGAGGCGGGCGTCGCGGTAGTCCCGGGGCGGATGCAGTCCAAATCGGGCGGTTAGCTCAGCGGTAGAGCATTGCCTTCACACGGCAAGGGTCACAGGTTCAATCCCTGTACCGCCCACCACATTTCTCAGCGGGCAGCGCTCGCATCCAGATCGCGAGTGAAGCGGCTTTCCGGCGTTTCCCGGCGGGGTCCGAGTTCCGTCGTCGACGGTCTCGGTATCGACGCTGGTCGTGTCATGGACACGCTGGTACTCTGCGCCGCCCGTTGCCGGCCGATCTCGACCTCGATCCATGCCGCCACGCAGCCGACCTCCAGGCCCCGCATGACTACCGCAGCCGCCATGACGTCCAGCCACGATTCGATCCGCGCCGTGCTTTGGCAGGGCGACGCCCTGCGCCTGCTCGACCAGCGCCGGCTGCCGCACGAAGAATCCTACGTCGACTGCAATACGGCCGGCGAAGTCGCGACGGCGATCCACGACCTCGTCGTGCGCGGCGCGCCGGCGATCGGTATCGCGGCGGCGTGGGGCGTGGTACTCGCCGCACAGCGCGAGCCGAAGCGCCTCGACGCGGCGCTGGCGCTGCTGCGCGCTGCGCGTCCGACGGCGGTGAACCTGATGTGGGCGCTCGACCGCATGCGCCACGCGATCGCCGGCGGTGCCGATGCGGAGACGCTGGCGTGCGAAGCGCAGGCGATCCAGGACGAAGATCTCGCCGCGAACCGGCACATGGGTGAACTCGGCGCCGCGCTGCTCGGCCACGACGCCGGCGTGCTGACCCATTGCAACACCGGTTCGCTGGCGACGGCGGGTTTCGGCACGGCGCTCGGCGTGATCCGCGCCGGCGTCGACGCCGGCCGCATCGCCCGCGTGTTCGCCGGCGAGACGCGGCCATGGCTGCAGGGCGCGCGCCTGACGATGTGGGAACTGTTGCGCGACGGCATTCCGGCCACCCTGGTTGCCGACTCCGCCGCCGCGCACCTGATGAAATCCGGCCAGGTACAGTGGGTCGTGGTCGGCGCCGACCGCATCGCCGCGAATGGCGACACCGCCAACAAGATCGGCACCTACCAGCTGGCGATCAGCGCGCGCCATCATGGCGTCAAGTTCATGGTCGTCGCGCCGTCGTCGACGGTCGACATGGCGACGCCGGGCGGCGCGGAAATCGAGATCGAGCTGCGCTCGCCGGACGAACTGCTGAGCTTCGCCGGACAACGCACGGTCATCGACGGCGCCGCGGCCTGGAATCCGGTATTCGACGTGACGCCGGCCGAGCTGATCGATGCGATCGTGACCGAACGCGGCGTCGTGCTGCAGCCCGATGCTGCGCGCATGGCCGACGTGTTCGGCAGCGCACGCTGAGCGGAACCGGCGGATCCCGCCATGGCCTTGCGCAGGCAGATCCTGCTGTTCGCGATCAGCGGCGCGCTCGGCTTCGTCGTCGACGCCGGCATCGTCCAGTTCCTCGTACGCGAGTTCGCGCTCGACCCCTACGGTGCACGCGTCATCTCGTTTCTGGCGGCGGCGACGACCACCTGGGCCTTCAATCGCCGCTACACCTTCGCCGGCCACGGCACGAACGGCAGCCGGCGGCGCGAACTGCTGCGCTACCTGATCGCGATGGCCTGCGGATTCGCGCTCAACTACGGCACCTACGCGGCGTGCCTGGCGCTGTGGCCGCTGGTGCATCGCTGGCCGGTCATCGGCGTTGCGGCGGGCTCGGTCGCCGGTGCCGTGGTCAATTTCCTGAGCTCGAAATACTGGATCTTCCGCGCCCCGGAAAGCGATCCTGCCTGAGCCTGTGTCCGCGTCGTTTCCGGGTGCCCGCCGGCGCGCCTAAGTCGCGCTGAAATCAGGAAAAAACACCTCTCTCGGGGTGCCCGATGTGATACGATTTCGTGTTGCGTTTGCGCATGCCGGACCGCTCCGGCGAATGCGCGTTCCGCGGCGGCGTCGCGGCCTCGTTCGTCCGCCTGGCCGGCGCCCCAGATTTCCCGGATTCGGACGTTTGCAGAGGGTTCCTGATGGCTGAGTTGGCCAAAGAAGTCATACGCGTCAACATCGAAGACGAAGTCCGCAAGAGCTACCTCGACTACGCCATGAGCGTGATCGTCGGCCGCGCGCTGCCGGATGTGCGCGACGGCCTGAAGCCGGTCCACCGGCGCACGCTGTACGCGATGCACGAATCGAACACGGTGTGGAACCGCCCGTACGTGAAGTGCGCCCGCGTCGTCGGCGACGTGATGGGTAAATACCATCCGCACGGCGACTCCTCGATCTACGACGCGCTGGTGCGCATGGCGCAAGATTTCTCGATGCGCTACATGCTCATCGACGGCCAGGGCAACTTCGGCTCGGTCGACGGCGACGAAGCGGCGGCGATGCGCTACACCGAGTGCCGCCTGGACCGGCTCGCCTCGGAGCTGCTCGCCGACATCGACAAGGAAACCGTCGACTACCAGCCGAACTACGACGAGAAAGAGCAGGAACCGACGGTCCTTCCGACGCGCATCCCGAACCTGCTGATCAACGGCTCGGCCGGTATCGCGGTCGGCATGGCGACGAACGTACCGCCGCACAATTTCAACGAAGTCATGTCGGCGTGCATCGCGCTGATCGACGATCCCGAGATCGGCTTCGACGAGCTGATGCGCCTCGTGCCCGGGCCGGACTTTCCGACCGCCGGCATCATCAACGGTTCAGCCGGCATCGTCGAAGCCTACAAGACCGGGCGCGGCCGCATCCTGGTGCGCGCGAAGACCGAGATCGAGAGCGACGACAACGGCCGCGAGACGATCATCGTCACCGAGATTCCGTTTCAGGTGAACAAGGCGCGGCTGATCGAGAAGATCGCCGAGCTGGTCAAGGAAAAGCGCATCGAGGGCATCTCCGAGCTGCGCGACGAGTCGGACAAGGACGGCCTGCGCGTCGTCATCGAAGTGCGCCGAGACACCTCCGCCGACGTGCTGCTGAACAACCTGTTCCAGCAGACGCAGCTGCAGGTCACGTTCGGCATCAACATGGTCGCGCTGCTCGATGGCCAGCCGCGCACGCTCAGCTTGCGCGAGATCCTCGACGCGTTCATCCGCCATCGGCGCGAAGTCGTCACGCGGCGCACGATCTTCGACCTGCGCAAGGCGCGCGATCGCGCGCATATCTTGGAAGGCCTCACGGTCGCGCTGGCGAACGTCGACGAGATGATCGAGCTGATCAAGACCTCGCCGTCGCCGGACGAAGCCAAGCAGCGCATGCTCGCGCGCCGCTGGGAACCGGGCATGGTCAGCGCGCTGCTCGCGGCGGCCGGCGCGGATGCGTCCAAGCCCGAGAATCTCGCGCCGGGCGTCGGCCTCGCCGACGGCGGCTACCAGCTGTCCGAGGTGCAGGCGCAGCAGATCCTCGAAATGCGCCTCGCGCGCCTGACCGGCCTGGAGCAGGAAAAGCTCACCGACGAATACAAGCAGCTGCTGCAGACGATCGCCGGCCTGATCGAGATCCTCGAGAATCCCGACGTGCTGCTGAAGATCATCCGCGACGAATTGGTCGCGCTGAAGGAGCAGTACGGCGACGAGCGCCGCACCGCGATCCAGGCGAGCCAGGAAGACCTCGATATCCTCGACCTGATTGAGCCGGAGGACGTCGTCGTCACGCTCTCGCACGCAGGCTATGCGAAGCGCCAGCCGGTCAGCCTCTATCGCGCGCAGCGGCGCGGCGGCAAGGGGCGTTCGGCGACGGCGATGAAGGAAGAGGATTTCGTCGAGCGCCTGTGGATCGCCAATACGCACGACATCCTGCTGGTGTTCACCAGCGCAGGCCGCGTGTTCTGGCTGAAGGTCTACAAGCTGCCGGATGCAGGTCCGAATGCGCGCGGCAAACCGATCGTCAACCTGCTGCCGCTGGAGCCGGACGAGAAGGTGCAGGCGGTACAGCCGGTGCGCGAGTTCACCGAGGACCGCTTCGTGTTCTTCGCCACGCGCAACGGCACGGTCAAGAAGACCCCGCTGACCGAGTTCGCGTTCCAGCTGCAGCGCGGCAAGATCGCCATCGGCCTCGACGAGGGCGATGCGCTGGTCGACGTGCAGATCACCGACGGCGCGCGCGACATCCTGCTGTTCGCCTCGAACGGCAAGGCGGTGCGCTTCGATGAAAGCTCGGTGCGTTCGATGGGCCGCACGGCGACCGGCGTGCGCGGCATGCGCCTGGCCGACGGCGAACAGGTCGTCAGCCTGATCGTCAGCGCCGGCGACGACGACATCCTCACGGCCACCGAGCGGGGTTACGGCAAGCGCACGCCGCTGGTCGACTATCCGCGCAAGGGCCGCGGCACGCAGGGCGTCATCGCGATCCAGTGTTCCGATCGCAACGGCGCGCTGATCGGCGCGGTGCAGCTCGGCGAGAGCCACGAACTGATGCTGATCTCGAACCAGGGCACGCTCGTGCGCACGCGCGCGAGCGAAATCGCACGCGTCGGCCGCAACACGCAGGGCGTCACCTTGATCCGCCTGCCGGCCCAGGAAGCTTTGGTCGGCGTCGTCAAAGTCGATGCGTTCGGCGAGGACGAGAACGGCGACGTCGAGGCTGCGCCGCAGCCGTCGGACGATTTGCCATCGGTCGAGTGAGGAAAAGCGCGATACCTGCATTCGAAGATCGGCTGTCTTCTGGCAGGGATGACGAAGGGAAAAGAAGCTGGCAGGTTTACGGCGTCATGCTCGCGAAAGCGGGCATCCATCGAGCGTTTCAGAATGGATTCCCGCTTTCGCGGGAATGACGCCGGAACAAGAGACTTCCGCGTTTGCTGCAAGATCGCTTTCGCGTCGGCGACGCGAAAAGCGGTCGAGATTTTCTTGCCGGTCGCGCCGTGCGATCTACGTATTCGAAACGCTCAGCCGATCTCCGCCAGCATCGCCTCGGCACTCGACACCTTGAACTCGCCGGGCGCTTCGACGTTGAGCTTCTTGACGACGCCGTCTTCCGCGTAGAGCGCGAATCGCTTGCCGCGCAGACCCATGCCGAAGCGCGTGGCGTCCATTTCCAGGCCCAGCGCCTGCGTGAAGGCGCCGTTGCCGTCGGCAAGCATCAGCAGGCCGTCGGGAACGTGCTGCGTCTTCGCCCAGGCATCCATCACGAACGCGTCGTTGACGGCGATGCAGGCCACGTCGACGCCGAGCCGGCGGAACGCCTCGAAGTGCTCGACGTAGCCGGGCAGGTGCTTGGCCGAGCAGGTCGGCGTGAAGGCGCCGGGCACCGAAAACAGCACGACCTTCTTGCCGCCGAAGATCTCTTCGGTCGTCAGCGTTTGCACGCCGTCCTTGAGCATGTTGAGCGTGGCGGCGGGGATGCGTTCGCCGATCTGGATGGTCATCGTGAGGGTCCTCGGGAGGTGGGTCGCGATCATACGGCGCTGCGCGACGGAGGGCACGGCCCTTGAAAGCCGGATCGGCGGCACTACTTTTTCGCCATCGCAGCGATCATCGCTGCACCTTATTGCGGAGAGAGATCATGCTGGTTACCCATTATTCCCCCTGGCTGGTTCGCGGCAATGCGCAGGCGAAGCAGGCCCTGGACCGCTTCTTCAACACGACCGATACCGAGTCGAACGCCTGGACGCCGCGCGTCGACGTGCGCGAGGAAGCCTCGCGCTTCGTGATCCTGGCCGACCTTCCGGGCGTCGATCCGGCGGGGATCGAGATCCAGATGGACAAGAACGTGCTGTCGCTCAAGGGCGAGCGCAAGTCGGAAACCCAGGAAGAGGGCGCGAAGTTCACGCGCGTCGAGCGCACGCAGGGCAGCTTCGAGCGCCGTTTCACGCTGCCCGAGTCCGCCAATGCGGACGGCATCAGCGCGGCCGGCAAGAACGGCGTGCTGGAGATTTCGATTCCGAAGAAGCCGGAATCGGCGCCGCGCCGCATCGCCATCAACAGCTGACCAGGGCAGGCCGATGCCGGCCTGACGGGCTGCCGCGCGCCTTCTGGCGGCGCGGCGGCTTTGGTACGCTGACCGGCAAGGCGGCGTGCCGATCGAAAGACGAAGGCCCGCGGTCGCGAAACCGCGGGCCGTTTCGTTTGGGACGATACGGGACCATTCGACGCCGGATCCGCGCGGGCGGATTCCACGACGCGCATCGATTCGACGACGGCAACGATGGGGTTGCCGCCCCGATCGGGCACGGCGGAAGGCGCAACGTTCAACCCGAAGGTGTGGGAGACCGATGGAGTTCAAGGATTACTACGACACGCTCGGCGTGAAGGCCGAAGCGACCGATGCCGAGATCAAGTCGGCCTACCGGCGCCTCGCGCGCAAGTTTCATCCGGATGTCAGCAAGGAAGCCGGCGCCGAGGACAAGTTCAAGGCGATCAACGAAGCCTACGAAGCGCTGCGCGAGCCTTCGCGGCGCAAGGCCTACGATCAGCTGCGCGCCGGCGGCTACCGCGGCGGCGACCAGTTTCGCGGCCCGCCGCCGAACTGGCAGCGAGAGACCGACTTCGGCGGCGGCGGCGCGGGCGAAGGCGAAGGCGAAGCCGACTTCAGCGATTTCTTCGAATCGCTGTTCGGCGGCCGCGGCGGTGCCGGCCGCGCAGGACCGCGGCGCGGGCGCGATCTGCACGCGCAGATCACCGTCGATATCGGCACGGCCTACCAGGGCGGCCGCGAGCGCATCAGCCTGCGCGACGGCAACGGCGAACGTACGCTCGAGGTGAAGATTCCGGCCGGCATCCAGCCGGGGCAGCAGATCCGCCTGGCGGGCCAAGGCTATCCCGGCATGTCCGGGGGCAAGGCGGGCGATCTCATCCTCGAAGTCGGTCTGCGCGACGATGCGCGTTTCGTGCTCGACGGCCACGACGTGCGGGTCACCTTGTCGGTCACCCCGTGGGAAGCGGCGCTCGGCGCGACGGTGACCGTGCCGACGCTGGGCGGCAATGTCGAACTGCGCATCCCGGCCGGCTCGGACGGCGGCCGCAAGATGCGCCTGCGCGGACGAGGCTGGGTGGGCAAGACGCCGGGGGACCAGATCGTCACGCTCGAGGTGCGCGTGCCGAAAGCCGAGACGCCGGAGCAGCGCGAACTCTACGAGGCGCTGGCTAAGGCGTACCCCGACTACGACCCGAGAACGTGAGGCGCGCTCGTTGAAAAGTGCGGCCAGGATGGCCGCTCTGGGGCCGATGTGCGTAGGAGCGCGCCAGCATCGCGCTCCCTTCCTACTCGGGGGTCACGGACGAACGCAAAAACTAGCCCGCGGGCAGGTATTCCTTCAGCACGCGCGTCAGTTCCGCTTCGTCGATCGGTTTGGTCACGTAGGCCTTGGCGCCTTGGCGCATGCCCCAGACGCGATCGGTATCCTGGTCCTTGGTCGTGACCAGGATGATCGGGATGTGGCTCGTCTTCGGATCCTTGGCGATCGTGCGCGTCGCCTGGAACCCATTGAGGTTCGGCATGACGACGTCCATCAGGATCAGATCCGGCATTTCCCGCTTGGCCACCTCGACACCGGCGGCACCGTCTTCCGCGGTGATCACCTGGTGGCCGAGCTTCTCGACCGTGCGTTTCATTCCAACCAGCTGCGACGGTGAATCGTCGACGATCAATACTCTCGACATGATGGTCACACCCCTGGGCAAGCGCGCATTCTAGACATAGGTCCGGCGAGTCGCCAGAGAACTCGTCAACCGATTTTCACGACGGTGCGGCCGAGCGATCCGCCGGCCAGCATCGGCTCGAAAACGCCGGGCAGGTCGTCCAGCGCCACTTCGCGGTGGGCGATCGTCGCCAGGTGCGCCGGCTTCCAGTCGCCGGCCAGATGCGCCCAGACCTGCTCGCGGATCGAGCGGGCGGTGCCGGCAGAGGCGACGCCGAGCACGCTGAGCCCGCGGATGATGAACGGCATCACCGTGGTAACCAGATCGATGCTGGCGGCATTGCCGCAGACGGCGATGTTGCCGTACGGCTTGATGACGCGCGTGAGCCCTGCGAGCAGGTCGCCGCCCACGTTGTCGATCGCGCCGGCCCAGTGCGCCGTTTCGAGCGGCCGCTGGCCCCAATGCAGGTTGGTGCGCGCGACGCACTGCTTCGCGCCGAGCCCGATCAGGTAGTCGAACTGCTCGACCTTGCCGGTGATCGCGTGCGCTTCGAAGCCTGCCTGCGTGAGGACGTCGACGGCGATCGAACCGACGCCGCCGGTCGCGCCCGTGACGACGATCGGTCCCATCTCGGGAGTCTGCCCATTGCGCACCATCTGGAACAGCGCGAGCGCCGCGGTGAACCCGGCGGTACCGAGCGCCATCGATTCGCGCAAGGTGAGTCCGGCCGGCAGCGCGATCGCCCAGCGCGATTCGAGCCGCGCGTATTCGGCGTAGCCGCCGTCGCGCGTTTCCGACAGCCCGCAGCCGGTGCAGAGGACCTGATCGCCCTCCTTGAACGCGGGATCGGTCGACGAGACGACGTAGCCCGCCACGTCGATGCCGCCGTTCAGCGGGTACTGGCGCAGGATCTTGCCCTTGCCGCTGCCGGCGAGCGCGTCCTTGTAGTTGACCGACGAGTACGCGACCTTGATCACGATCTCGCCTGGCGAGAGGCCGTCGACGCGCATTTCCTCGATGCCGGCACGATGGCCGCCGTCGGCGTCGTTGTGGATGCGGAAGGCGCGGAAGGGGGAAGCGGGATTCATCGTTTGGCCTCGTCATCCCGGCGAACGCCGGGACCCAGTGACTTGGGGGCGGAGATCACAGCAGCTCGCCGTACAGATCTCGCCAATAAGGGTTGCTCGTTTCTATCAGGTCGATCTTCCAGGCACGCCGCCAGTTCTTCAGCCGCTTCTCGCGCGCGATTGCGGCTTCCATCGTCGCGTGGGTTTCCAGCCACACGAGCCCGTGCACGCGGTATCGTTTCGTGAATCCATCGGCCAGATCGCTTTTGTGCTGCCAGATGCGCCGCGTGAGATCGGAAGTTACGCCGACGTAGAGCGTGCCGTTGCGGGCGCTGGCCATGATGTAGACGCACGGTCCTTTGACGAACTGGGACATCGAGCCGCTGGGTCCCGGCGTTCGCCGGGATGACGAAGAAGGTATCCGGATTCTGGATGTGCCTTCTCCTTCGCAGCGAAGGAACGAGCTTCGCCCCTTCGTAGGAAATCGCCGCGGCGACGACCGCAAGTCGGGAGCGCCGTCGGCGTTCCTGCTCGCTCGAGCCGCGCGCGCCTACGATCGAACGAGTCGGCACACAGGCAAGAGCTCCTCAATTCATCTTGTGAATAGCCCGCTTGTCCACCGACAGCGCCGCCTCGTGAACCGCTTCGCTCAAGGTCGGATGCGCGTGCACGATGCGAGCGAGATCTTCGGACGAACCCTTGAACTCCATCGCGACGACGCATTCGGCGACGAGTTCCGATACGCCGGCGCCGACCAGGTGGACGCCGAGGATGCGATCGGTTTCGGCGTGCGCGATCATCTTGACCAGGCCCGCGGGCTCGTTCATCGCGACGGCGCGGGCGATCGCCGCAAACGGGAAACTTCCCGTCTTGTACGGAATGCCGGCGTCCTTGACCTGTTTCTCGGTCAGGCCGACCCAGGCGATTTCCGGTTCGGTGTAGATCACCCACGGGATGGTGTCGAGGTTCACGTGGCCGGGCTTGCCGGCGATGATCTCGGCGACCATGATGCCTTCCTCGAAGCCCTTGTGCGCGAGCATCGGACCGCGGACGCAGTCGCCGACGGCCCAGACGCCTTCGACGCCGGCCCAGCAATGTTCGTCGACGAGCACGCGGCCGCGCTCGTCGAGCTTGACGCCGGTACCGTCGCCGAGCACGCCGTCGGTGTAGGCGCGGCGGCCGACCGCGACGAGCAGCTTGTCGACGACGAGCTGCTTCTCGCCGTCCTTGCCGGCGTAGGTCAGCGTCACTTCGTTGTTCTTGACCTCGGACTTCGACAGCTTCGCGCCGAGCTCGATCTTGAGGCCCTGCTTGGTGAATTCGCGCAGCGCCACCTTCGTGATGTCGGCGTCGGCCGCGCCGAGGAAATCCGGCAGTGCTTCGAGAATCGTCACGTCGCTGCCGAGGCGCTTCCACACGCTGCCGAGTTCGAGGCCGATCACGCCGGCGCCGATCACGCCGAGGCGCTTGGGCACGGAGTCGAAATCGAGCGCGCCGGCGTTGTCGACGATGGTCTTGCCGTCGAACTTCGCGAACGGCAGCTCGATCGGTGCCGAACCGGTCGCGATGACGACGTTGGTCGCCGCGATCGTCTGCTTGCTGCCGTCGGCCGCGGTCACTTCGACCTGGCGATCCTTCAGCAGCTTGCCCTTGCCGAAGAACGGCGTGATCTTGTTGCCCTTGAACAGCAGGGCGACGCCGCCGGTGAACTGTTTGACGATCTTGTCCTTGCGCCCGACCATCGTCTTGACGTCGATCGCTGCGTCCTTCGCGGTGATGCCGTGCGCTTCGAAGCCGTGCTGCAGGTTCCAGAACTGCTTGGAGGAATCGAGCAGCGCCTTCGACGGAACGCAGCCGACGTTGAGGCAGGTGCCGCCGAGAGCGGCCTTGCCGTCCTTGCCGGCGAAGTCGTCGATGCAGGCGACCTTCAGACCGAGCTGCGCCGCGCGAATCGCCGCGTGATAGCCGGCCGGGCCGGCGCCGATGACGATGACGTCGAATTTTTCGCTCATTTCATTCGCTCATGGGAATTGAGAATGGGGAATTGAGAATGGGAGAGGCAGGAGTGAGGGGAAACGAAATCGTGAACGGCGCTCTTGCCCATTCTCGATTCCCCATTCCCGATTCCCGCTCTACATCCCGAGCAGCATCCGCTGCGGATTCTCGAGCTGGTTCTTGATGTCGACCAGGAACAGCACTGCGTCCTTGCCGTCGATGATGCGGTGGTCGTAGCTGATCGCGACGTACATCATCGGCGCGGCGACGACCTGGCCGTTCTCGACGATCGCGCGCTCCTTGATCGTATGCATGCCGAGGATCGCGCTCTGCGGCGGATTGACGATCGGCGTCGAGAACAGCGAGCCGAACGTGCCGCCGTTGGTGATCGTGAACGTGCCGCCGGCGAGGTCGTCCAGCGTGAGGCCACCCTCGCGCGCCTTCTTGGCGAACGCGGCGATGGCCTTCTCGATGTCGGCGAAGCTCATGCTCTGCGCATCGCGCAGCACCGGCGTGACCAGGCCCTTGTCGGTCGACACGGCGACCGAGATGTCCTGGTAGCCGTGATAGATGATGTCGCTGCCGTCGACCGACGCGTTGACGATCGGATGACGCTTCAGCGCTTCGGCGGCCGCCTTGACGAAGAAGCTCATGAAGCCGAGCTTGATGCCGTTGGCCTTCTCGAACTGCTCGCCGAGCTCCTTGCGCATCGCAGCGACCTTGGCGAGGTTGATCTCGTTGAACGAGGTCAGCATCGCGATCGAATTCTTCGACTGCATCAGGCGTTCGGCAATCTTCGAACGCATGCGCGTCATCGTCACGCGCTCTTCCGGACGCGCGCCGGGCGCCGCAGGCTTCGCGGCCGGCGCAGGCGCGGCGGCGGGCTTGGGCGCGGCGTCGTTGCGCATGAAGTTGACCAGGTCTTCCTTGGTCACGCGGTTGTCGCGGCCGGTGCCGGCGACCTGCGCCGGGTCGATCTTGTTCTCGGTCGCCACGCGCTGGCCGGCCGGGGAAAGGTCTTCGACGCCCTTGGCCTGAGCGGCGCTCGCGGCGGCGGCTTTCGGCGCTTCGGCCTTGGCGGGCTCGGCCTTCGCCGGTTCCGCCGCCTTCGCGGGAGCGGCGGCTGCGGCGGCGCCTTCCTCGATGACTGCGAGCAACTGCTGGCTCGTCACGGTCGCGCCGGTTTCCTGCTTGATTTCCTTCAGCACGCCGTCGGCCGGCGCGGGCACTTCGAGCACGACCTTGTCGGTCTCGAGGTCGACGAGGTTCTCGTCGCGCTTGACCGCGTCGCCCGGCTTCTTGTGCCAGGTCGCGATGGTCGCGTCGGAAACGGATTCGGGCAGAACGGGAACCTTGACTTCGATCGACATGGATTTTTTCCCTGACAGGTTTTTGCGCTCGTCCGTGACCGCGCGCATCAAGAAGCAGCCGTCCGTGGCCGCACTTCTCGGGTTTTATTCGGTGACGTTGTCCGGACCTGCCGGCGCGACGAGCGCCTGCTCGACCAGCGCGGCCTGTTCGGCGACATGCGTGGAAAGATGCCCGCACGCCGGTGCCGGCGAGCGAGCCCGGCCGGCATACGCGAGCGACTGCTTCGGCGCGATCAGCGCCTGCAGGTGATGCTTGATCTGGTACCAGGCGCCCTGGTTCATCGGCTCTTCCTGGCACCAGATGACTTCCTTGGCGGCCGTGTACTTCGCCAGCTCCGCGCTGATTTCCGCGCGCGGGAACGGATACAACTGCTCCACGCGCAGGATCGCGACGTCGACGATGCCGCGCTTGGCCGCTTCCTCGACCAGGTCGTAGTAGACGCGGCCCGAGCACAGCACCACGCGACGCACCTTCTTCGCGTTCTTCGCGGTCGTATCGGCGATCAGCAGCTGGAAATGGCCGTTGGCGAGCTCGTCCAGCGTCGATACCGCGAGCTTGTGGCGCAGCAGCGATTTCGGCGTCATCACGATCAGCGGCTTGCGCACGTCGCGCAGCATCTGACGGCGCAGCATGTGGAACATCTGCGCCGGCGTGGTCGGCACGCAGACCTGCATGTTCTCCAGCGCGCACAGCTGCAGATAGCGTTCCAGGCGTGCCGAGGAGTGCTCCGGGCCCTGGCCTTCGTAGCCGTGCGGCAGCAGCAGCACGAGACCGGACAGGCGGTCCCACTTCGCTTCGCCCGACGAAATGAACTGGTCGATGACGACCTGGGCACCGTTGGCGAAATCGCCGAACTGGCCTTCCCACAGCACCAGCGTGCGCGGTTCCGAGGTCGAATAGCCGTACTCGAACGCCATCACCGCTTCTTCGCTGAGCAGCGAGTCGACGATCGTCACGCTGGCGTTGTCGCGCACGTTCGCGAGCGGCACGTAGTCGCCGCCGCTGTTCTGGTCGTGCAGCACCGCGTGGCGGTGGAAGAACGTGCCGCGGCCCGAGTCCTGGCCGACCAGGCGCAGGTCGTAGCCGTCGTCGATCAACGCGGCGTAGGCGAGGTTCTCGGCGAAGCCCCAGTCCATCGACTGCTCGCCGCGCGCCATCTTCTGGCGATCGTCGTAGATCTTGGCGACTCGCGCATGCAGCGAGACGCCGGCCGGGATGTCGAGGATCTTGTGGTTGAGGTCGGCGAGCTTTTCTTTCGGCAGGCCCGTCGCGACCTGCTGATCGAGCGTGGCGCCGAGATGGCGCCGCCAGTCGACCGCGAACTCGTCGGTGAAGGCCGGGTCGAGCTCGGCGATCGGCGTGCCCGCTTCGAGCTTCGCGCGGTAGCCGTCGACCAGCGCCTTGGCGTCGCCGTCGGCGATGACGCCGTCGGCGACGAGCTTTTGCGCATACAGTTCGCGCGCGGTCGGGCGTGCGCGGATCAGCTGGTACATCAGCGGCTGCGTCGCGGCCGGCTCGTCGGCTTCGTTGTGGCCGTGGCGGCGGTAGCAGACGATGTCGACGACGACGTCGCGCTTGAACTTCTGGCGATAGTCGAAGGCGAGGCGCGCGACGAACAGCACGGCTTCCGGATCGTCGCCGTTCACATGGAACACTGGCGCATTGACCATCTTGGCGACGTCGGTGCAGTACAGCGTCGAACGCGCGTCGTTCGGATTGGATGTGGTGAAGCCGACCTGGTTGTTGATCACGACATGGATCGCGCCGCCGACGGCGAAGCCGCGCGCCTGCGACATGTTGAGCAGTTCCATGTTGACGCCCTGGCCGGCGAAGGCGGCGTCGCCGTGGATCAGCACCGGCACGACGTGTTCGCGGCTGACGTCGCTGCGATGCGTCTGGCGAGCGCGCACGGAACCGGCGACGACCGGATTGACGATCTCCAGGTGCGACGGGTTGAACGCGAGCGCGACGTGCACGGTACGCCCCGGCGTCTTCACGTCCGCGCTGAAGCCCATGTGGTACTTGACGTCGCCGGAATGCGCCGGATCGTCGGGGTGGTCGAACTTGCCGTCGAATTCCGCGAACAGCTTCTGCGGCGACTTGCCGAGGATGTTCACCAGCACGTTGAGGCGCCCGCGATGGGCCATGCCGACGACCATGTCCTTCATGCCGTCGGCGCCGCCGCGGCGGATCAGCTCGTCGAGCAGCGGGATCAGGCTGTCGCCGCCTTCGAGCGAGAAGCGCTTCTGGCCGACGTACTTCGTATGCAGGTAGCGCTCGAGGCCGTCGGCCTGCACGAGCTTCTCCAGCACGTGCTTCTTGTCATCGACGCTGAGGCCGTAGCGGCCGCCGGCACGTTCGAGCTGCTCGTGCACCCACTGGCGCTGCTCGGCATCGGAGATGTGCATGAACTCGGCGCCGACGCTGCCGGCGTACGTCGCCTTCAGCAGGGCCACCAGCTCGCGCAGCTTCAGCCGCTGCGGACCGGCCAGCGAGCCGGTGTTGAATTCGGTATCGAGGTCGGCATTGCCGAGCCCGTGGAACTGCGGATCGAGATCGGGCGCCGACGGCCGCGGCAGCAGTCCGATCGCCTGCAGGTCGGCCGGCGTGAACGCGTGCTCCATGTCGAGCGGATCGAGCTTCGCGGCCAGATGGCCGCGCGAACGATAGGCGGTGACCAGCTTCAGCACGCCGGCCTGCTTCTGCGACTGCACCTCGTTGGCGGGCTTGGCCGCGGCGCCGGCATAGGCGTGGCCGTTGAGTTTCTGCGCCTGGCCGATGCGCGCGATGGCAGCCGAATGCGGCACGTCGCCCGCTTCGCGGCCTTTCAGCGCATCGAAATAGCTGCGCCAGTCGGGAGCGACGGCCGCCGGGTCGGCGAGGTACTGCTCGTAGAGATCTTCGATGAAGGCGGCATTGCCGCCGGAAATCGGGGATGTGGCCTGGAACTGCTGGAGGAGGCTGGGCTGATTGGCGCTCACGCTGACACCGTGCAGACGAAAAAGCGCGCCGGGTGCGCGCTGGGATATAGGCTGGTTGCGGCCGATCTCGAGGCGGCCGATGTAACATCGGAATTATAACGCTTTACGCGGTCTATGTTGCGATGCACCGCGTACAGACTGGGGACTCGGCGTCAAAAGGCAAGCTGGCGCAGCTCCGTGCTCGGCGCCGAGCGCTCCCAGATCTCGTTGAACAGCCCCAGCAGCTGCGCGTGCCGGCCCGGCGCGTAGGTCGAACCCTCGCCTTCGAGGCGGCTGCCGAGCGGGCGGAACAGGTAGCCGCGACGGTCGTTGATCAGGAAAGCGGCCGGATACTGCAGATCGCGCTCGTCGACCGGTGTGCGCAGGACGATGGCGCTCGGCAGGCGCTGCGCCAGCGCGATCAGGCGGTGCCCGTCGGCCAGCGGTTTGCGCGGCTCGTGCACGATGATGCGGATCTGCGCGTGGCGGCCCGACAGGGCGATGCGCTTGATCGCCTCGAGCGCCGCCGGCAGGTCGAACAGGGCGGCATCGAGATCGCGCGTGTAGATCGACAGTTCGTGACGCGCGTCGGCGAGCAGGGCGGCGACGGCGGCCTGGGCCTGCTCGCGGTTTTCCGCGACCAGCGGCAGCGGCTCGGGCTTCGGCGGCAGCGGCCGCGGTTCGCGCCCGCCGGCCGGAGCGAGCTCGAGCCGCATCATGCGGTGCGCGATCTCGCATTCGACGAACTCCTCGCCGTAGGCGGCGAAGCCGAACGTCGCATAGAACGGAATCGCATGGCATTGCGCGTGCAGTTCGATCGCCGGATAGCGCAGTGCGCGCGCCTGCTCCAGCAGCACGCGCATGATCGCCGCACCGACGCCGCGGCCACGCCACTCGGCCAGCACGGCCATGCGCCCGATGCCGTGGTTCGGCGTCAGGCGGCCGGTGCCGATCGGGCGGCCGTCGCGATCGCGCGCGATCACGTGGCGCGACTTCGCGTCGAGATCGTCCCATTCGTCCTCGGGCGGGATGTTCTGCTCGAGCAGGAAGACCTGCTCGCGCACGGCGCGCAACGCCGGCAGATCGATCTCCCACGACGCCGGTTCGACGCTGAAGTCCTCGGGGATCATGCGCCGCTCCGCTTTCTAGGCGCACGCACCAGGGCGAGGTGACCGGCGGCGACGAGATCGCGCAGCACCGCGCGGTCGCGCGCGGCGGCCGGTGCCGCGGACAGCACGAACTCCGGCTCGGCCGCCACGAGCCGGGCCAGACGCACCGAGCACGCATGCGCATCGCCGGCGACGAACAGCACCGCGTCGCGACCCTGACGCATCCAGGCGCAGCGCGACCACGGATTGCGTCGAACGCGCGCGCTTTGCTCGATCGCGCGCGCGAAGGCCGCTTCGCCGGGCCGATGCGGATTGGGTGCGACGACATGCGCGCTGCGATAGCGAGTGATGAAACGGCCGAACCACGTACGAAGCAGCGACGAATCGAGGGTTCCCGAACAGCTATCGGGGTTTCCTACGCGCTCTAGCCTTTGCGATGCATCGGATTTCTTTCGAAGCAAGGAGCTGGGTCCCGGCGTTCGCCGGGATGACGAGGCGGGGGAGGATGAGTGATCTCCCCACCCGAACCACGGCATCGCCCCCATCACCCGCGCCATCGCCGCCTCGTCGATCTCGCCGTCGCCGCGCGAAGGCAGCAGGTCCGGATCGGTCAGGCGCGACGTTTCCGGAACGCTCTCGGCCAGTGTCTCGGCGAAATCGACCAGCAGTTCTGCCCGTGACGGCGCGCGCATGCCGATCGAGTAGGTCATGCAGGCGCCGAGCGCGACGCCGTGGTGCGGCACGCCGGGCGGCAGGTACAGCATGTCGCCGGGTTCGAGCACCCATTCGTGCGTCGGCGCGAATTCGCGCAGGAGCCGGAGTTCGACATCGTCGCGGAACGTCTTCGGCGCCTCCGGGTCGACGCTGATCTGCCAGCGCCGCCGGCCGAGTCCTTGCAGCAGGAACACGTCGTACTGGTCGACATGCGCACCGACCGAGCCGCCGTCTTCGGCGTAGCTGATCATCACGTCGTCGACGCGCCAGCTCGGCAGGAAGTCGAACGGCTGAAGCAGGGCGGCGACGTCGGCGTCCCATTTGTCGACGTCCTGCACGAGCAGCGTCCAATGGGTTTTCGGCAGCGTCGCGAAATCGGACTCGGCGAACGGGCCGTTGCGCAGGATCCAGCGGGAGGCGGGAGCGGGCGGGTCGATTCTTTTGTCGACGGCCTTCCCCCATTTCCCGGCGTCCTTTCGCCCCTTCTCGACGTCATTCCCGCGAAGGCGGGAATCGCTCTGAGGCGATGCAAGCCGGCTGCTCACTGCGCGTTTGTAGGACGTGGATTCCCGCTCGCGCGGGAATGACGTCGAAGAGCGGTGGGCCGCCGACTCCTCGATGACGATCCGCGCCAAGGCCAGCTCTTCGCACGCCAACCCCGCCAAGTCGTTCGGTGCGACCGGATTTTCGAAACGCGCGAACGCCCCGCGGATCAGCAGCGGACGCTTCTGCCAATAGTCGCGCAGGAAGCGTGCCGGCGGCATGCCGAGCATCTGCTTGCCATGGGCGCGAATTTCGATCGGAGCCGCCACGGCGCCGCTCAGATCGCGTTCGCGAGCGTGGCAGCCAGGCCGCTGTACGAGGCCGGTGTCAGATCCAGCAGGCGCTGGCGCACGGGCGGCGGCAGGTCGAGATGCGTCACGAACTCGCGCAGCGCCTCGCGTGTGATGCCCTGGCCGCGCGTCAGCGCCTTGAGCTGCTCGTAAGGCTCGGGCAGGCCGTAGCGCCGCATCACCGTCTGCACGGCCTCGGCGAGCACTTCCCAGCTCGCGTCGAGATCGGCGTCGAGGCGTTCCGGTGCCGCGTTGAGCTTGTTGAGGCCACGCAGCAGCGCGTCGAGCGCGATCTGCGTATGACCGAACGCGGTGCCGAGCGCGCGCAGCACGGTCGAGTCGGTCAAGTCGCGCTGCCAGCGCGAAATGGGCAACTTTTCTGCAAAGTGCGCAAACAGCGCATTGGCGAGACCGAAGTTGCCTTCGGCATTCTCGAAGTCGATCGGGTTGACCTTGTGCGGCATCGTCGACGAACCGACTTCGCCGGCCTTCAGCGACTGGCGGAAGTAGCCGAGCGAGATGTAGCCCCAGACGTCGCGCGACCAGTCGATCAGGATCGTGTTGACGCGGCGCACGGCGTCGCCGAGCTCGGCGATGAAATCGTGCGGCTCGATCTGCGTGGTGTACGGATTCCACGCCAGCCCGAGGCTTTCGACGAAGCGCCTGGAGAACGCCGGCCAGTCGACTTCCGGATAGGCGACGACGTGCGCGTTGTAGTTGCCGACCGCACCGTTGATCTTGCCGCTGATCTCGACTGCGGCGATCTGCCGGCGCTGGCGCTCCAGGCGCGCGACGACGTTCGCGATTTCCTTGCCGAGCGTCGTCGGCGACGCGGTCTGGCCGTGCGTGCGCGACAGCATCGGCTGCGCGGCGTGCGCGTGCGCCAGCTCGCGCAGGCGCGCGACGACGCCGTCGAGCGCCGGCAGCAGCACGCCGTCGCGCGCGTCGCGCAGCATCAGCGCATAGGCAAGGTTGTTGATGTCCTCGCTCGTGCAGGCGAAATGGATGAATTCCTTCACCGCGGCGAGTTCCGCGTTGGCGGCGACTTTTTCCTTGATGAAATATTCGATCGCCTTGACGTCGTGGTTGGTCGTGCGCTCGATCGCCTTGATGCGCGCGCCGTCGTCTTCGGAGAATCGCTCGCCGATCGCGAGCAGCTCGCTGCGCGCGGCGTCCGACAAGGCCGGAACTTCGACGACGGCCGCTTCGTCGGACAGCGCGAGCAGCCAGTGCAGCTCGACCAGCACGCGCCGGTGCATCAGGCCGAGCTCGCTGAAGATCGGACGCAGCGTTTCGGTCTTGGCGGCGTAGCGGCCATCCAGTGGCGACAGGGCGGTAAGAGTCGAGCTCATGGCTTTCCTTGGGTGGCGTGGCTGCCGGCAGCGTCGTTCGGCAGGACCAGGATGGTTTTCGCGCGCGCTCCCTGCATCGTGCGCACGGCGAGGTCGAAGCCGTCGAAGGCGAGCGTCTCGCCTTCGACCGGCAGGCGTTCCAGGCGGTGAATGATAAGGCCGCCGACCGAATTCACGTCGGCCGGCGCGTCGATGTCGCGCTCGAGCAGGCGTTCCAGCTTGTAGATCGGCGTGCCGCCGGAAATCGTGAACGAGCCGTCCGCATTGCGTTCGGCGAGGCCGCTGCGGCGCGAGGGCTCGTCTTCGATGTCGCCGACCAGCACTTCGAGGATGTCTTCCAGCGTGAAGAAGCCGGCGACGCGGCCCGATTCCTCGGCACCGAGCGCCAGGTGTGTCTGGCCGGCGCGGAAGCGCTGCAGGACGTCGAGCACAGGGGTGTGCAGCGGCAGCAGGATCGGCGGGCGCAGCAGCGGCACGACGTCGTCGATCGGGGCGTGCTCGGCGATCGCGTGCAGCAGGTCCTTCATGTGCAGCACGCCGCGCACCTGGTCGCCGCCGGCGTCGAACCACGGATAGCGGCTGTAGCGCGTGCGGCGGAATTCGGCCAGCACCTGCTCGGTGCTCATGCCGTCGCGCAGCGAGGCGAGCTGGTCGCGTGTACGCAGGAGGTCGCCGACGACCAGCTCGGGCAGGTCGAGCGCGTATTTCATCATCGTGTATTCGTCGGCCGCGTTGCTGCGGCTGGCGTGCTTGGCGTGCACGATCAGCTTGAGCTCCTCGCGCGAGTAGTGCTGCTCGTCGCCGTGCGTGCCGGCTTCGAGCCCGGCTTTGCTGAGCATCCAGTTGGCGCTCGCGTTGAGCAGGCGGATCGCCGGGTACATCAGCCAGTAGAACGCATAGAGCGGTGCGGCGGTCCACAGCGACATCGCTTCGGGCCGGCGGATCGCCAGCGACTTCGGCGCCAGTTCGCCGAGCACGATGTGCAGGTACGAGATCAGCGTGAACGCGATGACCAGCGCGGCGATAGCGGTCGTCTCCGCACCGATGCCGAGGCGCGCGAACACCGGTTCCAGCAGGTGCGCGAAGGCCGGTTCGCCGACCCAGCCGAGCGCGAGCGAGGCCAGCGTGATGCCGAGCTGGCACGCGGACAGATAAGCGTCCAGATGGCCGTGCACGCTGACCAGGATGCGGCCGCGCCAGCCGTGGCTGGCGGCCATCGTCGCCGCCTGCGTCTGGCGCAGCTTGACGAGGGCGAATTCGGCCGCGACGAAAAAGCCGTTGAGCAGCACCAGCAGCAGGGCGGCGCCGACGTAGAGCAGGTTCTGCAGCATCACCGGATGCGGGAGGAACGGCCGCACATTCTAGCATCCAGGCGTTCGGCGCCTCGTCCCTGCGCGGCCGGGTGCCGTCCCGTGGCTATAATTGCGCCCCCTTTTTGGCAGCAGGTGCAGCATGAGCGAGTATCGGATCGAGCGCGACAGCATGGGCGAACTGAAGGTGCCCGCCGACGCGCTGTACGGCGCGCAGACGCAGCGCGCGGTCGACAACTTCCCGATCTCGGGTCTGGCGATGCCGCGCGAATTCATCCGTGCGCTCGGCTTGATCAAGTCGGCGGCGGCGCAGGCGAACGCCGACCTCGGCCACTTGAAGAAGACCTCGGCCAAGGCGATCCGCAAGGCCGCCGAACGCGTCGCCGCCGGCGAGTTCGATGCGCATTTCCCGATCGACGTGTTCCAGACCGGCTCCGGCACGTCGTCGAACATGAATGCGAACGAGGTCATCGCGCACATCTGCGCGGCGGCCGGCACGAAGGTGCATCCGAACGACGACGTCAACAACGGCCAGTCGTCGAACGACGTGATCCCGACGGCGATCCAGGTCAGCGCCGCGCTGACCGTGTCGGAGAAGCTGCTGCCGGCCCTCGCGCATCTGAAGAAGACGCTCGACCTGCGCGCTCGCGAGCTCAAGAAGGTCGCCAAGACGGGCCGCACGCACCTGATGGATGCGATGCCGGTCACGTTCGGCCAGGAGCTCGGCGGCTGGTCGGCGCAGATCCGTTCGAACATCGAACGCCTGCAGGATGCGCTCAAGCGCGTGCGGCGCCTGCCGCAGGGCGGCACGGCGGTCGGCACCGGCATCAACGCCGACGCCGAGCTCGGTCCGCGCGTCAGCGCCGAACTGACGCGCATGACCGGCGTGAAGTTCGAAGCGTCGGAAAACTATTTCGAAGGCATCAGCTCGCAGGACGCGGCCGTGGAGCTGTCGAGCCAGCTGAAGACGCTCGCCTGCACGCTGATGAAGATCTCCAACGACCTGCGCTGGATGAATTCCGGGCCGCTCGCCGGCCTCGGCGAGATCGAACTGCCGGCGCTGCAGCCGGGTTCGTCGATCATGCCGGGCAAGGTCAACCCGGTGATCCCCGAAGCGATGACGATGGTCTGCGCGCAGGTGATCGGCAACGACACCACGATCACGATCGCCGGCCAGAGCGGCAACTTCCAGCTCAACGTGATGCTGCCGGTGATCGCGCTGAACTTGCTGCAGTCGGTCGAGATCCTCGCCAACGCCGTTCGCCTGCTCGCCGACAAGGCGATCGCCGGATTCAAGGTGCGCCAGGACAAGATCAAGGAAGCGCTCGAGCGCAATCCGATCCTGGTGACCGCGCTGAACTCGGTCATCGGCTATGACAAGGGGGCTGCGACGGCGAAGCAAGCGTACAAGGAAGGCCGCCCGATCATCGACGTCGCGCTGGAGACGACCGGCTTGCCGCGCAAGCAGCTCGAAACGCTGCTCGACCCCGCCGCGCTGACCAAAGGTGGTATCCACGGCGGTTCGGCGGGCGGCTGAGGCTTCGCACCGGCCCATGAGAGGCCCGCGTTTCGTCGTGCCGGCGAACGCGGGCATGTGTTGATATCGAAGGCATCGATAGGTCCCCGCTTGTGCCGGGATGACGTCTCGACGACGTGTCCATTCGATTCCACCTTGGAATCGTCGGAATCGTCGTGCAAGTGCTCGGCGTCAGTCGAATCCGTTCGCGAAGATCGCATCCGAAGCGGATCGGACGCGAAAGCTGCGCAGCTCGTACGGATACATCGACAGGGTCAGCTGCTGTCCCGCGCCGAGCAGTGTCTGACCGGTCGCCGCATCCTCGATCGTGCCGCTTTCGACGAAGGTGATCGTTGCGTTCGCGATGCTCGCGTCGCTGGTGTTGACGACCGCATAGTAGATGCCGTCCGACGGCGTCGCGATCCGCTGTACCGCGATATTGGCGTCGCTCGCCGCGCCATCGAGCCGCGTCGACGGCAACGCCGGCAGCGCGAGGTAGGCGGCATCGAAGCGACGCGCGTAGGCGGGAAAGCCGCGTGTCATCAGGTTGCTGCAGAGGTAGCCGACGAGCGTCGGATTGCCGTTCGCGACGGCGAGCGCCTCGGCCATCATCGAATAGGGTCCGGCCCGTTCGAAATCGGCGACGAAGTAGCCGAGCGGCAGGTTCGCCATGTCCGTTTCCGGATTGCCGGTCGTGCTCAGCATGTCCTCGTTGAGCGTGTAGTGCCGAACCACGGCGACACCGCCGGGACCGTCGAACTGCGCGAACGCATTCGCGCTGGCCACGGTGTACTTGCGATTGATGTCGAAACTCTGGAAGACGCCGCCGGTGTTCGCATAGTTCTGCGGATCGGCCGCCGGCGTCGAATGCCCCCACTCGTTCTGGCTGCCGGTGTTGGCGCGCTGTTCGGTGATGGCCATGAGGTGGTCGTCGTCGGCGACGACTTGATCGATGTCCCACGAGCGCCACCACACGTAGTTGCCGCCGAGCGCGGTCAGGCGCTGGTGCCAGCCGTCCGGATCGTCGGTCACGATGAAATTGTTGTCGACGTCGAAATTCTGCCCGCCTTCGGACGGGTCGGCCGTGAACAGCACGAAGGCGTCGTTGCCGACCGCCTGGCGCACGTAGTCGCGGATCGACACGAGGAAATCGCGGCGCTTCAGCAGCCACCAGTCGACGTAGCGGCCATGCAGCGCGGAATCGGACTGCAGCTGCGCCTTGCTGACCGCCGCGCCGCCGTTCGCTTCGTCGGCGAAACGCGCGCGCGCGGTGTCGGAGAAGCTGATCGGCAGGTGCGAAGGGCGCGTGCGCAGCCACGCGCCGGCGAACTGCGCATGCGTGGTCTGCATCGCGATCGTCACATCGAGAAGGTGCTGCACATCGACCAGCGCGGCCGGGTCCATCACGTCGGCGTTGGCGATCTCCGACCACGATATCCAGGTGTAGGGCGCCTGCGGACCGGCATACAGCGGTTCGGCGGTGCGCTCCTTGCCGTAGCTGGCGGCGCCGATCGAGCCGGCATATTCGTAGTAGGGCAGCACGTCGAGGCCGTGCGCGGTGGCGCGATCGAGCACCTCGGGCCAGTCGGCCGGGAACTGCGTGCCGTAGTACCAGTCGTTGCCGCCCCACGGCGTCGCGTCGAAGCCCTGGTCGTAACCGAACTCGAGCATGTCGGTGGTGAACGTGTTCATGCCGAGGAATTTCAGGATGCGCGCCTTGAACTCGAACCAGTCCAGCCGCGGCAGGCCGTTGTCGGCGGGGTCGGCCGATTGCACGACCGAATCGAGCATCTCCTGCCGCCAGAAGAGATGGCGTCGCGGCAGCCCGCTCGGCGGCAGGTTCAGCGGCTGCTCGTAATTTGCGGCGTTGTTTACTTTGTAAAGTTTGATACTTGCGACGGCGGCTCCGGCGGAGCCGGCATCCATGCGCGCGTCGAAGCGTCCGATCGCGACCCAGAAACCATCGGACGGCTGCATCGTGCGGCCGCCGACGTCGCGCGGCAGCTTCAGGTCGGAAAACTGCGAGTGCAGATAGAAAAGCGACTCCCAGCGCTCGACACGGCCGGACAGCGGCAACTGCAGCGATTCGGCGTTCTGCTGCGCGAAGCCGCCCATTGCGTCGCCGAGCGCGATGCCGGTGTGGAAGCCGCGCGTGATCTCGGCGCCGTAGTTGCGCACGATCACGCTGCGCGACTGGTCCTCCGGATATTCGACGCGCAGCAGGTACGCCTGGCCGGGAACCAGTCCCAGGTTGCGGCCGAGGCGATAGGCGAAATACGACGGCGTGCCGTCGTTCGGCAGCACGCGCGTGACGCGATCGAGTATCGTCTCGGTGTGCGACGCGCCGGCCGGATACTCCTGCAGCAGATGCGTCGCCGCGGGTTCGTCCATCGCGACCTCGTCGACCAGCGTCAGGTCGGCGTCGGCGAACGGCGAAGGCAGGTAGGCATCGACCGCATGCGCCTGGCTGCCTATCAAAGCGGCCAGCAACGGCAGGGTCGCGAACATTCGGCGGCGCGTGCGCATCATCGTCTCCCTCGAAGCGGGGCGACGATAGCCCAATCGCGTTGCCGCCGCTGCCGACTGCGCCGCGCCGCGCAAGATGAAATTCTCGAAACCGTGGCGAACGGCACATGTCTAAATGTGAACCTCGACGACAATCTGCGGCCTTTGTGCGGCTCGTCGCCGCCATCCTCCGCGTTTCGAAAATCCAGGGAGTTGCACCGATGTTCAAGAGACTGATCCTCGCGTCCGCGCTGTTCGCGGCGAGCGCGTCCGCGCAACAGAACACCGACATCAGCGGTGCGGATTTCTCCAGCGGCAAAGCGGATGCGAAACTCGCCGCACTGGCGAAGCAGGCCGCGGCCGAGGGCAAGCGGCTGGTGATCACCGCGCCTGCGGATTGGCACAAATCGCTCTCGGCCAAACTGCATGCGGGCGGCCATGCCGACATCGTGCTGCGCGACGGCTTCTACGAGAATGTGATCGTGCGAGTCGAAGACAAGCCGGAAGAACCCAAGCCTGCGGCCGAGAAGGCACCTGTGCGGTCGACGCCGAAAGCCGTCGCCGCGACGCCGGCGCCGGCGCCCGCACCGGTCGTGCGCGAAGCGCCGCCGGTCGCGCCGGCCCCTGCGCCCGAGCCCGTGAAGAGCGCGCCGGTGGCCGCCACCCCCGCGCCGGCACCGGCACCGAGCGTGGCCGCCGCCACGCCGGCACGTCCGCCGGCATCGGCGTCCAAGCCGCCGGCGGCGCCGGTGGTCGATGTCGATGCGATCCGCTCGCGCTTCGAGCAGTCGCTCAATGGCGGACGCAGCGCCCGCGGTACGCTGGCCGTCGCTTCGCTGCAGTCGGCCGACACGATTTATGTCGAGGAGCCGGTGCGCGCCGTCGTCCGTCGTGAAGGCCTGAAGCCGGAACTGTACTGGCTCGATGGCGATCTCGATCTGCGCCGCACCGAACTGAAGGTCGTCGCGGACAATCGCTATCAGGTAATGTCGTCGATCCGCGGCGAAGGGAGCTTGCGCAGCGAGTTCGACACGTCGCGCGTGCTCAACGTGCACGTGCCCGCCGACAAGGCGCCGGTGCGCGTCGCGCTGGAGCGCAAGCTCAACGAAGGCCGCAGCATCGACGACTCGCTCGCCGCCGACAAGCTGCGCAGCGGCGACATCGTCTACACCGGCGATGCCGCCGCCGTCGTCGTGCGGCGCGAAGGCGCCGACCTGCATCGCTACTGGCTCGACGGCACGATCGATCTGCGCCAGGCCGGCGTGCAGGCGGACGGCGCCAACAAGTTCCGCATCCTCAGCGACACCGTGCGCTGAGTCTTTCGCGGCGTGCACCGCAAGGTGCCGCCGCGATCACCGCGCTCGGCAAGGCGGGTGCGGCAGGGCACGCGCCTGCGCACCGCGCAGTTCCGGCTGGTCGTACGGAATGTCGTTTTCCCAGTACCAGGGAAGGCAGACGGGGCCGAGCGCGGCGTCGACCACGTACGCGAAGATGCTCTCCGCATTCGAGCTGTTGCTGAGGATCAGCACGCAGTCGCGCGATGCGACGAGGCAGAGCGCGAAGTTGTTGGTGCCGTCGTCGTGGCCGCTCTTGAACCAGGCGCGGCCGCGCGGCGAGTCGTACACGGCCGCGCCGAGGCCGTAGCCGAGACCGATGCCGTCGTTGTCGCGGGTCGTGTCCTCGGACAGCGTCGGAAATTGCTGCACCGAATGGATCGCGATCTGCGTGCGCTTCATCTCGGCACAGGCCGCCGCGCTCAGTCCTTCGCAGCGCGACAGGCCGGCGAGGAATTGCGCGTAGTCGGCGATCGTGGTGTCCATCGATCCTGCCGCACGCACGCTGCCGCGCTGCTTGTGGCCGAGCGGTTTGCCGGCCTCGTCGTAGCCGATCGCCAGATCCGCGGCAAAGTCGCTGCGCCAGGTCATGCTGCTGCGGCTCATGCCGAAGCGATCGAACACGCGACGCTGGATCAGCTCGCCGGTGTCGATGCCGAGTCCGTTGTCGAGTACGAATTGCAGCAGGTTGATGCCTTCGCCGGAATACGCGAAGCGGCTGCCGGGTTCGAATTCGATCGCCAGCTTGCCGTTCGGGTCGTATGTTCCGGCACGCGTGAAATAACGAAAGTTGGCGAATCCGGCGGTGTGGCCGAGCAGCATGCGCGGCGTGATCGCGCGCCAGCGTTCGTCGCCGGCGAGGTCGGCGTACTTCTCGTAGGCCGGCAGCGGCTTGGGCAGGTACTGCGCGATGGGACGGTCGAGATCGAGGCGGTGCTCGTCGACGAGCGTCATCGCAGCGTAGGCGAACAGCGTCTTGGTGATCGACGCGGCGTACATCGTGGTCGAGGTCGTCAACGGCAGGTGCCGCTCGACGTCGCGCTCGCCGTAGGCGCGCAGATGGACGATCCGGCCGTCGCCGATGACGGCGAGCGCAAGGCCCGGCACGTGGGCGGCGGCCATCAGGCGCTCGACGTCCTGGTCGAGCGCGGCGCCTTCGTGGCGCGGATCGGAGTGCGGATGGATGGGCCCGGCGCAGCCGCCGAGCGCGGCGAGGCTGCCTAGGGCGAGACGTGCGATGGTCAGCCGGCCCATCATGCAGCCCTCCCTGCGCGACATCGTCAGGCCGCCGCCGCACTGTCGCTCGGCGGCTGCCTGACGGCCGAAGGTTCGATCAGACCGACGTCTCGACGCGGCGCTGGCGCAGCTGCACCGCACAGAAGAGCAGCACGAGGCCGCCGACCACGCCGATCCACAGATTCGGCGTAGCGAGAAGACCGTAGATGTGGCTCGGATCGAGGCTGCTGACGACGTGGTCGTCGTTCATGTTGAACGTCACGTGCTCGTTGCCGATGCTGATGCCGTCCGCGCCGGCCCAGCTGCCCGGCATCACGCTGAACAGCAGGCGGCCGAGGATGCTCGCCAGGTGCAGGTTGCCGCCGAAGTGCGGGGCACCGAGCGCGCCGAGCCAGGCATTCGCGATCAGGGCGACGACCGGCAGCAGCACGGCCCAGAGGAACGGCTTGCTGCGCACGTAAGCCGACCAGAACAGCAGCCAGCCCACCGTCGGCAGCGCCCACAACGCGGTGACGGGCACGATCGCGATCAGGCGCAGCAGCATGCCGATCGGATGCGAGCCGAGCACGGCCGGCAGCGGGTTGAGGCCATGCGCGCCGATCCAGACCGAGACCAGCACGAGAAACGCGACGTAGGCGAGCGTCGCCACCGCCAGCACGATCAACGGCATCACCAGCATCGCGGTCAACGCCTTCGAAGCGACCGTCTCGGTGTCCGAAATCGGCAGCGACTTCCAGAACAGCACGCTACGGTCGCGGCGATCGTCGTAGAGCGCGCCGAGCAGGTAGAAGAACGTCACGAAGAAAAGTCCGACGCTGGCCACGCCGACGAAGACCAGCTGCACGAGGTCGAGCCCGTTCGCCGCTTTGGCGATGTCCTCGGCGCTGATGCTTCGGCGCAGTTCGTCGAGCGAGAAACCGATCTGTACGTGCGCGTTGCTGCGGAACACCTCGGCGCTGATGATGCCGAGCACGGTCAGGATCAGGATCGCTCCGGTGATCCAGATCGGCGCCCACAGGAAGCCACCGCGGTGTTCCCAGTATTCGCGTTTGAGCAGGAGCGGCAGCTTGTTCATGCGTAGGTTCCTTTCATCGTCGCGACGAACAAGTCGGCGACGCTGGGCTTGTGCAGTTCACCGAGTGCGGCCAGGCGCGAGCGTTCGATACCGTCGAACAGGAAGATCGACTTGCCGAAGATCTGGCGTTCGTTGAGCGGCTTGAGCGCGCGCGCGGCGTCGGCGCGATCCGGATTGACCATGACCTCGGCATAGCGGTCGCCGACTTCGTCCATGCTCGCGGCGAGCACGATCTTGCCGTCGCGCACGAACATCAGATCGGTGAGGATGTGCTCGACTTCCTCGACCTGATGCGTCGTCACGATGATCGTCTTGTTCTCGTCGAAGTAGTCGGCGAGCAGGCTCTCGTAGAACGACTTGCGATAGAGGATGTCCAGGCCCAGCGTGGGTTCGTCGAGCACCAGCAGCCTGGCGTCGATCGCCATCACCAGGGCCAGGTGCAATTGCACGATCATGCCCTTGGACAACTCGCGCACGCGCATGCCGGGGGCGATCTTGGTGTGCGCGAGGAACGCCTGGCACTTCTCGCGCGAAAAGCGCGGGTGCACGCCGGCGACGAATTCGATGGCTTCGCGCACGCGGATCCAGCGCGGCAGCACGGCGACGTCGGCGATGAAGCAGACCTGCTCCATCAGTTCGGTGCGCTGCTTGCGCGGATCGAAGCCGAGCACCGACAGCTCGCCTTGGAAGTCGGTGAGTCCGAGGATCGCCTTCAGGGCGGTCGTCTTGCCGGCGCCGTTCGGACCGATCAGCCCGACGATGCGGCCGGCTTCGATGTCGAAGCCGACGCCGTCGAGCGCCTTGGTCGTGCCGTACTGCTTCGACAGGTTGCGCGCGTGGATCAGCGGCCGGCTGTCCTGGGAGCGTTGGTCCTGCGCGCTCATTTCGATTCCTCCGATTTCACTTCGTCCATGAGCTGCCCGAGGCTGAGGCCGAGCCGCGCGAGGCGCGCGTGCAGGGCCGGCCACTCTTCGCGCAGGAAACGTTCGCGTTCGGATTTCAACAGCGCGTCGCGCGCACCATCGGTCACATACATGCCAAGCCCCCGTCGTTTTTCCACCAGACTCTCGTCGACCAGCTCCTGATAGGCCTTCGACACCGTGATCGGATTGATCTGGAAGTCGCCGGCCACCTGGCGCACCGACGGCAACGGGTCGCCCTGCTTGAGGACCCCGTCGAGGATCATCGCCACGACGCGGTCGCGCAGCTGGCGATAGATCGGGGTCGAGTCGTTCCAGGCGATGCTCATCAAGATCATTCCTTGCTCACGCGGTGCAGAGTGCGACCGAAGGAATAGTAGGGCATGTCGAAACCGCCGCTGGGCAGCAGGGCCGACGAGGAAGCGTGCACAGCCAGCGCACCCAGCGGGGCGGCGGCCGGCGCTTCGTCGCTGGCCGCGCTGCTGCGGTCAGGGCGCACGGTGACCATCGCCAGGACGGGAATCTCCGGTTCCGGCCGGACGATCACGGCCGGCAGCACCGGCAGCGCTTCCTGCCCGGCCGCGGGTGCGGCGGTGGCGGCCGCGTCGCGGTGGCCGGTCAGGCTCGAAAGGGAGACGATGATCGCGCCGGTTCCGTACAGCGCGGCGGCGAGGGCGAGGAGCGGGATCAGACGGTTGGGCATGGCGGCCTCCTGCGAGGCGATTGATGAAGTAGTGTTGTAGTTAACTATAACACCAAAAAACAGGCTGTCAACCATGACCTTCGGGGCAGGAACCCAAGCCCCGGGCAGGGCGAAATGCGCCGGACGCGCTGCATGAACGAAAGCGACAGCCGCTCGTCGCAGGCGGGAACCTTGTCCGGCCGGCGCGTTCAAAGCGCGGTCGGGTCGCCCCCGGACGCAGCGGGGAGCGGCGTTGCCAACGCCGTACGCCACGTCCACAATAGGCGGCCCCGCAATGCGCCCCTTACCGGCCTTGTGGCAATGCCCGCGGGCATCCAGACCGGCAACAACACCTATGAATCCTCAGGAGTAGACATAGACATGACGCGTTTCGTGCAGAAGTCCCTTGTTGCCGCACTGGCGGCCAGTTTCGCGGTCGGCGCGTTTGCCGCCGATCCGCCGAAGACCGCCCCGGCCATCGCTCCGGCCAAGCCGGGTGCCGCCGCTGCCGCTCCGGCCGTGCCGATCGACAAGAACAAGGTCAGCACGATGGTCGGCATGGACATCGGCCGCGGTCTGACCCAGATCAAGGATGACATCGACATCAAGATCGTCGAACAGGCGCTCGAAGCGACGCTGAAGGGCGAGAAGACGGCCCTCACGACCGACGAGGCGCTGCAGGTGCGCCAGGCGTTCATGCAGCAGATGCAGACCAAGCGCGTGGCCGAGCAGAAGGTCGCCGCGGACAAGAACAAGTCCGACGGCGCCGAGTTCATGGCGAAGAACAAGAGCAAGGCCGGCGTGAAGACGACCGCGTCGGGCCTTCAGTACGAAGTCGAGAAGGAAGGCACCGGCGCGAAGCCGAAGGCCACCGACACGGTCAAGGTCAACTACCTCGGCACCAAGATCGACGGCACCAAGTTCGACAGCT